>Ga0335069_10011765_pt1 | contig 12333 bp, 9 predicted proteins | sample Lox_Sample_11_FD_206714 | JGI IMG/M metagenome (GOLD analysis project Ga0335069, IMG submission 206714) | Soil microbial communities from Loxahatchee National Wildlife Refuge, Florida, United States - Lox_Sample_1.1 | ecosystem: Environmental > Terrestrial > Soil > Wetlands | place: USA: Florida...
CGCCATGTACGCGGGCGTGCCGACGAGCGTCTCTTCGCCGCGCTTGCCCGGCTCGCCGGGCCGGTACTCGCCGACCACGCCGAAGTCGAGGATGACGACCCGCCCCATGCGCGACACGATGACGTTGGACGGCTTGAGGTCGCGGTGCAGCTTGCCGCGCGCGTGAATCGTCGCGACGCCCGCCGCGAGCTGCCGGAACGCCGCGCGCAGCCGGGGGATGTCGCGCACGAAGAAGCGCACGCGCGGCGCCGGCTTGGATGCGCGCTGCACCGGCTCCGAGTCCACGGCGGGCAGCTTGCCCGACGAGCGCGCGATGATCTCCTCGAAGAGCTCCGTCGGCGCGAGCATCGTCGCCTGCACCCCGCTCGTCAGCGCGTCGGCCGCCACGCGCGTCTCGTGCGGCGGGGGCGGCGGCATCGACAGCGACGAGTGCACCCACGTGATGAGGTCGCACCCGTCGACGAGCTCCATCGTGAAGAACCACTGGTCGCTCTCCTGGAACAGCTCGTAGAGCTGCACCACGTTCTCGTGCACGATGTCGGCGAGGGCGCGAAACTCGTTTTTGAAGCGCAGCAGCGCCGCCGGGTCCAGCCGGGTCATCGTCTTGAGCGCGACGACCTCGCCGCGCTCCACGTCGCGCGCGCGGTGCACGACGCCCATGCCTCCCTCCCCGAGCTGCCCCTCGAGGATGAAGCGCTTGGTTCCCCGGAATCCGTCGATCGCCCCGAGCATTGCTCTCCCGTCGAGCCGCGCCCTCGAGCCACCCAACGTATCATGGCGCCCATGCCGGTCGTCAGGCGCATCGACGTTGGAGAGGTGCAGCTGCAGTGCACGTTGTGGAACGAGAAAGCGAGCAAGCTCGTCGTGCTCCTCCACGGCTTCCCCGAGTGCGCGGCGACCTGGAACGCGGTCGCGCCCAAGCTCGCCGACGCGGGCTATCGCGTCGTCGCGCCGGACCTTCGCGGCTACGGCGGTTCCGATCGGCCGAAGGACGTGGACGACTACGGCGTCGAGCACCTGTCGGCCGACGTGGCGGGCCTGGTGCACGCGCTCGGCGCGGAGCGCGCGCACGTCGTGGGGCACGACTGGGGCGCGATGGTGGCGTGGTGGACGGCGATGCTGCACCCGGAGGTGGTCGAGAAGCTCGCGATCCTCAACGGGCCGCACCCGGTCGGATACCAGCAGGCCCTGCGCACGTGGGCGCAGTTCCGCCGCTCCTGGTACGTCTTCTTCTTCCAGCTGCCGTTTCTGCCGGAGCTCTTCATCTCGGCGCGCGACTTCCTCACTGTCCGCCGCACCTTCGCCACCGACGGCGTGGCGCCCGAGGAGGTCACGCCGTGCGTCGACGCCCTGCGCCCCGAGGGCGCGGTGAGCGCCGCCGTCGCGTACTACCGGGCGTCGATCCGCAAGGCGCTCACCGGCGCGGAGCCCAAGCCGCGGAAGGTCGAGCACCAGACGCTCGTCGTGTGGGGCGAGAAGGACCACTACCTCGTGCCGGCGCTCGCGGATCCGCCGGCCGACTGGGTGCCCAACGCGCGCGTCGTGCGCCTCCCGGACGTGACGCACTGGTCGCAGATCGAGGCCGCCGACGACGTGGTTCGCGAGCTGCGCAAGCACTTCGCGTCGTAGCCGTCGTCTGGTGGCCCTTCGGGCTGTCGGCCCGCCTGCGGCGGATCCTCAGCGCCGCTGGCCCGCGATCCGGTCGAACAGCGTGCCGTCGTAGAAGGAGCGCAGCTGGTCGCGCGTCATCGCGCGCACCGGCTTGCCGTTCACCGTCTTCGTCGTGTCCGAGGCGACGTAGAAGAGCACCGCGACCTCCGCCTTCGAGAAGAGGTGCCCGAGCGCGCCGGCGATCTTGCCCATCTCGGGCTTGCGATCGCCGCGGTCGCTGATGACCTGGTCCATCTCGTTGGCGGTGATCTCGGTGCGCCCGGCGGGGAAGAGCGCGTCGAACGCGTGGGGGTCGATGTTGCCCGAGTCGTCGAACGTGCCGCTGTCGAACGGGTGCTTGCCCTTCTCGATGCGGTCGACCTCGATGACGAACGGCGGCCCGCCGGTGAGCAGCCCGAGGAAGCCGTTGATGACGGGGGTGAGCACGACGCGCAGCACGAGAGGCACGCCGAGCCGCTTCATCCCGTCGTAGGTCTGCGAGCACGTGATTCGGTGCGTGCCCTTCGGGTCGAAGAACGCCGCATGCCTCTCGAGCGCGCTCACGGAAGGGGGCGCCGCCGCGGGGGCGGTCGCAGGCGCAGGCGCGGGTGCGGCGGGCTTCGACGAAACCGTTGCGGTCGTCATCGGGCTCCAAGATACTCCGGCCGTGCCGAGTCCGTGCATCCGGCAGCATGCCCTCACCGTGATCGCGCGCGTGCGCGAGGGCGAGCGCGCGAATCTGGTGCGCCTCCTCGAGGAGGAGCAGGCCGGCGTCGTGCGCGACCTCGCGCGCGTCGGCACCCTGCACTTCGGGCGCTTCGTGGTCTTCGACCGCGCCGGCGGCGAGGCGGCGCTCGCCTTCGAGAGCAACTACGACGGCGACGCGCAGACGCACCTCCAGCAGCTGGTGCACGCCATCGGCCCGAGCCTCGACCGCTTCTTCGGCTGCTGCCACGACTACGTGCGCGGCACCTTCCCGGCCTTCGCGGGGGAGCACGCGGTCGCACCGCTCACGTATTACATCTCGCACGGCGGTCTCTCGCGCGATCAGATCCTGAACGACCGGCAGGTCCGGGAGGCGATCCGCGCGTGGCTCGACGACCAGGACGGCGCGGGTCGCCTCGACACGATGCCGCCGCGTGACGTCGCGGTGCGCTTGCAGAAGCACTTAGCGAACCTCGGACTGAAGGTGGGCCCTGTCGACCGCGGCCTCCCCAAGCAGCCCTGGGCCGCCATCCCGCTCTTCCTCGCCGTCCTGCCCGCCGTGGTCGCGGCGGAGCTCGCCCTCGCCGCCGCTGCAGTGCTCGTCTACGAGCCGGCCGATCGCCGCGCCGAGGACGCGAGCCCGCCCATCATCAAGTCGGACAACGATCCGGCGGTCAACTCCCTCATCGACGCCGAGGACCACCATCCCCAGAACGGCCTGACGCACGTCGTGCCGCTCAAGCCCGGCGTCTTCCGTCGCACCGCGGTCAAGGTCGCCCTCTACTTCGTCGAGCAGGCGCGCCGCCGTCTCTACTTCACCGGCACGCTCGGCGGCATCGCGTCGATCCACTTCGCGCGCTGGTCGCTGCTCGACGACGGCACCCTGGTCTTCTTCTCCAACTACGACGGCAGCTGGGAGTCGTACCTCGGCGATTTCGTGGACAAGGCGCACTGGTTTCTCACGGCCATCTGGACGAACACCAAGTGGTTCCCGCCGACGACGGGGCTCGCCTTTCGCGGCGCCACGCAGGAGGCCGCGTTCAAGCAGTGGGCGCGCACCTTCCAGGTGCGAAATCAGATCTGGTACTCGGCCTATCCCGACGTCAGCGTGCAGAACGTGCTCGACAACGCGCGCATCCGCGAGCTCGCGGGGCGCCCCATGCGAACGAGCCGGCGGGCGCGCCGCTGGCTCGAGATGCTCTGATGGCACTCGATCTCGTCGACATCCAGGGACTCGCCTTCTACGCGTACTCCGAGCACCCGTTCGCGGCGTACCTGCACGTGCACCTCGCGCCGCACGACCCGCGCACCGGCGCGTGGGTGCGCGAGATGGCCCGGCACGTGCGCCGCGCCCACAACGCGACCGACCGCGGTTTCCGCGACCGGCAGCGCGAGACGGTGCACGTGGCCTTCACGTGCGCGGGCCTGCAGGCGCTGGGGCTGACGCACCAGGAGCTGCTCGCGTTCCCGCGCGAGTTCGTGCACGGGATGAACCACGGCCTGCGCGCCAAGGTCCTCGGCGATACGCCGGCGAAGTGGACCTTCGGCGGCCCGGAGCAGCCGCCGATCCACGCGATCGTGCTCCTCTACGCGCGCACGCGCGACGAGCGCGACGAGCTGGTGCAGGCGCACGCCGGCCGCATCGAGGCCGCGGGCGCGCGCGTCGTTCACCGCGACGACGCGCACATCCTGCCCCAGACGCACGAGCACTTCGGCTTCCACGACGGCATCTCCGAGCCGCACATCGGCGACGGCCCACGCACCAAGGACGTGGGCCCCGAGTCCTCGCTCGCGCCGGGCGAGCTGCTCGTCGGCCACACCGACGAGTACGACCAGACGAACCCCGCGCCGGTCCTGCGGGGCTTCGACGTCGGCACCAACGGCACCTTCGTCGTCTACCGGAAGCTCGAGCAGCGCGTGCACGCCTTCTGGCGCGCCATGCGCGAGCGCGCGCGCCCGCGTTCGCAAGAGACCCCGGAGCAGGCCTCGGTGCGCCTCGCCGCGTCGCTCGTCGGCCGCTGGCCGGGCGGCGCCCCCCTCGTCGATCACCCGGACCGTGACCCCGGCATCGAGACGTCGACCAACGACTTCCTCTACGCCGAGAAGGACCCGCACGGCACGCGCTGCCCCGTCGGCTCCCACGCCCGCCGCGCCTACCCGCGCGACATGCTCGCGCCGGCGCAGCAGGACTCGCTCACCGAGACCTCGCGCCACCGCCTCTTCCGCCGTGGCCGCCCCTACGGCCCGCCCGTCGGCAAGCCGCCCTGGACGCTGAACGTCAGCGATCGCGACGACGACGCCGAGGGCAAGCGCGGCCTCGTCTTCATCGCCCTCTGCGGCAGCCTGCGTCGCCAGTTCGAGTTCATCCAGCAGACGTGGGTGCTCAGCACCAAGTTCGCCGGCCTCCACGACGAGCGCGACCCCATGATCGGCGGCGGCGGCCGGTTCACGGTCCAGTGCCACCCGGTGCGGCGCTGCCTCGTCGATCTGCCGTCCTTCGTCGAGATGCGCGGCGGCGCCTACTTCTTCATGCCGGGCCTGCGCGCCCTCGACTGGCTCGGAAAGCTCTAGCCGCCGTCCTGCATCTGACCCGGCGGGCAACGCTGGGAGAGGCAGGCGGCGACCTGGTTCATACATGCGTTGAGCAGGCAATTGATGCTGATCATGCCCTGGCACTGCCCGCCGCCGCCGCTGCTGCTGCCGCCGCCACTGCTGCCGCCGAAGCCGCCGCCGCCCAGGAGCTGCATCTCGATGCAATCGACGACCTGGTTCACCATGAATCCGGCGCTCGGACAGCCCTCGGCGACACAATCGCCGATGCACACGAAATCGACCGGGGTGGTCGACATCGGGTTGATGCACTTGAGCGCGCACTGGAGCTCCTGCGCGCAGCTGATGACCGGGCACTGGCCGCAGTCCTGCACGCAGTTCGTGCACGTCTCGTACGGCGCTTCGCACTTGCCGTTACCGCAGAAGTCGCAGACGCCGCAGTCCTCCGGGCAGCTCGCGCACGTCTCGTTGCCGTTGCACAGGCCGTCGCCGCAGCCCGGGCACTTGCCGCAGTCCTTCTCGCACGTGTAGCAAGTCTCGTTCGGAGGCGTGCAGGTGCCGTCGCCGCAGCCAGGGCACACCCCGCAGTCGACGTCGCAGTTCTGGCAGTTCTCCGCCGGCATCTCGCACTTGCCGTTGCCGCACTGGGCGCACACGCCGCAGTCCTGCGGGCAGTTGAAGCAGGTCTCGCCGTTGTCGCAGACCTTGTCGCCGCAGCCGGGGCACACGCCGCAGTCGAGCGCGCACGTCATGCACGTCTCGCCGTTGTCGCACGCTCCGTTGCCGCAGCTGTTGGGCGGCGCGCCCTCGGGCTCGTTGCCGTCGAAGCCGCCGTCGTCGTAGCCGCCGCTCAGGTTGTCCAGCGGAGTGCGCGAGCCGCATCCCGCAGAGACGACGGCGACCAGCGCACCAATCCCCAGTGCCAAAGTAAGCCCCGCGATTCGCACGGCGTGCAGACTAGCACTGTCCGCGTCGTTTGAACCCGTTTGGGTCGAAACGACACACCGCGCCCGGGCGGCGATCGCCCCGAGATCCCCGGCCTCTGCCGTGGTCCGGCGCTTGCTCGGGGGGGGTGTCCCATGACCATCTCGAAAGCATTCGGCCCCTCCGTCTCCGCCGCCGTCGTCTCCCTGGCCCTCGTCGCGTGCGGCGGGTCGAAGCCGCCGGCCGCCGCTCCCACGGCCGCCAATGCCCCCGCCGCCAGCGGGCCGTCCGCCCAGAGCACCGCCACCCAGTCGGCGACCGCGTCCAACGTGAGCATCTCGGACGAGATTCGCACCAAGTGCGGCATCCCCGACGCGGACGCTTACTTCTCCTTCGACTCGTCGCACCTGACGACGCACGACCGGACGCCGCTCGACCTCGTCGCCAAGTGCTTCGTCAGCGGCCCGCTGGCCGGGCACAGCGTGAAGCTCGTCGGCCGCGCCGACCCGCGCGGGGAGTCGGACTACAACATCACGCTCGGGCAGTCGCGCGCCGACGCCGTCGGCTCGTACCTCGACGGGCGCGGTCTGGCGAAGGGCAAGACGCTGACGACCTCGCGGGGCTCGATGGACGCGAGCGGCACCGACGAGAGCGGATGGCAGCACGACCGCCGCGTCGACGTCATGCTCGGCGACTGACCCATGTGCCGCGTCATCGTCGCCGAAGACGACCCGGAGATGCGGCGCCTCGTCGTCGAGGCGCTGCGCAAGGACGGGCACCAGGTGACGGAGGCGGCCGACGGAGGCCGCCTCCTCGTGCAGATCGCCGAGGCCTTCGACCGCGACCCGACGCTGTCGGCGGTCGACGTGATCGTGAGCGACGTGCGCATGCCCGTGTGCAACGGCATCGAGCTGCTCGAGCGCCTGGCCGACGCGCGCTGGCGCGTGCCGGTGATCCTCATGACCGCCTTCGGCGACGAGGACACGCGCAAGCGCGCCGAGCGCATCGGCGCCGTGCTCTTCGACAAGCCGCTCAGCCTCGACGCGCTGCGCGCCGCGGTGAAGCGCCTTGGCGCGGGCCGCTCGTGGCCGCCGTACTCACGCTAGCCCGAGCTTCTCGAGCTTGCGGTACAGGCGCTTGCGGTCGTAGCCGAGCACGCGCGCGGCGGCCGTCTTGTTGCCCTGCACGGCCTCCATCACGCGGCTGATGTAGCGGCGCTCGACTTCCTCCATCGGCACGAGCTCGGTGGGGTCGTCGCTCGCGACGAGGACGTGGCTGCGCCGGTAGTCGCGGATCTTCTCGGGCAGGTCGTCGACCGCGATGTGGTCGTAGCGCGTGAGGGCGACGGCGCGCTCGACGCAGTTCTGCAGCTCGCGCACGTTGCCGGGCCACGCGTACGCGAGCATCCGCTCGGCGGCCGCCGGCGAGATGCCCTTGACGTCCTTGCGGGCGCGCGCGGCGTAGCGCGTGACGAACTGCTGCGCGAGGAGCAGCACGTCGCCGCCGCGCGCACGCAGCGGGGGGAGGGGGATCTGCACCACGTTGATGCGGAAGTAGAGGTCCTCGCGGAAGCGGCGTTCCTCGATCGCCTCCTCGAGGTCCCGGTTGGTCGCCGCCACGACGCGCACGTCGACGGGGACCTCGTGCGTCGCCCCCACGGGCCGCACCGCTCGCTCCTGCAAGGCGCGGAGGATCTTCGGCTGCAGGGCGAGCGGCATGTCGCCGATCTCGTCGAGGAAGAGCGTCCCGCCGGACGCCTCCTGGAAGAGGCCCTGACGCGACTCCTTGGCGTCGGTGAAGGCGCCGCGCGCGTGGCCGAAGAGCTCCGACTCGAGCAGCGGCTCGGGCACGGCGGCGCAGTTGATGGCGACGAAGGGCCCGCGCGCCCGCCTGCTGCGCGCGTGCAGGGCGCGGGCGACGACCTCCTTGCCCGTCCCGCTCTCGCCCGTGACGAGAACCGACACCTCGGCGTCGGCGATGCGATCGACGAGGTCGTAGACGCGGCGCATGGCGTCGCTCTCGCCGAGCAGGTCCGCCGGGCGCTCGACGGCGGCCCGCGAGGCTTCTTCGCGCAGGCGGCGCACCTCCTCGTGCAGCTGCTTGTGCTTGATCGCGCGCTCGAGGGCGATGGCCAGCGCGTCCAGCTCCACCGGCTTGCTGATGAAGTCGTACGCGCCAGCGCGGATCGCCTTCACCGCCGTGTCGAGCGATCCGAACGCCGTGAGCACGACGACCGGCACGTCCGGCAGGCGCTCGACGACGCGGGCGCACAGCTCGAGGCCGCTCTGGCCGCGCATGTTCAGGTCGGTCACGACCGCGTCGAAGGCTTCTCCGTCGAGCGCCGCCGCGCCCTCGGCGGCCGAGCTGCGGGTGGTCACCGCGTACCCCCGCTGGCGCAGCCCCAGGCTCAGCGTCTCGCAGAGGTCGTGGTCATCGTCGACCAGAAGAACGCATGCTGCCGAGGTCAAGACTACCGAGGGGGAAGATACACGACGAAGGTGCTCCCATGCATCGGTCGGCTCTCGGCGGTGATCCAACCGCCGTGGTCGCTTGCGATGCCGTGCGCCACCGACAGGCCCAGGCCGGTCCCGGCGCCGACGTCCTTCGTCGTGAAGAAGGGCTCGAATACGTGAGGCAAGACGTCGGGAGCGATGCCCGCGCCCCGGTCGCGAACGCGGACGGCGAGCCACTCGCCCTCGGCGCCCCCGTGGTCGGCCGGCGGCGCGGCGCGCTCGCGGCGCACGCTCACCTCGACCGGACCACCGCGCGGCATCGCCTGCACCGCGTTGACGACGAGGTTCGTCAGCACCTGCTCGATCTGGCCTGCGTCCACGTCCGCCTCCATCTTGTGGCGCTCGCCCGACGCGTGGAGCACGAGCTCGACGTTCTGGCGCTGCGCGAGGGGACGGAGCAGCTCGAGCACGCGCTCGGTGAGCGCCACCAGGTCGCGCCGCTCCTTGCGCGGCCCGCGCCGCCGCGCGAACTCGAGGAGCTGCCGGATGATGCGGGTCATCTTCTGCGCCGACGACACGATGACGCCGGCGTACTGGCGCGCATCGTCGGCTGACGTCTCGCCGCTGGCGATCATCTCGGCGCGCGCCACGACGACGTTGAGCGGCGTCCCCAGCTCGTGGGCGACGCCCGAGGCGAGCTTGCCCACGGTCGTCAGCCGGTCGGCGTGGCGCAGCTGCTCGAGCGTCGCGATGCGCGCGGCCGTCTCGCGCGCGACCTTCTCGTTGGCCGTGACCAGCGCGTCGCTCGTGGCGTTCAGCTCGTCGCCGACCTCCGCCAGCTCGTCGCGCGACGAGAGGACCACCGGGCCGCCGAACTCGCCCCGGCCGATGCGCCGCGCCTTCTCGACGAGCGCGCGCACCGGCCGTCCCACGAAGAAGGAGCCGAGCACGTACGAGAGCAGCGCCGTCACGAGAGCCAGGATCCCCGTCGTCTGCATCGTCTCGTACACGGTGCGGCGCGTGTAGGCCCGCTCGGCGTCGAGCGTCTCGCTCAGCTCGAGCGCGCCGGGTCGCGCGTCGACGATGAGCGGGGCGTACGTGAAGCGCTCGTCCTTCCCGCGCTCGTCAGGGGCGATCACCGTGGTCGTCGTCCCCGCCGGCAGCGCCTCGAGCGCGCCGCGGTCGACGTGCAGATCGGTCGCCGCGCCCGGCCCGTCGAGCCAGTCCCAGCGGAAATGGATGCGACTCTCTCCCGCGTTCGCGGCGTCGAGGAGCCGCATCGCCTGCGCCTGGCCCTCCGAGCGCCAGACGGCCTGCAGCGACGCGCCGAGCGTGCGCCCGATGAGGTCGTGGTCGTGCACGCGGTCGGCACGGAAGAGCCCCACCTCGCGCTGCACGCGGAAGTAGCCGTTGCCCGCCAGGATCGCGGTCGTCCCTATCATGAACGCGAGCGACAGCTTGTTGACGAGGCGCATGTCCCGGTCGCACCGGGAGAACTAGGCCACCTCTATTGATCGCTCCAGGGTCTCGAGCATCGGGAGGAGCTCGCGGGCGTCCGACGTCCGGGCGAGCCGCTTGGCCTCGACGAGGTACTTGCGCGCCTCGGTCACCTGGTTGCGCGCGTGCGCCACCTGCGCGAGCACGCCGAGCAGCCGCGCGCGATGCTGGCTCGTCGGCGGCGCGTTTCCGAGCGCCTCGCGCAGGATGCCCTCGGCGTCGTTCCACTTGCCGCTCTCGGCGAGCGCCTCGGCGAGCTTGCGCGAGAACACCATCATGGCCGACACGGGATCATCGAGCTCGCCGCGATGCAGCTCGCGGCGCGCGACGTCGAGCCCGTGGCGCAGGGCGCTCACGCTGCCCGGGATGTCGCCGTGCGCGGCGCGCCGGCGGCTCACGAGCTCCAGCAGCGAGAGCGCCTCGAGCGCGCTCCCGCCGTGCATCGCCTGCTTCGCCCGGATCTCGATGGGCGCGTCGGGCCGCAGCTCGGCGGCGCGTGCGAAGAGGTCGCGCTTGAGGCCCGCCGGGATGCTCGAGAAGACGACGCGGCGCACGAGCGGGTGCGAGATGCGCACGCCCTTCTCGTCGCTGGTGACCAAGCCGGCGCGGTCGAGCGCGTCGAGCGCGCCCTTGGCGTCGACGCCCGTCGGCAACAGGCGCTTGAGCACGTCCGAGATGCACTCGCCCCACACCGAGAGCGCGTGCAGCGCGTGGCGTGCGTCGGCGGGCAGGCGCTCGGCACGGCGCGCGATGAGGTCCGCGAGACGCTCGGGCGGCTGATCGTTGCTCTCTCTCGCCCATGCGATCAGCTGCTCGACGTGCAGCGGCACGAGCGGTCGCGCTGGCGAGGCCACGCGCGACGGCAGCATGTTCGCGAACGAGTCCACGGGCAGCGGCGCCAGATTCCACGTCTCTCCGGGCAGCGTCTGCGACGGGTTCGCCCCCGGCGAGTACGTCACGACGACGAGGCCGCACGCGACGGGCGGCTCCGCGAGCACGTCCATCAAGGCGTTGCGGCTCGTGCCGTCCACGAAGTCGAGGTCCTCGACCACGAGCACCAGCGCGCCGCCCGAATTGAGCGTCGCCGCGCGCTGTATCGCCCAGCGCAGCGCGTCCGCGAGCGCCGCTCGGCGCTCGCCCGTGTCGAGCGCGTTCTCGCCCGGTCCGAACAGCACGTCGAGACCACGCTTGGCCTCGGCGGACGCGTCCTTCCACGCGGCGGCTGCCTCCTCGCCCTCGGGCAGCTCGGCGAGCGCCCTGACCGCCTGACGCAGCACCCAGTCTCCGAGCTTCGCCCACGCCGGGTCGGGTCCCACCACGACGACCGTGTCTCCGCGCAGGGCGCAGCGGGCTGCCAGCTCGCGCACGAGGCGCGACTTGCCGCTGCCCGCTTCGCCCACGAGGTGGGCCGACGAGAACGTCGCGTCCGCCTCGTGACGGCGTCCCTCGAGCCACGCGATCGCGTCCGCGCGTGCGAGCAGCGGCAGGGGCGCGGCCCCGTCGCCGAAGGACGGCGCCGACGCGCGAAACTCGGTGGGCGCTCGCGCGTCGACCCTGGGCGACGACGGCCCCGGCGCTCCGCTCGCGGCGGCCATCGCGGACGCCGTCCCCTTCGTCGGCCCGCTCGTCGAGATCTGCGCTCCGCACTCGCCGCAGAACTTCTGGCTCATGGCGTTGAGCGCCCCGCAGCCGCGGCAGCGGATCGACGTGCGCGGCGTCGCGTCGAACGACGCCCGGCCTTCGACCTCGATCAACGCCTCGTCGAGCGCGGCGGCGAACGCCTCGGCGGTCTGGAAGCGGTCGTCGCGCGGTTTGGCGAGGGCCCGCAGACACAGCTGCGCCAGCTGCTCGGGGATCGACCGGTCGGGCGCGACGCTGCGCGGATCGGGCGCGGGCTCGTTGAGATGCGCCAGCAGGATCTTGGTCGCCGTGTCGGCGACGAAGGGCACGCGGCCGGCGAGCAGCTCGAACAGGACGACGCCGAGCGCGTAGAGGTCGGCGCGCCCGTCGAGCGGGTCACCGCGACCCTGCTCGGGGCTCATGTACTCCGGCGTGCCGCACACGAGCCCAGGGCGCGTGAGGGCGCCGCCGCCCGAGGACGGCGAAGGCTGGTCGTTCTCGAGGATCTTGGCGAGCCCGAAGTCCACGACCTTCACGAAATCGAGCCCCGAGCGCAGCGGCTCGAGCACGATGTTGTCCGGCTTGAGATCGCGGTGGACGATGCCGAGCGCGTGCGCCTCGCCGAGCGCCGCGAGCGTCTGGCGCATGATGTCGCCCACGCGCCGGAGCGGCAGCGGCCCTTCGGCGTCCGCGACGCGCGCGAGATCGCGCCCGCGCAGATACTCCATGACGATGTAGGGCTGACCTTGCTCAGTGCGACCGAAGTCGAAGATCGCGACCGAGTTTGGGTGGCTCATCCGGCTCGCCGCGCGCGCCTCGTTGAGGAACCGCGCGACGGTGAGCTCGTCGTCCGCGAGGTGAGGGTGCACCACCTTGACCGCGACGGTGCGCCCGAGCGCTACTTGCTCCGCGCAGTACACGCGCCCCATGCCGC
>Ga0335069_10011766_pt1 | contig 12333 bp, 10 predicted proteins | sample Lox_Sample_11_FD_206714 | JGI IMG/M metagenome (GOLD analysis project Ga0335069, IMG submission 206714) | Soil microbial communities from Loxahatchee National Wildlife Refuge, Florida, United States - Lox_Sample_1.1 | ecosystem: Environmental > Terrestrial > Soil > Wetlands | place: USA...
CCGCCAGGATCATGTACAGCGAGAGCTTCTCCTGGCGCACCCGTGCGACGAACGCGTCCCAGAAGCCGGCGCCACCCGGGGCCGCGCCGGCGGTCTTCGCGGTCGCGACCGTCCGCGCCGCCGGCGAGCGAGGCGCGCGCGGCGCCCCCTCGGCGACGGCGTCCAGCCGCGCCAGCACCTCGTCGATGGGCAGGAGCGGCGGCAGCGTCGCGAGTCGAAGAACCGCCATCTCCAGCACGAGCTGCGGCTCGACCGTGCGGGCGGGGGCCGCCAGCGCTTCGTCGGCGTCGAGGAGCAGCGTGAAGCAGCGCTGGAGGTCGTCGGCGGGACGGCGCTCGGCCTGCGCGGCGAGGACCGTGACCTCGGCCTCCGGGAGGTCGGCGAGCAGGCTGCGATCGCCGGTCGCGCGCAGCACCGCGAGGTTCCGGAAGTGTTCGAGCAGATCGCGGCAGAAGCGACGCGGATCGTAGCCGTGCTCGTAGAGCTGCGTGAGACTCCGGAGGCAATCCGTCGCGTTGCCGGCGAGGATGCCGTCGCTCACCGCGACGACCAGGCGACGGTCGGCCGCCCCCAGCACGGCGCGGACGGTCTCGTCGTCGGCGCCCCCGCCGGCCACCGTGAGGACCTGCTCGAGCAGCGACTGGGCGTCGCGCAGGCTGCCTTCGGCCTCGCGCGCGATCAGCGCGATCGCGTCGTCGGAGAGCGTCAGCTTCTCGGCCTTCACGGTCCGCGTGAGGTGGGCCAGCAGCTCGCCGGTTCCGATGCGGCGGAGGTCGTAGCGCTGGCAGCGCGAGATGACGGTGGGCAGGACCTTGTGCGGATCCGTCGTCGCGAAGATGAACTTCACGTGCGGCGGCGGCTCTTCCAGCGTCTTCAGGAGCGCGTTGAACGAGTGCGCGGACAGCATGTGCACTTCGTCGATGATGTAGACCTTGAAGCGGCTCTTGATCGGCTGGTGCGCGACGGTCTCCATCAGGTCGCGCATCTTGTCGACCTGGGTGTGGGACGCGCCGTCGATCTCGAGAACGTCGAAGGCCTGGCCGTCGGCGATCTCCTTGCACGTCGAGCACGCATTGCAGGGTTCGGCGGCGGGACCCTTCTCGCAGCACAGCGCTTTCGCGAGGATGCGTGCCGTGGTCGTCTTGCCGACGCCGCGCGGCCCCGTGAACAGGAAGGCGTGCGCGACCCGTCCGGCACCGATCGCCGCCTGGAGCGTGCGGGTCACGTGCTCCTGGCCGACGATGTCGGCGAAGCGTTGCGGCCGGAGCCGCCGGGCGAGCACCTGGTAGGCCATGCGGGGGACGTCCGGCCGGACGTCCGGCGGCAACGGCTAGGCTACCCTGCGGCACAGAAGGGCAGTCGGTGCCGCTGCTTCCTTCCGGACCTGACGGGGTTCGCGACGCCTTCTTGCGCAGGACCTAGCCGCCACCGCCCAACGTCCGGTGGACGGGGCGAGAGTAGCGACCTCCCCGCGGGGGCGCAAGGCGATTCGCTGTTTGCGCCCGGTCAGAACTCGAGAAAGGCCCCACTCGGCGAGTGCACGCAGGTCTCGAGCGTCCCGGTGTCGCAGCAGGCCTGGCAGGTCTTGCGCGCGTCTTTGCCGCACTTGTTCCGGCCTTCCTGCGATCCGTACTTCGTCCCGGCGGTCCGGCACTTCGACAGATTGGCGTAGCCCATGCAGTCCGCACCCGGCTTGCAGAGATGGGTCTTCGAGTCGAACAGCGACTTGCACATGTCCTGCCAGGCTTTGACGCCGCCGTGCACGGCCTTCCGGCAGTCCTTGCGCATGAAGACCGCGCACTGCCGCTTGCACTTGTTGATCGCCTCGGCGCGACCGCCGCCGACCACCACCAATGCTGCGAGCACCACTCCCACAATCACCAGACGACGCATCACTGTGCAGAGCCTCCAGTCATCCTTCTGACACGCAGATGCGACGAGTCGCAATCAGACCTTCGGGCAGGCGGATGCCGCAGCAAAGAGCGGAGAGGGAGGGATTCGAACCCTCGGTACCTTGTAGGGTACACACGCTCTCCAGGCGTGCCCCTTCGACCACTCGGGCACCTCTCCGGGGACTGCTAACCTCGCAAAACACGCGCGTATGCACAAGCCGATCGCGCGTCCGAGAGCGGAGAGGGGGGGATTCGAACCCCCGGTGCCGCAAGGGCACACACGATTTCGAGTCGTGCCGTTTCAACCGGGCTCACGCACCTCTCCCAGGGCGGCCTCTGTAGCACACGCTCCGGGGCGGTCCTAGCGACGCGGCGTGCGGCGGGCGCGGAAGAATCGCTGCAGCAGCTCGGCGCACGCATCGGCTTCGACGCCGGCGGTCACGACGATCCGGTGGTTGAGCCGCGGGTCGTCGGCGAGATCGTACAGCGTCCCGGCGGCGCCGCCCTTGGGATCGGTGCAACCGAAGACGATTCGCGCGACGCGGGCCTGGATCGCGACGCCCATGCACATCACGCACGGCTCGACGGTGGCGTACAGCACGCTGCCGACCAGCCGGTGCGTCTCGGCCTTCGCGGCCGCCGCGCGCAGCGCACGCACCTCGGCGTGCCCGCTCGGGTCGCGCTCGGCGATCGTCGCGTTGCCGGCGCGGGCGAGTTCGATCCCGTCCAGCACGACGACGGACCCGATCGGGATCTCCCCCCGCTCGCCGGCGCGCTGCCCCTCGCGCAGCGCCTCCTGCATCCAGTGCCGGTCCGCGGCCGTCACGGCGCCCGGCACGGTCGTGAACAGACGGCGGGTCCGGGCCGACGTAGCGTCGCCGGGACCCGCCGCAGCACGCCCCTACTTCTTCTCGCCCTCTCCGGTCTTCTCTCCGGCCTTCGCATCGCCGCCCTTGCCGGCCTCCGCCGCCTGCGCCTTGCACTTCTCGACTTCGTCCTCGCCGATGACCATCGTCTCGGCGACGTCCTTCACCGAGCGGCCGGTCTGGAGATACTTGTTGACCTGCTTGCAGTTCACGTCCGCGTGGCTCGGCGTCGCCATCGCGAGCAGCAGGGCCCCACCGATGACCAGGATTCCAACCCTCATGTCCGGGACCTCCTCTTCCTGAGGTGAGTGCGTGTAGCGCCTCGAGAGCGCTGCACGACGATTCGTCGCGCCGTATAGCAACACGCCTATGCGAAGGAAAGATACGAAATCGCGACGTGAGCCCCGCCCCCCCACGACCGGGGGCCCGACCCTCGCCCCCGCGCAGGGCGCACGGCGGCTGCCGAGGAAGGGCGGGCCCCAGCGCCGCCACCCGGCAGGCGTCGTTTGCGGGCGGCGTGCGAGTCGGATCGCGACGTGGCATGCTGCACGGAGGCGGTGGAGACGGCGGTGCGGTGGACAGCGAGAGTCCAGGAGCGTAGACGAGCGGGCGTGCGTCGACTCGTGCTGCTGCTCCTGCTCGTGGCGACGGCGCGTGCGCGCGCTGCCGGTCCCGTGATCGAGCGCGTCGAGCTGGTGCACGGCCCCGCCCCGATGGTCCGGTTGCAGCTTTCCGGCGCCGCATCGGCGATCGCGCATCCGCTGGCGCCCGAGGGCGCCACGCCGCCCCGCATCTACATCGACGTCACCGGCGCGACGCTGAGCGACCGCGCGCGCCAGCCGCTCGAGGGCGCCGGGTCCGTGCTGCGGGTGCGGAGCGGCCAGTTCGATCCGACGACTGCCCGCATCGTCCTCGACCTCGACCGCGTGCTCCCGTACGACTTCCAGATCGCGGGTCGCACGATCACGCTCAAGATCGGTCCGGCGCCGTCGGCTCCGGTTGCGACGACGCCTGCTCCAGCGCCAGCGGCCGCGCCGCCGGTCGCGAGCCAGCGGCCGCCGGCCGTCGAGCCGACACCCGTCCCCCCGGTGGCGAGCGTTCGACCTGCGCCGGTGGAGCGCGTGCCCCAGGCGCCAACGCTCGCGGCGCCCGCCACGCCGGCCGTGGTCGAACCGCCTCCGGCGGCGGTCGCTCGCGCACCGGTTGCACCGCCGGTGACGGCGCCGACCCAGCATCCGGCGGCGCCGACGCCGCCTCCGGCGACCCGCCGGCCGGAGGCCGTCGAGCCCCCACCCGGACCGCCCGTCGCGACCGCCCGGCCCGCGCCGGTGGAGCCCGCGCCCCAGGCGCCCGCGATCCCGCCGCCCACTACACCGGCCGTGGCCGAACCGCCTCCGGCGGCAGTCGCTCGCGCACCGGTTGCACCACCGGTCACGGCGCCGATCCAGCATCCGGCGACACCGACGCCTTCCATCGAGGCCCGTCGGCCATCGGCCGTGGACGTGCCGCCGGCACCACCCGTCGCCACCGCCCGCCCGGCGGAGCCCGTGCCCTCGCCGCCAACGGTGGCGACGCCGGCCGTCGTCGAGCCGCCCGCGACGATGACGGCCCGCGCGCCCGTTCCTCCTCCAACCCGTCCTGAGGCGGAACCTCCGACACGTACGCCGCCGGTCCCCGCCAAGCCTCCGGTTCCGGTCGAAGCCGAGCCGATCCCGCCGGTCGCGAGCAAGCCACCGAGGCCCGCCGAGTCCACGCCGGCGCCCGCGAGCCCGCCGTCCGAGCTGCCTGCGGTCGCAGACTCCGCACCGACCGTCGTGGCTCAGGCGCCAAGCGTATCGCCGACGCTCCCGCCGACCCGGCATCCCGCGACGTCGGCGCGCCCGGCGCCGCCGGCGGCCGCGCCCGTGCCGCCCGTCATCGTGATCGACCCCGGCCACGGCGGCCGCGACCCCGGCGCCGCCGGCGTCGGCGGCGTGCTCGAGAAGGACGTGGTCCTCGAGCTCGCGCACCGCCTGGCCGCCAAGCTGGCGCAGCGGCTCCCGGTCTCGGTCATCCTCACCCGCACCGAGGACTCCTACGTGGCGGTCCAGGACCGCCTGCCGGCGCCCGAGCCGCCGGTCGCGCTCTTCCTCTCCCTGCACGCGAACGCCTGTCGCGATCCATCGCCGAGCGGCGTCGAGATCTTCTACGGCGGCGGGCTCTGGCGCACCGCCAGCACGACGGCGTCGAACCCGCGCGCCCGCGCGCTCGGCGTCGCCCTCGCGCGCGCGCTCGACGCACGGCTCGGCGTCGTCCGTGGGGACGCGCGCCCCGGGCCGTTCGCCGTACTGGTGCGGAACCCCGCGCCGGCGGCGCTGGTCGAGGTCGGGTTCCTCACGCACCCGGAGGACGCCGCCCGCGCGCGCGCCGAGTCGTTCCAGGAGCAGCTGAGCGACGCCCTGGTCGACGGCATTGCGGCGTTTCTCCAGGCCCGCACCCAGCTCTGACCGCAGCGCATCGCCCCACGGACGGACCTAGACAGCCGGCTTCCCAGCACGTCGACCGCGTTGCGTCGACGCTCCGCGCCACCCGGCCGTGCGCAAAGACATAGGTTTCCAATCATGGGCGAATGTCTCACGGATACATTTGCGATTCCCCGCGCCACGAGCGTTGCAACGCTCCCGCTTGCACGCTAGTTATAGAGCACACCCGCGAACAGAGGCCAGGAGGGGCAATCGCACATGGCACACGACGCTGAAGTCTGGGTCCAACTCGCGACGCGCATTCCGAAGAATCTCCACCGGGAGCTGAAGCTCCACTGCGTGAAGAGCGACGTCTCCGTCATGGATTTCGTCGTCCGCGCGCTGGAGGAGAAGCTGGGTCGCGAGGCCGGCAGCGGCCGCGGCGAGCGCCGTCGGGCGCGCGGCTGAACCGAGGATCTTCCACGCGCCGCAGCCCCGGTCGGAGTTGACCGGGGCTGCGGCGCTTCCGTATGAAGAGGCCTCGACAGAGGAGGCCTCATGTCCAGCAACGCCGCATCCATCGACGCCGCATCCGGCGTCCGTCGCTTCCAGCTCTTCATCAACGGCAAGTTCACCGACGCCCAGTCGGGGAAGACCTTCGAGACCATCAGTCCGCACGACCGGGCCGTGGTCGGCGTCTGCGCCGAAGGCGACAAGGCCGACATCGAAGCCGCCGTCGCCGCCGCCCGGACCGCCTACGAGACGACGTGGGGCCCGATGCTCCCCGGGGAGCGCGCCAAGCTCCTCTTGAAGATGGCCGACCTGCTGGAGGCGCGGGCCATGGACCTGGGGCAGCTCGAGAGCCTCGACATGGGCGGCCCGGTCTTCCTCACCAGCGGCATGGCCATGATGGCCGCCGAGGTCTTCCGCTACTGGGCCGGCTGGGCGACGAAGATCCACGGGCTCACGAGCCCCTCGATGACTCCCGGCGAGTTCCTGGGGTACACGCTGCGCGAGCCGCTCGGCGTCGTCGGCGGGATCACGCCGTGGAACGGCCCGCTCATCATGGCGGCGTGGAAGACCGCGCCGGCGCTCGCGTGCGGCAACACCGTCGTGCTGAAGCCGGCCGAGCACACGCCCATGACCGCGATGGAGCTCGCCCGGATCGCCGCCGAGGCGGGGCTCCCCGAGGGCGCGCTGAACGTCGTCCCGGGCTTCGGGCCGACCGCGGGCGCCGCGCTCGCGCAGCACCCCGGCGTCGACAAGATCGCGTTCACCGGCGAGCACGTGACCGGCCGGCTCATCGTCCAGATGTCGGTGTCGAACCTGAAGACCGTGACGCTCGAGCTGGGCGGCAAGTCGCCGCACATCATCTTCGACGACGTCGACCTTGAGACCGCGGTCGCGAACGGGCTGTTCGGCGTGTTCATGAACACGGGGCAGATCTGCTCCTCCGGCACTCGCATCCTGGTGCAGGAGAGCATGTACGACAGGTTCGTCGCACGTTTCGCGGAGCGCGCGCGCGACATCAAGGTCGGAGATCCCCTCGACTTCGCCACCCGCATGGGCCCACTGGTCTCGGAGGAGCAGCTCACGAAGGTGCAGCGCTACGTCGAGATCGGGAAGCGCGAAGGCGCACGCCTCGTCACAGGCGGCGGACAGCCCAAGGACCCGGCGCTCGCCCGCGGCTTCTACCACGAGCCCACCGTGTTCGCCGACGTCGACAACAAGATGCAGATCGCGCAGGAGGAGATCTTCGGACCGGTGGCGAGCATCATCAAGTTCCGCGACGAGGACGACGCGGTCCGGATCGGCAACGACGTGATCTACGGCCTCGCGGCCGGCGTCCAGACGCGCGACATCAAGCGCGCGCACCGTCTCGCGCGTCGCCTCCAGGCCGGGACGATCTGGATCAACACCTGGCACAAGATCGAGCCCAACTCGCCGTTCGGCGGCTACAAGCTCTCGGGATACGGGCGCGAGAACGGGCCGACGATGGTCGAGCACCTCACGCGCCTCAAGCAGGTCTGGGTCGACCTGAACGAGTTCACCGTCGATCTGTTCGGCATGTGAGCGCGTGGCCGGCTGTGAAGGCATGACCCCGCGCGCCAGCCGGCTGCTGGCGCGCGTCCGGGCCGCCGACACCGACGGCGCCCCGCTCATCCTGATGATCAGCGGCGGCTGCTGCGGCGGCACCAACCCGGTGCTCTGCCGTCGCAGCAACGTCCTGGAGGGCTTCGACGTCCGGCTCGGCGACGCGGGCGGCCTCGAGGTCTACGCCCACCCCGAGCACGCCCGCTATCTCACCCGCGACCGCTTCGTGATCGACGCCATCGACGACATCCGGAGCGACACGTTCTCGCTCGAGATCCCGCACGGGGGGCGCTTCGTGCTACGCGAGCTGCCGGCCGACCCGGCCTGAGCCGTCCCTCGCGCGGCATCGCCCTTGCTTCACCCCGTGTCGGCTGCGGCCCGGGGCCGCGGCTACAGGAGTCCCGTGTCCGCGAATCGTCACGAAAATGCCGCTGCCACCGGCCGGGCGTACGCCCGCGTGCGGGCCCGACTGATGCGCGCCCGGCTGCGGCTCGCCCTCTACGTCGGCATGGTGTCGCTGGTGGCGGGGCTCGTGTTCGACGTCCTCGTGACGCGCGAGAACCTCCCGGCCCGCGCCCTGATCTACGGGCAGCTCGGCATCCTCTACGTCGTGACGCTGGCCTGCACCGCGTGGCCGCCGGCGACCCGCCGCCCGCGCGCGCTCGGCGCGGTGTATCTGCTGGCGCTCGGCGCGCACGTCTTTCCGCTCCTCGCGCTCTCGGGCGCCGACCTCGAGCTCTTCACCGGCCTGGTCGGCGTGCTCATGGTCGCGTCGACGCTCGTCTTCCCGTGGGGCGCGGGCGTGCAGTCGGTGGTCTCGGCAGGCCTCGGCTGGGGCTTCGCCTCGCTGCTCCGCGCCCAGGGCCTGCTCGACGGGCCGCGCGCGACGACGCTGCTGCTCACGCTGGTCGTGAGCGGACTACTCTCGGTGTTCGGGGCCGACGTCCTCGAGCGGGCGCGGCGCGCGGCGTTCCTCGCGCGCTGCCGCGTGCACGCGCTGGCGGTCCAGCGGCGGCGCCTGATCGAGATCGGCCGCGACCTGCGCAGCACCCTCGACAGCGACACGCTCGCGGTCCGCGTCGTCGCGCACGCCGTGCGCCTGATTCCCGCGGACAGCGTCGTGCTGGTCCTGTTCGACGCGACGACGAACCTCTACCGCATGGCGGCCGGCAGCGGAGAGCCGTTCGAGCAGCTGGTCGGCGGGACCTACCCCGCCGAGTTCGCCGACGAATACCGCGCCGCGTTCGCGCCCGCCGAGGTCCGCGAATGCCCCGGCAGCCCGCTCGACCGGGTCGTCCTGCCGGCGCTGCCCGCGTTCGGGATGCAACGGTTGCTGGTCGCGGCGATCGGCCCGCACCCGCGGCCGATGGGCTTCCTCGGCTGGCACCGCCGCCTTGCGGAGCCCTTCACCCCCGCCCAGCACCTGTCCGCCCAGGGAATCGGCGGCCAGGCCTTCACCGCGTTCTCGGTCGCGAAGCTCTACGACGAGGCGGCGCGCGCCAGCCAGCTCAAGTCCCAGTTCGTCTCGACCATGTCCCACGAGCTGCGCACGCCGCTCAACGTGATCATGGGCTACACGCAGATCCTCGCCGAGACCCTGCCCGGGAACCCCGACGTCGCGCGCGCGCTCGACGGCGTCTCGCGTGCGAGCCACGAGCTGCTCGACCTGATCGAGGCGACGCTCGACCTGGGTCGCCTCGAGGCCGGCCGCGACGCCGCACACGACGAGCCCATCGACGTGCGCGCGCTGTTCGACGACCTCGCGCGCCAGTTCGTGGGCGTACCGCGGGCGGCGGGCGTCCGTCTGGAGTGGGACGCGCCCGAGGGACTCGCGCTGACCGCCGACCGCCGCAAGCTCCGCGTGATCCTGAAGAACCTGGTCGGCAACGCGCTCAAGTTCACGCCCGCCGGCAGCGTGCGCGTCGAGGCGCGCCAGATCGGCGCGCGCTGCCGACTGCGGGTGATCGACACCGGGATCGGCATCCGGCAGGAGGACCAGGCGATCGTCTTCGAGATGTTCCGGCAGGCCGACAGCTCCGACACCCGACGTTACGGCGGCACCGGGCTCGGGCTCTACATCGTGCGGCAGCTGGTCCAGCTGCTGGGCGGCGAGCTGGCGCTCGAGAGCGCGCCCGGCCTCGGCTCGACCTTCACGGTCAGCGTCCCGCTCGACGCGGCCTCGGTGCCCTCCCGCCGCGTCGCGGCCTGACGTCAGCGCCGCCGGCCGCCGCGGCCGCCGGCCGAGAGCAGCGCCGCCCGCAGCTCGGTCGCGCTCGCGACCGGCGCGAAGGTCTCGATCGTCCCGTCGCGTCCTGCGACCAGCACGCGCCCGTAGCCGAGGCGCCGGCCGAGGAACGTCTCCTCGACGTCGACCCCCTCGATGCCGCCGAGCGGGATCTCAACGCGCCGGGGCGGGACCAGCCCGACGCGCGCCCGGAGCCGCCCGTCGGTCACCGCGAACAGCGACGTCCGCCACCGGAGCCACGACGGGATCATCCCTGCCACCGCTACCACCAGCGTCCCGAGCGCGACCAGTCCGTTGGCGGCGGGCGTGAGGTCGTTGTGGAGCACGACCAGCGCTCCGGCGAGCGCGACGAACAGCGCGAAACCGGCCGCGCCGCCCAGCATCACCGGGTGCAGCCGGGTCCGGAAGACCTCCCGCTCGTCGTCGGCGGACGATTCCTCGCGCGAGGCCATGGACGAGGCGAGGCGTAGCGACCCCCTCGGCGGAATGCAACCGGGGATCCCGAAAACCTGCGTCGCCACCCTTGCTCGCCCGGGACAGGCACCGTAGAAGAAGCGCGAGCGCCGACGTTCGAGGGGGCTTCGTGGGGAGGGAAGGGAGTCCAATGGCCGCGTCCGACCTGGAAGCGCGCAGCATCAACGCGATCCGCTTTCTCGCGGCCGATGCCGTCCAGCACGCGAACTCGGGGCATCCCGGGTTGCCGATGGGCGCCGCCGCGGCCGCCTACACCCTCTGGACCCGCTTCCTGAAGCACGCCCCCGGGCAGCCGGACTGGCCCGACCGCGACCGCTTCGTGCTCTCGGCCGGTCATGGCTCGATGCTGCTCTACGCCCTGCTGCACCTGACCGGCTACGCGGTCTCGCTCGACGACCTGAAGGCCTTCCGCCAGTGGGGCAGCCGGACGCCCGGCCATCCCGAAGCGCACCTCACGCCGGGCGTCGAGGCGACCACCGGTCCGCTCGGGCAGGGGCTGTCGATGGCGGTCGGGATGGCGATCGCGGAGGCGCACCTCGCGGCGCGCTTCAACCGCGCCGGGCACACCGTCGTCGATCACCACACCTACGTGCTGGCGAGCGACGGCGACCTCATGGAGGGGGTGGCGTCGGAGGCGTGCTCGCTGGCTGGGCACCTGCGGCTGGGCAAGCTCATCGTCCTCTACGACGACAACCGCATCTGCCTCGCCGGCGGCACCGAGCTGAGCTTCACCGAGGACACGGCGCAGCGGTTCACGGCATACGGCTGGCACATCCAGCGCGTGGCCGACGGCAACGACGTCGAGGCAGTGGCGCGGGCGCTGGAGGCGGCGCGCGGGCAGGCGGCGCGGCCGTCGATCGTCCTGGTGCGCACGACCATCGGCTTCGGCGCCCCGCACAAGCAGGGCACGTACGAGGCCCACGGCTCCCCGCTCGGCCCCGACGAGCTCAAGGCGGCGAAGGAGAAGCTCGGCTGGCCCGTCGAGCCCGCGTTCTGGGTCCCGCCAGACGTCGAGGCCGCGTTCCGGACCGCCGTGGGTCGCGGCGCGACGCTGGAGCGCGAGTGGCGCGACCGGTTCGGGGCGTACGCCCGCGCCTTCCCGGCCGAGGCCGCCGAGCTGGAGCGGCGCCTCGCCGGTCGTCTCCCCGACGGCTGGGATCGCGAGCTGCCCGCGTTCCCGGCCGACCCGAAGGGGGTCGCCACCCGGAAGGCGTCCGAAACCGTCATGCAGGCGCTGGCCGCGCGCCTGCCGGAGCTGATGGGCGGCTCGGCCGACCTCAACAACTCGACCTTCACGTGGCTGAAGGGCACGGGCGACTTCGAGAGCCCGGTTTCGGCCGCCACCAAGCCGCAGGGCGCGGTGGGCGGACCCTGGGGCTACGAGGGCCGCAACCTCCACTTCGGGGTCCGCGAGCACGCCATGGGCGCGGCCGTGAACGGCCTCGCGCTGCACGGCGGTTTCATCCCCTACGGCTCGACCTTCCTGGTGTTCGCCGACTACATGCGCCCGCCCATCCGACTCTCGGCGCTGATGGACCTCGGCGCCGCCTGGGTCTTCACGCACGACAGCATCGGCGTCGGTGAGGACGGGCCGACGCACCAGCCCGTCGAGCACTACGCCGCGCTCCGCGCCATCCCGAACGTGCTGTTCATCCGGCCGTGCGACGCCAACGAGACCACGTGGGCGTGGCGCGTCGCGATCGAGAACCGCCACCGGCCGACCATCTTCGCCCTCACCCGCCAGAACGTGCCGACGCTCGATCGCGCCACGTTCGCGTCGGCCGAGGGCCTGCGGCGCGGCGCGTACGTCCTGAACCCGTCGGTCGACGCCCCGGATCTCGTCCTGCTCGCGACCGGGTCGGAGATGCAGCTGGCGGTCGCGGCGGCGACCACGCTCGCCGCCGACGGCGCGCGCGTGCGGCTGGTGTCGATGCCGTGCTGGGAGCTGTTCGGAGAGCAGCCCGCCGCCTACCGCGACGCGGTGCTGCCGCCGTCCGTCACGGCGCGCGTCGCCGTCGAGGCGGGCGTGGCGCTCGGCTGGGAGCGCTGGGTCGGGTCGCGCGGCGCGATCGTCGCGCTCGACCGCTTCGGCGCGTCTGCGCCCGCCGCGGTCGTGCAGCGCGAGCTGGGATTCACCGTGGAGCGGGTCGTCGCCGAGGCCCGCAGGCTGCGCGGATGACGGTCGCGGTGGCCTGCGATCACGGCGGGTTCCCGCTCAAAGCGACGGTGATCGCGTGCGTGCGCGCCGCCGGCCACCAGGTGCTCGACCTCGGCACCGATTCCGAGGCCGCGGTCGACTACCCCGACTACGCCCGGGCCGC
>Ga0335069_10011768_pt1 | contig 12332 bp, 9 predicted proteins | sample Lox_Sample_11_FD_206714 | JGI IMG/M metagenome (GOLD analysis project Ga0335069, IMG submission 206714) | Soil microbial communities from Loxahatchee National Wildlife Refuge, Florida, United States - Lox_Sample_1.1 | ecosystem: Environmental > Terrestrial > Soil > Wetlands | place: USA: Florida...
TAGGCGATGCCGAATTCGTCGAGGGCCTTGCCCGCTTCGCGCATGATTTCCAGATCAGAATCACTGCCCATTACGATGGAAACTTGTGGATGGCTCATTGCACTCCTTGGTTATTTCAATACAGGGACTTGGTTGTACTAAGGATCCGTCGACTCCAGGATGACAGGCTTCCGGCTATTTTTTTAGCGCTCTGGCCGCAATGTCTCTGCGGTAGTGCATTCCTGGAAAAGAAATTTTCGCACAGGCATCGTAGGCCCGCGCAATGGCACTTTCGAGATCGGGGGCGCGCGCGGTTACTCCCAGCACGCGACCACCGGCAGTGTAATAGATGCCATCGCGCTTCGTCGTGCCCGCGTGAAACACCTTCACTCCAGGGACTGCTCCGGCTTCTTGCAATCCATCGATGCGCTTGCCCACCTCAAACGTTCCCGGATACCCGCCCGATGCCAGGACCACGCAGGCTGACGCATCGCCGGACCAGCGGAAATCGCCATCGCTGACGCGGCCCTCGATCGAGGCTTCCAGCGCTTCGACCAGGTCGCTTTCCAGGCGCATAAGGATGGGTTGAGCCTCGGGATCTCCGAAGCGGCAATTGAATTCGAGGACCATGGGACCGCGAGCCGTCATCATAAGGCCGCAGTAGAGCACGCCTTTGAATTCCGAGCCTTCCGCCTTCATGCCCTTCACGACAGGCTCAGCGATGTGATGCACCAGCCACGCCCGCATCTGCTCGTCGACAATGTCAGCCGTAGAATAGGCGCCCATGCCTCCGGTGTTCGGTCCGGTGTCGCCGTCGCCTACCCGTTTGTGGTCCTGCGCCGCGACAAGAGGAACTACGCGCTCTCCGTCGCTGAAGACCAGGAAAGAAAGTTCATCTCCCTTCAGACATTCTTCAAGAACCACGCGCGCACCCGCGTCCCCTACCATCTTTCCGCTGAGCATCTCGCCGGCGACGCTGGCCGCCTCTTCCTTGGTCTTGGCGATCACGACGCCCTTGCCAGCCGCCAGGCCGTCGGCCTTGACCACTACAGGGACATGGAAATGGCTGAGTGCCGAGCGCACCTGCTCAATGGAGTCGCAGATCGCAAATGGAGCAGTGGGAATATGGTGGCGCTGCAGAAATTCCTTCGCGAAGCTTTTGCTGGACTCCAGGCGAGCGGCTGCCTCCGTGGGGCCGAAAGTTTTCCAACCCCGTCGCGTGAACTCATCCACCACTCCAAGGGTGAGGGGCAGCTCGGGACCAACTACGGTCAAATCGGGCTGCAGTCGAGCAGCCAGGCTGGTGATGGACTCAAGACTCTTCATGTCCGCGGGTAGACATTCCGCGTCATCAGCGATACCGCCGTTTCCCGGGGCGCAGTACAGCTGCGAGATCCGGGAAGAACGTCGGAGAGCCCACACCAAGGCGTGCTCCCGGCCACCACCACCTAAGACCAGTACCTTCATATCGAGGACAAAACAGGTTAGGGGTTCTGCAGGAATGCTGTCAAACGCCAATGGCGTTTGACGAGAAAACTTCGTCCCCCTGAGACGGCCCCCTTTTCGCGAAGCTTTGTAACAGTCCTGTAATGCCGATTCACTAACCTTTTGGGATTCATTCGATAGACTGGGTTCATTGTTAACTGTGATTAACTTGATATGGTAAGCTTTGGTTAATCCCACGGGGATACAGCGACAATTCATGACGGTTCGATTTAGATTCGCCGACATCGCGCGAAGCAGCTTGATCCTTTGCTTCACGATGCTGCTTGCGGTGGCGGCGCTTGCACAGCAGACGGCCGAAGTTCCAAAGGTTGATCCGCAAGCGCCCGCCGACGACGCCACCGAATCGATGTTTCCGCGTTTCAAAGACACCCGCTTTTGGGTCTCTGGGCAGGCTAACTTCATCTTCCAGACGCACCCTGAGTTTCACGCTGCGTACAGCGGGGAACACAGCCTCAACCCGCACTACGAAAAGGGCACATCGCGCGTGCTCACGCTATACACGGGTTTCCGCGTGAACCGCTCGACTGAGTTCCTGGTCGACATTGAGGAAGCGGGGGGCACTGCGCTCACGCTGGGATTTGGGCTTGCCGGAAACACCGACCTCGACATCGTGCGGAATCCCACGCTCAGTAAGCAGCCGTACCTGGGACGAGGGATGATCCACTACGTGCTGGGGCTGAGTTCTGACAAAGTCGAGAACGAACGCAACGCGCTGAACCTGTTTCCGGAACTGCCGCGGCGGCGCATTGAGTTTCGCCTGGGCAAGTTCAGCATGCCGGATTTCTTAGACATCAACTCGGTAGGTTCCGATACACACTTCCAGTTCATCAACTGGACGACCGACAACAACGGGGCATGGGACTATCCTGCGGATACGCGCGGATACACCGTGGGGCTTACGGCCGATTTTGAGGACCGCAACTGGGGATTTCGGTTTGCCGAGGCGCTGATGCCGAAGGTCGCAAATGGAATCGACCTGGTGTACAAGCCATGGCAAGCGCATGCGGAGAATTTCGAGTACGAATTGCGTCGTGGCTTCATCCCCAAAAAGTCAGGCACGATTCGCCTGCTGGCCTATACCAACTCGGCCAACATGGGCATTTATCGCGACCAGGTCATCAAGGCCGCGCAGCAGGATACGGCTGCCGATATTACAGACCACCCGTGGCATGTAACCCGCAAATATGGATTTGGCGTAAATCTGGAGCAGAATCTCACGCAATATCTGACGGCTTTTGCCAGGTTTGGCTGGAACGACGGGCGCACCGAATCTTTCGCTTATACCGAAGTCGAGCAGACGTTTGTGGAAGGAATCGGGGCGCGAGGTTCATGGTGGCGTCGCAAGCAGGATCGCGCGGGCGTGGCTTTCGTTTCCAATGCGATCAAGAAAGATCATCAGAACTATTTGAACGCAGGGGGGCTTGGATTTCTACTCGGGGACGGTCGTCTGCGCTATGGCCGCGAGAATATCGTCGAGTCGTATTACACGGCTCACGTGTGGCGCGGAGTTTATGTGGCCCCGGGAGTGCAGCACGTTAACAATCCGGGATACAACCGGGACCGTGGACCGGTCCTGGTGCCGAGTTTCCGGCTGCATGTGGAGTTCTAGCCGAACTTTACCGCAAAACCTCGCGAATTCGGACTCCAGGTCCGGCGTTCCAGAACCCGAACTGAAATTGGATCGACTTCTCTTCTGCCTCCATGCGTGGTAAACAAGGTTGAATCCCGGTGGACTGAATTTTCCTTCTGAGAGGCACCACCATGCGACTCCGCCCGATTCTTCTCGCTGCGACACTCCTTCCGACCTTCACACTCCTTCACGCGCAGGACTTCAAGAAACAGGTCGTCTATCAAATTGTTACCGACCGCTTTTTCAGCGGGAGTTCGTCGAACGACAATCCCTCTCAAAGTTCCGGCCTTTACGACTCGACTAAGACGAACTGGTTTGCGTATTGGGGCGGAGATTTGGCGGGTATCCAACAGAAGATGTCCTATCTGAAGGGTATGGGCGTCACCGCAATCTGGATTTCCCCAACGGTCGATAACGAGAATGCCAACCTGAATCCCGCGAACCCGATATCTGCACCGTATCACGGCTACGACGCGCGCGATTTCATGAAAGTGGAAGAGCACTTTGGCGACTCATCGAATTCCTGGGCGGCATTCGACAACCTGGTGAACGCTGCGCATCAGAATGGAATCAAGGTCATCATCGACTGGGCCAACAATCACTCGAACTATAACGGCGGCGGCGAGCGCGGAGCCCTCTACAACAACGGCGTGTTCATGGCTTCTGACAGCAACGATCCGAATGGATATTTCCATCACAATCCGAACATCACCGACTACAACGACCGCTATCAACTTCAGTACTACACCTTGCTCAGCCTCGAGGATCTGAACCAGGAAAATTCTACGATCGACAGCTACCTTAAGACCGCCGTTCATCAGTTCCAGGCCCACGGAGCCGACGGTTTCCGCCTGGACGCCATCAAGCACGCCACGTGGGGATGGGAGTATTCCTTCGCGAATTCGGTGTACTCGCAAGCCCCCAGCTTCCTGGTCGGAGAGTGGTACAACAACAATCCCGGTGACGCGATGTATCACGACGCTTACAAGTTCGCGAACAAGAGCGGGATCGCCGAACTGGATTTCGGCGTGAACATTGCGGTGCGCGATGTGTTTGGGAGCAATAACAATTTCTCGGAACTCGACAACAACGTTAATGCCGAGAATACGAATTTCACTTGGAATACCGACCAGGTGACATTCTTTGACTCGCACGATCAGTCTCGGCTGCTCTCGATCAATAACAACAACAACCGCCTGCATGAGGCGATGGCGTATCTGCTGACCACGCGCGGCATACCCGTCATTCTCTACGGCGACGAGCAGTACCTCCACAATGATTCCAACGGTGGCGGGGATCCCTATTGCCGCGTGTGGATGAGTTCATTCACCACGACTACGACGGCGTATCAACTCATCAACAAGCTGGCGGGACTGCGGCAGAGCTCCAACGATGCGCTCGCCTACGGTGGATACCGGCAGCGTTGGATCAACAATGATGTCTACATCTACGAGCGGCAGTTTTTTAACGACGTAGTGCTGGTGGCGATCAACAAGAATGACACGACGAGTTACCCCGTCTCGGGTCTGCTGACCGCACTGCCTGCAGGCAGCTACTCGGATTATCTGGGAGGGCTGCTCGGCGGCAGCGGATTGACTGTGACTTCCGGCAGCGGTGGCAACAATCCCGCGAATAATTTCACCTTGCCCGGGCACACGGTCGCCGTCTGGCAATCTACGGGGATGGCAACTGCACCGGAAGTCGGATCCATTGGACCAACTGTGGGGCAGCCTGGGATGAAGGTCACAATCGCAGGCAAAGGATTCGGATCCGCAACAGGTTCCGTGCTGTTTGGAACTACGGCCGCAGCGGTGCAGTCGTGGACGGATTCTTCGGTGACCTTTACGGTGCCGAGCGTCACCAATGGTCTGTATCAGACGCAGCTGAAAAACAGCTCGGGCACGGCGGCCAATACGATTCAGTTCACCGTCCTGGCTGGGCCGCTCATTCCAATTACGTTCACGGTGAACAATGCCACGCCGACCAACCCCGGAGACTACATTTTTGTAACAGGAAGCACCATCGAACTGGGCAATTGGGGCACGAGCTTCGATACGGCGATCGGGCCCATGCTCGATCCGAATTATCCGAACTGGTTTTTGGATATTTCGTTGCCGGCAGGGGCCGTGGTTCAGTTTAAGTTCATCAAGATTGCGGCGGACGGAACGGTGACTTGGGAAAACGGGGCCAACCACCAGTACACGGTTCCCGCTAGCGGAACTGGATTCGTAAATGTGAATTGGCAGTACTGACTTGAGATCGCTCCTGCCTTAGGCCTACCCAAGTCGAATCTATAAACGGCTTGGCACAACTTACCCGCGCACGACAGGCCGAGTGAGGCAGGTGGGACCGCCGCTGCCGTTAATGCAGAGTTCGCTGCCGGGAAACGTGCGGACATCGAAGCCGGCGGCACGCAGGCGGGCGTTAGTGTTCTGATTTTCTTCTATCGCCAGCACGCGATTCTCTCCGAGAGCCAGCACGTTGCACGCCAGCGTGTCGCGCTCAGCATAATCGATCTCGACGAAGCGGAAACCTCGTTCCCGAAGCAGTTCTACGGTTTCCACAGCCAACCATGGAAGATCCACCAGTGCCGTATGTTCATCAAGCAAGCTGATGAGAGACATCAGGTGAAGACAAGCGCCGGGACCGGGGCCGTAGGGGAGCGGTGCGGAAAGGACTTCGACTCCTTTGGGCGCGAGCAGTTCACGCATCTGCCTGATACCAGCCGGGTTCGTGCGGAAGCCGTGACCGATGAGCAGCGTTTTGGAGTCAAGCCAGACTATGTCTCCGGCTTCGGTGGCCCCTGGTTCTTTGATGGAGCCGAGAGTTGGAATGCCGTGGCGGTTGTAGAAATCGTGATGATGCTTTCCTTCCGCCACCCTATTCTTTTTCCCCATGCGCATGATGATCATGCCGAAATCCGTGGCGAACGAGGCATCATGCGCATACACAGCATCAAGAGAAGTGTCGTCGGCGGGAGGAAGTCCGAGAATCTCGGCGCCGGCAGATGCAAGTTGGCTGACAATTTTCTCGTGCTGCGATTGCGCAAGGGAAAAATCGGGGGCGTGATGAAATCCCAATTCGCGCCAGCGGGAGATGCGATGGGGCTGATCCCATCCGGCTGTTCGGGGAGAGCAAACAACCACGCGGCGGAGGGGAGCCGTCATCGAGTGGCCATTGCTGAGTTGGGCGGAGGCGAGTTGGGTCATGGGTGGGAAGATTCTAAAGCATTCGACGGAGTTGCAGTATCCGCGGAAAGCTTGGCCGCAAGTACGCGATGAGTTCGCGAAGTTCGCGCACAACGACGCCCCGGCGTTTCGATTAGAGAGAATCCGAAGGGAGTCCCCCCCGTCGCGCGAAACCAGACTAAACAGGGATCCTATTCGGAGATTTCAGCGAAATGGACTTCGCCTTCCGCGGGGGGAAGCAGGTCCCGCAGTTCGTCTTTGCTCTTGTGGTGCGTGCGCCTGTGCAGCCAGTGCTTGAGATGCTTGCGGGCTGCCGGTGCCAGCTTGGAGAAAAACAGGCCGGCGCGGCCCTGATCACTGGCCCAGATGACATCGGCGTGCCCTTGCAAAGTCGATCCAGTGCCCGGCAGGACGCATCGAAATGCCAGGTTGGAAACAATGGGTACCGGTTCGGTGGTCTGCACCGCCAGGCCATGCTCGCCGATGTCGATGCTGATACCGGGAACGGTTCCGCTTTCGATATCCAGGTAAACCAGCGTCTTCATCTCATAGCGCTGCGACTTCCGACGTTGTTTAGCAATACTCTTCGTGCTTGCCTTAAGGACGTCTTTGAGCTGGTTCGTATCGAGCGGCCGATAAAGAATGCGGCTCGCGCCGGATTGAAACGCTTGTCCGGTGCCGGGCCAGGCTCGGCTGGCGACCGCGAGCAACGCCGGCTTCTGCGACGGCGGCAGCATTGCAGCCATCCGGATGACATCTTCAGCGCCGGGAAGGTCGAAGTCGACGATCAGAGTGCTGGCGCGTCCGGTCATGACCAGTTCCAGGGCTTTCTGACCCGAGGAACAGCTGGTGAGCTCGATACCTAGTGACTCAAGGGCAGCGTCGAGCACGTGCAGGGATGTTTTATCGTTGCAGACGACCGCAGCGAGCTGAGACATGGGAAGAAGGTACGGGCTGGCCGTTTTCCAGGAAAGTCACAGCCGTAATCATCGTGATGGTTACCGAGGAGCTCTGGAAAACGATGAAATCATTGAAGCACCAACCCTCGCGGAGCACTCGAAAATTGCCCCAAGTGAAGGTCCGTTTTCGCCCTGCCTCCCGCTAACTTCCTGCAAAATCGCCTACATAGCCGAAGGCCGTGAGAATGGCTCCGCTGTTTTGCGCTGCTATAATCAAGGATTGCACTCATGACAACGAAAAGGCTGATACGTTCGACGACAGTTTTATCGGTGCGCCGGAGCGGGAGTGTCGTCCTTGCCGGCGATGGGCAGGTCACGCTCGGCGAGTCGGTGATCAAACATTCGGCGAAGAAGATCCGGCGGCTGTATAACGAGAAGATTATGGCTGGCTTCGCAGGCTCGACCGCCGACGCCTTTACCCTGTTCAGCCGCTTTGAAGCGAAACTCGAGCAATATCACGGAAACCTGGGCCGGGCCGCGGTGGAACTCGCGCGGGACTGGCGTACAGACAAGTTTCTGCGGCATCTGGAAGCGTTGCTTCTGGTTTGCGATAAAGAGCAGACGTTCTTGTTGAGCGGGCAGGGCGACGTGATTGAACCGGATGGCGCGGTGGCCGCCATTGGCAGCGGCGGCCCTTATGCTCAGGCCGCGGCGCAGGCTCTTTCGGATCATACTGATCTATCAGCCCGGAAGATCGCCGAAGAAGCAATGAAGATTGCGGGCAAGATGTGCATCTATACGAATGATGTAGTAACGATTGAGGAATTGTGACGCAGTGATCGATGGCCTGTGATCTGTAATCAGCAGCTACTTTGGACTGATTGCTGAAGCTAGCCGCCGGACCTCACCACTGATTTTTATGGCTATTTATCTTCCATCAACCGCAGAAGAAGAACAGCTTGCGCTGGATGAACTGACTCCGCGCGAGATCGTAGTAGAACTCGACAAGCACGTCATCGGGCAGAAGGATGCCAAGCGCGCGGTCGCGATTGCGCTGCGAAACCGGATGCGGCGTCAGAAGCTGGCGCCGGACCTCGCCGAGGAGATCATCCCCAAGAACATCATCATGATCGGCCCCACCGGTGTAGGTAAGACCGAGATCGCCCGGAGGTTAGCCAAGCTGGCGAATTCTCCGTTCCTGAAAGTCGAGGCCTCCAAGTTCACCGAGGTTGGCTACGTAGGCCGCGACGTGGAGTCGATGGTGCGGGACCTGGTGGAAATTGCAATCGACAATGTCCGCGAAGAAAAGCTGGAAGACGTCGCCGACAAAGCTGAATTGAACGCGGAAGAACGGCTGCTGGATATCCTGTTGCCGCCTTCACCCCCACCGCGTCCCGAGGGAAGCTCTACAACTGCGGGTGGAGTAGTGATCGATGGAGGATCCACCGCGCTAGCCGAGTCTTCAAACCGAACGCGAGAGAAACTGCGGCAGCAGCTGCGCGAAGGAAAGCTTGACGACCGCACCGTTGAGATTGATGTGCGGGAACGGAACTTCCCGTCATTCGAGATCCTGACGAACCAGGGTGTCGAGGAGATGGACGTCAACATCAAGGACATGTTGCCGAACATCTTCGGGCAGCGCACTAAAAAGCGGAAAATGAAAGTGAACGAAGCCTTCGAGTACCTGATTCAGGAAGAAGAGCAGCGCTTGATCGATATGGACCAGGTGACGCGAGTCGCGATCGAGCGCGTCGAGGGATCCGGCATCGTATTCCTGGACGAGATCGACAAAATCGCCGGCCGCGAAGGCGGGCATGGGCCTGATGTTTCCCGCGAAGGTGTGCAGAGAGACATCCTGCCGATCGTCGAAGGCACGACGGTGAACACACGTTACGGGATGGTGCGCACGGACCACATTTTGTTTATTGCGGCCGGAGCATTCCACGTTTCGAAACCCAGCGATCTGATCCCGGAATTGCAAGGACGCTTTCCCATTCGTGTGGAGCTGCAGTCGCTGACTATGGAAGACTTCGTGCGAATTCTGACCGAGCCGAAGTCCTCCCTCGTGAAACAGTACACCGCCCTGCTCGAAACCGAAGGCGTGAAGTTGGACTTCACCAAGGAGGCGCTGGAAGAGATCGCTCATTTCGCATTTCGAGTGAATGAAAGCACGGAGAATATCGGTGCCCGGCGGCTGCACACGATCATGGAACGTGTGCTCGATGAGCTGAGCTTCGATGCGCCTGAGAAGAAGGGTCAGCAGATTACTGTCGACGCGGAGTATGTGCGGAAGATGCTGACGGATATTGTGAAGGACCAGGATTTGAGCCGGTACATTCTTTAGAAGGGACTCGAGCACGTGTCGGTCGGTGAAGATTGGATTCGGGAATTCCGGGCGAGGCGACATCTGTATGAGCGCCTTTGCCAAAAGCTACATGTCTTGCTTGAGGACCTGTTGTCCTCAAGTGGCATCTCCTACCAAGTTGTGGAGGCCAGAGCAAAGTCTGTTGAGAGCTTCTCTGAAAAGATCGGCAGGGAAGGCAAGGCTTATATGCATCCCTTGGAAGAACTCAGCGACTTGGCGGGCGTACGCATAATTCTCTATTACATCGATGACGTCAAGAAAACTTGTGATCTGGTGGACACGGAGTTCGAGGTCGACCAGACCAAGAGTATCGATAAAGGCAGCAGTTTAGCTCCTGACCAATTCGGCTACCTGTCGGTGCACAAGGTCGTTAAAGTCTCACCATCGAGATCAAAGTTACCTGAATGGTCCTCCTTGTCCGAGTTACAAGCGGAGATCCAGATACGAACCGTTGTGCAGCACAGTTGGGCGGCCATTTCGCATGCGTTGCAGTACAAGCATGAAGCGGAAATCCCACAGCAGTTTCGGCGTCGTCTGGTGAGGTTGGCCGGGCTACTTGAGCTGGCCGACCAAGAGTTCGGCGCCCTTCGCCGGGAACAGGTGTTATTGAAGGAGAAAGTCTCGGAAAGTGTCTCGGAAGGGAACCTGAACCTCCTCATTAATGCCGATACAGTATCCGGTTTTGCCAAAAAGTCGCAGACGATTCTTCGATTGTCAACCTTAGCGAAGCAAGCTGGGATGAAGGGAACCGATGAGGACGACGACGCCACGGGTATCTCCCAACTGACGCAAGCATCCCAGCTTTGCGGCATTACGACGGTGTCTGACTTGGAAAATGTACTCTCGTCCGCAAGTCCAGATGCCCCGAAATTCTTCAGCGAATTTATGCGCCTCTCAACGGGACGACCGGTAGTTTCGGACGCCCATGTAGCAGCGTTAGTCGTTATAGGGACGCAGTGGGCGCAGCTCAAGATTGACGAAATTGCTGAGCGCGTTGGTTGGGCGCCTGATTACGCCGTTCGGGCGCGAGCTGCCGCGCAGAACACGTGGGGCACAAGAAGTCTCCAACGGGGCACAACTGAGTTCGACCCCGCCAAAAAATCGTGAAGACACTAAATCGAGCCCGCCTGAATTCCCTGATGCAGCGGGAGCAAAAGAAGTTTGTCGATGAGCGCCCGAAGTCGAAGGCGTTGTTCGAGCGGGCACGCAAATCGCTGCTGGCGGGCGTGCCCATGAACTGGATGGTGAAGTGGGCGGGCGCCTTTCCTCCGTTTGTGCGGGAGGCGCAAGGAGCCCACTTCTTCGACGTCGATGGGCTTCGCTATATCGATTTTTGTCTCGGAGACACCGGTGCCATGACCGGGCATTCGCCATTTGCAACGGTAAAGGCGGCGGAGGAGCAGATGCGACGGGGCATCACACTGATGCTGCCGGGTGAGGACGCGATCATCGTTGCGGAAGAGCTGCAGAAGCGGTTCGCTCTTCCCTACTGGCAGTTTGCGCTGACGGCAACAGACGCCAACCGGTTTTCGATCCGCTTGGCGCGGCAGATCACGGGACGTCCAAAGATCCTGGTATTCAATTGGTGCTATCACGGGACTGTAGACGAGAGCTTCGTCACCATCCAGCCAGATGGGACAGCCGGGCCTCGGCCGGGGAATATCGGCCCTCCGGTCAATCCGGCGGTCACGACGAAGGTAGTCGAGTTCAACGACGTCGATGCCCTCGAAGCGGCTCTCCATTCCGATGACGTGGCATGCGTGCTGGCTGAACCGGCAATGACGAACGTGGGGATCGTGCATCCAGTGCCGGGATATCACAAGGCACTGCGCGAACTGACCCGTGAGCACGGGACGCTGCTGATCATCGACGAGACGCACACCATCTGCGCGGGGCCGGGCGGGTATACGCGGGCGGAGAATCTGGAGCCGGATGTGATCGTGTTTGGCAAGGCGATCGGAGCGGGGATTCCGGGCGCGGCTTACGGCTTCTCGCAGGAAGTTGCAGACCGCATCGCGGCGAAACAGGAACTGGAGAACTGCGACGTTGGCGGCATTGGCGGGACGCTCGCGGGGAACGCTTTATCGCTGGCGGCGATGCGCGCCACGCTGACCAAGGTGCTTACCAAAGAGGCGTTCGATCGCATGATTCCGTTAGCGGAGCGCTGGACCGCAGGTGTGGCGAAGGCAATATCCGAGGTGAGCTTGCCATGGCACGTAACCCGCCTCGGATGCCGTGCGGAATACATGTTTGGTCCCGAGCCAAAAACGGGTTCGCAGGCGCACGATGCCATGGACTTCGAGTTGGAACGCTTCATGCATCTGTATGCCATGAATCGCGGGATCCTGCTGACACCCTTCCACAACATGGCATTGATGTCGCCACAGACCGAGAGTGACGATGTGGACCGGCATACCAAGGTCTTTCGTGACGCGGTGAAGGAGCTGTGCGGGTAGGATTTCCCTCTCTGCTCGAGCACTCTGATATAACCTGTTTCATTCCGCATGAGAGCACTGTTCCGATCAATGCCTGTTTTAGCCGGTGCATTGTTTATGACGGCTTGCGCCACGGTTGGGCCGCCCCTGCCGCCGTCGCTGGAGTTGCCTAAGCCTCCCACCGATTTGAGGGCGGCGCGTAAGGGAGATCGTGTCACGCTGACCTGGAGCGTTCCCACCATGACGACAGACCGGCAGCGGGTACGGAGCTCCGGCGCAACCCGAATCTGCCGTGCAATAGCCTCGGCTCTGAGTGACTGCTCGAAGTCG
>Ga0335069_10011769_pt1 | contig 12331 bp, 10 predicted proteins | sample Lox_Sample_11_FD_206714 | JGI IMG/M metagenome (GOLD analysis project Ga0335069, IMG submission 206714) | Soil microbial communities from Loxahatchee National Wildlife Refuge, Florida, United States - Lox_Sample_1.1 | ecosystem: Environmental > Terrestrial > Soil > Wetlands | place: USA...
GTTCGATAAGTGCTCATTAAAAAGTACCTGTAAGCGTCTGCAAGTTGGCGAGCGCGACACGATAGCGCACCTCGCCATCATCGAAATTGTCGCGAGCCACTGTCAGTGTATTTTGCGCATCCACGACCTCGAGGGCGGTGGCTTCACCAGCCTTGTAGCGCAGGTTAGTCAGTCGCAAACTCTCCGCTGCGAGGTCGGCTGACTGCCGCAAAGTCTCAATCTGCTCTTTTGCGGCAGAAGCTTCCGAGTAGAACAAGCGCAGATCGGCAAGTGCCTGACGTTGAGCGGCGCTCAACTCTACCTGCGCCTGTGTGCGTTGCAACTTTGCCTGACGAACTTTGCTCTGCGTCGCGCCCCAGTTGAACACAGGCAACTGCAAGGTTGCTGAAAGCTGGTATCCAAGATTTCTAACGCCGTCCGTTCGAGTAGCGTAGGTCGGTGCGTCAATCCCGTAGAAGTAGTCGAGAGTGAGCGTGGGCAGGTGTCCGCCAACCGCCGCCTGAAATTCGTTTGAAGCGACCTGAACTGCTGCGAGCGCGGCCTTCAATTCGATATTGTTCTTTGCTGCAAGCCCTTGCGCTTCGGTGAATTGAGGCAGCGGGGACGCGAATCGCAGATCGTCAACCAGGTCGAACTCTTCGGTATAGACCGGAAACACAAGCACCGCGAGATCAAGGTGTGCTTTCTCTTCGGCGAGTTTCGCTTCCTGAAGATCCCGCTGTCGATCATTCGCCTGAAGCTGTGCCTTGATCACATCCGAATGCGCGACCTCGCCGCCTTTTTCCAATTGGCGGCTCAGTACCAGAAATCGCTGTGCCTCATCGGCCGCCTGCTCCGCGTTTGCTCGTTTGCGTTGCGCGGCAATCGCGCCATAGTAGTTCTGCGTGACAGTCAGCACCAACCCGCGCGCAGCAATCTCGGCCTTCGCTTTCGCGAGCGCTTCCGCCGCATGGGCGCGACGGTAATCAGCAACAGTAGTGAATCCGAAGCTCTCGTGAACATTGCCCTGGCTGATGTACTCGCGCACTCCGTTCGCGGCAATAAATCTCGGCGAAGATTCACGCGTCGGCTCCGTGTAGATTGCAGCGGTCGTGTAGTTCACGCCGGGTAACAGAGCGGCTCGAGCCTGAACGCGGTCCTCGCGTGCCAGTCCCGCCTCGGTGAGAGCCGCACGAAACTGCGCGCTGTTGTTCTTCGCTCTCTGAAGCGCGTCTTGAAAGCTGATTACTGGCCGTGGGTTCGATGAAGTCGCACTCTGGTCCGCAACGGTGTTTGAAGCCTGAGACCAGGAGAACACAGAGATGGCAGCGACGAGGATCGGGCACAAAGAACGCAGGTTCACACTTCGGCCTCACAATTTCGATGATCTGAAACTATGGCCTATTGAACCTTAAGGAAAGCTGAAATCAGGCAGATAGTGGCAAACGGACCGTCATCGTTGTCCCATTCCCGACGGAAGTCTCGACCGTGATGCTCCCTCCGTATGCCTCGACGATTGCTTTGGCGATTGCCAGTCCCAAGCCATAACCTCCTGTGCTACGCGCACGAGACGAATCGGCGCGATGGAAGCGGTCGAAGATGCGCTCGAGTTGGTCCCCCGGGATACCGGGACCCTTGTCGGAAACTGCAACTTCGGCCCACTGGGAAGTGCGGCCAATTGTCATCCGAACCGTCGATTCAGCTGGACTGTAGCGGATCGCGTTGTCCAGTAGGTTTCCCCAGACCAATTCGAGATCCGCGGCATCGGCGCTCAATTTCGGTTCGGCTTCGCGACAAAGCTGTACCTGAATACCCCTCGCATCTGCGACCGGGCGCAAGTTGGCGATTGAAATCTCGCACGTGCTGATTAGGTCGATCTCTTCCAAGTCCCGCCGAAGACTTCCGGATGCCCACTGCTCGGCACGAGCCAACCGCAGCATCGAGTGCACAAGCTTTTCCATGCGAGTCGTGTCTTCGAGCGCCGCCTCGATGCCTTCGCGATATTCCTCTTCTTTCCGAGGTCGTTGCGCGAGAGATTGCAGTGTCGACTTAAGAATCGCCACCGGCGTTTTCAGCTCGTGTGCCGCGTCTGCAAGGAACTCCCGCTGCGAAGTGAACGCCTGTTCGAGCTTCGCCAGCATCGTCGTCATGGCATGAGTGAGGGGTGCGAGTTCTTCCGTGTCCACCGATTCCGGAGGGGCGCGCAATTCCCAGTTGGAAGGGGATACCTGCGAAGCGCTGGTTGCGAGTTGCGCGAGGGGGGCCAATCCGCGCCTTATTGACCACACAGCCACGGCCGCTGCGCATCCCAGAAGCAAGATGCTTGCGGCAACGAACAGCGCTCCCGCCCGCCAGATCGCCTCTTGCAGCTCGACAGTCGATGCGGCGTAAAGAACTGTCAGCGAATCGTTGGCGTTCTGCGCGCCCTCGCGATCGAGCACAGGAACGTTCACGAGTCGAATGCCCCTGTACAACTCCCCATTCAGTTTGGTCTCCCAATGTCCGGCGGCACGACCTCTGCCGGGAACGGGATCCAGCCCAGCGGGCCAGTTCGAAGAGCTTGCGAGGAGCCTTCCATTTGAATCGATGACCCGGTAAAGGTCCGGATGCTTGCGCTCCAATGGCGGTGGAACCATCTCCTTATCGAACTCAAGCGTGGGCTTCGTCTCTTCAGAGTAGCGCACCAGTGCCGAGATGCTCATGGCGCGACCGTGCAATGCGGCATCGAACGAGATTCGCAGCTGCCGCTGCGTAAGCAACACCGCGATCAGCGCTAAGCCCAGCGTGAGCAGGGCCTGTGTTACTAACACTCCGATCAGCAACCGGCGGCGTATCGATGTGTTCCGCTTATTCATGCTCGCAGCACGTATCCTTGGCCGCGCAGAGTTTGAATCAGTTTTTCACCGCCGGCGTCTCCGAGCTTGCGCCGCAGCCCTGAGACGTACACCTCGATCACATTGCTGAATTTTTCCCAGTTGAAGTCATACAAGTGTTCGAGGAGCTCCGTCTTTGAAACCACTGCACCGCGCCGATGAGCAAGATACTCCAGAACTCGATATTCCATCGCGGTGAGTGAAACTGGTTTTCCGCGGCGTGTGACGGTCCGGTCAGCAATATTGATCTCGACGTCCTGTACACGCAGCGAGGTATCGCTTTTACCCTTGCCGCGACGAATCAGCGCTTTGCTGCGCGCGATCAATTCGCCCAAATCAAATGGTTTCGTGACGTAATCGTCGGCCCCGGCATTGAGCAGTGCAACTACCGACTCCTTCTCGTCGCGCGCGGTCAGCACAAGCACTGGAACCGTAGATCCGTTCGAGCGCAGGCGGCGCACAATCGTAAGGCCGTCTATGTGCGGCAGCATTAGATCCACAATGACCAGATCGTATGAATTCGACTGCGCCATGTAGAGTCCGTCCTGACCATCGAAAGCGCAGTCAACGGCGTACCCGGCACTCTCTCGCACGCCGCGCGCAATGTTCTCCGCCAGTCTTCGTTCATCCTCTATGATCAGAATACGCAATCCAAGCCGCCTTAATTATTCTGCAGCATACTGAGTCGGCAACCAGAATCTTCTGTCGCATTCGCCCCAGTCGCCCCAAGTCTCGACCTTAAGACAGTAGACGAATCCCGCCACAACGAAGAGGAACGCTGCGACGTGCCACCCGAACGTATCGTTCTATTTTAGGCGCTGGCGCAATTTTCTATGAGCCCTCTATGTTTTCGTAGATACCGCAGTCCAGAATCGAGTTCCCGAACACAATGGTGACCTGGATGAAATTTACCCGAACACTTCGATCGCCGCGAGCACGGTGTTGGTGTGGATGGTGACCGTGTCTTCTATGTCCTCGGCGTAGCCCCCGGCGAAGGTGGCCATGATGGGGCAGCCGAGGTCGCGCGCGAATTCAAACACCATCTTGTCGCGTTGCTTCAGTCCGCCGATGGTGAGTCCAAGACCGCCCAGTTGGTCGCGCTCGAAAGGATCGGCACCTGCGACGTAGGAGATGAGCTCCGGTTCAAACCGCTCGCGTGCACTCTGGAGCGCTTTGTGCAACCAATTCAGGTACTCGTCGTCCTGAATGCCGTCGGGCAAGTTCACGTCGATCGAAGATGCAGGTTTCCAATAAGGATAGTTGCTCTCCTGGTGCATGGAGACGGTAAACACTTCTTTGGCGGTGCTGTGCTTCATGTGCGCGGGGCGGTTTGGGCCGGTGAGACCCGCGGACCATGCGGGTCTGGGGAATGGTTCAGGTTCTCCGGTCCCGAAAATTGTAGCGGTGCCGTTGCCCTGGTGCACGTCAAGGTCAACGACGAGCGCGCGGACGATTTTGCCAGTGCGCTGCACGGCCCGGATCGCGACCGCAATATCGTTGATGACGCAGAAGCCTTCACCGTGATCTGGAAATGCGTGGTGAAAGCCTCCGCCAATGTTGATGGCGCATCCATCGCGTAGAGCGTGATCGGCTGCAGCGATACTGTTTCCGGCGATCTGCCAGAAAGAGTCGACCAGTTCGGCGCTGTATGGAACCTCGAGTTCCAGCTCTTCGCGAACGGTGAGCATTCCGGTGCGCAACTTATCAACCCAGTGGAACGTGTGCACGAGGAGGATGTCTTCGTCTCTGGCAGGTGGGACAGAGACGAAATCTTCGCGACTGGCCGCTCCGTGTGCAATCAGGCGCTCAAACACGCGCTGATATTTCTCGGCATGAAAAATATGCTGCCCAATAGGGAGCCGAAAGCGCTCGTCGTAGATGAGCTTGAAAGGAAGCATCGTAAACGAAAGAGTGTACTCGGAATCGTAAAGAGGTGGGTGCGAATGTGCAAGGGAAAGCGGTGTGACGTTTCATTCGAGAAAAAATGGTATACAGACTTCAGGAACAGAGGTTCTCGTAAAGGCGGTCCCTAGGGACCGCTATTTTGTTGCGTGGTGTCCAATGATGTATACGGTGGCATCACAGCGGTACACTGTGTCCGAATCGAAAATTGCGCAGGCGAGGGAAGATGCCGGATCAAGATAGTCCGGAAAAGCTGGACACTGCGGTGGCAGAGCCGGAGGAGTCAAACGCTTTCTGGAAAGCTCTGCAGTGGCTTCGAGACCAGTGGTGGCTTGTGCTGCTCGTATTGGGCTTTGGTGGGCTCGGAGCATTGTGGTGGTCGTTACGGCTGAAGCGACCAGTGCCATCCAGCGGGACGCAGATCAGTATTGCCGTGCTCACGTTCGAGTACGACGGCGAAAATCGTGCGCAGGAATATCTCTGCTCGGCAATACCCGATGAAATGGCGCTCGGGTTCTCGCGCGAGACAAACCTTGCCGTACGTCCGTTCACCTATACGCGCACGTACTCGCCGGAAAGGTTGGATGTCGGTACTGCTGCTCGCGATCTGCACGCTGACTACCTGATCACGGGAAAGGTCACTCGCCGCGACACCTCGCTTTATATTTCGGTAAGCCTGCTGGATGGCGATAGCCGCCGTGTTAAGTGGCGGCAGCAATTTATCGCGCCCATCGGAAACAACTTGAAGATCAGAGACATGCTGGCGCGAGCGGCGCTTCCAGAACTTGCAGCATCTCTTGGCACGCCCCTGACGAGCGTAGCGATTCCAAGCACCACCATCAATGAGCAGGGATACGACCTCTACCTGCGCAGCACGGCCCTGCCCTTGAACGGCGCATTGAATCGTGAGGGCATCGTCATGTTGCAGCGCTCGGTGGAATTGGACCCACACTACGCACCCGCCTGGTTGGCGCTCGGCGAGCGTCTTCGCCTGGATGCGCTCTCGAACCCCGACACCGCGGATGCAAAACTGGCGCAAGCGGGCGATGCACTCTCGCGAGCATTGGAACTGGACGACGAGTTCGCACAAGCGATGGAGATCCAGATCAAAGTGATGGTGGATCGGGGGCGATTGACCGATGCTTACGATCTCGCCATGGCACTGGTGAAATTGCGACCGGGCAGCAGTTACGCGCACCTGCTGCTCGCAGATGTGCTGCGACACGGCGGCATGCTCCGTGACGCCGCCTCGAACTGTAACGTCGCTTTGAAGCTTGATCCGCGCGAGTGGCGCCTACGTTCCTGCTCAATGGCCTACGAGATGCTGGGGCAAAGCTCGATGGCAGAAAGATTCACGCATGTCGATCTTGGTTCGGAATATTCCTCCTGGCGGCACATATTGATTTCACTGGACCAGGGACACACGGAAGCCGCCTTGAGCCGGCTTGGGAAAGTGCGCGATTCCTGTTTGGCGGAAGTGCTTCGCAGTTACTTGAAAAAGGTTCCCGCCGAAAAATTGCGCAGCATGAGCAACGAGTGCGAACACACCGATAACCGGGCGATGATCGCCGACGATCACTGGATGCGTGCGCGTGTGTTCGCTTACGCACAACAACCTGACGCTGCGCTGCTGGAAGTGACCCGAGCGCAGGCGCGCGGGTATTGCGGTTACCCGGCGCTCGAGAGCGATCCCCTCTTAAAAGGCGTACGCGAATTGCCTGCGTTCAAGCAACGCGAGCAGCAGGCGCAAGCCTGTGCCGCTTCCTTCAGACAACACGTGCAGCAGCAATCACAATGAGTAAAGTAGGTCACCTACTCTGGTGATAGCTATCACCGCAAATCAACCATTTCAGGCGCCTAATACAATCGGCTCGTGAAATCTCCACGAGCGGAAGTGTCAGTAGGGTAACGGTTACTTGCGGCTAGGTCAGCGAGTACCGGGAATTCGGGCCAAGCAGCGAAGGAGACAAGTGCAGTTCACGAGGCTACCGAGGGAGGTGCCCGATGAAAAGATACTTTCTTCTTACCTTCACGCTGATCCTTGCGATTTGCTTCCAAGCGCCAACTCAAACAGGAGTGAAAAAGAGAAGGCCTCTTCCGCCCGAGTATGGGCGCGTCATTATTGGTCAGAACATCGATAAGCCCGATATGGCGCCGGTGGTTTTCGAGCACTGGATCCACCGCAGTATGTTCACGTGCCGCGTGTGCCACGTCGATATTGGATTTGCGATGAAGACCAACGGTTCCGGCATTAAGCCCGCGGATATCCAACGCGGATACTATTGCGGCGCGTGCCACAACGGACGCATGGTCCACGGCGACAAGACGGTCTTCGCAGGATGCGGTCCACGCAACACGGCGGATGATCAGAGGCGCTGCGACCGCTGTCATTCCTATGGCAAGGTGATTAAGAGCGAATACGATTTTGCGCGCTTCAGCGCCAACCTTCCCAAAGAGCGTTTCGGCAATGGTATCGACTGGGAGAAGTCCGAAGAAATGGGCTTGATCAAGTCGGCGGACTTCGTTGAGGGCATCTCGATAAAGCGCAGCTCGCTTGCGGTGCAGAAAGACTTTGCGCTGAATCCCAAGCTTGAAGGTATGCCCGACATCATCTTCTCGCACAAGAAGCACACGGTTTGGAACGGCTGCGAACTCTGTCATCCGGAAATCTTCTTTGGCGTGAAGAAAGGCACGACGAAGTACACGATGGTCGACATTTTCGAAGGCAAGTCGTGCGGCGCGTGTCACAGCACAGTGGCATTCCCGGCAATGGACTGCCAGCGCTGCCACTCCAAACCTGTTCAGCAGTGAGGGGGTGTAGCGATGAGAAAGCTCGTACTATTCGTGTCGGTGATCGCGTGTGTGCTGCTTTGGCCGCCACGCGTTGAAGCTCAAACGCAAGCGCCACCGACGAATACTGCGGAGCAGGAGACGTTCCTGCACGAGTTCGACGACGTTTGCTCCCGCACTCAGGATTCGATGCTGCTGACCAAGGAACAACTTAAGGACCTGATGCGGCGCTGCGACGCGCTCGTGACGAAGTTACCAAAGCTGGACGAGACAAGGCGCAAGGTGTATGCGCGTCGGCTGGAACAGTGCAGGGGGCTGTTTGCCTATGTCCTCGACAGCAAGAAGAATTCCAACGATTGAAATGCGGGCAGCGGCAGTTGCGCTGCTTTGCGCGACGTTTCTCTTCGTAACCACTGTGCAGGCGCAGCAACTCTACTTGCACGCTGTTCCGCCCGAGGACCAGTTCGGAAACGTCACGTTGAACAAGCACGCCACTGTCGACAGCGGTCCTGTTGTGTTCGAACACTGGTTGCACCGCGCGAAGTTCACCTGCCGTGTCTGCCACGTTGACATTGGCTTTGCGATGCAGGCGAACGAGACCGGCATCGATGCGAAGACCAACGCGCAGGGCTTCTACTGCGGAGCCTGTCACGACGGCAAGCGTCAGTTCGGCGGAGTGGTTATGTTTCGAGCCTGCACGCCCGATCGCGCGGCCAACGCGGATGCCATGTGCTTGCACTGTCACGCTTCGAAAAAGACAAAGTACAAGTACTCTTACGCGCAGTTCACAGCGAAGCTTCCAAAGGCCCGGTATGGTGTGGACTGGATGGCGGCGGAGAAATCTGAACTTCTGAAGCCGATCGATATCGTCGAAGGCGTGAGTATTCCAAAGGAGCGTATCAACAATCGCGCAGACCTTTCGATTCATCCCAACGTCGAGTGGTTTACGGGAATCCACTTCTCGCACGAACTGCATTCGAAGTGGAACGGGTGCGAACTGTGCCATCCGGAAATCTTCCCGACGCAGAAGAGTGGATCTGGTCCGGGAAACATCACGATGTACCAGATCGCGAACGGACGCTTCTGTGGTGCGTGCCACGTGAAGGTTGCTTTTCCTATAAACGGCTGCAACCAGTGTCACGCCAAAGGACCGAACTGGGTAGATGGGCCGGGTTGGGTGATGTGAATTTGTCGTGCATGAAAACTGCCCCCGCGTTTGCGAGGGCAGTTTTCATTTGGGACACAATATTATTGGCGTCAATCGACCACGATCTCCTGCCAGAACCCGACCAGATGCACGCGCCTCACGGTATAATCAAAACGGAGTCGGGGCGTAGCGCAGCCTGGTAGCGCACCTGCCTTGGGCGCAGGGGGTCGTAGGTTCGAATCCTATCGCCCCGACCAATCCTTTTCCCTGCCCATCAATCGCCTCGAGAATTCATTTCCTGTTTCTGCGACGCAGTCTTAGTCTGCTTGCGAGTGAACTACCCCACCCTCTCGCTGCGCGAGAAGGGTAGGGCACCCGCAAATTTTATGAATGCAATCAGAAAGGGTGCGCCACCCGCCGTAAGTCTTCCTGACAAGGCTCTTGCCATCGTTCGCTGGCCTATCCTGATTTGTCGCTTCCAATCGGCTCATCCTCAACCTCACTACTGCAACACTACTGCAGCGCCGCTTGTGACGCCTGCACTGCCTGAATGGTCCGGTTAGTAACAGCCGCCGAGCAGGTCGTGGGCCTGGCTGCGGGAGAGTTACCGTTCAAATTCACGAAATATACTTGTGATTCGCCTGTGGTTGTCGAGGAATTATCGATAATGAGCCCACCCGTGCTCCAACACCCCGGATTGGTCGTCGCGGTTATGCTCAGGCCGGCTATGAAAGAAACAGACGCAGGATTGCTGACGTTATAGGCGAGAACGCAGCCGTGACCGATTGTGTTCGTGCAACCCGTGGCCGACCCGCGGTTCACGCTAAAGAAAATTCGATCCGTGCCGCTGGTTGTGACACCACCTGTCACTGCGCACGGGCTCGCACCATTGTTACAGAACTCGGTAATTGGGGACCCCCAAACACGATTGCCGCTGTTAAGAGTGGCGAGGTTTACAGGTGTGCCAATGGCGTTATTGGTGATCGGCACTCGGTAGAGGCGCCCGGCGCCGTTCACGTTCGTGTTCCCTACTACGTAAAGGTTCCCAGATGGATTTGAACCGTCAGCAGAGGAGAAGTAAACGTTGTCGAATGTGCCCGCGTAAACCTTGTAGTTGGCGCCGCCCGTTCCGAGTGGCTGGACCACGACTGGGGCAGCGGTAGTGCTGCCGCTGGTAATAGTGCTGGTGGCGAACTCGACCAAGCAATTGTTGTTCGCAGCACAGGTTCCCGTTGCCGTCATGGTCTTACTGGCGGTGACGAAGGCATACACCCTCCCAGCCGTCGAGTCTACGAGTGGAGCGTCGAAAATCCCATCGTTCGCGGCCGCGTTCCCCAAGATCGCGGAACGACCCCATAGAGCGAAGGTGCCGCTAGTGCACACCGTGCCGGGCGTCCCGGAATTTACGGAGTAGAGGTACCCCTGACTGTCACCCACGAACACGCATCCCGAAACTGGATCATAAACGGGGGAGGACACGGTATAGACAGTGGCATTGAGCGTAACCACCGGAGTGACCTCGGCTGGGGTCCCATTGAAAACGTTAGTAAATTTGTGGAGTTTGCTGCTGTTGTCGCCGACATAAATCGTGTCGGTGTTGTAGTCGTAGAACGGAGACGAATTGGTGTCATTCGCCGAACCACTAAACGCGATGGTAGTCATGCAAGGCGCCGTGCAGGTTCTGTAATTTGCATTGCTGACAGCCGGCGGAACTCCGGGCGCGGCCACCGTTTCGGCGGCGATTGTGAGGGCCTCGGCTGCCTGGGCTGTCGGGGCCGTCGCCAGTGTTGCCGTGGTGGGTGTCAGCACACTCGAAATAGTATCTCCCGCAGGGATACCTGTTCCCGTTATCTGCGCACCCACATCTGCTGAGGTAAATGTTCCTGCCGCAAGGGTCACGTTGGGGCTGGCGACGGCGAGACTTCCAGTGACGACACGTCCCGTCGTGTTCGGATTCCATTTCAGCAGAACCAGGCTGGCGGCAGTGCCAGTGGACTGCACGAATGCCACTTGTGTCCCGTCAAGCGAAAGTACCGGCGAAGTCGTAACCGCAGCGGCACCTGTGTTGTAAGCCCAATACACCGAAGGCACGATTCCTGCGCACGTCGTGGCGTAGAGGTTGTTGTACGCGGTGATGGTTGCAGCGGTTGCCGCACCCGTCGATCCCGTGGGATAAACAACGTAATCGTTCGTGCAATCTGGGGTGCTTGCGGTGCTAAAGGAGTATTTTGCCGGAAAAGTGTTGGGCAGCACGGCACCTGTTATCAGAGGCGCGGACCAGTCCCGGTGCATTGTAGGCCGCAATCTCCTGATCGGTGGCAGAACGGGTGCCGGACGCGTCCCGGCAACGCCTTCGGCTTGGATGAACCTCATCTGCACTGCATCCGCTGCGAGCCCCTGCGCCGGATAGCGCCGTTTCAACTGGTGCATGACATAACGCGGATCATTGCCGACCTTCAGCCACTGTTCGAAAACTCCTTTGCGACTTGCTTCGTCCGCGCTTCCAGGGTTGGCAAAAAAGAGGTGACGGTGAGTCCAGTCGTCAGGCAGGCCGCTGATCCGAACGTCGCCGACGTTCACCTCCGGGGCCTGTTGTCCCCACATTGATGTGGACATGCTGAGAGCAGCTAAGATCGTCAACATAAGAGGCATCCCGAAAATGTTGCAGGAACGACTGGCAATCCGCATGACTTGCGTTCTCCGATGACTTGCTTGCCCGAATGAGGCCCCGGCGCTCCAGACAGCCCTGATCCGGTTTATAGCATAGCGCTTATGTGGGTGGAGTTGGTACTGAAGATAACAGTACTCCTTTGTAAATTGATTCGCGTGGTTACCAAAGTCGTAGCGTGCATGTGGCTGTCGCTCGACTTTTTTCACCTTTGACCCCACATTCGCGTTCATGAAAATGGGAATCGGCGGGGCTCCGGTTCGTTTGTCCAGTTCGTCCAATTTTGCGCTTCGCAAGAACACCTCGCCCGACCCACTCATTCTCGCTGCCAGGCCCATACTTCTCAATCCGATGCAGCCGCAACCCTTGACCTCCCGCTTTGCTTGACCACATTCCGGACACATGGACAACTACTAGCAGCAGATTTGGTTGCAATTATCCGCGTGCGCAACAGCATCTACTTACATTGCGAGGTTAAGGCTCATGCCATTGATTCAGGTGAATTTGATTTAGGGTGTCTTCTCGAATGAGCAGATACAAGAAATGGTGCGGAAGCTAACGGATGCAATGGTCTCAATCGCGAAGCAGGAAACAGTGGTGTCCGCTTTGTTGTGGACAATGCTGCCGCTGCCGAGACCGTGTTGGACAACCAGCGTGTGGCGTACAAGGAGAACCACGTCGCGCAGGAGAGAAAGAATGGTGCTCCTGTCCCTAAGCGACACGCAACACAGAACTTAGAGTTTTCAGGTTCAAAGTTCGGGACCAGGGGTCGTAGGTTCGAATCCTATCGCCCCGACCAATCCTTCCTTGTCAGTTCTTCCTGCAAATCTCAAGAGAATTTCTGAGGGTGCCCCATCCTTCTCGCGAAGCGAGAGGGTGGGGTAGTTGAAGTTTCATTTGCTTCGGCGATATCACGAGAGTAGCTTTCTGACGTGCCCTGGTCGCTCAAACGGTTCCAAGCAACACGACAAT
>Ga0335069_10011770_pt1 | contig 12331 bp, 12 predicted proteins | sample Lox_Sample_11_FD_206714 | JGI IMG/M metagenome (GOLD analysis project Ga0335069, IMG submission 206714) | Soil microbial communities from Loxahatchee National Wildlife Refuge, Florida, United States - Lox_Sample_1.1 | ecosystem: Environmental > Terrestrial > Soil > Wetlands | place: USA...
ACTTCGGCGATTTCCGCGTCGGTGTGCGGCAGGAACTCGTGCAGCGGCGGGTCGAGCAGTCGGATCGTCACCGGCAGGCCGGTCATGATCTCGAACAGGTCGGTGAAGTCCTGCCGCTGCATCGGCAGCAGTTTGGCGAGCGCCTTGCGGCGGCCTTCCTCGGTCTCCGAGAGGATCATCTCGCGCATCGCGACGATGCGCTCGCCCTCGAAGAACATGTGCTCGGTGCGGCACAGGCCGATGCCTTCGGCGCCGAAGCCGCGCGCAGTGCGCGCGTCGAGCGGCGTCTCGGCGTTGGCGCGCACCTTCATCCGGCGCACCCCGTCGGCCCATTTCATCAGTGTGGCGAACTCGCCGGTCATTTCCGGCTTGACCATCGGCACAGCGCCGACCAGCACCTGGCCTGCCGCGCCGTCGATGGTGATGACGTCGCCCTTCTTCAGCGTGACGCCATTCGCCGTCATCGTCTGCGCCGCATAGTCGATGCGGATCGAGCCGGCGCCGGCGACGCAGGCCTTGCCCATGCCGCGCGCGACCACCGCCGCGTGCGAAGTCATGCCGCCGCGGGTGGTGAGGATGCCCTCGGCGGCGTGCATGCCGTGGATGTCCTCGGGCGAGGTCTCGACGCGCACCAGCATGACCTTGTGGCCTGCGGCATGCATCGCCTCGGCCTCGTCAGCCGAGAACACGATCTCGCCGCTCGCCGCGCCGGGCGAGGCGGGCAGGCCGCTGGCGAACGGCGTGCGCTTGGCCTTCGGGTCGATGGTCGGATGGAGCAACTGGTCGAGGGTCGCCGGCTCGACGCGGGTGATCGCCTCTTCCTTGGTCAGCAGGCCTTCGCCGGCCATTTCGACCGCGATCCGCAGCGCGGCGCGCGCGGTGCGCTTGCCGTTGCGGGTCTGCAACATCCACAGCTTGCCGCGCTCGACCGTGAACTCCATGTCCTGAAGGTCGCGGTAGTGCTTCTCGAGCAGCTGGGTCGTGGCGACGAACTGCTTGAACACCTCCGGCATCACTGCTTCGAGCGACGGCTTGTCGGAGCCGGCCGCCTTGCGCGCTTCCTCGGTGATGTTCTGGGGCGTGCGAATGCCAGCGACGACGTCCTCGCCCTGGGCGTTGACGAGGAACTCGCCATAGAGCTTGTTCTCGCCGGTCGACGGGTTGCGGGTGAAGGCGACGCCGGTGGCGCTCGTCTCGCCCATGTTGCCGAACACCATCGCCTGGACGTTGACCGCGGTGCCCCAGTCGGCGGGGATGTCGTTGAGGCGGCGATAGGTGATCGCGCGCGCGTTCATCCACGAGCCGAACACGGCGCCAATCGCGCCCCACAGCTGGTCGCGAGGATCCTGCGGGAACGGCTTGCCAGTCGCTTTCAGCACCGCGGCCTCGTAGCCGACGATGACTTCGCGCCAGTCGGCGGCGCTGAGCTCGGTGTCGAGGTGGTAGCCGTTCTTGTCCTTCACGCCTTGGAGGATTTCCTCGAACGTGTTGTGATCGAGCTCGAGCACGACGCTCGAATACATCTGGATGAAGCGGCGATAGCTGTCGTAGGCGAAGCGCTCGTCGCCCGAGGTCTTGGCGACGGTCTTCACCGACTCGTCGTTGAGGCCGAGGTTGAGCACGGTGTCCATCATGCCCGGCATCGAAGCGCGCGCGCCGGAGCGCACCGAGACGAGCAGCGGGTTGGCGGCGTCGCCGAACACATGGCCGGTCTGGCGGTTGACGGCGGCGAGCGCCTCGTCGACCTGCTGGACGAGATCGGCCGGGTAGGTGCGGCCGTTGGCGTAGAAGTACGTGCAAACCTCAGTAGTGATCGAGAACCCGGGCGGGACCGGCAGGCCGAGGAAAGCCATTTCAGCCAGGTTGGCGCCCTTGCCGCCGAGCAGGTTCTTCATCGCTCCCCGGCCTTCGGTCTTCTCAGGACCGAAGGCATAAACCCATTTCGTCATCAACCGCTCCCTAGAATTTCGGACCACTTTCGAGGCTCGAAGCGTCGAGCGGCCCTTGGCGAAGGAACCCGCCGCGCGCCGCAGGGACTGGGACCGAGCTCGGGCGGAAACCGCCCTCGACCTATCCGCAGTCGGTCAACCCGTTCATGACGACGATCAATCCGACGAAAAAATACGCGCGACAATTTGACGGCGCGCAAATCCCTAAGAAACCATCGTTTTCTTCGGTCGGAAGGAAGGCGGCGCGGTCAGCGGCGGGCCCTGAGGCCGAGGCCGAAGCTCACCCAGCCCGCCCCGTGGAACAGAAGGTCGACGCCGAGCAACGTTCCCAAGACATAAACGCTGCTGGAAGGCCAGTGGACGACGATGATCAGACCGAGCAGGAACGTCACCGCAGCCGCGAGCCACACCATCAGGCGCGCGTTGCCAGCCGGCAGGTGGAAAGCAAGATAGGCGCGAACGATCGCCGCCGCGATCAGGCCGGCGCCGAGCATCAACGTCAGCGCCAGCGAGGCGAAGATCGGATTGACGATGCAGATGATCCCGGCGATCAGGTAAAGCGCGCCGCCGACAATCCACAGGAAGAAGCGCGCCCAGCTCTTGGCGTGTGCGCCGACGCCGATCTCGGCCGCCCCGGCGACGAGAAAGAAAAACCCGTTGAGGGTCACGGTGGCGACCGTCGCCGGCAGGACGAAGCAGAGCGCCGCGATTCCGAGCGCGATCAGCAACCCGCCGAAAGCGACAATCTCGCCCCAGCGACTGCGCAAGTGTTCTACGGCGGCGCCGAGGCTGTGTGGTTGCGCTCCGTTGGCTGCGTTGGTCATGACGCCTCCCCTGCGACCGGCTCGCTTCTAAACCAAAACGGTCCTCCGCTCCATATCCCCTCAACGCGACCGTTTGAGTTCGCTCAGCACCTGGGCCGCATATTCGACCATCGGCACGATGCGGCCATAGTTGAGGCGCGTCGGGCCAATGACGCCGAGCACCCCGGCGACCCGCCGGTCGCCGCCGCGGAGCGGCGCGGCGATCATCGACGAGCCCGACAGCGAGAACAGCTTGTTCTCCGAGCCGATGAAGATCTTCACCCCCTCGCCGTTCTCGGCCCGGTGCAGGAGGTCGATGACGTCGGTCTGGGTTTCGAGGTCGGCGAACAGGCGGCGGATCCGCTCGAGATCGGCGTCGGCGCGGAGGTCGGCGATCAGGTTGGCCTGGCCGCGCACAATCAATTGGCGGCTCATCTCTTCGGCGCCGGCCCAGGAGGCGAGGCCGGCGTCGACCAGCCGCGCCGCCAGCGCGTCAAGCTCGCCGCGCGCGGCGTCGCGCGCCCGCGCGATTTCGTCGCGCGCCTCGGCCAGGGTGTGGCCGCGGGCGCGGGCGTTGAGATAGTTGGCCGCCTCAGCGAGGGTCGAAGCGGGCATGCCGGCGGGCAGGCCGACGACCCGGTTTTCGACCGAGCCGTCTTCGCCCACCAGCACCGCCAGCGCCCGTTCCGGTTCGAGACGAACGAATTCGATGTGCTTGAGGCGGAGGTTGTCCTTCGAAGTGAGAACGACGCCGGCGCCGTGGGTCAGGTCCGAGAGCAGGGCGGTCGTCTGGGTGAGCGCGCCCTCGAAGCCGGCCTCCTCGGCGGCGGCCCGCACCTGTTTGTCGATGCGGGCGCGTTCCTCGCGCGCCAGACCGCCGAATTCGAGCAGGGCGTCGACATAGAAGCGCAGGCCGAGCTGGGTCGGCAGGCGGCCGGCGCTGGTATGCGGCGCGTAGATCAGGCCGAGTTCTTCGAGGTCCTGCATGACGTTTCGCACTGACGCGGGCGACAGCGAGACCGGCAGGATGCGCGACAGGTGGCGCGAACCGACTGGCTCGCCGCTCGCCAGGTAGGAATCGACGATGCGGCGAAAAATCTCTCTCGCCCGGGCGTCGAGGTTGGCGAGGACGCTCGCTTCGACGGTCGGGGGGTCGGCGGGAGCGGACATGGCCGCAGAGAATGACGACGCGCGGCTCGCCGCGCAAGGGGCAGGCGCTCCGTCTGGGGCCACCGGCGCTCCTGTCTCGCCGCGCCCGACGCTCCTGAGTCTGCGGCCAGGAGATCGGGCGGAGATCGCGGCGCGATCAGCGGCGAGGCCTGAGGCCGATCCCGAAGCTCGCCCAGCCGATTCCGTGAATCACCAATTCGAGGCCGAGCAGGATTCCCAGAACGTGGACCGAGTTCCACGGCCAGTGGACGACGATCACCCAGCCGAGCAAGAAGGTGGCGATTGCGGCGAGCAGCATCGTCGCGCGGGAGGCGCCGCTCGGCTGGCTAAAGGCGAGAAGCGCGCGCACGACGCCCGTCGCGATCAGGCCGGCGCCGAGCGCCAACGTCAGAATCAACGAGGCGAAGATCGGATTGAGAAAGCAGATCAGGCCGGCGAACACATAGATCGCGCCGCCGACCATCCAGAGGAAGACGCGCGCCCAGTTCTTGGCGCGGGCGCCAACGCCGATTTCCGCCACGCCGGCGATCATCAGGAAAATGCCATTGAGCGCGACGGTGGCGATTGTCGAGGGGAGGGTGAAACACAGCGCCACAACGCCGAGCGCCGCCAGCAAAGCCCCCAATGCAACGATTTCCATCCATCGCGCCCGTAGATCCTCGATGGCGAAGCCAAGGCTGTGCGGGCCGCTTCCTATAGTTGCATGGTCCATGTCGATTCTACTCCTGAGAGCATGCCGCTTCTAAACCAAAACGAAGCCTCGCTCAACAGCGTTCGAGGTTGCCGAACGTCTGGGCGGCAGATCCGGATTACGGCGGGGAAAGCGCCTTGCCGTCAGTGCGCCAAGGCGCCAAAAGCGCGCTCATCCGATCACCGCCGAAGCGGGGCGCGATTTCTCATGAGTGCAGGAGTTTCCCGCAGCGGCGGGCAGATTCTGGTTGATCAACTCGTCGCCCAGGGGGTCGAGCGCGTCTATTGTGTGCCGGGCGAATCCTATCTTGCGGCGCTCGACGCGCTCCACGACGCCGGACTCGCGGTGACCGTCTGCCGCCAGGAGGCGGGCGCGGCGATGATGGCGCTGACCGACGGGCGGCTCACCGGGCGGCCGGGCGTCTGCTTTGTCACCCGTGGCCCGGGGGCGACCAATGCCGCCCACGGCGTCCACATCGCCGAGCACGATTCGGCGCCGCTGGTGCTGTTCGTCGGCCAGGTCGAACGCGGCATGCGCGGCCGCGGCGCGTTCCAGGAAATGGACTATCGCGCCTTTTTCGCCTCGACCGCGAAATGGGCGACCGAGGTCGAAGATCCGGCCCGCTTGCCGGAGATCGTCCAACGCGCCTTCCACACGGCGATGCAGGGGAGGCCGGGCCCGGTCGTCGTCGGCCTGCCCGAGGACGTGCTGGTCGAAACGGCTCAGGTCGCCGACGCGCCACGCGTCGAGCCGGCGGCGATCTGGCCGGGCCAGACGCAGATGGCCGAATTGCAGAAGCTCTTGTGGGCGGCCGAACGGCCGGTCGTGATCTTTGGCGGCGGCGGCTGGAACGCGCGCGCCGGGGCGGCGCTGACCCGTTTTGCGGAACGCTTCGACCTGCCGTTGATCGCTTCCTTCCGTCGCTCCAGCCTGATCGACAACGAGCATCCCAATTTCGCCGGCGAACTTGGGCTGGGCGCCAATCCCAAACTGAAAGCGAGAGTCGAGGCGGCCGACCTCGCGCTGCTGATCGGCGGCCGCATGGCCGAGACGCCTTCCCAGAGCTACACGTTGTTTGGCGTGCCGGCGCCGCGTCAGGCGCTGGTCCACATCCACGCCGACGCGGCCGAAATCGGCCGCGTCTACCACCCGCGGCTGGGGATAATCGCGACCCCGCCGGCGTTCTGCGCGGCGCTCGAGGGCCTGCAGCCGCCCAACGCCATTTCGTGGAGCGCCGGCGCGCGGGCGGCGCGCGAAGAATTCCTCGCCTGGACCGGCCAGCCGCCAGCCAATCCCGGCCCGGTGCAGCTCGGCGAGATCATGCTGATGTTGCGCAAGCTCGCGCCCGAGGCGAGCTTCGCCAACGGGGCGGGCAATTTTGCGATCTGGCCCGGTCGCTACCTGAGATTCCGGCATTTCAACCAACAGCTTGGGCCGGTCTCCGGCTCGATGGGCTACGGCGTGCCGGCCGCGATCGCCGCCAAGCGCGCCGATCCGGGGCGGGTTTCGGTCGCCTTCGCCGGCGACGGCGACTTCCTGATGAACGGGCAGGAGTTCGCCACCGCCGTTCAGTATGACCTGCCAATCGTCGTCGTGGTCATCGACAACGGCATGTACGGCACCATCCGCATGCATCAGGAGCGGAAGTACCCGGGCCGCGTCAGCGCCACGCAATTGCGCAACCCCGACTTTGCCGCGCTGGCGCGAGCCTTTGGCGGCCACGGCGAAACGATCGAAGAGACAAGCCAGTTCCCGGTCGCCTTCGAGCGCGCTCTGGGGTCCGGAAAGCCGTCCATCTTGCACGTGAAGATCGACCCGGAAGCGATTGCGCCGTCAGCGACCTTGTCCGGCATTCGCGAAGCGGCGCTGCGCCGCCGCGCGGGCGGCTGAGTTGAGCGCGATCTGGGCGGCGATCCCCGCCGCTTGGCTGACCATCGGCGCCGTCGCCTGCGGCGCGACGGCGGCCGGCTTCGCCGAAGGGGCCGCCGAGGTCGAATTCCCGCTGTTGGCGTTGAGCCTGTGGGCGTGGACGCTGCCGCCGCAGCTGGCAGGGCCGTTGGCCGTGTTCGGCGCGCTCATCGGCGCCGTGGTCGGCCTCTTCCCGTTGCGCGGCTTCGACCTCAGGCGGATCGCGCCGTTTGCGATCGGCGGCGCGCTGGGCGCGCCGATTGGCGTCTTCCTGCTTCACAACGCCGACCCGCCCCACTTTCGCGCCGCCATTGGCGCCCTATTGGCGGGCTACGCGCTGTTCTCGCTGATGTTTCCCGATTCGACGCGGGCCAAGGGAGGCGGCGCCGGCGCGGCCGCCTTTGTCGGCGTCGTCGGCGGCGCGCTCGGCGGGTTCTGCGGCCTCGCCGCCGCAGCGCCGGCGGTTTGGACTCGTCTCAGCGGCTGGAAGCGCGAGCCGCGGCGCGCCGCGACTAACGCGGTCGTGATCGTCGTCGCGGCGCTGACGCTCGCCGCCTACGCGGGCGCCGGCGTCGTCATCCCAGAAGACTTGCGGCTCTTCGCGATTGTCGCCTCGCTCGCTCTTGTCGCCTCGTTTCTCGGCGGCAGACTGGTCGGCAGGGCCGGCGCGCCGGCGCTGGCGCGGACCGCGTTGCTTCTGTCGTTCGCCTCCGGCGCGGCCCTGCTGGTCGTCGCGACGCGAAGCTTGTGGGGACGCTGATGAGCGAGTTGCGTCGCGGCCGCCGCCGCGGCTAGATCAGCGCCCGCTGCGAGGATTGCGCCATGAACGTCGACGAAGCTTTGCGCCAGCTCGGCCTCGCCCAGGAGCTCCCGCGGGCGGCGATGCAATGGGCGCTCGGCAATTGGGAAGCCGTGGCGCCGCGCTTCCTCGCCCGGCTGCGCGCTTTCGCCGCCAATCCGGCGGCGCGCGACGACGTCGCCGCGGACGAGGCGTTCTTCATTGTCCATCTTTGCGGCGAGAAGCGGGAGACCCGCGCCTATGCGCCGCTCTGCCGGTTGATTGCGGAAAGCGACGAGGCGATCGACTTCCTCGGCGACGCGACGACGATCACGCTTGCCAATATTTTGATCAACCTCTGCGACGGCGATCCGCAACCGCTGATGGACGCAATCGAGTCGGAACACGGCGACGAATTCGCGCGCGCCGCCGCGCTCGAGGCGCTCGGCTGGCTGACGCGCGGGCGGGCGATTCTCAGCGACGAGGCGATGCGCGCCTATCTCCTGCGGCTGCGGCGGGACATGAAGCCGCGCGAGGAGTCCTACCTCTGGCAGGTCTGGGCGCAGACGGCAGCCAATCTCGGCTACGACGACCTGCGCTCCGAACTGGCGAGCCTCCACGCAGTGGACTGGGTCGAGCCGCGCGAGTTCGGTCTCGAGCACTTTGACGAGCAGGTCGCGCTTTCCCGCCGCGACGCCGCCGGCCTGGCCGGATTCGAAGCCGACCGCGTGTCGCCGTTCGGCGAGGCGATTGAGACATTGGCGTCTTGGTCGTTTGGCGCAACCGACGAGGAGGACTGGACGCCTGACGAAAGGCGGGGCGTCGAGGAGCCCTACGTCAACCCGCTGCGCGGAGTCGGCCGCAACGATCCATGCCCTTGCGGCAGCGGCAAGAAATTCAAGCGTTGCTGCCTGGCTACGGAGTAAGCGGCGACGGAGGACGCACAGAGCGTCTGTCGACCAGCGCACCAAGCGGCCGCCGTCGCAGTCAAGCAGTCTCGTCGCTGCGGTCGCTTTCGCTCGGATAGCGATGCGAGGCGAAGCGGATGACCAGCACCGCCAGCGCCATGACCAGGGTGCCGCCGGCGAGAATGAGGATGCCGACGTCCGGCGCCGCTGCGGTCTGCACGACGATAATCATGTGCCGGGTCAGCGCGGTGATGCCGACGTAGATCAGGAAGCGCACCGGCATGTGGTTGGTCTTGAAATAGATGCCGACCATCGAGCCGATTTCGAGGTAGATGAACAGCAGCAGCAGGTCCTCGAGCGAGGCGTGGCCTTTGGCGACCATGCCGAGGAACGCGTCGGCGGCCGCCCATACAGTCGCCGCGCCGATGGCGAACAGGCCGAGCAGATGGAAGGCCTCGGACAGCAGGCCGCCGATGGGATCGACGACTTCGCGCAGGCGGCGCGTCGCGTTGGCGCGGGAGAGCGGGCCGTGCGGCACAGGGACCTCGTTGACTGCGGCGCCGTTCGCTTCCGATCGGGCGACGGCTCGGCCGAGATTACGCGGCGACGCGCCTCGCCTCAATCACGGACCGCCGAACGAAGCCGCGACCTTTTCAACGATCGGGTCGTAACGCCCCTTGAGCGCGGCGGGGTAGGTGACGATCAAACTGTGGACTTCTCCCGACGCAGTCGAGACGATGTACTTCTCATAGAAGATCGTGTCGACGCGGTCGACGGCCCGATGGCCGGAGACCACGAACCAGTTCTTGCCGGCCGCGTGGTAGGTTGCGAACGCGTAATCGGGGCCAGTCAACGAGGCGCGTTTCGCCGCAAGCGTCTGATCGTCGATGTTGTAGCCGCCGAAGACAAGGACTTCTGCGCCATCGGCGGCGATCAGCGTGCGACCGTCGTCGTTGTCGGGCGGCGGCTGCATGACGAAAACGTCAGCCGGGTAGGAGACCTTCGTGCCAAAGCGATCGTTGACGTAAGTCGTCCAGCTCGCGTCGGCGACCGCGCCGGCGGCGACGCTCGCCAGCCAGACAAACGCCGCCACTGCGGTCAGCAAGCCTCTCATCTCGCCCCCCTCAAACGGCCGGATGCGCGCGAGCCCAATCGAGTCCTTGTTCGATCCGGTCGTTGCCCCAGAAGACCTCGCCGTCGGCGGTCGTCAAGCAGGGCGCGCCGGGCAGCCCGAGCGCCATCGCCCGCGCCGTCTGCGCCTTGAGCGCCGCCTTGTTGGCGTCCTCGACGGCCCGCCCGAACAGCGGCGCCGGGGCGAGGCCGAGCGCGGCGATCATCGGGGCGAGCGTCGGCGGCGCGTCGATCGACCGCCCTTGCCCGAATTCCGCGTCAAAGACGGAGCGGCTGAATCTCGGTCGGGTCGCGTCGTCGAGCGCCAGCGCCACCCGCGCCGCCAGCAGGCTGTTCTGAGGGAAGGGGTCGGGACGCCGGAGCGGCAGATCGAGCGCGCCGCAAACGCGCTCGAGGTCGCGCCACATGTAGCGGCCCTTTACGGGGTAGAGGTTGAACGGCGAGTCGCGCCAACCCTGTCGGGCGAATAGCGGGCCGAGCAGGAACGGCCGCCAGACGAGCGCGACGCCGCGTTCGGCCGCCAGCGCCTCGATCCGCATCGCGGCGGGATACGAATAGCTGCTGGCGAATTCGCACCAGAACTCGGCTTGCGCCATGGCGGAATCCCGAACCGGCGTCTGGCGAAAAAGATCAAAGAAAACGGCCGCTTCGCCGGCCAGGCGGAAGCGGCCGCTGAACCTGCGAGGCCCGTGCGCCAAACCTTCGTTGACGCGCTGGGCTTCGGCCGGAAGCGCGACTTACGACTTGGTTGGGGTCGGGGTCGGGACCGGCTTCTTGACCATGTGGTGGTGGACCACATGGTGGTGGACGACATGGTGGACGACGTGGTGGTGGACGACGTGGTGGTGGACGACCTTCTTCATCATCGGGGTGGAGGTCGGGGTCGGCGTGGCGGTCTGCGCAAACGAGGCGACCGGCGCGAGAACGAGAGCGGCCCCCAGGCCGATGGCGGCGAGTTGCTTCAACATTGCGTTTCTCCGTGACGAGTCAGTGTTCAAACGACGGGCGCGGTTCAGACGACGGGCGCGACGTTTTAATGGCGAACTCAACCTGAATTGGCGATGAACGACCGCGCGGGGAGCGCGCTGGACCGCCGTGCGGCGGGCTCTTTGTGCGCTGCGGCGGATCGACGCGGGTTTGACGGCCGCGCGGCGTCTCCGTATGAAGCGCCGGAGCCGCGCCCATGTCACACAACACCTTCGGCCATCTCTTCCGAGTCACCACCTTCGGCGAGAGCCACGGACCGGCGATCGGCTGCGTCGTCGACGGCTGTCCGCCGCTGCTGCGGCTCGACGAGGCCGACATTCAGGCCGACCTCGATCGCCGTCGGCCGGGAACGTCGCGCTTCACGACCCAGCGCCGCGAGCCCGACGCAGCGCGCATAGTGTCGGGAGTGACGTTCGACGAGATGAGCGGCCGCCAGGTGACGACGGGAGCGCCGATTGCGATCGTGATCGACAATGTCGACCAGCGCTCGAAGGACTATGCGCAGATCAAGGATAAGTTCCGCCCCGGCCACGCCGACTTCACCTACGAGGCCAAATATGGCGTGCGCGACTATCGCGGCGGCGGCCGTTCCTCGGCGCGCGAAACGGCGGCTCGCGTCGCCGCCGGCGCCGTCGCGCGCAAGGTCATTCCCGACGTGACCGTCCGCGCCGCCCTGGTGCAAATGGGCAAGCTGAAGATCGACCGCGCCCGCTGGGACTGGGGGGAGACGGCGCGCAACCCCTTCTTTTGCCCGGACGCCGAAGCGGCGCGGCGGTTCGCCGACTACTTGGACGACGTGCGCAAGGCGGGTTCGTCAGTCGGCGCAGTGGTCGAGGTCGTCGCGGAAGGGGTTCCCGCCGGATGGGGCGCGCCGATCTACGGCAAACTCGACAGCGAGCTCGCCGCGGCGCTGATGAGCGTCAACGCCGTCAAGGGCGTCGAGATCGGCGAAGGCTTCGCCGCGGCGGCGCTGACCGGCGAAGAAAACGCTGACGAAATGCGCGCCGGCGCCGACGGGCGACCGGTCTTTCTCGCCAATCACGCCGGCGGCATTCTCGGCGGCATATCGACCGGTCAGCCGATCGTGGCGCGTTTCGCCGTCAAGCCGACGTCGTCGATTTTGACGCCGCGGCGCACGGTGACGCGAGCGGGGGTGGAAACCGACATCGTCACGACGGGGCGCCACGACCCATGCGTCGGCATTCGCGCCGTGCCGATCGGCGAAGCGATGGTCGCCTGCGCGCTCGCCGACGCCTTTCTGCGGCACCGCGGCCAAATCGGACGCTGAGCGGCCAGTTCAGAAATGGAAGCTGGCGCCGATCCGCGCCATGGTGGTGGAGGTTGTGAGCTGTACTGACGAAGTCGGCACGACATAGGTCGCGCTGCCGAAGTTGTAGCGCAGCACCTCGCCGCGCACAGAAACGTTCTTGGTGATCGGATATTCGGCGCCGGCGCCGAAGACCACGCCCTTTACTGTTTCGCCGCTTGATCCGCCCCCTAGGGAGTAATTGGTCGTCGACCAGGCGCAACCCACGGTTCCGTACCCGAGCAGGTTGCCGAACACGTAGCCGCCCTTGATCCGCGCCGAAGACAGGAAGTCCTGCTTGAAGGTGGCCGAGCCCGAGTTCAGCGAACCGCTGCGGATCGATCCGAAGATCACGTCGCCCTCGACGCCGCCGACGATGCGGTTCGATTGCAAATTGTAGCCGGCGTGCGCGCCGCCGACGACGCCGGAACTATTGGCGGAGCTCGTCGAGCCGAACCCGACGCCAAGGTCGGGGCCGATCGCGACGCCCGAGAAGTCGGCGACGCCGGGTCCCGTGTCGGTGCGAAGAACGTCGGCGGCGACCGCGCCCGTCGCAACGCCGGCGGCAAGGAGCGGCGCAAGACGCAACATGAGACGACGCAACACGAACGGACTCCGGGGCTCGAGGGCGAATACGGAGAATTTTACCGAGCTTTTTCACCCTTCGTTCGCCAAACTCGATTCACGCCAAACAAACCGT
>Ga0335069_10011771_pt1 | contig 12330 bp, 8 predicted proteins | sample Lox_Sample_11_FD_206714 | JGI IMG/M metagenome (GOLD analysis project Ga0335069, IMG submission 206714) | Soil microbial communities from Loxahatchee National Wildlife Refuge, Florida, United States - Lox_Sample_1.1 | ecosystem: Environmental > Terrestrial > Soil > Wetlands | place: USA: Florida...
GAAACTGCTGCCCGCAATGCCGCTCGCAGTGCTGACGACGATCGAGGCGGGCGGCACGGTTGCTGTCGCGGGGGGGGTGGCAGTGAATGTACGCGTCGGTGTCGCCGTCCCGGTCGGGGTGAACGTCGGAGTTCTGGTGGCGGTCGGCAGCGGAGTCGAGGTGTCGGTCGCCGTGCGGGTCGGCGAGGCAGTTGGGGTGAGCGTGGAGGTCGGCGTAATCGTGCCCGTCGGTGTGGGAGTCGACGACGGTAGCGGCGTAGGGGTCTGCGTTAAGGTCGCTGACGGGCGTGGCGTCTGCGTAATCGTTGCAGTCGGTGTCGGTGTTGGTGTGTGCGTCGCTGTGCGTGTGGTGCTCGCTGTTCGGGTTGGCGATGGCGTGCCGCCGATGCACAGGCCGTCGACACAGTCGGCACCTTCGACGAAGGTGCCGCCGATGCTGCTGCAAGCGCTCGCCGCGATCGGCGCATCGCAGATGGGCTCGCTGAACAGGCGCGCGCAGCAGCCCAGATGGCTCAGGGGCGTGGACGTTGGCGACCCCGTGCGCGTCTTGGTGGCCGTCGGTGTGCTGCTCCAAGTCGGCGTCCCAGTCGACGTGGGCGATTCGGTAGCTTGGCGCGTCGCGGTTACGGTTGGCGTCTCCGTCACCGTCGGCGTGGGCGTGGGGGTTGGTGTCGGCTGACCGGACATTGTCGCGGTCGGTGTGGTGGTCGGCGGTGCCGTCGGTGTCCGCGTCGCCGTTCTCGTGCGCGTCCCTGTACGGGTGCTGCTGACGGTGGCTGTCGCAGTCGGCGTGCGTGTCAGTGTAATCGTCTTCGTGACAGTCGGAGTGCGTGTGAGCGTTGCGGTGGGTGTCTCGGTAGCAGTCCGCGTCGGGGTGCGCGTTCTCGTTGCTGTCGGTGTGTGCGTGAATGTCCGCGACGGGGTCGTGGTGGGTGTGGTGGTTATGGTCGGCGTCGGCGAGTTGGTCGGCGTCAGCGTCGGTGTCTTCGTCACCGTTGCTGTGGGGGTGATCGTCGGCGTAAACGGCGTCCCGTTGATCTGCAGGGTGAAGGCACCGCTTTCCTGGTTGGCCCCATCGACCGTAATGACAATGCTCTGACCGGTCCCCAGCTTGAGTGTCAACTGCGACGTTTTGTCGGTCGGTGAATCGACGTCGTCATTGCACCCCAGCTCGGTTCCCGTGCAGGTGCCCAGATGCACGGACAACAAGGTGTCGAACGTCGAGCCGGCGGTTGACACCACGTAGTTGCCAGCCGTCGGGGCGGTGTAGATGAACGTCGTGTCGGGGGCGTTGTCGCCACCGTCACCGCACGAGACGCCACCGGACGCAAAGGTCCCGCACGTGGTGCTACCGCTGACACCGACCGACAGTGCGCTGCCCAGGTCGCGCGGGTCGTTGCGGAACGGCAGGGGACAGGTGGCGTTGATACTCAGCACGTAGTTGCCGCTCTGCATGGCGAAACCGTCGACGATGATGGTCACCATCTGTCCGGCGCTCAGCGGCAGGGTCACCCGGGATTGCGTAATCGAGCCGGCTGTGACGTCGTCGTTGCAAGCGAGCTCCGTGCCGGTGTCGTTGCGCACGTACAGGACGGTGTCGAACTCACTGCCGAGCGTGTCGAAGGTATAAGTGCCGGCGCGCGGGGCGACGTAGAAGTAGGTGGCTTCGGGGGCGTCCGCCCCTCCGCAGGACCCGCTTGTCGTGCTGGTGCCGCTGGTTGTCCCGGTGAGCATGGAGGAGAAGACGCCGCTCAACTGTTGGCACGATTGGGCCTGCGCTGGCATTGCGGCCCAGAATGAAGCGAGCCCGATCAGCAGTCCGACTCCAGCGTACCCCCGCGTGCCCATGGTTGCCCGGGATCTCGATGTCCTACACAAGCCTACTGTCTCTCCGCGTCTTGAGAATGCTCGCAGCCGGCCTGTGCCTATACTACAGGGGCTCTCAAGATGACCAGACAAATCTCTATGAGATCTCGGCCTCGCAGAAATCCCCGAGCAGCAGCGTTACGGCTTCGAGCTCATCACTGCGGCCGTTCACCTGGACCTTGCGCCCCAAGAGGCTACCGATCACCCGGCGCGGCACGTCGCGGATGACACAATCTTCCATGACCACGCAGTTCTCGACGCGACTGCCGATGATACGCACGCGGTCGCCGACCGACGTGAACGGACCGATGTGTGCGTCGACGATGCGCGCCTCGGCGCCGATGATGACCGGGCCGCGGATATGGCTGCCGACGATTTCGCTGTGCGGGCCGACCGCGACGGCACCCTCGATCGTCGAGGCGCTGTCCACGCTGCCCTCGATGCGCGGTACGAGTTGTGCGAGCATGACGCGGTTCGCCTCGAGAATATCCACGGGTTTGCCGGCGTCCTTCCACCAGCCCGCGACGATGTACGGCACGACGGTCAAGCCGCGGTCGATCAGGTCCTGGATGGCGTCGGTGATCTCGTATTCGTTGCGCCATGACGGCTTGATGCGGTGGATCGACGTGAAGATTTGGGGGCCGAAGACATAGCCGCCGACGATGGCCAAATTGGAGCGTGGCTGCTTCGGTTTTTCGACCAGCCGGGTGATGCGCTCGCCATCGATCTCAGCGATTCCGAAGCTGCTCGGGTCGTCGACGGGCTTGAGCATGACAACGGCGTCTGCCCCGGTGCGCTGAAAGCGTTCCACCGCGCCTGTCATGCCTTCGGGCAGCAGGTTGTCACCGAGGTACATGACGAAGGGCTCGCTGCCGATGAACGCTTCCGCACACTGTGCCGCGTGCGCCAGGCCACGCGGCTCGGGCTGCTCGATGTAGGTGACGTCGGCGCCCCAGCGCTGCCCGTCATCGACGGCGTGCTGGATGATCCCGCGGCTCTCGCGGCTGACGATCACGCCGATGCGCCGAGCGCCGACCGCCACCAAGCTCTCGATGCCGTAATAGAGCACCGGCTTGTTGGCCACCGGGATCAGATGCTTCGCGTTGCTAAACGTCAGCGGCCGCAGCCGCGTTCCCAAGCCTGCACATAAGACTATGGCTTTCATCCTGCTCGTCCTCACTCTGCTCGCGCCTGCCGCAGCATGGAGACACCGCGAACGACCGGTGCCGCAGTGTCTAGTACATTTGCGTGTTGCGGTCTAATCGCCCCCCCGGCGCGGTGACCTTCCGCTAGGGGCGGTTTCAAGACCCGCACCCGCTTCTGGTTTCGACGGCCGCTGGATATAAGAGCGCATGACGTGTGAGGGCCCAGCGCCGGCGACCGCGGCGCGCCGCACGGGCTGGCGGCCTGTTGGAGGATCGGCGGTCTTGGGAGGCGATCGGCTGGCGAGCCTCCTGCTCTTTGTGATCACCAGTGCGCCGTTGCTGGCGGCGGTTCCATTTCCGACCCAGGACGGGCCCGCCCATCTGTACACCGCCCACGTGTCACAGGCACTCGGCGATGCCTCGAACGCTGCGCTCCTGCGCCGCTTTTTCGAGCCCTCTTCGGGTGCGGCAGCGACTCGGGTCGGCACCTGGATGGCACAGGCTCTGGGCGACTGGTTGGGCCTCGCGCTCGTTCCTACGGTGTTGATGTTCGCGGTGGTGGGCGGATTGTTCCTGGTCTGCAGCGGCGGGCGTGCGCACCGAGCCCCGTTCTTTCCCCGCTGCTTCGTTCCAGCGCTTGCCTACTGCTTTGTGGCTCGGATGGGCTTCTTCAGCTTCTGCCTTGCCCTCCCATTTGTCGTGCTCAGCGTGAGGCTCTGGCTTGGCATGGGGAACGACGCATCGCACCTGCGCTACGCGCTCTTTACCGGCGCGATGGCGCTCATCGCTCTCCTGCATCCGTTCCCCGCGCTGTGGGTGCTCGTGATCTGTGTGAGCGCCAGTGCTGCTTCGCTGGTGCTGTCTCGGCAGCATGCTCGCGTCGAACTTCTGTGGTTGGCCGTTGCCTCGACTCCTCTCGTGTTTCTCGGCAGCTGGCATCGCAGCACACCCGCCGCCACCTACGAATGGGAACGCGTCGCTACCCGCCTCGGCGGCATCCTGGTCGGCGGGCCTTTCGCCGGCTCGCAATCCTGGTCGCTGGTGGCCAGCTCGCTATCGGCGATTCTCCTGATTTCGCTGGCTGTCCTCGCGCTGCGTGACCAACTGCCGAGCCGCGCCCCGAGCGATCCCTACCCGTTCCGACTCCTCGCGGCCGTCGGCGCCGCGCTGCTCCTGGCCCTTCTCTCGCCCGATGCGGGTCTCGGAGGTGGCTACATCGGGGTTCGCTGCCAGCTGCTGCTGTTTCTCCTTTTTCTCGAGTGCGGCAGACGCTGGCAAATGACCCGGCGCGCCGACATTCTCCTCTCGGTTGCCGTCCTCGGCTGCTCGCTGGCAACCGTCGCCAGCACTCTCGTCACGCTGCGCACGGAGAGCGCGGCGTACCGCGAGATCGAGGCGAGCGCTGCGGTCCTTCCGCACTCGACAACGGTGCTGACCGTCATGGCTGGGGAATGGACCGCGTCGGACTCACCGGACCTCACCCAGCAAGTGCGCCCCCTCCTGCACGCCGGCGACCTCCTCGGACTCTCCGCAGACAGGGTCATGCTCGCAAACTACCAGGCGGATCTGGGCTACTTCGCAGTGTCCTTCCGTACCACCACGACGCCATTCGGGGTGCTGTTCGACCGCTCGCTCTTCGATTGGGGCCCACCCTGGATCCGTTGGGACAGGTTGCCGACCTTCGCGGGCGGCGTCGCACACATCGGCGTCTGGGATGAGGATCAACTGTTGCGAACGATTCGGAATGCGCCTGACTACCGCCGGACGATCTGTGAGCACTACGAGGAGATCTACCGCTCCCCGGACTGGCCGTGGGTCATTTATCGCCTCAGCGACAAGAGCCAGCGAAAATCAACACCAACGCTCTGCCAATGACCCGGCAATGGTCGGCGCGCTGGCTCACCGTGGCTCGGGAGCGCCCGGCCGGCGCACCAGGTAAAGCGGCATCGGCCTTCTGTGCAGCCACGACGAATACTCGATCTGATCCACCACGTCGAAGCCAATCAGCCGCTCGCCGACGATGACATAACTCGAGTCCGTCGCCGGAGCCCATGCCCAGATCCACCAGGGTGGTGTTGGTGTTAGCAAGGAGTCGGGGTTCCCGGTTGAGTATTCGTATTCGGGCGTCTGCAGGGGGACGGACCCTGTTCGAGAATACTCGGAAAGGTGAGACGCGTCCCAGGTTGCGCCGCCGTCGAGCCGCGTGTTGGCCACACCCAGTTGATTTGCCCGGCGCGCGAGATCCCAGGTCGCCCGGTGCAGCAGCAGCGAATCTCGCGTGCCCGCGATGGCGAATATCGCGAAGACCCCGGTGGTCAGCCAGGCGAGCGGAGCCACCAGTCGCACATCGTGCAGGGCCCAGAGGGCAAGGCAAACGACCAGCGGCAGAAGCGGGAGCAGGTAGCGATCCAACGAGGGCGAAGGCACGCCGTCCACTTGCCAGCCGATGCGGGCAAACGAAGGCAGCACAACCCCAGCGGCTTGCCAGAGGGCAATGACCAGGACGAGTCTGGCGCCGGCGTGCCGAGGTGCTTCGCCGGTTCCGATTTTTCGGCACAGCGCCAGGCCCAGAACGACGGCGCTCAACGCACAGGTGACGGTCGGCCAGATGAGGGCGTGGCGGTGAACCAGGCCGGGACGGGCAACGAGAAGATCGTTGGGACCGAGCCCGGCGCGCGTGAGGAAGCTGGGGATATACGGCATGAGGAGTCTGAGCCAGACGGAAATCACGGCCGGCACGAGCATCACAACGGTCCAGACGCCGAAGAGCCGCCGGCCGGGGGGTGGAGTTGAGCGGATCAGGTACACGGTCGCCGGGATCGCCGCAGCGGCAAGCGGCAGAACGAAGAAGCCGGCGTACATCGATTCGAAGAACGCCAGGAGCCAGCCAAGTAGGACAGTGCTGGGCACACCGGCGCTGAGCACATCTTTCAGGAACGAACTCTGGCCTCCCGGAACGCCATGCGCGAACCGCAGCCACAGGAAGTACATGCCCGCGGTCACCACCGGTATGGCGGCCACTCGGCCCAGCAATGACAGGCTGTCAATGTCCCACCGGAGGCGGCGACTCAAGGCAAGATGGCTCACCACCGCCAGCGGGATCAGTATGCCGTGGTGTCGCACCAGAAACGCCAGGGCCGACACCGCGGAGGCCACCAACACCAGCCACCTGTCTCGCGAGCCGGCGCGCATGCCGCGGACGTAAAGAAGGGTGGCAGGAATCAACAGCGCGGTGAAGTGGGAATCGCTCATGAACGTGAACCCGAGGACAAAACTCAATGGGTTGAACAAGTAGAGAGCCACCCCCAGTGCGCTACGCGCCCGCGCAATCGCCAGTTCCCGGCACAGCCCGTAGAGCGCCCAGCCGCTCAAGAACACCGCGGCCACCGTGGACAGTCGCAGTACCCCGTACGTCATCCCGAACAGAGAAGCGAAGAGGGCACCCCAGACAACCTGAAAAATCAGCGTCGTGGTCACTTGGCCGCTGGTCAAGACGTGTTGTTGAAGAAGGTTTTCCACCGAGTGCGCATAGAACCAGTCGTCGTTGACGGGTACATCGGTCAAGGTTGGCACTACGAATGCGGACGCTGCGTAGAGCGCCAGGACCACCGCGACGGCCCAGTGGGTCCGGGCCAAGAACGCGATCCGCCGAAGAGCCGCGACCCTGACAACCATGCGATTCTCTTACCAGCGTCCCTTGGAAGGAAATACAGACGGTTCGGCTACCACGTCGCTTGACCGCTGTTAGGGGAAGACCCCGGCCTCGCTTGTGTCTGTCCGCGCACCCAGCTGCAGCCCGCGCTCGGACCGCACGTAGATCTCCGCCACCGCATCGCCGTAGGCGCGTTGCCAGCCCGGCTCGCGGCGGATTGGGGACGACCAATCTGCGGGCAACAGCACCGCTTCCGTCGGATAGTGCTCCAATAAGCGCCGCCACGCCGGCGCGCCGCTGAAAAAGGCGAAGTTGTCTTCGACCATCGCTTCGGGAAAAACCGTGGCGAAGCGCCCGTCGAGCGACACTTTAACCTGCGGCGCCAGGAACCACAGCACGTATTCTCCCCAATCGAGCGGCACGGCAAGGTTCAGCGATGCACGGGCGTCGCGCAACGCGCGCACCGCCGCCACCGGATAGTCGCGCGGATCGTAGACGACGCGCAGCCCGTCACGCCACAGCCGCGCTCCGGTGAGGGACAACTGCAGCAACGCGAGCGCCACGATGCCGAAGCTGACGATGCGCTGTGCACTTGCACTGAGCGCAAACGATGAGCGGCGCGCCACCCAGTCCTGTGTCTGCTGGAGCTGCGCTGCAAGCGGTGCCGCCGCACACAGCGCAAACACCGGCGTGTGCCGCTGATGCCGCAGCGCCAACAGGCCGACCCCCACAGCGAGGACAGCCTCCCAGCCGTCGTCGCGCCAGTGGCGGCGCAACGGAAGCGTTGCGAGCAGGGCGGCAAACAGAGCGAAGAAGGCGAACTGCGCCGCGTCCGTCGGCGCCGCCCGCTGCCATTCGGTGATTGGATGACTCCGGCTCAGCTCGTTCCAGATGTAGAGGAGCAAGCCGGGGCCGTAGGGGTTCAGCGCCGTGACTGCAGCCGAGGTGGTCAACGCAACCCACGGGTGCCATGGCGGCCGACCTTCGCTCAGCAAGGTGGCGCCAGTGTAGAAGCCGAGGATACCGAGACCCAAGATGAAGCCGCCGTGCAGGTTCGCCCAAATGAGGAAGACCGGCGGGAGGAACCACAGCACGTGCGGCCGACCGCGGCGGTAGCGATCGATCAGCCACAACGTCAACGCGGCGCCGCAGTATGTGAAGATCTGCGGGCGAATGGCGAAGCCGCGCGCCAGCACCGCGATCACGAGCAAGCCGACGCTTCCCCAGGCATAGGGCGTCGCGCTGCGCCGGCGGATCATGCTGAAGAGCAGGAGGAAGGTCAGCGTCGCGACGGCGAACTTGAGGAGCAGCAAGCCGGACGAACCCGCCCAGCGATAGACCGCCGCCAGGATGACCTGCGACAGCCACTCGTGATTCACCCATGGCTGGCCGGCGACCGTGTACGAGTAGGCATCGAGGCGCGCCACGGCCCCCCGGGCGATGGTCTGTGACCCGAAGAGCACGTGTCCCCACAGATCGTTGTCAGCTTCGTTGACGGAGAAGAAGTAGGCGACGCTGCTGAGCAGCAGGAAGGCCCATGCGCCAGACTGACTGGCGCGGGGGCTGCGCGTTGACACCAGCGGCGAGGGCATGTGTGCGCATGTATCAAGCCGCGCGGGCGAACTCTAACGTCTTCTCCTTGGCGGCCTACCGCAGGGCAGCGTCAATCAAGCGCTGCGCCGAATGGGACTTGGCGTTGAGATGAGCATAGTCTTGCAGGGCGGACTGCGAATCGAACCGCTCAAAGCTGGGTGACCGCCGCGGCCTTGCCGGATGCCGCCGATCGATAGCAGGCGTCGGCAATGGCGACGGCGCGCAGACCGTCCTCGAGCGAGATGGGCATCGGGCCGTCGCAGCGCAAGGCACGGATGAAGTCGCGCAGCACCTCGAGCACCGTCGGCACCGGCGGCGGAACCGGTAGCGAGGTGCACACCGCGCCGCGGGCGATCGATGCGGTGTTGAAGACGTGATCGGCGATCAGCTGGCCCTGTGCCCCCGCCATCTCGATGGCGCCGCAGCGGCTGGCGGTGGCGCGCGACCCAGCGATGTCCGCTAGCACTGTGCCGCCACCGAAACGGATGATGGCAGCGAAGTTGTCCTCGGTGTGTGTGGTGCTGACGCGGGCCATCTCACAGCTGACGCGGTCGGCCTCCAGGCCGGTCAACAGGCGCGCCAGGTCGAAGACGTGGACGCCGGTGTGCAGGGTCATGCCGCCACCGGCGACCGACGGATCATCGAGCCAGCCGGGCCGCGACGGCTCGAAGCGTTGGCTCAACCGGAGCGCGTGCAGCGGACCGATCGTCTCGCGCTTGCGCAGGAGCACCGGCACGACACTCGCATAGCGGACGGTCTGCGCCACCATCACCGCAATGCCGGCGCTGTGCACGGCGCGCCGGATGCGCTCGCCGTCGGCGAGGTTCGCAGCGGCGGGCTTTTCCAACAAGACCGGCCGCCGCGCCGCCGCCGCCGCCGCCATGATCTCGGGGTGCATGGTGGGCGGAACGACCACGATGATGGCTTCGACATCGGGTGCCGCGATCAATTCCCGGTAGTCGCCATAGGCCCGGCAGCCGAACTCTGCAGCCTGGCGGCGGCCCGCTTCGAGGTTCCGGCGGGCGATGGCCACGAGGCGCAGATCGTCCGCCAGGTCGCGGGTGATGTGCGTGGCGTAGCGGACGCCGTGCTTGCCGACGCCGATCAGTCCGATGCCAATGCGCGACATGGCTCGCACGCTCTGTCTCAACCTGCGGGCAGCGGTCTAGGAATCATGCAGTCCGTCCCGACCCTCTCCCGATCGCCAGCCGGAGCAGAGGGCAGCGAGACTCACGCCGCGCCGACGAACTTCGCCAGCCGACTGCGCCCGTGCCGCTCGAGGCCCACGGAGCTGAGCCGCTCCATGTATTCGTGCACCGTGTGCTGCAGGAACCTGTGTACGCGCTGCGCGCCCGCCACCAGTTGCGGTTTCGACGTGCCCTTGCCGGCTAGCACGATCATCGGTTCGAGCAACTCCGGACTCGCTACGATGCCGAGGAACGTGTGCTCGGTGCGGTCGAGGAAGTCGTGCAGGTATTCGGTGCGCTGCGGCTGGTGCGCCAGGTGGTAGCGCATGTGCCCCGTCCCGTAGGCGATCGCACGCGCCGTGTCCTGCATGCTCAGCCGGAAGATGCGCGCATCTACCGAAGAGACCGCCGTATGTTGACGGAAAATGCCGAGCAGCAAACTGGCGAGCATCAGGTTGCAAGCGAGTGACGCCTCCGGGTATGTCTCCGCACACAGGATCTCCTTCAGCGCTTGCTCCGCGGTTGCGCTGGCGCGCTTCAAGCCGCTGCCTGCCAGCGCGCGCTTGCGGAACACCTCGACGTGACGTGCCTCGTCGATCATTTGCGCGCACAGGTAGCTCTTCAGCTCGAGGAACTCCTGGTTGATGGAAAAGACCCAGCGCGACGGGAACTCCATCATCACCAGCGAGATCTCTTCCAGCGCGGTGCACAGCTGACTCATCGCCGCTTCGCGGTCGGCGGGCAGCGGCGCCGTCTTCAACGCCGCCCAGTCGATGTCGACCGCCGGGGTCCAGCGGCGCGCCTTGGCCTCTTCGTAGAGCGCCGCGACGTTCTCCGACCACACGTCACTCTTGCGGTTGATGGTGTAGCCGAGGTCTGGGAGGCCGGGCACCATCTGTGAGCCGCGCGCCGCCATCGAGTAGTTCTTGCGCACGAACTCGGGCAACTGGTCGTAGCCGTAGCTGCCGACATTGCAATCGTCGTAGGTGAAGCCGCGTTCAGCGTTGGCGGGCTTGCACGCCACCTTCTCGGTGGGCGCGTCGTACCAGTTGAGCGTCAGATTCCCCGAGAAGACCTTTTGAGTCAGCTCGATCAGCGCGGCGTCTTCGAAGAAATTCTTTTCGGCAAAGTAGGCCATGGCGAAGCTGCAAGCGTTCTAGGCCTGCGCAGCAATCGCGGCGCGGGTCATCTCCATGGCCATCGCCAGCTTGCTGCGCTCGCGGCGCTCGGGCAGACCGCATTTGTCGAGACGCTCGAAGTACTCATCGACCTGCTTGAGGTTGAACTGCGCGGTGATCTTGAGGCCCTGCTGAATGTTCTCCTTCTTCATCCCTTTGCCAGAGAGGATGATGAAGGGCTCGAAGACTTCGGTCGCGTAGCCGCCGCCGAAGACGAAGTTCTCCGCCTCGTCCAAGTGACGGTGGATGATCTCGCGCTTTTCGGGGAAGTGGTCGAGGACCCACTTCAGGTGCTGCATGCCGTAGCCGACGTGGCGTGCTTCATCCTGCATGACGAGACGGAACATCTTCTTGTCGACCTCGGTTGGGCTGATCAGCTCGCTGAAGCGGAACAAGGTCAGCACCATGCCTTCGGCCTGCAGGTGCAGGGTGAGGGAGGCTTCGGCGAAGCTGTCGGCGTCGCGCAGGAACTTGAGGTTGACCTCGTTTGCCTGGCTGGCACGCATCAGGCCCCAGCCGGTGGTCAGTGCGCGCTTGCGAAAAACCTCCGCGTGGCGCGCCTCGTCCATCGCTTGCGTGGCGATGAAGTTCTTCACCTCGAAGAAGTCGGCGTTGAGGCGCCCCATCCACTTCGCCGGCACGTCGGTGGCGATCATCTCCACCTCGGTGAGGAAGGTCAGCAGCTGTGAGTAGGCCTTGCCGATTTCTTCCGGCAGCTCGTACTTGGCAAGCTCGTCCCAGGGGACGTCGGTGGTGGCGTTCCACTGCCGGCTCATGGCTTCTTCGTAGTAGCCTTCGATGTTGTAGGCCCACACCTCGCTCTTGCGGTTCACCTCCGCTTGCAGGTCGGGAACCCCCGCGGGGATCTCGGCACCGCGCGGTGCGAAGCTGCGGTTCTGGCGGATGAGCTCGGGCATCTCCGTGAAGCCGTAGCTGCCGACATCGAGGTCGCGGAACGTCAGCCCGCGGCGCGGGTTCTGCGGCTCACACTGCACCTGCTCTGTCGCAGCGTTCATCCACGACAGATCCAGCTCGCCGGTCCGCAAGGTGTATTGGTACCGATCGACGAAGTCCTTGTCGTCGAAGAAGTCGATCGTACTCAGATAGCTCATTCGAGTCCTCCTCCGGATCAGGCGTTGGCGTGGGCGGCCCTGCGGCCGGCGGCGAAATCGATGTCCAGTTTCGCCGCCAGGTCCATGAACTCCTGCACGCTCTCGGCGAAGCGGTAGAGTTTGTCGTGGCCGTCCGGGTCGTCGTAGAGGACGCGCATGTGCTCGCCGAGGTGCGTTAGTGTGTTGATGCTGTGCGCCGCGTCGGCGGCGCCGTGTTCCTGAATGTTGCGCAGCATTTCAACCCAGGTGTCGCGATCGCCTTCGACAATGAAATCGACCGCTGCCGGTGTCAGCTCGCGCGTCGCGTGCACTGCCGTGCAGTCGAAGACTTCGAAGCTCAGCACGAACTCCTGCGGGCCGTCCTGGTCGTCGAGGACGCGAATGCCGAAGGTGGTATCGAAGTAACCGAGACGTTTGAAGCGCTCGCGTTCGCTCTGCATGAGGGTTTGTAGGGCGCGGAAGAAGTCGACGGACGGGAAGACAACTTTCATCTCGATGCTCCTGAAACTATCGAGGAAACCTTATGAGACTCGTCTTGCCTGGTCAAGGAATTTGCCCAACGCCCGGCGTCGGGTGCGTTGCAAAGCCTTCTCCGCT
>Ga0335069_10011772_pt1 | contig 12330 bp, 6 predicted proteins | sample Lox_Sample_11_FD_206714 | JGI IMG/M metagenome (GOLD analysis project Ga0335069, IMG submission 206714) | Soil microbial communities from Loxahatchee National Wildlife Refuge, Florida, United States - Lox_Sample_1.1 | ecosystem: Environmental > Terrestrial > Soil > Wetlands | place: USA: Florida...
TAAAAACATCCCCAGCTTTTGCAGGATTTCTAATGGGCGATTTTGGCCACGACCGAACCATGGACGTCGAAGTCTTGAACGGCTGGTTCTGGATTGTGAACAGGCAGGCCCTCGAGCAGGTCGGCGAGCTGGACGAGCGTTTTTTCATGTATGGCGAAGATATGGACTGGTGTTTTCGTTTTCGGTCCGCTGGATGGAGAGTCGTATTCTACCCAGGAGCGGAAGCGGTCCACTACGGAGGCGCCAGTTCCTCAAATGCTCCGATCCGGTTCTACTTGGAATTGCAGAAGTCCAACGCTCAGTTCTGGAGAAAACACCGCGGCCGCCTGGCCAGTATCGGCTACCTGACAACCCAGTGGTTGCATCAGGGGCTGCGGGTGGTCGGATACACCGGGTGCTACGTGCTGTTTAAGTCATCTCGGAACGTTGCGGCGTACAAAGTACGGCGTAGCGTGGAATGCCTGCGATGGCTGGCGGGGGCGCAAGCGAAGTGCGACTGCGAGGCCCGATGAGCGGAATGACACGCCCCTCAACTGAACCGCGCTATGCACTCGTGACTGCCGCGTATAACGAGAAAGAGCACATCGAGAAGACGCTAGAATCCGTGGGAAACCAAACGATTCTCCCCCGCAAATGGGTGATTGTCAGCGACGGTTCAACCGATGGAACCGACGACATTGTCCGGGAGTATGCAAAAGGCCGGCCGTTTATTGAACTCGTTCGGCGTGAGAAGGGTCGAGGATATGACTTCGCTTCAAAAGTGCATGCGTTCCAACTAGGTGTCGGACGCGTCGTCGACATGTCTGTAGACTTCGTGGGAAACCTTGATGCAGACGTCTCATTCGAGCCCTCGTATTTCGCGGAACTGCTTAGGAAGTTTGAATGTGATCCGGATTTAGGGGTTGCGGGGGGAGCCATCCATGAGTGGGACGGCGAACAGTACAGGCCGCGTCCAAGCAACCGGGAGCATGCTGTCGCAGGTGCGGTCCAGATGTTCCGGCGGCCATGCTTTGAAGATGTGGGGGGGCTGCTGCCTCTGAAGAACGGTGGCGAGGACTGGTGCGCGCAAGTCATGGCGCGGATGAACGGGTGGAGTGTACAGACTTTTCCCGAGCTGGAAATTCGCCACCATCGTCCCACCGGAACCACTGCCGGCATCATTCGTTATAGGTTCCGCCAGGGCCTGATGGATTACTCGCTTGGGAGCGGCTTACTGTTTGAAGGATTTCGGATTTGCCGGCGGCTGTTCGAGTATCCCGCGCTAGCTGGAGCCATGGCCCGGCTGTGCGGATATGTATGGGCATACCTCGGGCAGCGAGAGCGCCCGGTGCCGGCTGCGGTGGTGGCGTACCTGCACCACGAAGAGTCGAGGCGGCTGTGGCGCCTGAAGAAGATCATTTTCGATGGCAGTCTCTATCGCAACCTGTGGCCGCGGTTAATGCGTCTGCGTTGATCAGGCATTTGAAATGAATTCTCCTTCTGTATTCGACAAACAGACTGGCATTCAGCAAAGATCTCGGGTCGAAGGTCACTATGTAACCGTGATGGTTGCGGCGGTGATCGTTGCCTGCGTGCTTCGAGTACTCTTGCTGGGGCAATCCAGCTTGTGGGTCGACGAGATATGGAGTATCCGTATCGCTGGTCTTCCGTGGCGCGCGTTCTTCTGGACCGTGCGGAATCAGGATCCGAACATGATCCTCTATTATGTTCTGCTGCACGGCTGGATGCTGTTAGGCGACAGTGAGGCGATCGTTAGGGCACTTTCGGTTGCAGCTGGAGTTGCAACGGTCCCGATTGTTTATGCGATCGGTGTCCGGCTGTACGACAAAAAGTCTGCCGCAATCTCAGCGATCCTGCTGGCGGTGAATGCCTTCCATGTCCAGTGGTCTCAGGAAGCCCGCTCGTACAGCATGTTGGTGCTGCTGGTGACGCTATCGACCTTCTTTTTCATCCTGAGCGTCAAACAGCCCTCGCGCCTAACCCTTATCCTGTATGTTCTCCTGAGCTCCCTGGCGCTATATGCACACATCTATGGCGCTCTGGTGATCGCCGCGCAGGCCGGATCGCTGATATTCCTGAGACGTGGTGATATCAAGCATTGGAGAGGGCTCGTAGGAAGCGCAGCAGCGATCGGCGTGGCTGCTTCGCCACTGCTGGCTCTCATGATCGATCGCACGCGCCATCCGTGGCTGCCGCTCGACTGGCTGACCAGGCCGACGTTGCATGATATTTACGACAAATTCTATTCTCTTGCCGGTAATACCGAGTTTCCAGGGTCTCATGGAGGCAAGGTCGTACTCACGGCGTATGCCATCGTTTGCGCGCTGCCCCTGATTTCGTGGATCCGAAACTGGCGGGCCGGAAGATCGCTGGAGAGATGGGGCACGCCGTTACTGGCATCGTGGCTTTTCCTGCCTATTGGCCTGGCTTTGGCAGTTTCCTTCGTTCAGCCGATGTTCTTGAGCAGGTACCTGATCATCTGTATACCGGCTCTGGTGCTGCTGGCCGGGCATGGAATCGCGTCGCTGCACCCGGAATCGCTGTCGGCAACAGCGTTGGCGGTTCTGGTCATCCTTGCGGTCGAACGGCTACCCCAGTATTACGAACATCGGTCGGAGTTCCGGCAATGGAAAGCCGTTACGGACGACCTTGTGCGCCGCTCACAGCCCGGTGACGCAGCGCTGTTCTGCATTGCTCCAGGGTGGCTGTTGTTCGACTACTATCGCGACCGATACCACCAGAGCTCCCCAGGCTACGTCAGTGTCATTTACCCGCCAGCAGCGAATGCAGCCATCGATCCACGGGCGCTTGATTACCTGCCTCCGCTCGACACCGGAGCGCTGGGCGCCGAACTTCGCCGCCACCGGCGGGTATGGCTGGTTGTCTATCACGACTTTTTTTCTGAAACTCGCGCAATGAGGGATCGAATACGGGCGGCCCTTGCGGCTGACTATGGGGACGTGCAGACCACAAACTATGACGGCGTGAGTGTGGCCCTCTATTCCAATAGCAATACCAAGTAATCAGCCCAGGCGCGGAAACCCCGGACCACAGCTATTAACAGGCATACGCAAAGGAGGAGACAAAATGAAGAAAGTCGCTGTTGTCGGAAATGGATATTGGGGCCGGAATCTCGTCCGCAACTTCTATGACCTTGGCGCTCTGGAAATAGTCTGCGACGGGAAGCCGGAGGTCGAGGCGGCAATTCGTGAGAAGTATCCTAACACTCCCTTTACGCGCGAATACTCGGAGGTGCTCGAGAAGGCTAGCGTCGATGCTGTCGTTTTGGCGACTCCGGCGGCCATGCATTTCGAGATGGCTCGTCGCGCTCTGCTGGCGGGCAAGGACGTATTTGTCGAGAAACCGCTGGCTCTCAATGCCGCCGATGGCGCCGAACTGGTTGGGCTGTCGGTCCGTACACGGCGGATCCTCATGGTCGGTCACATTCTTCGTTATCATCCCGCGGTGCGAAAACTGAAAGAGCTGATCGGTGCTGGCGCTCTGGGACGGATTCAATATCTGTACTCCAATCGTCTCAATATCGGCAAAATCCGCACCGAGGAGAACATCCTGTGGAGCTTCGCGCCTCACGACATTTCGGCCATCCTAGCGCTGCTCGGCGAAGAACCGCGTGAGGTGCGGTGTACGGGCGGCTCGTACCTGAACCAATCGGTCTCGGACGTCACTCTAACGGACCTCACGTTTCCAAGCGGAGTGAGAGCGCACATCTTCGTGAGTTGGCTTCATCCTTTCAAGGAGCAGCGGTTGGTGGTCGTAGGATCCGAAAAGATGGCGGTTTTCGATGATACGGCGGAAGACAAGTTGATTCTGTATCCTCACCGCGTGGAATGGAAGAACCGGCTACCCATAGCGGTGAAAGCAAACGGTTGCCCGGTTGCGCTCGAGGCTGTAGAGCCACTCCGAGAAGAGTGCCGGGCGTTTCTCGAGGCGATGGAAACGCGTAATCCCCCGCTATCTGACGGGGAGGAGGGGCTGCGCGTATTGCGGGTGCTGAACGCGTGCCAGGAATCCCTCGAAACCGGCCAAGTCATTCTACGGGGTCAAAAACCAGCCTTGCCTGTAAAAGCCGAGGCGGCATGGTTTGCCCACCCCACGGCTATCGTAGCCGAGGGTGCTGCAGTTGGCCGCGGGACGAAAATCTGGCACTTCAGTCACGTGATGAAAGGCGCCCAGATCGGTGAAAACTGCATCTTCGGGCAGAACTGTCACATCGCAGGCAATGTCAGCATCGGAAACAATGTCAAAGTCCAAAATAATGTTTCGATCTATACGGGCGCAGTGATCGAAGATGATGTGTTTCTTGGCCCGTCCTGCGTCTTGACCAACGTCACAAATCCGCGATCGCAGGTAAACCGCCATAACCTTTATGAGAAAACGATCTTCCGGCGGGGCGCGACTGTTGGGGCGAACGCGACGATCGTGTGCGGCGTGGAACTCGGCAGATACTCTTTTATCGCCGCCGGCGCCGTGGTCACTAAGAATGTTCCGGATTACGCGTTGGTGATGGGTGCGCCCGCAAAGCAGGTCGGGTGGATGAGCCGTCACGGCCATCGCCTCGGAGCAGCTGACAGGGACGGGGTGATGATTTGTCCGGAGAGCGGCTATCGCTATCAGGAAGACCCGTCCGGTCGGCTTCGGTGCCTGGATCTGGACGAAGAGGCGCCCCTGCCTTCGAATCTGGCCATCGGCACGCGGACCTACGATGCGTTCAAGTGCGCATAGGATCTGGTATGGCTTCCGCGGCATCCGTCAAAACTGCTCAGAGTCTACCAGCGGCCCGAGGGGTTTCAGAGGCCCGGCAGGTAGCTATCGAACTGACCGGTGCAGTTCTGATGGCGGCGTGCGGCCATCTCATGATTAAGTACGGTCTCAATACGGCTCTCGCCGTCACTCACACTTCGTTGACTGTGCGAATTCTGTCGTACCTACTGATGCCGAGAGTGATTTTGGGTCTGGCGGTCTATGGCATCGGCACGCTTCTGTGGATCGCCGTAGTATCCAAACGCGACATCAGCTATTTGTATCCCATCACAGCACTTAACTATGTATTGATCACGCTAGGGGGCATGTGGTTATTCGGCGAGCTGGTCTCCTGGCGCCGTTGGATAGGCATTGCCGTAGTTATCACTGGGGTCGTGGTGCTGCAAACCTCAAGTGGGGAGAAGAAGCAGTGAACCCCCTGGCGGCATTATGGGCCAGCATCATGCTCGGCGGAATCGCCCAGATTGCTCTAAAACTGGCAGTGAGCGGCGGACTGACGGGCGGCCCGAATCCGCGCGTTATCGGCCGGTGGGTCGAGCTGCTCTGTTCTGGCTGGCTGTGGTTGTACCTAGGGTCTTTCGGCCTGGCAACCGGTTTATGGCTGCTGGCACTTTCGGGATTGAATATCTCCTACGCGTTTCCACTACTGAGCGCAAGCTATATCCTGGTGGCCCTGTTGGCTCGAGTGTTTCTAAGGGAGACCATCTCCTTGAAACGTTGGGCGGGTATCTCTATCGTTTGTTTCGGTGTGCTCCTCATTGCCTGGAGCTGACCGTACATTTACGCCGACAATCGGCAAATCAAAACCGTCATCGAAAACTTGCACAAAGTGCCCGACCTCGCGGATTCGACAGTTGAAGGCTACCCCATCTTTTGGGAAAAGCTTGCGCGGCCGCTTCCGGTGTTGAAGGCGGTTGACCTGATATTACGAGACGCCGAAGTGAAACAAAACCGGCTGTCTAGCTGAAGGGATTAGTGGAGAAGATTATGCGCCATCTGTGTCGTTATGGTGTTTTGGTGGGAGTTCTGAGCATCGCTGGGGGTGGCCCCGCTTTAGCCCAATCATGCCCCTGCTCAATTTGGCCCGCTTCTGCTGCGCCTGTAACCGTGGACGGCAACGACGGGAACGCCATCGAAGTGGGTGTCAAGTTCCGAGTTGATGTCAGCGGCTTAGTGACTGGCGTTCGTTTCTACAAGGGGGCCGCCGACACCGGAACGCACATTGGCAATCTGTGGAGCAGCGCTGGAACTCTCCTGGCCTCCGTTTCGTTCTCAAGTGAGACAAGCAGCGGCTGGCAGCAGGCCAGCTTCAGCGTGCCTGTTGCCGTCGCAGCCGGAACCACTTATGTGGTGTCCTATTTTGCGCCGAATGGACACTATCCGTTCGACCAGAATGTATTCGCGAGCGCCGGCGTTGACAACCCACCCCTGCATGCTCTGGCGACGGGTGTAGACGGTCCGAACGGCGTATACTCCTATGGCAGCGCGAGCAGTTTTCCGTCATCGAGCTTCAACTCGTCGAACTATTGGGTAGATGTTGTCTTCACTACCAGCAGTGCGCCAGCCGGCCCGGTGGTCACGTCGTTCTTGCCGGCCAACGGCAGCGCGACGGCGAGCTTAACGACTGCCGTCACCGCTACCTTCAATGAATCGGTGGACCCCACTACAGTTACCGGCTCCACATTTCAACTTCACGACGCGTCGAACAACCTGGTAAGCGCTACGGTCACTTACAACAGCACGAACTATACGGCTACACTGCAACCCACATCCCCGTTGGCGGCGTCCACCAACTACACCGCCGTAGTCCAAGGTGGTGGTGCCGGAACAAGCATTAAGGATCTTTCCGGCATCGCGATGGCTTCAAGTGTGACCTGGTCGTTTGCAACCGTGTCCGCGGGAGGGTGCCCATGTAGCATATGGCCTCAGACGGCGACACCAACTGTGGTGGACAGCGCGGATCCGCCGGGGATCGAACTCGGAGTCCGGTTCCGAAGCGATGTGAACGGCTATATTACCGGCATCCGCTTCTATAAGAGCGCAACCAACATCGGCTCGCACCAGGGAAACTTGTGGAGTAATACCGGCACGCTGCTGGCGTCGGGGACTTTTACGGCGGAGACGGCATCGGGCTGGCAGGAACTTGACTTCAGCTCACCATTCGCCATTACGGCCGGCACGACGTATGTGGCATCATACTATGCACCGGCCGGCCACTACTCTTTCGATGTTGGATTCTTTGCGACAAACGGCGTGGACAATGTCCCTCTTCACGCCCTTGCGGACAAAGTTGACGGCTCGAACGGCGTATTCACTTACGCCGCAGCCAGCGCGTTTCCCACAAGCACCTATGGATCCAGCAACTATTGGGTAGATGTCGTTTTCAACACAACGATTCCGTCGCCGCCGCCGGTTGTGACGGCCACTTCTCCGGCGAATGGCGCCTCGAACGTCGCCATTACCACGCCGCTCACCGCCACTTTTAACGCTGCGATCGATCCAACGAGCCTTAGCTCGAGTACCTTTGTTCTCCTCGACGACACCGGGGCTCCGGTGCCTGGGTCGCTAAGTTACAACGCAGCGACATTTACTGCGATCATGCAGCCTTCGTCGCCTTTGAACGCCGGTGCCGGTTATACCGCCAGCCTTCCGGCTGGAGGGGTCAGAAGTCCGGCCGGTACTGCCCTCGCCGCCACTGCGACGTGGTCGTTCTTCACAGCTTCGGCATTCCAGCCGCCGGTCGTGACGTCGTTCTCGCCAGCCGCCGGGATGAACTCGGTCAACACATCGACGGCGGTAACGGCAAGCTTCAGCAAGGCAATCGATCCGACGACTCTGACTAGTGCCAGCTTCCAGTTGCTCGATCCTTCAAGCAACGTGGTCGCTGCGATCATTACATACAACGCCTCGACCCTGACGGCAGTATTACAGCCAACTGTGCCACTCTCGTATGTGACCTCTTACACCGCGATCGTGCGCGCCGGCCTCGTCAAGGATACCCAAGGGCACGCCCTTCCGGGCAACGTGAGCTGGAGCTTCACGACGATGACAGCTCCGTCTCCTGCACCCCAGTGCCCCTGTACGCTATGGAGCGCGACCGCAGCGCCACCCACACCGGATGCCGGCGAAGCCAACTCCGTAGAGCTAGGGGTTAAGTTCCGGACGGACCTGCCGGGGTATATCACGGGTATTCGCTTCTACAAGAGCCAACTGAACATTGGAACGCACGTAGGAAATCTGTGGACCAGCACCGGCACCCTGTTAGCCACGGCGACGTTCGACAACGAGTCCGCGTTGGGGTGGCAACAGGTCAACTTCGCCGCGCCGGTACCTGTGGCGGCAAGCACCACTTACATTGCTTCCTATTTCACCCCGGCGGGACACTATGCCTTGAGTGTAAACGCATTTGCAAGCGCCGGATTAGACAACCCTCCTCTTCACGCTCTCGCCAATGGGTTTGATGGCGGCAACGGCGTATATACTTACGGCAGCAGCAGCACGTTTCCGTCGTCTACGTATTCCTCAAGCAACTACTGGGTCGACTTCGTCTTTGTAGCGAATAGTTCTACGACTCCGCCCAGCGTAATCTCGACCGCGCCGGCGGCCGGAGCGACTGGAGCGACTGTGGGAGCTATCATCACGGCGGCCTTCAGCGAGCCGATGAACCAGGCGACCATTACATCCAACTCCCTCCAGCTCGTAGATTCGTCCAATAATGTCATCACGGGAGTTGTCAGCTACGACGGCCCGTCGGCCAGCATCGTCTTCACACCATCAGGGGGCCTCGTCCCTCAGACTACATATACGGCTACGGTGGCCAGCACGGTGGCGGATGTTTTTGGCAACGCGATGGGCCAGAATTTCCAGTGGTCGTTCACTACTGCGCCGCCACCGCCAAATGCGGGCCCCGGCGGACCGATACTTGTGATTTCCGCAGCTCAGAACCCATTCACGCGATATCTGGGGGAAATCCTGTCCAATGAAGGTCTCAATGAGTACACCGTCCAGGATCTTTCTACGGTCACGTCCGCAACATTGTCAGCCCACGATATTGTGATCCTGGGTGATATGTCGTTATCGCCTTCGGAGGTCAGCATGATCACATCATGGGTCATGAACGGCGGCCGGCTGATCGCGATGCATCCGGACAAGCAACTCGCTGGACTGCTTGGCCTCTCCAGCTCTTCCGGAACGTTATCGAATGAGTATTTAGCCGTGAATACGCTCTTGGGGCCGGGTGTGGGAATCGTTGCTGATACAATTCAGTACCACGGGTCGGCGGACCTCTATACACTGAATGGCGCGACTGCCTATGCGCTGCTGTATTCCAGTGCAACCACAGCTACAGCTGCACCCGCTGTGACTTGGGTGCAAGCAGGTGCGGGACAGGCCGCCGCCTTCACCTATGATTTGGCCCGATCGGTTGTGTATAGTCGGCAAGGAAATCCGGCATGGTCAGGCGAACAGCGCAATGTTTACGTAGATCCCACAACCGGCATAGGGTTGATTCAGATTCGGTCCGATGACCTATATTACGGCGCTGCGAGCTTTGATCCAGAGCCGGACTGGATTGACCTGAACAAGGTGGCTATCCCCCAAGCGGATGAACAGCAGAGGCTGCTCGCGAACCTCATCGAACAGATGAATGCGGCGGCGAAACCTTTGCCGCGATTCTGGTACCTACCAAGTGGTTTCAAAGCGGCAGTGATCATGACTGGTGACGATCATAATGTTGGAAATACGTCACCCCGCTTCGATCAATACTTGGCGGACAGTCCGGCGGGCTGCTCGGTAGCAGACTGGACCTGTATCCGCGCGACATCGAATGTGTGGCCATTGACCCCCATTCCGAATTACCAGACATATATCGCTCAGGGCTTTGAGATCACGAACCACGTCGATAATTCTCCGGATTGCACCAACTTCACGGCGGCTTCGCTTTCGGCTTCCATCACCAGTGAACTGACGACGTATTATCAGACTTTCCCCGGCATACCAGCTCCTACGACGAATCGAACACACTGCGTTCTGTGGTCAGACTACGATACCGAGCCGCAGGTCGAGTTAAGTTTTGGAATTCGTCTCGACACAACTTATTATTATTGGCCGCCACCCTGGATTCAGGATCGACCTGGCATGTTTACGGGCTCGGGGATGCCCATGCGATTCGCGGACCGCAATGGCAACATCATGGACGTGTACCAAGTCGTCACGCATATGCCCGATGAGAGCCTGCAAACCTTCCCAAATACCATCAACGCGCTACTGGACAACGCTCTCGGGCCGCAGGGGTTCTATGGCGTATTCACTGCAAATATGCATACCGACTATGCAGACTCGCCCGGCTCTGACATGATCGTTGCTTCCGCCATGGCTAGAAATGTTCCGGTCATCACCCAATTGCAAATGCTCACATGGTTGGATGGGCGCAACGGGTCGTCGTTCGGCTCGTTCTCCTGGAGCGGAGGCGTGCTCAGTTTTACGATCACGGCAGCTTCCGGGGCGAGGAACCTGCAGGCGATGCTGCCAGCAGCGTCACCGGCCGGCGTGCTGAAGGGGATTACTCTTAACGGGACACCGGTTAGCTTCGCGCTACAGACGATCAAGGGTATTCAGTACGCTACCTTTAGTGGCGTCACTGGGTCATATCAGGCGACATATGCGACTCCGTATACGGTATCCGGAGGGATCACGGGCGGTGGTGCAAACGGGGCCTTGGTCACCGTCAGTGGTGGGGCAAATACCAGTGTAGTCAGTACAGCTAGTGGTTCGTTCACGATAACCGGACTGACGAATGGCTCGTATACCATCACGCCGGCGTTGAGCGGCTATATATTTACTCCCGCTAGCGCCACGGTAACTGTAAGTGGCGCTAATGTCACCGGTGTTAACTTCAGTTCCGCCCTTGCCATTTCGACGAACGTTGGGGTTGACACGATGGTTGCCAACGACTCCGGCCAAAGCTCCTACGGGGCAAATACTAGCGTGACATCTCCGCCGATTTCAGTTCGCCTCGGTAATGAGCTTCTGCTAGCGTTCATCGCCGCGGGCGATCCCGGGACCGGTGCGCAAGAGACAGTCTCGAGTGTGTCAGGGGGCGGTTTGATGTGGACGCTAGTCCAGCGGACGAATACACAACCCGGAACAGCGGAGATATGGCGTGCAATGACGCCAGTTCCATTGAACGGAATTACGGTGACAGCAAACTTCTCTACTGCCGTCCCATCGTCGACAATTTCGGTTGCGGCTTTTGGCGGCGTAAATGTCACTGGCAACGGTTCCGGCGCAATCGGGGCGACTGGAAGTGGAAATGCCGCGGACTGGACTCCGGCTGCCGCGAGTCTGGTTACTATGCATAACAACTCCTTTGTGTATGGCATCGGAAATGACTTAGGCCGTTGCGTGAACCATTCGCCAGACACCGGTCAAGCCGTACTTCACGAATTTATTGACCCCAACTGTCTGAGTTATTGGGTGCAGCAACAGACTTCCGCTATTCCAAAAGCAGGTACGACGGTAAGCATCGACGAGACAGCGCCTGAAGTGGAGTATTACAATCTGAGCATTGTTGAGGTCGTCCCGATCTTACCGACATACAGTATCAGCGGGAAGATCAGTGGAGGTGGCGGTAGCGGAGCCACTGTGAGTCTGAGCGGGGGGTCAACCGCAAGCACAGTAGCGGACGGCTCAGGCAATTTCACGTTTAGCGGTGTGGAAAGTAACACCTACACGGTTACGCCGTCGCTGCTGGGATGGGCTTTCACGCCGGCTAGTACTCAAGTGGTCGTAGGGAGCGCCAATGTCACCGGCGTGAACTTCACATCGACAGGCGTTCCTGTGGTTTCTCTCTCTCCCGCGAGCGTGAGTTTTGCCGGTCAATTGGAGGGCACCCAGAGCGCCAGCCAGATCGTGACTTTGAAAAATGCCGGACACGCCACGCTCTCCATCAGTGGCATTTCGATCGAGGGTGATAACCCCGACCAGTTTGCGGAAACGACGAATTGCGGGACGACTCTTGCGGTGGGCGCCAGTTGTACAATCAGTGTGAAGTTCACGCCGACTGTAAGAGGCGCATCCGACGCCGTTGTTCAGGTTCTCAGTAATGCCGGCTCAAGTCCTGACACAGTGGCGCTGACTGGTACGGCTACTGGCCCTGTAGCAACGCTGTCGAAGTCCAGCCTGGCGTTCGGGAATCAGACAGCTAACACAACCAGCGCTCCTCAGACGGTCAACCTGTCGAACACGGGTGAAGCCAGCATGTCAATAACCAGCCTTTCAATCACTGGGACGAGTGCGAGTAGTTTCAAGCAGACGTCCACGTGTGGGGCGACGTTGGGCGCGGGGGCGAGTTGCACAATCAGCGTCACATTCACGCCCACCGGTCCAGGCTCCGTCAACGCCGTTCTGTCGATTAGCGACAACGCGGACGGAAGTCCTCAGACAGTGTCTCTCAGCGGTACAGGAATGGCGCCAGTTGCCAGTGTTTCGCCGGCGTCAGTAACGTTCGGGGTGCAGGCGCTGAACACCAGCAGCAGCGCCAGCGTGGTG
>Ga0335069_10011774_pt1 | contig 12329 bp, 11 predicted proteins | sample Lox_Sample_11_FD_206714 | JGI IMG/M metagenome (GOLD analysis project Ga0335069, IMG submission 206714) | Soil microbial communities from Loxahatchee National Wildlife Refuge, Florida, United States - Lox_Sample_1.1 | ecosystem: Environmental > Terrestrial > Soil > Wetlands | place: USA...
TTCCAGATTCTCCAGGTTGCCGGCGTAGGTCAGCTTGTCGAGATTGACGATGCGGGCATCCGGCTCGGCTCCGAGAAGGTAGCGTACAAACGCCGATCCAATGAAGCCGGCACCCCCGGTGACCAGCAGTTTCAAGGACATTTCTATAGGCTACCAATTCGTGCGCTATCGGTTTTTGGGAATTCCTCGCCGGCTGCTTCCACAGCACGGCCGGTTCTTCCCGCCGCCAGCACCACCAGTGCGATTGGGACGAAAGCCAAGATCAGCAACTGTCCGGCGGCCGCACCTGCTGAAGCGAGCAGAACCACCGGTACCGGCGAAAGCAACACCAGCGCCCACGACCTCAGCCACGCCGGGGTTTGCACACGCTGGATACTGAAAACCAGGAGCGGGATCAAGAGCGCGGCGTCGTTCGCATACGCATGACGAGCGAGGAGTAGACCAGAAGCCGCGGCTGCCGCTCCGGCCATCCCGAGACCAGTCGTCTGGCGGGAGAACCTCCACAGCAAGGCCGCCACCACCACGGCCGCCATGATCTCCACCGCCGTACTCCAGGGTAGGCGCACACTGAGTCCGAACAGGGTCGGCATGTGGTTGGCTGCCGGCGAGAATTCCGGCAGACGCGACATTCCGAGGCCGCCGGAAACCCAATTCGGACCCTCGATCAGGAAAGAGACGGCAAGCCACACCGCGCCAGCAACGGCGCCGGCAATGAGCGTCTTCCAACGTTTTTGGGCCACCAGCATCACGGGAATCCCCAGGGCCAGATGAAATTTGCAGATGCATAGGGAGAACGCTGCTCCCGCGCTCCAAGGTCTTTCCCGTTTCATGAGGAACAGGCCGGCGGCACAAGACATCAGCCAAATGGGGGTGTCCTGGCCGTATAGCAACAAGAGAGTTGCCGGCATCGACCATACCAGAGCCAGAACCATCCACCGACGATCCGCCTCCGGCCAAACCAAGGCGAAGACACCCAACGCTACAAGGTTAAGAGCCAGCCAGATCCAATGTGCCGTCCGGTACGGCAGACTGGCGAGCAGCTTATGTCCATACGCAACTACGGGCAGACGGCCGGTCGGCATTGGCAAGCCGCGCTCCAGTTCGACCTTGCGCAAGGCCTGCCAGTCGTACAGATGCCCGGTACCCGCTAGTTTCCCGGCCGAATAGAACTGGTTGTAGTCGATGCCCCAGCCGTCACGATCCACAATCGCGAATCCGATGTTGAGGGCTAGTCCCAGGATGATGCCTATGGCAAAGGATGTCTTCAATTGACCTACCGCATTGTAAGCCATCCGGTGGACTTCCTGACTTCATAACTATTGGCATCGGCCGAACATTCACTATCTCGATCATTGAACGCGCCCGCTCGTTCCCCTTAGCCTAAATAGGCGTTCATGTCCAAGCCCCGGCTGCTGATCTTCGTGGTTGCGTACAATGCCGAGACGACGATCACTTCCGTCGTCCGGCGCATCCCCCGCGAGCTTTCCGAGCGATACGAAGCCGGGATCCTCATCATCGACGACGCCTCGCAGGATGCCACCTTCGCACGAAGCTGCCTCCTCAGCAAGGCGGTCGACACTCCCTTCCCGATTCATGCGCTCTTCAATCCGGTCAACCAGGGTTATGGCGGCAACCAAAAGCTTGGCTACCGTTACGCGATCCAGCACGGGTACGATTTTGTCGCGCTCCTCCACGGCGATGGACAGTACGCACCCGAATGCCTGCCGCAACTGCTCGAGCCACTCCGCAACGGCGAGTCGGGAGCGGTTTTCGGCTCCCGCATGCTCACCCCCACAGGAGCCCTCAAGGGTGGCATGCCGCTTTACAAATTCGCCGGCAACCGCATTCTTACGTGGATCGAAAACAGGCTCCTGCGGGCCAACCTGAGCGAGTTTCATTCCGGATACCGGCTATATTCGGTGGCGGCGCTCGCCGCCATACCATTCGAGTGCAACTCCAACGACTTCCATTTCGACACAGAGATCATCATCCAACTGCTGATCGCGCGCATTCCCGTTCGCGAGCTTCCGATCCCCACCTTCTACGGCAACGAGGTCTGCTATGTGAACGGCCTGAAATATGCCGCCAACGTAGTGAAGGCTGTGGTCAAAGCCCGTCTCCAGGAATGGAGCCTCTTCTACGACCGGCGATTCGACTGCGCTCCAGACCATGGGGCTTCGCCCTACCGGCTGAAGCTCGGCTATACGAGCCCCCACACTCTGGCCGAAGAGCGTATTTCACCGGGGTCGAAAGTTCTGGACCTTGGTTGCGGCCAAGGACTCCTGGGCGCGTGGTTGGCGGAGAGCCGGCACTGCTCCGTCACCGGCATCGATATTCAGCCTCCGGCGTCCAGCGGCCAGAACGAATTCCGGATCCACGACCTCAATTCTGGAGTGCCACCGGAGACCGCCGGGAGGCACTATGACGCAGTTCTGCTCCTCGACCTGATAGGCAGCCTGCGTGCGCCGGAGGCTTTTCTCGAAGAGCTGAGGAGCGTACTGGCGGCAACTGGCGACACCGAAGTCTTCATCAGCACAGCCAACGTGGCCTGTTACATCACGCGCATCATGCTGCTCCTCGGCCAGTTCAACTACTCGAGGCGCGGCATCCTGGACCTGGCGAACGCCCGCCTGTTCACTTTCGGATCCCTCCGCCATACATTGCGGACCGCGGGTTATGAAATTCTCGAGACCCGGGGCGTTCCGCCACCTTTTCCGCTGGCGGTAGGCGACGGTTTCGCCGGCCGGGCGCTCCTGGCCATACACGAAGTCCTGATCCGCATTTCCCGCGGACTGTTCTCCTACCAGATTTTCATGCGGGTGAAGCCGAAGCCAACTGTCGATTCGCTGCTCTGCATCGCGGAGACGCAGTCCTCGGCTCGTGCCGCTGCACTTGAACACGTCGCCTGAACTGGCTACACCAGCGCTTTCCAGCAGAGTTGGAGGCCCAGGGCCGAGAGCCACAGGAAGAGGCCGACGCGAAGGGGGCGCGAGGGCAAAATCGCCGAGAGGTTGGCGCCCGCGAAGGCACCCGCCAAGCCGCCAATGATCAGCTTCCAGACGATCACGGAGCTGAAGTGGCCCATCGAGATGTGCATGCCGCCGCCCAGCAGCGAGAGCACCAGGCCAAACATCATGTCTGTGCCGATCACCTGGGCCGGAGTGAGCGAGGTCATATTCAACAGTGCCAGCGATCCCAACGCACCGGCACCCGCCGAGGAAAATCCTACCTCCGCACCGATTCCGCCGGCAATCAGCGGCAGCCACCCCAGGCGGTCTCTTCCCACGCGCCGTTTGCCGGGACGCAGCGAGCGGTAGAGGCTGAACAGGGCCATCCCAACGATGGTGGCTCCCAGCAGGAAGAACAGAATGTTCTCGTACCGCCGGACATCCAAAGCGCCAATCACCAGGACGCCGAAAAGCACCCCAGGAATTCCCCCCACGCACAGTAGGGAAAGCACCCGCCCATTCACCTGCTTACGCACTAGATAGAACGGCGCCACCGCAAGCTTGATCGCCGCTCCGAAGGTTAGCGCTGTGCCCACTGCCTCGGCAGGCGGTAAACCGAAGAAAAGAATCAGCACAGGAGCCGTCACCGACCCCGCCCCGACTCCTGTCAGCCCGACCGCCAATGCGATGATAAAGCCCGCCAGAAACTCCATTTATCCCTCAGACATCATCAGGATATCGGAGAAGATACCATATGTCTATAGGAATAGTGGTGAATTCAATGAGGCGGCCGAATGCGGTGAGCCGGACCTTATCACAGGCGCCATCACAGGCGCCTGCCGGCGTATCGCGCACCACCAGGAATTTGCGGGCTCCGGCTCTTCTCGCTCTTCAGCTTCCAGAGAGCGACTAACCCGAACCCCAGCACCACCGCATAGGCGACCGCCTGCAACGCCAGCACCAGGGCGATCGCGCTCGAGCGGCTGTAGCCGAAGGGCGTGAGCACCGTGACCGCAACAAACTGAAATATCCCCACGTAGCCGGGGGTGGAGGGCAGTGCGCTGCTCAGCCCCATCCCGGTTAGCAGCAAGAAGGCTGTCGAAAACGGAAGCGCCAGGCCCAGAGCCCGGCCCATCGACATCGCGCCGACTGTGTCCAAAAGCCAAATGACCACAGTCAATGCCGCAAATCCGGCGCAGCGGCGCCAGTCGTGGAGGGCGCGCATTCCGGAGAGCGCCTGCGCCGCCAGGCCGAGCGCCTGTTCACGCAGCCGCGCCGGCATCGGAATTCTCCGGATCACCATCTCCAGCAGGCGCCCTGTATGAGGCAGGACGGTAATTGCCACCGCGCCAGCCGATGCCACGACCGCCATGGTGCGCGACAGGTCTTCCATCCACTGCGGCTTCGGATGGATCCTCAATAGCAGCAGAGAACTCCACAGCACCAGCGCGATGACGTCCATCAGGCGCTCGCTCAGGGCGGTGGTCAATACATACGTGCGCGAAAGGGCCGAACGGCTGCTGATGAGGAAGCTGCGGATCAATTCCCCGGCACGGGCGGGAAGGAGATTGTTGCCGAGGTAGCCAGCGTTATTGGCCCAGAAGACTGTTGAGATGGACAGCCGGCAGGTGGCATTCAGCAGGATACGCCAGCGAAATCCCCGCAGGAAAAGCGAGAACGAGGTGGCCCCGGCCGCCGCCGCAACCAGCCGCCAATCCGCGTGGGTCAGGATCGCAGCGACCTGCTTCCACTCCACACCGCGCAACGCCCACCAGAGCAGAAGCGCGGCCAGCGACGCGGAGAGGATCCAGGACCAGGCGCTACGCCCGCGGACGTCTTCTCCGGCCGCTTCGAACAACTTCACTGCGCCGCCAGGGCGGCCGCGCCTTCGGTATCCATAAAGTAGTACGCGATCATGTGGGCGACGATCATGTGGACGTCTTCAATCCGCCCCATGTGCGGCTCGACGGCCTGAATGTTGACTTCGGCCAGCGGGCTGAGCTTTCCACCGTCGCGGCCGGTCATGGCAATCGTGTGACAGCCTATGGAGTTGGCGTACTCGACGGCACGCACCACGTTAGGCGAGTTTCCTGATCCGCTGATGGCGATCAAAACATCGCCGGGCTGCGCGAAATTCTTGAGTTGCTCGACGAAAACGCAACCGTAGTCCACGTCATTCGAGTACGCAGTCAAGGTCGGCAGGGAATCGGTGAGCGCCATGATGCGGAACCGCTCGGCGCGCTGAAAACTGGCGCCCTTCACCATGTCGCAAACGAAATGCGAGGCGGTGGAAGCACTGCCGCCGTTGCCGCAGGTGAAAATATGCCGACCCGCGGCACGAGCCTCCGAAAGGATTTGGATGGCCCGCTCCACGCGGGTGAGGTCGACGCTATCGATCGCTCGGAAAACACTGGACTTGTAGGTATCAGAAAAACTGGCAGACATAGGCTCTTTCTAAGATCCTCCTGCGCAGGGGGCTGTGTCAAACGCGGGGACCCGCGGCCCGCCTCTGTGGCCGGTCCGCCGGCATCCCTGTTCTGCTGAACCGCATTTGGATGCCGGGCCCGAGGGCATCCAGACCCAGGCAGGCCAAGCTGGCCGTGGTTACGAGCAAGGGCCCGCTCGCTTGCCATATGTTCAGGTACCACCATAGATACCATTGACCGGCCTGGGAGTCTGCCGCACACTAAATACTTGTCCAGGCTAGAGATATCGTGCTCAGCACTGCCGCCATTACCTGCTCGACTGCGATCTCGCCGTGAATCCAGAAGAGACAAAGGAACATACCGGGGAACATGAACCAGGCACCCAGCGATAACTGCAACCCTGCATTAGCCGGCATTCTGCAACGGCCAACACTGTTATGTTTCGCGATCGGGGCTATAGTCATCGCGCTCCGGTTGGCATTACTACCGGTAATGCCGATCCCGGTTCCTGTTATACATGATGAGTTCAGCTATCTTTTGGGAGCAGAGACCTTCGCTTCGGGGCGGATCACGAATCCGCCGCACCCCATGTGGGTCCATTTCGAGACGTTCCATGTCAACATGCTGCCCACATATTGCTCCAAGTACCCACCGGCACAAGCACTAACTCTTGCCTTCGGGCAAGTGCTATTTGGTCAGGCCTGGTTCGGAGTATGCCTCAGCGCGGGGCTGATGATTGCCGCCTTCTGCTGGATGCTTCAGGGGTGGGTCTCACCGAAAGCCGCACTGCTTACCACGGCGCTTGCCGGCATCTGGTGTTTGAGCACGTATTGGATGAACTCCTATTGGGGCGGGGCAGTAGCTGCGCTGGGTGGTGCGCTGTTGATCGGCGCTGTGCCCCGCCTGGCGCGCCGGATTGCGATCGGTCCAGCACTGGCGGCATCGGCGGGAATTGCTGTGCTTGCCAACAGCCGCCCGTATGAAGGATCGCTTACAGTGATATCTTCCGCAGCGGTTCTAGCGTGGTGGTTGCGGAGGGAAAAAAGGCCGCTACGCGCCTTGTTGGATCGCCGGCTGATAGCGCCGCTCGTCCTGGTGATGCTGCCAGTGATTGCGGCGATGGCGCTTTACAATTACCGCGCCACCGGTAATCCGATTCTGTTTCCGTACGCGGTCAACCAGAAAACATATGCGGCCTCCCCGCATTTTTACATCCTGCCCTCGATCCCTGAGCCGGCGTACAGGCACGAGAGCATCCGCCGCTTTTGGGAGTGGGACCGAAAAGTCTACCAGGATGCGCGATCCAATCCTCTGAACGTTATTTTGTCTTTCAGTTCCTCTATGGGTCCGTTTTATCTATTCAATCCATGGGGGGCCTTGGCGATATTGGGAGTGTTGCTGGGCTGCACCGTTGAAACCGGATTTGCCGCACTGATTCTGCTGCTGCCCATTTTCGGTTTGCTGCTTGCCAAGGGCGTTTTACCCCATTACCTGGCCCCGGTGTCCGGAGTGCTCTGGATACTCACGGCAATGGCGTTCGAGAGAATCGCGCGATGGTGGCGGGGCGCACGGAAAACGCGGGTGCTCGCGATACTGTGTTTTGGTGGAGTTTCTTTCGGCTACTATGCCGCACAGATTTTGCACGTCATCACCACCCCGAAGCCTGCTCCACAAGGGGTTGCCACTCGACCTCTATTAATCGAGCGGCTGGCTAAAGAAGGAAAACGCCACCTGGTGATTGTCCATTATGGCGGAGCGCATTACATTCACGCGGAATGGGTGTACAACCACGCTGATATCGATCATTCCGATGTTGTGTGGGCCCGTGACATGGGCCGTGAACGGAACCGTGAACTGCTCGATTACTTTCGGGATCGGCAGGCCTGGCTATTAGAACCCGATGTAGATCCGTTGAAGCTGGAACCCTATCCGAGGTAGCGGGCGACGGCCACGGTTTGCCAGCCCGATCTCGTCCCGTTCAAGTGAAATAGGACGCGGAAAGCGAACATGGCTGCCCGTGCCGGCCAGGAGGGTTCCGCCATCACCTCGTGCTGGAGACGCTCCCCACGCTGAATCACGACCATCCGGTAGAGATTGAAGAAGGGAAAGCCCGCCCCGTGGACCTGGCTCACCTGATAGCCGCAGCGTTCCAGAAGTTGCCGCAGGTCCGCGGGGCTGTAGTGCCTCCGGTGGCCGATATGCTTGTCGAAGGCGGACATGGGGCCACCCGGCACCGTGACAATCACCCGGCAGCCCGGCGCCATCCAGGCCTTCATATTTTCCAGAAGAATCTCAGGATGATCGAGATGTTCCAACACTTCGGAACATACGGCGTGGCTCGCCCAACCCCTGCGGTCTTGCGGCGGGACGCGAGCCTGCAACAAATCCCAGACCAGGAATTCCATGCCGGGCGTCTTCTTCGTCGCGATTGCGACGCCCGACGCACTCAACTCCAGACCAAGATAGTCCGCCGCTGGATATTCTCCAGCGAGCCGCACCGCAAAATCGCCCTGCCCGCTGCCTACTTCGAACACCCGTGGACGAATCTCGCACCCATCGAGGCACAACAGTCCGAGTACCAGCTCCCGGCGGAATTCCTGGGCGGGATTGGTCCGTGCCGATTCCGCGTAGTCTTCCCAGTGCCGGTCCCAGCAATCCCGGCCGGAGAGGATGGACGCCGCCTGCTTCACGCGGCGTACAGCCGCCCTGAGCGGGCGTCTCCCAGCATCGATTCCATGGACGCCTTGAGGGCCTGCCGGGTCTTGAGGCGGCACTGCCAGCCGATGCTGCGGATGCGGTCGGTGTTCAGCCGGACGATGGGGACATCGCCTTTCCAACCGCGATTGCCGCCGGTGTATTCGAACCGGACGTTTTCGGCGCGCAGGCCGACAACCTCCACCGCGAGCCTGGCGATTTCGCTGACGGTGATGTAATCGCCCGTAGCCACGTTGTAGGTCTGAACTGCCGGTCCGTCATTGTCCGCGGCCAGCAGCACGGCATTCAGTACGTCGCTGACGTGAATGTAGGACTTGCTCTGCGTGCCGTCGCCGAGGATGCGCAAGCGATTCGGAGTTCGCAGCAACTGTCTGATGAAATCGAAGCCCACACCGTGCGTCTGCCGCGGACCCACCACGTTGCCGAAGCGGAACATCCGGGCCGCGATACCGAACATGAACGAGTAGGAGGAGATCAGCGCTTCACCAGCCAGTTTGCTGGCGCCGTATGTGGAGACCGGGAGCAGCGGCCCGTGATCCTCCTGGGCCTCGACTTCTCCGACGTCCCCGTAGATTCCGCTGCCGGAGGCATACAGGATCATTCCGACACCGTTTACCCGTGCAGCCTCGACCACATTGTTTGTCAACGCGGTGCCCTCACGGAAATCGATATCCGGCTCGGTAGCGGCGCGGGCAATGTCCGGATTCGACGCCAGATGAATCACGACGTCTTGCTGCGCCATGGCCTGCTCGAGCCGTCCTCGATCCTTAACGTCGCCCCTCACAACCTCAAAACGAGGGTCGTTCACGTGTTGCGCAAAATGCCAATCCCTGCCTGACGAGAAGTTGTCGTAGATCGTGACTTTCGCGGGACGGGCGTCCGCCAACAGTCGGTCGACAAAGTGGCCGCCGATGAAGCCGGCCCCACCGACGATGAAATATCTCTTCTGTTTCATGGTTATTCGTCCGCTCTGCAGATCGCAAATGTGTTAAGGCCGAACTTATGAGGGAAGCACCGGATACCCGACGGCCGGAAGCCTGCCCGTACCAGTAACGGCCAGAGATCACGCACGTCGTAATACATCTTGTGGTCATCCATTTCTGCGCTGGGGCTCAATCCCAGTCGGAAAGCCGAGAATTCCAGGAATGGTCTGCCCCGCCATGACGGCACATTGAACAGGGCGTGGCCTCCCGGCGCAAGAACGCGGCGGAACTCGAACAAAGCCGGGGCCGGATCCCACAGGTGTTCCAGGACCGAGATGCACAGCACGATATCGAGCGTTGCGCTGGGTATCGCTCGCAGGCATCCGGGAAGGACGCCCTCCATGGCGGTGACTTTTGGGTGCTCCTTGAGATCCGGCGCCAGGGAAACATCGGCCAGAGTCACGTGTTCGGCCCGTTGCAGAATCGAGCGGGAGAACGTCGCGTGAAAACCACATCCGAAATCGCCGACGCGTTTGCCCGCGAAATCCGCTCGCCGGTGCAACTGCCTCGCCGATAGCCAGATTCCGAACCGGTCCACCAGCGTGAGTTTCCCTTCCGCGCCGAAAGACACCGTACGCACCGCCGGCACGTCCATGCAGTCGTGCGCCGATGGCGACTCATCTTTTCGTGGAAGCATGGAGAACCAGAGTGAAGCTGAAATTCATGAATCCGGCAATAATGAAGAACAGGCCGCTGATGGCGAGGTGCATCTCCCGCGGAAACACGTGCGGCAGCGTGAATCCGAAGGCGACATACTGCCTTACGAGCGGCAATGTGACACAGACGCCGAACAGGAAGGCGAGCGCACTCCATCCTATTGAGCGGGTATATCGGAACAATCCCGTCCAGCGGGATCTGGCCTCGCCGCGCAGATCGTTGAGTACCTGAGCGAGGCATCCAAGATAGAAACTTTGCAGGCCGAGTGTCGCCAGAGTGACTCCCAGCAACATCCAATACGCGGAGAACACCACCGGCCCGATATGGATTGGACCGAAGATCACGGCGAGCATGAGCAGCACGCCGGCCCACAGCATGGCCAGCCCCGGTTTGAGAACAAAGAAGTCGGCGCCATAGACGAACATGGCGCGCAAGTTGATCCACGCGGCCTGCCAAGGCGAGAACCACCCCAACCGCCTGTGGTGACTCACTCGCCCGTTGCGGTCTTTTAAGAACCGGACCGGTACTTCGGCAATTCTCAGCCGCAATTGTACGGCCTTCAGGACGAGTTCGGACGCGTACTCCCAGGACTGCGAGGAGAGCTGGACCCGCAACAGTGCTTCTCGCGTGATGCCACGCATGCCGCAATGGATGTCGGTGAAGTTCGTCGCGTAGAGTACATTGAGGATCCAGGTAGTGACCGGCGTTCCCAGGTAGCGGTGCAGGGCGGGCATGGAATCCGGTTCGATGTAGCCGCGGAAACGCGAGCCCATGATGTATTCATAGCCCTGGTGAAACCTTTCGACGAACGGCCGCAGCACGCGGAAATCGTACGTACAATCGGCGTCCCCCATCAGGATGTACTTGCCCCGGATGTAAGGGATGGCGTCGATGTATGCTCGCCCCAGGCCACGCTTCGGAGTTTGGAGGACGCGTGCGCCTTCCTGGAGGGCGAGTTCGCCGGTTCGATCGGTGGAACTGCTGACGATCAAAATCTCCCCGCACACCCCTGCTTCCGCCAGGCCTTTTTTACACCAGCGAACGAACTCGACGATATTGAGTTCCTCGTTGAGCGCAGGGATGACGATCGAAATCTCAGGGTTGGCTACATCGTCCGGGGGAATGTACAGTTGGATCTCGGGTTCCATTCCTGGAACCCTGCGCACAGCAAACGGTAGCGAGTCGACCAACTGCGCCGGCATGACGAGCTTCCTCTTCGGTAGAGTGGGCGATTCGCAGCGGAGTTATCAAGTCGTCTGGAGATACTGCGCTTGAATTAACCAAAGTAGACCGACGGGTCTGGGTGCGGGAGACTGCTTCACTGTCATGCTCGAACAGGCGGTTGTGAGAACCTCCTGCGAGGTCGTGGCGGGGACCCGCGTGCTATCATCGCCGTTCGGTTCCCATGTCTCAGCCGAAACAGCCTGCCTCCGGAGCCGCGCAAATGCTTCGCGCCATGCGCCCGCATCAATGGCTGAAGAACATCCTGATCTTCGTCCCCGCTGCCACTTCGCACCGGATTGTGGAATGGAACACGTTCCTGCCGGTGGCCGTGGCCTTTCTCAGTTTTTCGCTCTGCGCTTCGGCGGGGTACATCGTGAACGACCTGCTCGACCTCCAGGCGGACCGTAAACATCCGGAGAAATGCCACCGGCCGTTCGCCAGCGGGGCGCTTTCGCCCACATCCGGCCGGGTGGCGGTGGTTTTGCTCGTGCTGTTCGCGCTGGGCTCCGCCTGGTTCGTCTCCACGCGGTGCTTTCTGTTCGTCTGCGGATACCTAGTGCTCAGCGCAGCCTATAGCGCGGCCCTCAAGCTGGTGCCGCTGGTGGACATCTTTCTTCTCTCGTCCTTCTATACACTGCGGATTTTTCTGGGCGGGGAAGCCGCCGGCGTGACGGTCTCTTTCTGGCTGGCCGCTTTTTCCACCTTTTTCTTCTATAGCCTGGCGACGGTGAAGCGCTTCACCGAGTTGAAGGGCGTCGCCGCACCGCGGCGCGGCTATCAGGCGGACGACCTTTCGATGCTCGGGCTCTGGGGCACGGCGAGCGGCTGCGCCTCGGTGGTGGTGCTGGCGCTTTACATCAACAGCGCCGAAGTCACCCGGCTCTACCATCAGCCTGCCTTTCTCTGGCCGGTCTGCGTGGCGTTCCTGTTCTGGCTGAACCGCATCTGGATGCTGGCCAACCGCGGCGCTCTGCCGCACGACCCGATCCTGTTCGCGGTCCGAGACTGGCCGAGCTACGTGGTCGCTGGGTGCGTATTGCTCTCGGTCCTCCTGGCAATCTGACACCCCGCCGTGCGGCATTTGTCTTGACATTTGTCGCTGTTCCGCCGCATTCTGAAAGCAGATGGCAAGCGTTCCTCATCTACCGGATCTCTCCGTGGAAGAAGCCCTCGGCGTGGCCGAAGTGGCTCGCATTTTAGGCGTGCATCCGCGGACGATCGAACGGCGGCGCGGAGTACGGCGGGCGCCTCGGCCGCTCGAAGCGCAGCGCGAAGAGAAGCTGCATCGCATCTGGCGCGAATTGACGGGCCTGTTCACCATCGAAAACGCAATTTACTGGTTGAAGCATCCGGTGCCGGTGCTCGAAAACCGAAAG
>Ga0335069_10011776_pt1 | contig 12328 bp, 8 predicted proteins | sample Lox_Sample_11_FD_206714 | JGI IMG/M metagenome (GOLD analysis project Ga0335069, IMG submission 206714) | Soil microbial communities from Loxahatchee National Wildlife Refuge, Florida, United States - Lox_Sample_1.1 | ecosystem: Environmental > Terrestrial > Soil > Wetlands | place: USA: Florida...
ATCGGTGCGGATCTGCTGATCACGGCAGGATACGTCATTGGTGGTCATGAAGCCCGCGACATGGTCGAGCGCACGTTCGGCCTTGATGCGCTTGCCGGGCTTGCCGATGGCGAGCGCGATCTCGGCTTCCCAATCGATCTTCTTCATGCCGCGCGGAATCTCGATGTCGTCGAAGGCGCCGGCGAGCGAGCTCGGCGCCTTGAGAAACAGATAGGGCACGGTGGTCGATTTTTCGCCGGTGAACACCGGGCCGCCCGTGGGCGACATGCCGGCGCGGATCATTTCATTGACGTGTTCCTGGAAATTCTGCGCCGCATAGAACATCTTGCCGGGCCGGCGTACCGGCGGCAGCGCCTTGAAAGTTGAAACCTTCGCCGCGCCGGATTTGCCTTCCTTTTCCAGGAAAGCCACGATCTCCTGCAGCACGGTGAAGTTCTTGTCCCAGTCCTCAAGCAGGCCGAGCATGCTGTCGGCACCGCTCAGTTCGCCCTTGCGCCCCGCGGCACGATAGGCCGCGTGGGCGCCTTTGAGATCGACCGCATCGTCACCGAGAACGACGGCAACGAAAGCGTTGCCGCCGGATTTCGCCAGAGTGGCGAGCTTGAACGCAGTCCCGTTCATGATTGCCTCATTGCGCGCCACGCACTGTCGTGCCAGGCGCTACTTCTTCGCGTCCGCATAGGGATAGATCATGTCACCCGTCTTATACTCTTTCGGCCACACGACCACTTCGCGGGTGTAGTCCCTGAACTGATCGAGCGAATTCGGCGCGACATGCTGAAACTGGGTGAAGAACACGCGCGGCTTCGCCCATTCGCCGTCCTTGCCGAAACTGATGTCGCCGACCACGGTGGAGAACGTGTGGGTGTGCATGTAGTCGGCGAGCTTCTTCTGATCGAGGCTCTTGGTAGCTTCCACAGCTTGCGCCAGCACCTGCCCCGCGGCATAGCCGAGCGGCGGGAAGGCCGGACCCAGCGGATCGATGCCGGCGTCTTTCGCCATGGCCTGATATTTCGCCAGCATCTCGCGGGTGCCGGGGAACATCAAAGATGAAGCCGGCAAGAACACCTCGTTGTTGACGATGCCGTTCATCAGCGGCCCGAGCTGCACTTTGATCGGGGTCACCAGCAGTCCGATGAAAGCGCCGCCGAACATTTTTGGCGTCAGCCCGATCTCGTTGGCGGCGCGCACGATGCCGACCGAATCCGGCGGATAGGCCGCGACGTAAAGGATGTCGGGATTGACGCCCTGGACCGCGCGCATCACCGGCGTGTAGTCGGTCGTTGCCGGCGGATATTTGTTATCAAGCACGAGATCGAAGCCCATCTCCTTGACGACTTGGCGTGCGCCGTCGGCGGCATTCTGGGCGAACTCGGCGTCGGCGGCGACGATCGCGACCGTCTTCGGTTTCGGATTTTGTGCGGCCGCAAGCTCGAAGAAGCCCTGCGCGAAGGATTTCTGCGGCTCGGGGCCGGTGGGCAGCATCGAGAAATACTGGTCGTAATGCAGCCTGGAATTGGCGGCATTGGCGAGGATGCCGATGGTGGTCTTCTTGTGCTCCGCCAGCACCGGGATCGCCGGCGCCACCATATTGGTGGCATAGGGGCCGATGAAGAGATCGACCTTGTCGACGTCGATCAACTTGGTGAAGAGCTGCGGCACATTATTGGGATTGCTCTGGTCGTCGTAATAGACGAGCTCGACCGGCCGCCCGAGCAGGCCGCCTTTGGCATTGACGTCATCGCGCCAGATCTGCAGCGCCGCCAGAACCTGTTTGCCGATCGGCGCTACGCCGCCGGTGAGCGCGAGGGTGGTGCCGATCCGGATCGGATCGGCGGCTCTGGCCGCATTGGCGGCGAACAAGGCACCGGCAACGACCGCGGCGGCGAGACCTATGGATCTCACCCAACTCATAGAAGTGCGCATTTTCGTCTCCTCCCGTGCATGCCTGATGATTTTTGCGGCATGCTTTCATTTTCAATTCACGTCGCGTCTCCTCGGCGGGCCGTTGTGACCCTTGTTGTTATCGGATTGCGGCATTATAGCCGTATCATAGCTTACTATATCACCTTGCGCAGGGGTCGTTAGCTGCCGCCGAATCTCGCCTTGCGCTTGGCGTGAAACGCTTCCACGCCCTCGCGGAAGTCGTCGGATTGGCGGAGCCGGCTGTAGCAATGGCCTTCGAGCTCGATGGCGGCCTGCAGATTGGTATCCTCGGTCGCGTTGAGCAGCGCCTTGGCGGTGCGCTGCGCCAGCGGCGAGAAGGCGCGCAATTCGTCAACCAGCGCATCGGTTGCGGCCTCGAGCTTGTCGTCGGGCACGCATTCGGTGGCGATGCCCCACGCATAGGCCTGTTTCGCCGGAATGCGCTTTGAACGCATGACAATATCTTTGGTGCGGGTGATGCCGATGATCTTTTGCAGCCGCGCCGAGCCGCCCGAGCCCGGAATCTGCCCGAGCCGCTGTTCCGGCAGGGCATAAAGGCAGGTTTCCGACGCCAGGCGGAAATCGCAGGCGAGCGAGATCTCGAAACCGACGCCGAAGCAATAGCCGCGATTGGCGACGATCACAGGCTTCGAGCAGCGCGCCGGCGCCGCGATATTCCAGGCGAGCTTCGATACATGTTCGGGCGAAGCGGCCAGAAAGCCGGCAATATTGCCGCCGGAGGAAAAGTGCTCGCCGGTCGCGCGCAGCACGATCACGCGCACGCGTTCATCGTCGTCCAGCGTCTCGAACACCAGCCGCAACTGATCGCGCTGTCCCATCTCGATGACATTGAGCGGCGGCCGGTCGAGCACAATATCGGCGCGCTCGCGCTCGGCGTTGATTTCGACGCGAAAACCGTCGAGCTTCTGCAAACGCGGATCAGAAAAACCACTCATGCGGTACTACCTTGCTGACATGACAGTCGGAGACGAAGACGCTTCGATCGTATATTCGCCGGCGACGAGCTTTCTGCGCAAAAGCTTGCCGACCGGCGATTTCGGGATTTCCTCGACAAAGACATAGCGCCGCGGCCGCTTGAAGCCGGCAAGCCCCGAGGCGCGGCAATGCGCGTCGAGTTCCTCGGCCGCGACGTCGCCGCGGCGCTTGACGAAGGCGGCGACGACCTTGCCCCAGCGCTCGTCCGGCAGGCCGATGACGGCGACTTCGGACACCGCGGCGTGCAGCGACAGGCAGGATTCGATCTCGACCGGCGACACATTCTCGCCGCCGGTGATGATCATGTCGTCGACCCGGCCGGTAACGAAGAGGTCGCCGTCGGCGTCGAAGAAACCGGTATCGCCGGTGAAATACCAGCCCTCCCGCAGCGCCTTGGCGTCGGCCTCGGGCCGCCGCCAATAGCCCTCGAAGGATTCGTCGCCGGCGAGCAGCACGATGATCTCGCCTTCCGCTCTCGGCGCGGCAATGTCATCAACCGATTGCGCCCCGAGCTTCACCACGCGCACATTCTGATTGATGCCGGCGCGGCCGGCGGAGCCGGGCTTTTTCAGCGCATCCTGGTCGACGGTGAAAGTGTAGATTTCCGACGAGCCGTAATGATTGACGAACAGATCCGGCTTGAACTCGGCCTGCAGCTTCTGCAATAGCCCGTCGGTCATCGACGCGCCGGCGAAGCCGAGCTTGCGCACCGAGCTGACATCGGTCGCCGCGAAGTGCGGATGATGGACCAGATCGTGATAGAGCGTCGGCACCAGATAGAGATTGCTGATGCGCTCGGCGGCGATGATTTTTAGCGCTTCCGCGACATCGAAACGGCGCAGGCAAATGAAAGCGCCGCCGACCAGCGACATCGCGATCAGCGAGCGCACACCCATGGTGTGATAAAGCGGCATAACGCCCAGCGTGCGCTCGCCATGTGCATAGAGATTCTGCGCGACATGGGCGAGGCCCGCGGCGCGCTCGGCACGCTGCCGGCGCGGCACGCCTTTTGGCTTGGCCGTGGTGCCGGACGTATAGAGCATCACCGACCAGGCATCGGGATTGGCGCGCGGCAGAGCATCCGGCGCATCGCGCGACACCAGCGAAGCGAAAGCAATGTCGCCGGGCCGCGCCGCGTCGAGCGCGATGCGGCTTATGCTCTGCGCCCGCTCTGACGCGGCGACCGCCGCGGCGGACACGTCTTCATAGACGGCCGCTTTGGCCTCGGCATTCTCCAGATAAAAATCAAGCTCTGCCGCGGTCGAGCGCCAGTTCACCGGCGTGATAATCAGCCCCGTGAACTGGCAGGCCCAATGGAGCGTCGCCGCCTCCCAGCGGTTCTGCAATATCGTGACGACATGATCGCCCGGCTTGAGCGCTAGCGAGTCGAGCGAGGCCGCCAGCGCCGAAATGCGGCGATACCACTGCGCATAGGTCAGCCGCAGCGCGCCGTCGGCGATGGCAAGAGCTTGCGGATCGCGGGCGACGCTTCCGATAAAGCTTTGGCCAAGATCAAGCATACGCGACAGGGACCGGCAGCTGGCGACAGGGCACGAGAAAACGCCAGCATGATAAGGGTTTGGCGGCTGATGACAAATCCGTCATCGGCCCGTGATGGAATTTTCGATGCAGGGAAGCGGTTGGTCGCTTCGGCGGGGAGCATTGAAACTGCCGGGTTGTAGGAGAAGACAATGACGTTTGTTGCGAAAATCGCCTCAACTGTGCTTCCGATTGCCGCAGCCGCGGCGGCAACTTTGGCCATCGGTATAGCCACGCCGGCAGCGGCGGCCACGCACCATGCCAAAGGTCCCGCGCATTATTCCGGTCGGCCGCTCTATAATGTCGCCCCGCAAAGCCGAGCACCTGTCAATTCCGACGATCCGGCGCTGACCGGTGGCGGCAGCATTGGTTACAACCAGAACATCTATAACTGGTGATATGGCCGCGGCGCTCGCGCCGAGCGCCGACAGCAATGCCAAACGGGGCGGGCGACGAACCCGCCCCGCTTTTATTTTGAATGAACGCGCTTACCGCCGCGTCGGGAACAAAGCCGCCGGGAAATCGGCCGCCGAGCGCGGTGCACGCTCGGGCGGCTTGAAATCCGGCCTCGGATTGGGATCGGGCTGCACGGCCTTCCTATAGAGATGCCAGGTCGCGTGTCCGAGCACCGGCATCACCACCGTCAAGCCGACGAAGAACGGTATCGAGCCGATCACCAGAAGCGCGGCGACGATGAGGCCCCACAACGCCATCGTGCCCGGATTGCCGGCAATGACGCGGAGCGAGGTGGCGACCGCGACCGCGGCGCCGACATCGCGATCGAGCAGCATCGGGAACGAGATCGCGCCGATCGCAAGCACGACGACAGCAAACAGGAAGCCGACAAAAGTGCCGACAATGATCATCGTCCAGCCGGACGAAGTGAACAGCACATTATGCGCAAATTGCTGCAGGTCGCCCGGACCGCCATAACCGAAATTGGCTACGTAAATGGCTTCCGCGACCGCGAGCCAGATGAAGAAGATCGCCATGAAGACGACACCGAGCGCAAGGATCGCCGGAAGCGACGGCGAATGACGCACGTCGAAAGCATGCATCGACGTCGTCTCGAGCCCGGCTTCGCGGCGTCGGCTCAGCTCATAAAGCCCGATGGCGGCAACAGGCCCGATCAGCGCAAAGCCCGCGGCGATCGGAAAGGCCAGCGGCAGGAGAGAATTGTCGAGCGTCATGGCGATCAGGAACAGGCCGAGCACCGGATAGATCGCACAGAGGAAAACCGCGTGGCTCGGCATCGCCATGAAATCATCCACGCCGTGCGACAGCGCCTGATAAAGGTCGGACGGCGTGATGTGGCGCACCACCGGCCGTGCCGGACTCACGCTCTCACCGGTAAGGATATGGGAGTAGGACATGCTGCTTCCTCCGAAACCCAATAGCGATATGGGTCCTGAACCGTTTTGGTTCGGGCCGCAGTTGCGGCGGGAGTGGCAGTCACGGCCGCAAAGCGCCCGAGCGTTCTCCAGTGCGCATGATAATGCCATTGCCGCCCCGCGGTTGCACGGGGTCGGCGCGCTGCCCGCCGGATTTTCGGTTCACAAAACGGTGTGGTGAATTTTGGCGTGTGCGCTGCAACAGCCCGTGTTGCGCCGCGCCGAACCGTGACGGTTTGTGTCAAGGGCTCCCGCTTTTTGCGGGAGCCCCAGTCGTTCCGCCAAATCGTCGCGAAGTTAGCGATGATAATGGCCGTGGGCATGACCGTGGCCGTGCCAGCCGCTACCGATTACGACGTTCGGGCCGTCATCATAGTCGTAGTAGCTGCCGCAGCCATATGGCCCACAGCCGCCGCGGTAATCGTAATAGCCCGGCGCGCCGAGTTCGACGCCTACGCCACCACGGCCGGTGTAAATCCCAACCTGCGCCATCGCCGGCGCTGCGCTCAGCAGCACCGCAGCTGTGGCCACGCCGAGTGCGAGTTTCTTCATCGACATAATCGACTCCTCTGCTTGTTGCACCCTTCGTTCACAGAGGAAAACGTTTGGCGCGGAGCACCGTTCCTATTTTCTGTCACAGGCGCGTCACGCAGCCGTGCAGTTCCATCAAGAGATTTTTCCGGAACAAACTTGCAATGTCGTGCCGCGCTGCCGACCCGCGTGCCTTATTCGGCCGCAACCGGCATGCTCTCCGACGGCAGCGCCGCCGAAGGCTCGCCGTGCTTCCTGCCGCCGTTCAGCCAGACCTGCAGCCGGTCGAGATAGAGATAGACCACAGGCGTGGTGAACAGTGTGAGCATCTGGCTCAGGATCAGGCCGCCGACCATCGCGTAGCCGAGCGGCTGGCGCAGCTCCGACCCCGACCCGGTGCCGAGCATCAGCGGCAGGCCGCCGAACAAAGTCGCCATCGTCGTCATCATGATCGGGCGAAAACGCAGGAGGCACGCGGCGCGGATGGCCGCTTCCGGCGTGAAGCCTTCCCGTTCGCGGGTAATGGCGAAGTCGACCAGCATGATGCCGTTCTTCTTCACGATGCCGATCAACAAGATGATGCCGATAATGCCGATCACCGAGAGATCGAAGCCGCCGAACCATAGCGCCAGCAGTGCGCCGACGCCGGCCGACGGCAGGGTCGAGAGAATGGTCAGCGGATGGATGTAGCTCTCATAGAGCACGCCGAGGATCACATAGACGACCACGAGCGCGGCCGCGATCAGGACCGGCTCGCTCGACAGCGAGGTCTGGAACGCCTGCGCGTTGCCCTGGAAGCCGGTGATAATGGTGTTCGGCATGTCCATGGCGTGCGCGGCCTTTTCAATCGCTTCCACCGCCTGGCCGAGGGCCACGCCGGGGCGCAGATTGAAGGACAGCGTCGCCGCCGGGAATTGCGACTGGTGCGAGACCGCGAGCGGACCGACCGAATTGGTGTTGAAGCTGACCAGCGTCGACAGCGGCACGAGCTGTCCTGTCAACGGCGCCTTGACATAGATCTGGTTGAGGGAATTTGGATCCTGCTGCATATAGGGCAGGACTTCCAGCACCACGAAATACGACGTGACTTGCGTGAAATATTGCGTCACCTGCGCCTGGCCAAAGGCGTCGTTGAGCGTGGCGTCGATCTGCTGCGCCCGAATGCCGAAGCGCTCGGCGGCGTCGCGGTTGATGGTGACCGTCAGCAAAGGCGCATTGGTCTGCTGGTCGGTGGACACGTCGGCGATCTCGGGCAGCGTCTTGAGCTTAGCCTGCATTTTCGGCGCCCAGGTGCTGAGTTCCTCGAAGCTCGGATCCTGCATAGTGAACTGGTACTGGCCGGCGGAAATGCGACCGCCGACGGTGATGTCCTGTGACGGCTGCAGGAACAGCTGGACACCTTCGACCTTGGCAAGCTGCGGCCGCAGCCGGTTGATGATCTCCATCGCGGACGCCTTGCGCTCGTCGCGCGGCTTGAGGCCGAGGAAGAATCGCGCAGTATTGAGTGTGTTGCCGCCGCCATTGCCGAAGAATGAGCCGAAGGAATCGATATCGGGATCGCGCGCCAGCACTTCCGAAAGCTGCTTCTGGATTCCGCGCATGCGCTCTGGCGAGACGTCCTGCGCCGCATAAGCGATGCCCTGAATCGCGCCGGTGTCCTGGGTCGGAAAGAAGCCCTTGGGTATGGCGATGAACAGGGCCGCGGTGCAGGCCATGGTGGCGAAGAACGTCATCAGCGTCACGAATTGATGCCGCAACACCAGGTCGAGGCCTTTCTTGTAGCCGTTGACCAGGGTCTCGAAGCCCCACTCGATCGCGTTATAGATGCGGCCGTGTTGTCCGTGCTCGGCGGCCAGGAAGCGCGAGGCCAGCATCGGTGTCAGTGTTAGCGAGACGATGACGGAGACAAAGATACAGCTGGTGACGGTGATGGCGAATTCGCGGAACAGGCGGCCGATGATGCCGCCCATCAGCAGCAGCGGAATGAATACCGCGACCAGCGACACGCTGATCGACACCACCGTGAAGCCGATCTCGCTTGCACCTTTGAGCGCGGATTGCATCGGCGACGTGCCGGCCTCGAGGTGTCGAAAGATGTTTTCGACCACCACGATGGCGTCGTCGACCACGAAGCCGACCGCGATGGTCAGCGCCATCAGCGACAGATTGTCGAGGCTGAAGCCGAACAGATACATCAGCGCCGTCGAGCCGAGCAGTGCCAGCGGCACGGTGACACTCGGAATGAGCGTGGCGCGGATATTGCGCAGGAACAGCAGGATCACCGCCACTACAAGACCGATGGTGATGGCGAGCGTGAACTCGACATCCTTGACCGAGGCGCGGATGGTCTGGGTGCGGTCGATGATGGTGTCGATCTTGAGTCCTTGCGGTGCGATCGCCGCCAGCCGCGGCATCGCCGCCTGGATGGCGTCGACCGTGGAAATGACATTGGCGCCGGGCTGCTTGAAGATCAGAAGCAGGATGCCGGGCGTGACTCCGCTCGGCAGACTCGCGAGCGCGCTCTGGGTGATGTCCTGCGGACCGGTGACGGCATGGCCGACGTCGCGGACCCGGATCGGCGCGCCGCCGCGATAGCCGATGATGACATCGTCATATTGCTCGGGCTTGGTGAGCTGATCGTTGGTTGCGACTGTGAATGTCTGCAGCGCGCCATTGATCGAGCCCTTTGGTGCATCGACCGTGGTCTGGGCGAGAACGCCGCGCACATCTTCGAGCGTCAGGTTGCGCGCCTGCAATTTGGCCGGATCGACCTGGACGCGGATCGACGGCTTCTGCTGGCCGCCGATATTGACCAAAGCCACGCCGCTGATCTGGGAAATCTGCTGCGCCAGCACGTTCTCGGCGAAATCGTCGACTGACGTGAGCGGCAGCGTGTCGGAGTGCGCGGCGAGGATGAGGATCGGTGTATCGGCCGGATTCACTTTCTTATAATACGGCGGCACCGTGAGATTCTGCGGCAAGGTCTTGCCGGCCGCGGTGATTGCCGCCTGCACGTCCTGCGCGGCGCCGTCGATATTGCGGTTGAGATCGAATTGCAGCGTGATGACGCTGGTGCCGAGCACGCTGACCGAGGTCAATTGCGTGACGCCGGCGATCTGGCCGAACTGCTGCTCGAGCGGGGTTGCTACCGTCGCCGCCATCGTATCGGCGCTGGCGCCGGCGAACTGCGCGGTGACCTGGATGGTCGGAAAGTCGACTTGCGGCAGCGGCGCGACCGGCAGCAGCGGAAAGGCGACAATGCCGATCAGCGCCAGCGCGCTCATCAGCAGCGACGTGGCGATCGGCCGGCGGATGAACGGTTCGGAGATGTTCATCAGGATTTATCCGCGCCGCCCGCCGCTGGCTGCTGCGTCTTGGCGTCGACACGTGAGCCGGCGTCCAGCCGATATTGGCCGTTGACGACGACGCGTTCGCCCGCCGCGATCCCCTTGGTCACGATCGTCACGTCATTGTTGATCGGCATCGTGTCGATGCCGCGCTGCTCGACCGTATTGTCCGGCTTCACCACCCAGGTATAGAGCCCGTTCGGCCCGTGCTGAACCGCGACCGGCGGAATGGTGATCGCGTCCTTGCGCGTCTGGATCAGAAGGCGGATGCGCACGAACTCGCCCGGCCACAGCCGCTCGTCCTTGTTGTCGAACTCCGCTTTGAGCTGGATCGTCGAGGTCGTCTGGTCGATCTGGTTGTTGATCAGCAGCAGGCGGCCCTGCGCGAGTTGCTGCTTGTCGTCCTGATCGAAGGCGACGACGGATACGGTGCCTTGCAGCATGGCTTCGCGCACCGGACCGAGATCGTTCTGTGGCAGCGTGAAGATCACCGTGCACGGCTTGATCTGCGTTAACACCGTCAGCGGGTTGGTGTCGTTGGTGTGGATGATGTTGCCGATGTCGACCTGGCGGAAACCGACGACACCGTCGATCGGCGCGGTGATGGTGGCGAAGTTGAGTTGGGTCTGCGCCGCTTCGATCGCGGCCTGATCGGCGTCGATCATCGACTTGGTCTGATCAACCTTGGCTTGTTGCTTATCGACATTCTGCTGGGTCTCGTAATCGCGCGCTACGAGCTGCTTGAAGCGCGCCAGATCCTTCTGCGCGTCGATCAGCTGCGCCTCGTCCTGGCTCTTCTTCGATTTGGCCTGATCGAGATTGGCTTTGAACGGGGCCGGGTCGATCTTGGCCAGCACGTCGCCCTGGTGGACTTCCTGGCCCTGGCGGAAATCAATGGAGACGATCTGGCCGTTGACCTGGGCGCGGATCGCGACCGTGTTCAGCGCATTCACGGTACCGAGCGCATCATAATAAACCGGCACGTCTTGCTGCGCGGCCGCGGTCACGGTGACCGGGATCGGCGGCGGAGCAGTATTGGTCGCCGCTTGCGTAGAGCCGTGGCGGTAGAAGCCGAGCGCGATAATTGCGGACAGGACCACGAGGCTCGCGCCCGCGAAAACCGTGCGCCGGGAACGCTGCCCTGCGATGATCTTGCTCATGGTCCAGCCGCCTTCCGGGTCCTCTGGTTAATGCTCGGCCGTGAACTTAATTCCTGTTTTCAGCCGGCTCCGGCGAGCAGCACAGGCAAGAACGAAGCCACCGGAACGTCACACAACATGCCCACCTTCGAAGTAACGCCGGCCGCCATACGGCACAATGACTGTGAGATTAAAGTTAATTAAGGTCGCGATTTCCCGCGATTAACGTTGCTCGCTCAACACGAGAGTAAAGCCGTATTTGCCGCTTGATCCTTGCATAACGCTGATGGCTAGTTCTTCTGAAAACGTCTGTAAACGCAGCAGGAAAGTGCTCGGTCCTCGTGTTGTCGCCGCCCAGAATCGTTGACGCTCATAGCCGCGGTCCGGTTCTCGCGGTTGTGCTTCGCGCCTTTGAAGGCGGCGGCGCGCAGCGCGACATGATCCTGCTTGTTAACGCGCTGGCTGCGCGGGGCGTTCGAATAGTTATTTTGTGTTTACGCGGCGACGGCCCGTTGCGCGGTCTGCTTGATCCTTCCATCGCCGTTGTTGAAGTCCCGGGAGCGAAAATCCGGTACGCGGTTCCGGGGCTCCGCCGGCTCATTCGTGACCTGGCGCCGGCCGCCGTCGTCAGTTCCGAAGCGGCGCTGAATCTTTGTGCGCTGATCGCGGTGCGCACCCTACCGCGGCACAATCGGCCCAAGCTCATCTTACGCGAAGTCGGCAGCCCGTCGATCGCGCAGCACCGCGATCCCTACGCGCAAAACCGTGTCGCCTATCGCATCCTGCATTACCTCTACCGTTACGCCGATCGGATCGTCGCTTTGACCGAAGGCGCGCGCCGCGATTTGCGTGAGAATTTTGGCGTGCCCGACGATGTCATCGCGCCGATGCTCACCAATGCGGTGATTCCGGAGGCGACGGCGGCACGGCTCGCCCGCTGGGACGGCGAGAGCGGCCGCGAGCCCGGTCTCATTGTCAGCGTCGGCCGACTGTCGCCGGAAAAGGATCAGCGCACGCTCATTCGCGCCGTGGCCATGCTGCCGGCCGATCTGCCGTGGCGGCTCGCGCTTGTCGGCGACGGTGCCGAGCGCGCGGCCCTGGAAGCGCTGGTGCGCGATCTCGGTCTTACCGACCGCATCGTCTTCACCGGCCAAGTCGCCGATCCGTTCGCGATCGTGATGCGGGCAGGCGTCGCGGTCTGTGCCTCGGTCTATGAGGGTCTGTGCAACGCCATCATCGAGGCGCTGGCCTGCGGCACGCCGGTGGTGTCGACGAATTGTCCCTATGGCCCGTTCGAGATTCTGCAGGGCGGGCGGTTCGGCACGCTGACGCCGGTCGGCGACGCCAGGGCCATGGCCAGGGCCATCGCCGCAGCGCTGACGCAGGCTCCGGACCGCGCCGCGCTTCGCGCCCGCGGCTTCGACTACACCGCAGCGCGCGCTGCGGAGAGGTTTTTGGA
>Ga0335069_10011777_pt1 | contig 12327 bp, 4 predicted proteins | sample Lox_Sample_11_FD_206714 | JGI IMG/M metagenome (GOLD analysis project Ga0335069, IMG submission 206714) | Soil microbial communities from Loxahatchee National Wildlife Refuge, Florida, United States - Lox_Sample_1.1 | ecosystem: Environmental > Terrestrial > Soil > Wetlands | place: USA: Florida...
ACCGTGCCCTCACCACGGCGGAGATCGTCGCCGCGCATATCCATGCGCCGGTCGTCGTCATCGACGGGCTCAAGGATTGCTGCTTCGGCAGCCTGGACGGCGCGCCGGTCGGCGGCTGGCTGGAAGCCTGGCGCCAGGGCATCACCCCGGAAGGCGCCGAATCCGCCGAACGCTTCCAGCGTCGCGCGATCGCCGCGATGAACGCCGCGCTGCAGCGGCCAGGCCCCGTCCTGGTGGTCGCCCATCCCGGCATCTACGAGGTGTTCCGCCAGGCGAGCGAGATGGTCGTGACCCCGGGCCGGGCCGGCCCGCCGCTCACCCGCGCCTTGCCGATCGTGCACGAGCCGGAGCCCCGCCCCCGCGCGGCAGGCCGCGTCCGCTGGCACGCGACGCCGCTCGCGGCGTAGGTTCTCAGCTCGCCTGCTTGATTCCGACCGCTTCGCCCCCGATATTCTCCTCAAGGGAGATTATCGGGGGAGCGGTCATGTCCGCCAATTCTCATCCAGGGTGGCACATCGCGCAGATGAATGTCGGCGTGACGGTCGAGGCGACCGATCATCCGCAGCTTGCGGACTTCATGAACCAGCTCGACGAGATCAACGCGCTTGCGGACCAGGCCCAGGGCTTCGTCTGGCGCTTGCAGAGCGACAGCGGCAACGCGACCGACATCAAGCCGAGCGACAATCCGAACTTCATCGTCAACATGTCGGTCTGGGCGAGCGTCGAGGCCTTGTTCGACTTCGTGTACAAGACCGCCCATCGCCTGGTGATGGCCCGGCGCCGCGAGTGGTTCGAAAAGCCGGTCGCGGCCTATCAGGTGCTCTGGTGGGTCCCCGCCGGCCACAAGCCGACCGTCGAGGAAGGCCTCGCGCGATTGGCGAAGCTGCAAGCCGACGGCCCGACCGCGGACGCCTTCACCTTCAAGGCGCGGTTCCCGTCACCGGATCAGGCCGGCGCGCCGGAGGACATGAAGCCGGAGCCGTATTGCGTGGGGTGGGAGTAGGCGATTGGCCTTCCGCCTTGTCGTCGAGTTTCCTTCTCCGACGCACGATGACATTCATCGGATCAGGAATTTCGGCGAAGATCTATTCCGGCAGTTCCAAGCCAACGCCTGGGCTGAAATATCGATTGATGGCGTTGACCGTGCCACCGATCGGCTCATCGTGACTGTGCGCCAGCGGAAGCAGGTTCGCCGCGTCGAGGCCCTCATCCAAACCACCTTGGCCCGACATCAGGACCGGATCGGCGCGGTCAGCGCCTCAGTCCCATCGCCGCCACCATCTGCCGAGTAAGAGAAGCACACCCCAGCCGGCGAGCAGCATAGCCAGGAACACGAGCGTGATGAATCCGACCCAAACCCAAGGTTCCATGCGCTGCCTCGGCGAAAGGATGCCGCCCCAGCGCTCCGAAGTCCACGCCTCCGCCACCCTTCCTTGACACCCCCCTGAATCCCACTAAATTCCCGGATTCCGGCCGCTTTGGCCGGTTTTTCGTGTTCAAAGGAACGGGTTATGCCGACGATCACCCTGCCGGATGGGGCGAAGAAGCCCTTCGACCGGCCGGTTTCCGGAGCGGAACTGGCCGCTTCGATCGGTCCCGGCCTTGCCAAGGCGGCGCTTGCGATCCGCCTCGACGGCGAGGTCCGCGACCTTTCGCATGTCATCGACCATGACGCGAAGGTGGAGATCGTCACCCGAACTCACCCGGCGGCCTTGGAGCTGCTGCGCCACGACTGCGCCCATGTGCTGGCGGAGGCGGTGCAGGAGCTCTATCCCGGCACCCAGATCACCTTCGGCCCGGCGATCGAGACCGGGTTCTATTACGACTTCTTCCGCAACGCGCCCTTCACGCCCGAGGACTTCGCGGCGATCGAGGCGAAGATGAAGGAGATCGTCGATCGCGACGAGCCGATCACCCGCGAGATCTGGTCGCGCGACCAGGCGGTGGGCTGGTTCAAGGAGCACGGCGAGCGCTTCAAGGCGGAATGGGTCAACGAGATCCCGGCCGACGAGGAGATCAAGATCTACAAACAGGGCAACTGGCTGGACATGTGCACCGGCCCGCATCTGCCCTCGACCGGCAAGCTCGGCAAGGCGTTCAAGCTGCTCCGGGTCTCCGGCGCCTATTGGCGCGGCGATCCGAAGAACCCGCAGCTGCAGCGCATCTACGGCACCTGCTTTGCCGACGAGAAGCAGCTGAAGGACTATCTCCATCAGCTCGAGGAGGCGGAGAAGCGCGATCATCGCCGCCTCGGCAAGGAGATGGGCCTCTTCCACCAGCAGGACGAGGCGGTGGGCGCCATCTTCTGGCACCCCAAGGGCTGGCGGCTCTATCGCAAGCTCGAGAACTATCTCCGCGCCCGGCTCGACGCCGCCGGTTACCAGGAGGTGAAGACGCCGCAGATCCTGGACCGCAGCCTCTGGGAGCGCTCCGGCCACTGGGAGAAGTTCCGCGAGCACATGTTCATCGTGCAGGACGGCGAGGACAAGACCCTGGCCGTGAAGCCGATGAACTGCCCTGGGCATATCCAGATCTTCAAGCAGGGGCTGAAGAGCTACCGTGACCTGCCGCTGCGCTTCTCGGAATACGGCTCCTGCCACCGCAACGAGCCCTCGGGCGCGCTGCACGGCATCATGCGGGTCCGCGCCTTCACCCAGGACGACGCCCACATCTTCTGCACCGACGAGCAGATCGGCGCGGAGTGCAAGGCGTTCTGCGACCTGCTGCTCTCGGTCTATCGCGACTTCGGCTTCACCGACGTGAAGGTGAAGCTCTCCGACCGCCCGGCGGTGCGCGCCGGCTCGGACGAGGTCTGGGACCGCGCCGAGGCGACCTTGAAGGAGGCGACGGCGGCGGCCGGCGTCGAGTTCAGCATCAATCCCGGCGAGGGCGCATTCTACGGCCCGAAGCTCGAGTTCGTGCTCCGCGACACGATCGGGCGCGACTGGCAGTGCGGCACCTTCCAGGTGGACTACGTGCTGCCGGAGCGGCTCGACGCCTCCTATGTCGGCGAGGACGGGGCCAAGCACCGGCCGGTCATGCTGCACCGCGCCATCTTCGGCTCCATGGAGCGGTTCATCGGCATCCTGATCGAGCACTATGCCGGCAAGTTCCCGCTCTGGCTCTCGCCGCTGCAGGTCGCGATCTGCACCATCGTGTCCGAGGCCGACGACTATGCCCGCAAGGTCCAGGCGGCGCTGGAGAAGGCCGGGCTGATCTCCGATCTCGACCTGCGGAACGAGAAGATCGGGTACAAGGTGCGGGAGCACAGCCTCGCCAAGGTCCCGGTGGTCCTGGCGGTCGGCAAGCGCGACCAGGAGGCCGGGACCGTCGCCCTGCGCTACCTCGGCGAGGAGACACAAAAGGTGGTGCCGCTCGACGAGGCGGTCGCAACCCTTCGGGACCAAGCCCGGTCGCCCTTGGAAACCCGGCATTGACCGGTCGCCGGAAAGTCATCGGACCCGAATTGCGAGTCCCGGTAGATTTCTGCCATAATGCGCGCGGGATGACGTCCTTTGAGTGACATCGTTTGAACGCCGCAAACCGTCGGGCCTGAACCCTCAGGCCCGCGGCTGGCGGCGTTTTGTCTTGGTACAACCGTCCAGGCATAACCGAAACAGGAGCAAGCCATAGCCAGACTACCCGAGAAAGACAACGCGCCGGCCCGCGATTCCGGTCCGCGCGTCAACAACCAGATCGGCATTCCCCAGGTGCGCCTGGTGCTTGCGGACGGGACGATGCACGGCGTCATCTCGACCCGCGAGGCGATCTCCATGGCCCAGGAGGCCGGGCTCGACCTGGTCGAGATCTCCCCGACGGCGAGCCCGCCGGTCGCCAAGATCCTCGATTACGGCAAGTTCAAGTACGAGGACCAGAAGCGCAAGAACGCGGCGCGCAAGAAGCAGAAGGTCATCGAGGTCAAGGAGATCAAGATGCGCCCCGGCATCGACACGCACGATTACGACGTGAAGATGCGCTCCGTGCACCGCTTCCTCGAGGAAGGCGACAAGGTGAAGGTCACCATGCGCTTCCGCGGCCGCGAGATGGTGCACCAGGAGATCGGCATGAAGGTGCTGGACAAGGTGCGGGCCGATCTCGACGCCGTGGCCAAGGTCGAATCCTTGCCGCGCATGGAAGGCCGCCAGATGATCATGGTGGTGGCGCCGAAGTAACGGGCCGCCGCCTGCCTTGCACTGAAGAACGCGCCGGCTCCGACGGGATCCGGCGCGTCTTGCTTTCCCTAGAACACCACGTCGGCGACGGTGATCGTGGTGTTGTTCTCGACCGTCGCCAGGGTGACGAAGCTCTGGGCGTTGCCGGCGCTGCCGTCGCCGTCGAACTTCACCAACGTGTCGTTGCCGCTCACCTCCAGCTTCAGGAACCCGTCGGCGACCGCGTTGTCGGTCTGGATGTTGAACTGGTCGAACACGTCATGGATGTCGATCCGGTCCTTGCCGGTCTCGAAGTCCTTGATCGTGTCGCCGCCCAGATTCGCGAGATCGCTCTGGGCCGAGAGCGTGTAGAGGAAGGTGTCGTTGCCGCCGCCGCCGGTCAGGGTGTCCTTCCCCGCCTCGCCTTCCAGCACGTCGTTCCCGGCGCCGCCGATCAGCGTGTCGTCGCCGAAGCCGCCGCCGAGGAAGTCGTTGCCCTTGCCGCCGTCGAGTGTGTTGCTGCCACCGTTGCCGACGATGAAATTGTCGAGATCGTTCCCCGTGCCGTCGATGTTGCCTGAGCCTTGCAGGTCCAGGTCCTCGATCTCGGCGCCGCCGACCTTGGTGAGGTCGAAAGTGACCGAGGCATGCACGACGTCATGCCCCTGCCCGGCCGTCTCGGTGATGGTGAGCGCCGTCGTGTCGACGCTGTAGTCGTCGTTGCCGGCGCCGCCGATCAGGATGTCGCCGGTGCTGCCAGTCAACGAGTCGTTGCCGGCGCCGCCGACCAGGGTGTCGATCCCCGGCCCACCGGTCAGGAAGTCGTCGCCGACACCTCCGTCCAGCACGTTGTGACCGCCGAACGGGTCGCTGAGGGCATCGTCGCCGCCGAGGCCATGGAGGATGTTGTCGCCGATGTTGCCCTGGATCACGTTGTCGCTGGCATTGCCGGTGCCGTTGATGTTGTCCGTGCCGGTCAGGTTCAGCTCTTCGACATTGAGCCCGAGGGTGAAGCTGATCGACGAGTTGACGGTGTCGTGGCCGCCGTTCAGCGCCTCAATCACCTTGTCGCCGGCATTGTCCACGACATAAGCGTCGTCGCCGGAGCCGCCGGTCATCGTGTCCGCGCCCGTTCCGCCGTCCAGGGTGTCCTTGCCGCCGTTGCCTGTCAGCGTGTCGCTGCCGTCCGCGCCTGACAGCTTGTTGTCCTGGTCGTTGCCGGTGATGACGTTGGCCAGCGCGTTGCCGGTGCCGTCGATGACGCCGAAATCGGTCAGGGTCAGGTTCTCGACATCGCTCCCCAGGGTGAAGCTTACCGTCGAGAGCACCGTGTCCTTGCCCTCGTTGGGGTTCTCCGTGACCTTGTCGCCGGCGTCGTTCACCACATAGGTGTCGTCGCCTTTGCCGCCGATCATCGTATCGTCGCCGATATTGCCGTCCAGCCGGTCGTTGCCGTCACCCCCGATCAACGTGTTCTTGCCGCTGTTGCCGAGGATGACGTTGTTGAGCGCGTTGCCGGTGCCGTTGAAGTCGCCGATGCCGTCGAGGGCGATGTCCTCGACGTTGGCGAAGCCGGGCCCGCTGACGTCGAGCGAGAAGTTGGCCTCGACCCGGTCCTCGCCCTGGTTGGCGAGCTCGGTGACGATCTCCGTCCCGCTGACCAGGAAATAGATGTCGTTGCCAGCGCCGCCGGTCATCTGCGTGGCCGCGCCGCCGCTGATGAGGACGTCATTGCCGGTGCCGCCGAGCATGAGGTCGCCCGCCGCGCCGTTGATCTGGTCGTCGCCCGCCCCGCCGTCGAGCTTGTTCTTGCCGTCGGCATCCTCGAGGACGTCGTTGCCGGCTCCGCCCAGCAGCTGGTCGTTACCCTTGCCGCCGATCAGGTCGTCGTTGCCGGTTCCACCGTCCAACGTGTCGTTGCCGTCGTTGCCGATCAGCGTATCGTTGCCGGTGCCGCCGGTGAGGTGATTGTCCTCGGCATTGCCCGTGATGGTGTTGTCCAGCGTGTTGCCGGTGCCGTTGATCGTGCCCTTGCCGGTCAGGACCAGGTTCTCGAGATTGGCGCCGAGGATGAAGGCGATCGAGGACTCGACCGTGTCCGTGCCCCGGTGCGCCGCTTCGGTCACCTTGTCGCCAACGTCGTCCACGACATATGTGTCGTCACCGGCGCCGCCTGCCATGCTGTCCTTGCCGGCGCCGCCATCCAGCGTGTTGTCGCTACTGTTGCCGATGAGGGTATTGGCGAGCGCGTTGCCGGTGCCGTCGATGATCCCGCTGCCGGTCAGCGTCAGGTTCTCGATGTTGTCCGCCAGGCTGAAGCTGACCGAGCTCAGGACCAGGTCCTTGCCCTCGCCGGCTCCCTCGATGGCCTTGTCCTTGGTATCGTCGACGATGAAGGTGTCGTCGCCGAGGCCGCCGGTCAGGGTGTCCACACCGCCGCCGCCGTCCAGCCGGTCGTTGCCGGCGCCGCCGTCGAGGATGTCGGTGCCGCCCGCCCCGGTGAGAACGTTGGCCAGCGCGTTGCCGGTGCCGGTGTTCGTGGTGTTGGCGAGGAAGGTCAGGTTCTCGATGTTGATGAAGAAGAAGCCGGGCGCCGCGATCGACAGATTCAACCCGGAGAGCGTGGTCTTAATCGTGTCGGTGCCGCCGTTCGCCTGCTCCACCACCTGGTCGTTGTCGCTGTCCATGACATAGGTGTCGTTGCCGGTGCCGCCGGTCATCACGTCGTCACCAGCGCCACCGTCGAGGATGTCGTCGCCGGTGCCGCCCTTCAGCGTGTCGATATCGCCGAGGCCGAAGAGCGTGTCGTTGCCGGCACCGCCGTCGATCGTATTCTTGGCGGAATTGCCGGTCATCTCGTTGGAAAGCGCATTCCCGGTGCCGTCGAGGTCAATGGTGTCGCCGATCACCAGGTTCTCGACATTGGCGGCGAGGGTCAACGAGACGTCGACGTTCTCGGTGTCGATGCCCTGGCCTGCCTTCTCGACCACCACGTCGTCCAGCGAGTTCACGAAATAAGCATCATTGCCCGCGCCGCCGATCAGCGTGTCGCTGCCGCGAACGCCGTCCAGCACATTGTCGCCGGCATTGCCGGTGATGGTGTTGTTGCCGAAGTCACCGGTGCCGTCGATGTTGCCCGTCCCGGTCAGGATCAGGTTCTCGACCGCCCCGTTGACGTTGCCCAGCATCTGGTAGGACACGGAGGCCTTGATCGTGTCGATGCCGCTGCCGCCGGCCTCCAGCACGGAATCGGCCGCATCGTCCACCAGGTAGGTGTCGTCGCCGGCGCCGCCCGTCATCGTGTCGGCACCGGCACCGCCGTCGAGCAGGTCGTTTCCGGCGCCGCCGTTCAAGGTGTCGGCGGCGTCGCCTCCCCTCAGCGTGTCGTTCCCGGCATCACCGTTCAGCGTGTCCTTGCCGAAGCCGTCGGTGATGGTGTCGTTGCCGTCTCCGCCGGAGATGGTGTCGTCCCCGCCGCCGCCGATGAGGGTGTTGGCGAAGGCATTGCCGGTGACGGTGTGGCCGGTGCCGCTCTGGACGACGACGTTCTCGATATTGGCCAGCGCGCCGGAAAGGTTGAAGTCGAGGTCGCCCTCCACGGTGTCGATCCCCGCATTGGCACCCTCAATCACTGTGTCGCCGGCGAAGACCAGGTAGGTGTCGTTGCCCGCGCCGCCGATCAGCGTGCTGTCGCTGCCGCCCGTCATCTCGTCGTTGCCGGCCTCGCCCAGCAGGGTCGTCGACACCGAGCCGGCGTTGAGAAAATCGTCGCCGCCGGCGCCGTGGAGCGTGCTGGCGGCGTCGTTGCCGAACATGGAGTTGCTGAGGCTGTTCCCGGTGCCGATCAGCGCGCCGGCGCCGACTGCCAGCTCCAAGTCTTCCACATTGGCGCCGAGGGTGACGTTGAGGGCGGCGATCACCAGGTCGTGGCCCCCGGTTGTTGACGTCTCGACGATCTTGTCGGCGGCATCGGCGGCCGTGAGGGTGTAGACGTCGTTGCCGTCGCCGCCGATCAGGATGTCGTTGCCGAAGCCGCCGGTCAGGAAGTTGCCGCCGTCATTGCCGGTGATGACGTTGTCGAACTCGTTTCCGGTCCCATTGATGTTGTCATGCCCGGTCAGGGTCAGGGCCTCGATCTCCTGGCCGGCGCCGAGGACGTAGCTGACCGAGGCGAGGACCGTGTCCTTGCCCTCGCCGACGACTTCCTGGACCACGTCCTTGGCGTCGTCGACGACGAAGGTGTCGTTGCCCTTGCCGCCGACGAGCGTGTCGATGCCGGCCCCGCCGTCGAGCCGGTCGTTGCCGTCGTTGCCCTTGAGGACGTTCACGCCGTCATTGCCGGTGATGACGTTGTTGAGCGCGTTGCCGGTGCCGTCGAGATCGGCGGAACCGGTGAGGGTCAGGTTCTCGATGTTGGCGAAGGCGGGAATGGCGAGGTTGACGTCGAAGGCGCCGGTGCTGATCCGGTCGATGCCCTGATTGGGCAACTCGACCACCACGTCGCCGGGATTATCCAGCACGTAGGTGTCGTTGCCGGCGCCGCCGGTCATGGTGTCGGCCCCCGCCCCGCCGTCGAGCTCGTCGTCGCCGGCGCCGCCCGTCAGCGTGTCGTTGTCGTCGTTGCCGTCGAGCTCGTCGTCGCCGGCGCCGCCGGTCAGCGTGTCCTTGCCGGCGCCGCCTTCGAGCCCGTCATTGCCGGCGTCTCCGCTGATGATGTCGTCCCCGGCGCCGCCAACGGTGTCGTCCGCGCCGGCGCCGCCCAGAAGATGATCGTTACCGTCCCCGCCGTCGAGCGAATCGGCACCGGCGCCGCCGTTGATGACGTTGTCCGCGAGATTCCCGGTGATCGCGTTGTTGCCGGCGTTTCCGGTGGCATCGAGCGCGGCGCCGCCGAGCAGCACCAGGGACTCGACATTGCCGGCGAGGGCCGCGACCGAGATCGAGGACTGGATCTCGTCGGAGCCTTGGTTGGCGGCCTCAATGACCTTGTCGCCGGGATCATCGACGATGTAGGTGTCGTTGCCCTTGCCGCCGATCATCTCATCGGCGCCGGAAAGGCCGTCGAGGAAGTCGTCGAACTCCGTGCCGATCAGGATGTCCGCGCCGGCAGTGGTCTCGTTCGTGGCCATGGCTGTCCTTTTCCGCCTGTTGATCGGATCAACGCTGCGAAAACTCTGCACCGGGGCGCGCGCGGCACCCCGTTGCATGGTTCAGTCCGTATTGTTCAATTGCACGGCCCGTCCCCACGGTCGCCCTGCAAGCCAAGCCACGCCAGCAAGCCCGCGACCGGCCGGTCCCGCCTGTTGCGGCGGATCCAGCCGAGGCCGGCCAGGGACATATCCCAAGCTACGCCCGGGCAGGGAATGCGCGTTCACGATACCGAGCCCGCCAGCCTCGCCGAGGAGTCTCACACAGCCGGCCAGCGGCGGAAAGCGAAACCGGTGTGACGACCCACACCCAGGGGCGGCGGCCGGCCGGAGCCGGTCGGCGATGCCGAACCGCGGGCACCCGATCCCGATCGAATTGCGGTGCTCCGTTCCCCCGGCCCGCCTGGAACACCGCAGGACCGGCCCTGCCCGCCCTCCGCTCAGTACAGGATATCGGCCTCGGTCGGCGTGTGTGCCGCGGTGGTGGTGTTGTGCACGATCGCCAGGGTCACGTAGTTGTCCCCGCCGCCGTTGGCGTCGAACTTGACCAGCGTGTCGGTGCCGACCGACTGCAGCTGCAGGTAGCCCGCGGCGAAGGGATTGTTGGTCGCGATGCCGAAATCCTGGAACAGGTCGCGGACGTCGATCGTGTCCTTGCCGTGCTCGAACCCGGTGATCGTGTCGTTGCCGAGGAATGCGAGATCCCCGGTCTGGTTCACCCGATAGACGAAGGCGTCTTTCCCGGCGCCGCCGATCAGCGTGTCGGAGCCGAGCCCGCCCTCCAGCACGTCGTCGCCGGCGCCGCCGATCAGCACGTCGCTCCCGAAGTTGCCAAAGAGCTGATCGTTGCGGGTCTTGCCGTCGAGCCGGTCGTCGCCGTCGCCGCCGACGATGCTGTTGCCGAGCGCATTGCCGTTGCCGACGGCATGGGCGATCTGCCCCGTGAACACCAGATCCTCGACATTGGCGCCGAGCGTATAGCCCGCGATGGTCGAGTAGACGGTGTCGTGGCCCTGGCCGGCGGACTCGACGACCTTGTCCTTCGCGCTGTCAACCAGATAGGCGTCGTCGCCGGTGCCGCCCATCATCACGTCGTTGCCGGCATCGCCGGTGAGCTGGTCGTTCCCGGCGCCGCCGTGGAGCGTGTCGTTGCCATCGCCGCCGGCGAGGTAATCGTCGCCGCCGCCGCCCTCGAGCCGGTCCTTGCCGCCGAGGCCGTAGAGCGTGTCCCCGCCGTCATTGCCGATGAGGATGTTGGCGAGATCGTTGCCGACGCCGATCAGATCGTCGGTGCCGGTGAGGACCAGGTTCTCCACGGCGCCGTGGACATGGCCGTTGCCGTCCCGGAGATCGAAGCTGACGGACGACTGGACCGTGTCCCAGCCGCTGCCGCCGATCGATTCATCGACCATGTCATAGAAGCTGTCCACGATGTACGTGTCGTTACCGGCGCCGCCCGCCAGGTAGTCGTCGCCGGCGCCGCCGTTGAGGACGTCGTTGCCGTCGCCCCCGCTGATCGAGTCGTTGCCATTTCGGCCACGGAGCAGGTCGTCGCCTCCTTCACCGGCGATGAAATCGCTGCCGGCACTGCCGTTGACGATGTTGGCGGCGGCGTTGCAGAAGACGCTGGCGCCGACGGGATCGAGCAGCGTCACGTATTCCAGATTGGCAAACTGGCCCTTGGAGAGATCGATCACCGCGACGTCGGCATAGGCGACGACGACGCCGTCCATGGTGCCGCCCTTGGCCTGCTCGACGATGACGTCGTTGGGATTGTCGATGTAGTAGGTGTCGTTGCCGGCGCCGCCGATCATCAAGTCCACGCCGTCGCCGCCGTCCAGCGTGTCGTTGCCGGCGCCGCCGATCAGTGTATCGGTGCCTTCCATCCCGTCCAGCACGTCGTTGCCCGCGAGGCCGCTCAGCGTGTTGTCGCCGTCGTTGCCGATCAGCGTGTTGCCGAGGTTGTTCCCGGTTCCGTCGAGGTTGCCACCACCATGGGCCAGCCACAGGTGCTCGATATTGGCGCCGAGGGTGGTGCTGATCGAGGAATCGACCTCGTCAACGCCGCCGCCCGCCTGCTCGACGATCTTGTCGCCGGCGTCGAACACGGTGAGGACGTAGTGGTCGTCGCCCTTGCCGCCGATCAGCGTGTCGCTGCCGAAGCCGCCGGAAAGCGTGTTGTTGCCGGCATTGCCGACGATGACGTTGGCGAAGTCGTTGCCGGTGCCGTCGATGTTGTCGGTACCCTTCAGGGTCAGCGATTCGATCGCCTGTCCGTTGGTCATCGTCCAGGAAACGGAGGAATAGACCCGATCCGTGCCGCCGCCGATGGCTTCGAGCACAGTGTCACCGGCATCGTCCACGAAGTAGATGTCGTTGCCGGCGCCCCCGGCCATCTGGTCCGCGCCGGTGCCGCCGTCGAGCCTGTCGTTGCCGGCGCCCCCGTCCAAGAAGTCGTCGCCGGCGTCGCCGTGGAGAACGTCGTTGCCGGCATTGCCGCCGAGATCGTCCGATCCGTCGCCGCCCTCGATCCAGTCGTTGCCGGCGCCGCCGACGATGTCGTTGCCGCCGTCATTGCCGATGATAACGTTGCCGAGGGCGTTGCCGATCGCATCCAAGTCGCCCGTCCCCGCCAGGCGCAGATTCTCGACGTTGGCGTAGTCGCCGAGGTCGAGATCGAAGTCGGCCCAGATGACGTCGGTGCCGCCGTTCTTCGCCTCGACGACCGTGGTGGTCGTCGTGATGATGTAGGTATCGTCGCCCGTCCCGCCGACCAGGGTGTCGCCGCCGAAATCGTCGTACAGGGTGTCGCTGCCGGCACCGCCCCAGAGGAGGTCGATGCCGTCCCCGCCGTCCATCTGGTCGTTGCCGGCCTCACCGTTGAGGGCGTCGCGGTTGGCGCCGCCGACCAGGATGTTGTCCTCTGCATTGCCGTTCCCGGTGAAGCCGTCGATGTCGCCGAGGTTGTAGAGCGCCTCGACGTTGGCGGCGAGGGTGAAGCTCCGTGTGTTCGGATCCTGCACGGCGAC
>Ga0335069_10011778_pt1 | contig 12327 bp, 10 predicted proteins | sample Lox_Sample_11_FD_206714 | JGI IMG/M metagenome (GOLD analysis project Ga0335069, IMG submission 206714) | Soil microbial communities from Loxahatchee National Wildlife Refuge, Florida, United States - Lox_Sample_1.1 | ecosystem: Environmental > Terrestrial > Soil > Wetlands | place: USA...
GGTGGTGGTGAGGTCACGTTGTTCACCGTCGCACGTCAGGAAACCCGGGGAGACTGATGACCACCAACACCGCCAGGGACGCCGCCGGGACCACGGCCGGGACCGGCCAGGCCAGGCGCGGCGGGACCAGCGTGCAGCTCCAGGACCTGACCCGCGCCTTCGGGGCCATCCGCGCGCTGGACGGGCTGTCCATCCAGATGGCGCCCGGCGAGCTGGTCGCGCTGCTGGGCCCGTCCGGCTGCGGCAAGACGACCGCGCTGCGCATCGTGGCCGGCTTCGAGGCCGCCGACACCGGGTCGGTCCTGGTCGACGGCAAGGACATCTCGTCCGTGCCCGCCTCGCGCCGGGACATGGGCATGGTGTTCCAGAGCTACAGCCTGTTCCCGAACATGTCGGCGCTCGACAACGTGGCCTTCGGGCTGCGGATGCGCAAGATGGGCGCGAGCCAGCGGCGTCAGCGGGCCGGCGACCTGCTGGACATGGTGGGCCTGGCCCCCCAGTCCAGGCAGTACCCACACCAGCTGTCCGGCGGCCAGCAGCAGCGCGTCGCCCTGGCCCGCGCGCTGGCCGTCGAGCCCCGGGTGCTGCTGCTCGACGAGCCGCTGTCCGCGCTGGACGCCAAGGTGCGGCTGCAGCTGCGCGAGCAGATCCGCACGCTGCAGCAACGGCTCGGCACCACCACCCTGTTCGTCACCCACGACCAGGAGGAGGCGCTGTCCATGGCGGACCGGGTCGGCGTCATGCGGCAGGGCCGGCTCGAGCAGATCGCCGCGCCGGACGAGCTGTACGCCGATCCGGCCACCGCGTTCGTGGCCGAGTTCGTCGGCGTGATGAACCGGATACCCGGCGAGCTGCAGCCCGGCGGGCAGGTCACCGCGCTGGGCAGCACCGTGCCGGTCCGGGGGAACCGCCCGGACGAGACCGCGGTGGACGTGCTCGTCCGCCCGGAGGGCGTGTCCATGGAGGTCGTGGAGAACGGCAACGGGATCGTGACGACCAGGACGTTCCTCGGCTCGGTGACCCGGGTCGGCGTCCAGCTGTCCGGCGATGTCGCCGTCCAGGTCGACCGGCCGAGCGCCGAATCGGCCGCGCTGGCGCCGGGTGCGTCGGTCTCGGTGTCGCTGCCCGGCCAGCCCGTCCTGGTCGCCCCCCGCCAGGTCAGCTGATGACGTAGGGGAGCAGATCCGCGATCGTGTCCAGGATGAGCGGGGCGCCGGCCTGCTCCAGGTCGGCGCGGGTGCTGGCGCCGGTCAGCACGCCGGCCACGATCGCGGCCCCGGCGCGGCGGCCGGACTCGATGTCGCTGGCGGTATCGCCGGCCACGGCCAGCTCGCCGACGGCGCCGCCGCGCAGCCGGAGCAGCGCGGTCAGCGGCAGGTCGGGCCACGGCCGGCCGCGCCCCGCGTCGGCGGGGGACAGCGCCATGTCGATCAGCCCGCCCCAGGCGAGCTCGTCGATGATGGCATCCCTGGTGACGGGGGAGAAGCCGGTAGCCAGGCACACCCGGACGCCCGCGTCGCGCAGCCGCATGATGGTGTCCTCCGCCCCGGGCACGGCCGAGATCGATCCGCCGCGGACGGCCGCGGCGTAGTGATCCTCGAACGCCTCGTTGGCCTTGCGGGCGGCCGTCTCGTCGCGCAGGATCCGCCGGAACACCTCGATCTTGGACTGGCCCATGCTCGACCGCACGGCCGTCATGGCCTGCTCGAAGGCGGCCCCCGGCAGGCCGTCGATGGCCGCGGCGAACGCCTCGAGCACGGTGCCGTCGTCGGCCACCGTGGTGCCGGCCATGTCCAGGCAGGCCACCGTGATACGGGTCATCTGAACGTCTCCTCCGCGATCGCCGGGGAACAGGTCATGCCGCGGCCGCCGGGCCCGGTGACCAGCACCACGCCGGGCTCCACCTCGGATCGGTGGTACAGCGCGTGACCGGCCACCTCCGGGGTCACCTCGCTGTAGACCCCGGCCCAGCGCCGCCGCACCCTCGGGATGGGCGCGCCGAGCAGCGTCTCGGCCCGGGCCCGCAGATGGTCATAGGCCTCCTCGTCCAGGTCGAACCCGAACGGCTCGGCGTATTCGTGCGTATCCCCGATGGTGAGCCCGCCGTCGGCCCGCTGGACCAGCAGCAGCTGGGCGCGGGCCTGCTCGGCCGCCGCCGCCTGCGGCGGGAGCTGGGCCCGGCCGGGCAGGTCGTACGCGGGGTAGTAGCGCAGCGAGTCGCCGTCGGCCAGCGCCGTGGTGATCCGCTCGGCCAGCGGCGCGGTCTGCATCATCTGCAGCCTGACCCGCCGGACCGGGGACGACGCGCCGCGGGCCAGGTACCGGCCTGCCACCCCGGTGTGCGCCGCGCCAGGGCACAGGACCACCAGGTCGCACTGGTGCCAGGCGCCGGTGTGATCGCGCACCGCGTTCGGCACGATCTCGGTGACCTCCCGGCCCGGAAGCCACTCGTAACCATCTCCAACCAGGTAACCGCGCAGCGTCGGCAGCACCTGGCGCGGCTCGACGATCGCGTCGGCCCGGCAGAGCAGGCCGCCGGCGAACTCGCCGCGCAGCGCCGGGTTCACCGCGCGGACGCCGGCCGGATCGAGCAGCTCGAATTCCCGCCGGTCCGCGTCGGGCAGCGCCGCCGCCTCCTTGAGCACGGCCAGCTCCGCGTCCTCGCCGGCCAGCGTGAGCGAGCCCGCGGCCCGGAAGCCGAGCCCGGGTACCCGCGCGCCGAGCTCGGCCCACAGCTCGCGGGCGCGCAACGCCAGGCTGAGCTCGGGCCCGGCCTTCCGGCCGCTCACCCAGACCAGGCCGAAGTTCCGCACGCTCGCCCCGCGGGCCTCCGCCTCGCGCTCCAGCTGCACGACCTCGAAGCCGCGCCGCCGGGCCATCACCGCGTGCATGGTGCCGAGCACGCCGCCCCCGACGATGACCACCTGTGTCGCTGACGCCACCCCCTTAGTATAGTCAACTTATAACTTGTATAGCCAAGTTTGATCTTCTGGGAGGCTGGCATGGATCCCGTGGGCACGGACCTGGAGCTGGTCGCCGGCGGCCGGCCGCTGCGGTTCCCCGCGGTGTGGCTGCGGGACAACTGCCCGTGCCCGCAGTGCCTGGCCCCGGGCACCGGCCAGAAGCGATGCGATATCACCGACATGCCGAACGGGCTGGCCATCACGCTCGTCCAGGACGCGGGGGAGTCCGTGCTGGTGACGTTCGGCCCTGACCAGCACCGGTCCGTGTTCTCGCGTTCCTGGCTGGACGAGCACGCGCTCGACGACGGCGCCGGCGACGGCGACGGCCGGACCGAGGACGACAAGGAGCTCTGGCTGCCTGCCGATCTGGCCAGGGTCCCCGCCATGAGCTGGTCGAGCTATCTGGCCGGAGGGAAGGCGGAGGCGCTCGAGGCGGTGCTGCGGCTGGGCTTCGTGCTGCTCAGCGGCGTGCCGGCCGAGCCGGGGCGGGTACTCGAGGTCGCGGCGAGCTTCGGGTACGTCCGGGAGACCAACTACGGCCGGCTGTTCGACGTGCGGGTGGAGCCCGCCCCCGCCAACCTGGCCTGCACCAGCCAGGCGATCAGGCCGCACACCGACAACCCGTACCGCGACCCGGCGCCGACCGTGCAGCTGCTGCACTGCCTGCGCGCCGCCGGGGAGGGGGGAGACACCGTGCTGGTGGACGGCTTCGCGGCCGCGGCGGCGTTCCGGGCCGCGGACGCGGAATCGTTCGCCACGCTGGCGAGAACACCGGTTTCGTTCGGTTATGTCGATAAAGAGACCGAACTACGGGCCTGCCTGCCGCTCATCCAGCTCAGCCCGCCCGGCCGGGTCCGCGGGGTGCGGTTCAACAACCGGTCGATGCGGCCGCTGCGGCGGCCGTATGCCGAGGTCACCGCGTTCTACGCGGCCTACAGGCGGTGGGCGGAGCTGCTCGCGCGGCCGGAACGGCAGCTCAGCCTGCGGCTGGCGCCGGGGGACTGCCTGATCGTGGACAACACGCGGGTGCTGCACGCGCGGACCGCCTTCAGCCTGAGCGCGGGCTCGCCGGCGCGGCACCTGCAGGGCTGCTACGCCGACCTGGACGGCCTGGCCAGCACCCTGGCCGTGCTCAGTCGTTCCGGCAACCACGGGCGTGAGGAGAGCCGATGACCGGGATCGAGGCCATCGCGGAACTGTTCGACGGGCCCGGGGCCCGGGATTACCTGGGCGAGGCGGTAACGATCGGGGAGCACATGCGCCAGGCCGGCGCGCTGGCCGAGGCGGCCGGGGCGGCCGCGCCGCTGGTGGCGGCGGCCCTACTGCACGACGTCGGGCACCTGCGCAGCGAGACGGACGCCCGGCATGGCACCGGGGGCGCGCGGTGGCTCAGCCAGTGGTTCGATGCGGCGGTGACCGAGCCGGTGCGGCTGCACGTGGCGGCCAAGCGCTACCTGTGCGCCGCCGAGCCCGGCTACTTCGCCCTGCTGTCGCCGGAGTCGGTCCGCACCCTGGCCCTGCAGGGCGGCCCGATGGCCCCCGAGCAGGCCGCTGCGTTCGAGGCGCTGCCGCACGCCCGCGACGCGGTGGCGGTGCGCCGCTGGGACGACCAGGCCAAGGACCCCGCGGTCACCCCGCCGACGTTCTCGCACTTCGCGGCCCTACTCGAGAGCCTGACCCAATCCTGACAAGGTCGGCTTGCGGCCCGTAATGCCCCAGATTAGCCGTTCGATCCCGTCGTCACCCTGAGCTTGCAGATCCACCCAGGTCATGCTCCTCAGGAAGACTGGCAGCTCAGGCTTTGCTGCCTCGGGCAAAAGCACGGGGATCACCGGGCACCCACGCTCCGCGAACTCGTTGAGAAACGCTCTCAGCTCCCGGTTCTGCCACGGGCCGATGCCGCTGGGCCCGACGAAGACGGCGGCAGTGCGGATGTTGCTGATCTGCCGTTCTAGCTCCTCCTGCCAGTCGCGGCCAGGAAGCAGCTCGGCCTCGTCCAGCCACGGCAGGATGCCACGCTCACGCAGGTGCCGCGCGATCAAGCGGACGGCTGGCTTGTCCGCGCCGTTGTGGCAGAGGAACACGTCGAAGTCGGTCGTCTCCTTCTTGCCCATGATGACTGACGAGGCGGCCGCGATGCCGCGGGCCGCGTCGGCGGACGCGTCCATCTCCCTGGCGGCTGCATCCTGAGCCTGGCTCAGCGCTTCATAGGAGTCCTCGAGAGGGACACGGGTCTCGTCTACCGGGCAGAGCATGCTGGTCCGGGCGCGGCTGACTGCTGCCTCGACCTGTTCGGTGCTGAAACGGGTACCGCACTCCGGGCATCGGTACAGATGGATCCGGCGGACGGTGCCTGGCGTGGCCCGGCGCTCCAGGTGGGCCAGGACGAAACGCTCGAACTGGAAGCGAACCACGTCGGCGACGTTCCCGGAGTATCCGGTCTGGAGCGCGCCGCGTCCCTCATCGGAGCGCGTCAGGAACAGTGTGCAGGTGCCTCCGGCGTCGGCATCGAACTGTGCGGCCGACTGGAATGCGCCGCGGCGGGTGAACCGGTCACTGCGGGCCAGCCGGACAACGAGGGTGACGTAGATGTTGACGACCGGTCCGTCGAAGGTGAATTCGACTGTGTTATCAGCCGGTTCCGCTGCATCGGGCAGGTCACGCCGGAATGCGGCGGGAAAGACCAGCTGGACCCCGTCCTCTGTCGCCTCGCGCAGCACGATTTCATGCCTAGTGAGTTCCTCGAGCGTGGCGATGATAAGCAGCTTCTCCTGATGCTGGTCGGCGATTCGCTCCTGCTCGGGGAGCCGGAAATCGACGTCGAGCACGCGTGACTCCAGCATGCTGCCGAGGCCGTCCGGCTCGTCCCGCGCCGCGTTGACAATCGCGCCCGCATACACGTCGATGAGTTCCGGCTGTAGCAATACAAGGTCACCGAACGCCAGGCGCTTGACCAGGCCTGCTGATTCCAGCCGCGCCACGCACCCTTCGAACACGCCGCGCAGCCGACCCTCCCTATCGCTGCCGGATTCAGCATCCAGCAGGTCCCGGCCGACCTTTGCGTCAGGATCGGCTTGCGCCGCCGGGCCGGTGACTGGTGCGCCAAGGAAGGACGCCAGCAGTGCAGCCAGCGGGGTTAGGAGCGTTCCGGCCTCCTTCTGTTCAAGGACGAAGCTCTTGGCTGCGGCGAACAACGCACTGGACGTGACCACTGGCATGCGGCCCCAGTCGATCGCGCTCAGTATCGCCGCGCGCAGTTCCGCAATGCCCCAGTCCTCTTTCGCACTGGTGGGCAGACTAACCGCGGAAATCGAACTCCGCGACGACTTCGGCGAGCCGTTCATCTGACACGCCGACCACGCCGCGATCGGTACGCCCCCGACCAGGAACGTCGGCAGCGCAACGCCCCCGGTGGCCTGGGCATGCTGCAAGGCCCGGGCCCAGTAGCCGATCCCGGCCAGCGGCGCGGTCTCGCTGCGGGAGTCGAACATGACCAGCGCCACCGCGCCATCGCTGAGATGCAACTGATGTACGATCCTGTAACCTGGCTGGCCTGCCAGGTCCCATAGAAGCACCTCGCGCTGCGCCTCGGACCCCCGGTTCAGCTCAGGGATCGGCATCTTCCAGATGCGCCGGGCGTGTGTCGACTCAGTGGGACTGAAGGGCTCACCCGCCAGCACCAGCGCCAGGCCGGATTTGCCGACCCCGGAGTCACCGAGCAGGAGAATCTTGGCGTTCGCGTACGTGCTCACGGATTCGGACGGAAGGCCAGGATGGGCACTCCAGCTGCGGGAAAACTCGATATCGGCGATTTCCGGTCCGTTCAGCTGGACCAGCAGGTCGCTATGCTGCGAGGCAGCGACATGCCGGTAGCCCCAGTCCGCGCGCGTCGGCAGGTCTTCTCGCAGCAGGATAGTCCCGGCCGTGGCGGGCCAGACGTAGTACGCCTGGCGCGTCCATCCCATCAGGCAATCGCGAGCGGAAGAATAGGCGATGCCCATAACCCAATCCTCAGCCTCGAGGACCCTGAGCTCCCGCCCGGCACGGACGTCCCAGATCCGGACGGTGTTGTCGGCCGAGGCCGTCGCCACGGTGGCGATCTGAGAGCCGTCCGGGTAGAAGCTTGCAGCGGTCCCAGGACCGAGTCGTACTGACTTCCCACTTGGTATATCTAGTACCTCGACGCCGCCGAACACCAAGCCCAGCTTGGCGCCGGTACTCGACCACGTGGCCCGTCCCAGAGAGCCTATCCCAGTTTCGCAGAGCTTCTCACCGAGCCTCTCCCGGTCGAGCCGGTAGACTGCCAGCCGCTTGGAGCTAGTGGCAACGGCCAGGTGACCATGGTCTGGCGACAGGTAGACCGCGGTTACGGCTGGTTTCTTCTTCTCCTCCTCCTCCTCCTCGTCGTCCCGCGACACCGATGCGGCGGAGTCGGGGCTTAGCTCGTCCCCGGCGGTGACTTTGGTGCTGTGCTCCGCCTTGTCACGCTGACGCCTCCAGATGGGCATGCTCCACCTCCGTTCAGCCGCCTGGCCCGGATCGGGCCGGCGTGCGGGACAGGGCGTTGACCGCGGTCGAGTTGCGGACGCTGAAGGCGACCGCGCGGCCCAGGTAGCGGTCGTCTGACCACTCGACCGGCGTGCCGGCCAGGTCGGTGGTGAGGCGGCGCTCGCGCAGCATCGGCACCCGGGGCTGGACGCCGAGCAGCCGGGCGTCCTCGGCCGTGGCCGCCACGGCGTCGATGACGTGCTCGGCGTCCGCGAAGACGATGCCCAGTTCCTCCAGCCGCTCTGTGATCGAGTCCTTCTCCAGTTCCATCCCGGCCACCAGCACGCCGACCCGGTCCGGGTAGACGCCGCGCTCGATCATCACCGGGTGCCCGGATAGCAGCCGCACCCTGGTCAGGTGGTAGACCTGCGCGCCGGGAGACAGGGCCAGGCGTTCGGCCTCGGTGGGCTTGGCCGCCCGCCGCCGGATGGCGATCACCAGGCCACCCGGGACCTCGCCTATGGCCCGCGCCCAGCGGGAGAAGGACAGCAGCTCGCCGAAGCTCTGCACCCGCGGGCCGCCGACGACCACCCGGCGCGCGCCGCGCCGCGACGCGATGATCCCGTCGGCGCGCAGCGCGGCGAACGCCTGCCGGACGGTGCCACGTGACACCGAGTAGCGTTCGGCCAGTTCGTGCTCTGACGGCAGCCGGGTGCCGGCCGCGTAGCCGCCCGCCGCGATGGCCGCCTTGATGTCCTCGGCCACCGTGCGGTACAGCGACGGCGACGCGGAAGCCCGAGGCACCTCGTGATCTGCTGCCATGGAAACCGAGCGTAGCCCCATCGCCGCCGGGCAGGTGGATGCCGCCTCCGCCGACCGGACCGTCGATCTGGTCATCGAGGCGGTGGCCCAGCCGGCCTGAGCGTTTTGCGGTGACGGGCCGGAATGGGTTACTTTGCTGGCCGATGGGCCTGAAGTCTGGGCGGCGCGGCCGGCGGTCGCGGGTAATCGCCCTCATATGCGCCAGCGTGCTCGCCGCCATCCTCGTCGCCGCTCCGCTCGCTTCCGGGCTGCCCGCGCTGGCCCGCCCCGCCCTGGCCAACCCCGCGCCCCGGGCGTCCGCCGTACCGCGGCCCGATCCGCTGGCGCACGCGTCGGCGTTCCGGCGTGCAGCGGGGCAGTCGGCGCTGGCGGCACCAGCCGGCGTGGCCGTGGACCCGCGGCGCAGGCGGCCGGATCGGCCCGCGGGCACCCCGCACGCGCCGGCCTCGGCCCGCCCCGAACTCACCCGGCGCCGCCTGCTCACCGGCGCCACCGCGCTGTCCGGGGTGGCCGCCGGGGCGGCGGTGCTGCCGGTCAGCCTGCGCCGGGCGCTCGCCGCCGCGCTCCAGGCGCCGCCCGGCGGCTCGCTCCGCGACATCGAGCACATCGTCATCCTGATGCAGGAGAACCGCAGCTTCGACCACTACTTCGGCACGATGCCCGGGGTCCGCGGCTTCGCCGACCCGGCCGCGATCAGGCTGCCCGGCGGCGCCCCGGTGTTCCGGCAGCCGTTCCCCGGCCACGCCCAGGGCTACCTGGCCCCGTTCCACCTGGACACCAGGACGACCAGCGCGCAGGCCACCCCCGGCACCGACCACTCCTGGCCGACCCAGCACCTGGCCTGGAACAACGGCGCGATGGACCGCTGGGTGCAGGCCAAGGGCCCGTTTACCATGGGGTACTTCACCCAAGCGGACATCCCGTTCCAGTGGGCCCTGGCCCGGGCCTTCACGGTCTGCGACCACTACTTCTGCTCGGTGCTCGGCCCGACCAACCCGAACCGGCTCTGCATGTGGACCGGGATGATCGACCCGGACGGCACCGGCGGCGGCCCGGTCACCGACAACAGCCCCGCTTACAACAACGTCACCCTGTCCTGGACCACCTACCCCGAACGGCTGCAGCGGGCCGGCGTCAGCTGGCAGGTGTACCAGGAAGAAGACAACTACGACGACAACGCGCTGGCCTGGTTCAGGCAGTTCGCCCGGGCGCCGGTCTCGTCGCCGCTGTGGCAGCGGGGGATGCAGAAGCGCCCGGCGGGCTGGTTCGAGGCGGACGCCAGGGCGGGCCGGCTGCCGCAGGTTTCCTGGCTGGTCGCGCCCACCGCGCAGTCCGAGCACCCGGACTACTTCCCGGCCGCGGGCGCGGAGTACGTCGCCAGCAAGCTGGACGCGATCGCGTCGAACGAGGACCTGTGGCACAAGACCGTGTTCATCCTGACCTACGACGAGAACGACGGCCTGTTCGACCACGTGCCCCCGCCGGTCGCGCCCCGCGGGACGCGGGGCGAGTACGTGGGCGGCGAGCCGGTCGGCCCCGGCTTCCGGGTACCGGCCGTTGTGGTCTCGCCGTGGTCGGCCGGCGGCCGGGTCTGCCCGGACGTGCTCGACCACACGTCGCTGATCCGCCTCATCGAGCGGCGGTTCGGCGTCCGGGAGCCGAACATCAGCGCCTTCCGCCGCCGTACCTGCGGTGACTTTACTACTGCCCTGCGCTTCTCCGGGCCGCCCGCCGCCTACCCGCGATCGCCCGGGCCGAGAGTGGTGGACGTCAATGCGACCGCCGAACGGACTCCGGGCGTCGCTCGCGTGTCGGCCAGCGCGGCGGCCGGGAGGCCCGGCCCGGCGCTGGTGAGGGCGAGCTGGCCGGTCAGCCCGGCCTGCCGTTGCTGGCTGGTGGTGTGGTCAATGGTGGTGGTGCTGAAGAACAGCGTGCAGCTCAGGGCGATGGTGAGCACCAGCGGGGTGCTGGCTGACGAGAAGCGCCGGGCGGAGGTGCCGAGGTTCGCGGAGGCCAGGAACCCGCCGACGGGTGAGAACGCCGCGAGTGGCGGTGCCAGCAGCCGGGCGGCCACGTACGGCACGATCGGACCGAGGAAGGCGGCCGCCACCACGAGGAAGATCGCGTTCAGCTCCGATGTCGCCGCGGCCGTCTCCGGGGCGGTGGTGGTGGCCGAGACCGCGAAGAGCGGGATCGCGGCGGCCAGCGCGACCAGCCCGCCGATGACCCGCCCGGGTCCCAGCAGCCGCGGCTCGGCCGCGGCGTCGGTGAGCGCGAGCGTCGGCGGCACGCGGGCGGCGCGCCGCCCGGCGGCCAGCACCGCGAGCAGCGCGGCGGCGACTCCGGCGCAGACGGCCGCGACGGCGGGCAGCCAGTCGTAGTCGAGGGTGAGGTTCGGCGGCGGAGTCGCGGGCGACCCAGGCCGAGCGGGAGCGGGACACCGCGGCCCGGATCGCGGTGGCCGAGGAGCGGACCCGGATCGCGCGTGAGCTGCACGACATCGTCGCCCACGCCGTCAGCGTGATGGTGCTCCAGGTCGGAGCGGTCAGGCATAGGCTCCCGGCCACGCTGGCCGAGGATCGCGAAGCGCTGCAGGGCGTCGAGCAGGCGGGGCGCGCCGCCGCGGACCAGCTGCGGATCGAAGTGAGCGACAACGGCCACGGCGCCGCCGCCAGCGACGGCCGTGGCCACGGGCTCATCGGGATCCACGAGCGCGTCAAGCTCTACGGCGGCGAGATGAGCACCGCGTCCGCCCATGACGGCGGCTTCACCCTCACCGCGCGCCTCCCGCTGACCGAGTACCGGTCATGACGATCCGCGTCCTCATCGCCGACGACCAGTCGATGGTCCGCGCCGGTTTCCGCATGCTGCTCTCCGGCGAACAGGACATCGAGGTGGTGGCCGAGGCGAGAGACGGGCTCGAGGCGGTGGCCGGGGCCGCGCGGTGTGCCCCGACCGTCATCCTGATGGACATCCGGATGCCCGAGCTCGACGGACTGGAGGCGACGCGGCGCATCATCGCCGCCGACGCCGCCGCCCGGATCCTGATCCTCACGACGTTCGGCCTCGACGAGTACGTCTACGAAGCCCTCCGCGCAGGGGCGAGCGGGTTCGTGCTCAAGGACGACCCTCCCGAACAGCTGATCGCCGCCGTGCGCACGGTCGCAGCGGGAGACGCGCTCCTTTCACCCGCGATCACCAAGCACGTGATCAAGCAATTCACCCGCATCCCTCGCCCCGCGCCGCCGAAAGAGCTGGACGAGCTCACCGCACGAGAGCAAGACATCCTGCGGCTCATCGCCGGCGGCCTGTCCAACGCAGAGATCGGGAAACAGCTCTACATCAGCGAGACGACCGTTAAGACACACGTCACGCACATCCTCGCCAAACTCGGCCTGCGCGACCGCGTCCAGGCGGTCGTACTCGCCTACCAGACGGGGCTCTTCGAGAAACGCACCACCCCGCCATAGCGCGGCAACGCGCATGTGCTCCCGGGTGAACATTGGGATCGGGGCTGCTCATGCGTGGCGTCGGGTCGCGCAGAATTAGTACAATCCGAGCGTTTGATGGTAGTGCCCGGCCGCCGCCCTGGCCTGCCACCGACGGCAGCATCGGACGGGGTCTGGGAGAGGCATGACCGAGCTCATCGCACATCAGTCCGATACCCACCAGAAGGCGCTCCGGATCAACCTCGACCCGCGCTGGTACGGGACGATCGCGGAGATCGGGGCCGGCCAGGAGGTGGTGCGCTGGTTCTTCCGGGTCGGCGGCGCCGCCGGCACCGTGGCCAAGTCCATGTCGGCCTACGATATGGCGGTCAGCGACGCGGTCTACGGCAAGTCCGAGCGGTACGTCTCCGTGGGGCGGCTGCAGAACATGCTGGACCATGAATTCGACCTCAACGTGGAGCGGCTGAACGAGGAGCGCGGCGACTCCAACTGCTTCTTCGCGTTCGCCGACACGGTCGTGGCGCGCAGCTACCGGGGCGGCAACGAATGCCACGGCTGGATGGGCGTGAAGTTCCAGTCTCAGACGCACGACGAGCCGAGCCAGA
>Ga0335069_10011779_pt1 | contig 12326 bp, 8 predicted proteins | sample Lox_Sample_11_FD_206714 | JGI IMG/M metagenome (GOLD analysis project Ga0335069, IMG submission 206714) | Soil microbial communities from Loxahatchee National Wildlife Refuge, Florida, United States - Lox_Sample_1.1 | ecosystem: Environmental > Terrestrial > Soil > Wetlands | place: USA: Florida...
CCGCGCTCGCGCCAATCAAGCGGGGGAGCAGTTTGTTGTCATTCACCAGCCGGTGGAAGCCATCCCAGAACGAGACGGAATGCTTGCCTTCGTCATAGTGCTTGGCCTTCACCAGCTTTCCACTTTCATCTTCTTCGTGACCGGCCGCGTGCAGGAAGCGTGGAGTTTCCTTCAGATGCCTATGCGCGCCATAAACGGCAAGCGCAGGCACGGCGCCGAAGGCGACCAGGATTCGCCAGACCATGTCGTGGGAGAGATGTTGTCAGCAACCCCGAGGCGAACAGCGGGCCGACAATCAAGCCCGCGGCCTGCATGGCGAACACCAGCGTCACCATCATGCCGCGCGTCGACTTGCCCGAGTACTCGCTCATGATGGTGGCGGAAACGGGATAGTCGCCGCCAATGCCGATGCCAAGGATGAAGCGCAGTCCAATGAGCCACCAGATGTTGGGCGCAAACGCGCAGCTGATCGCACCGGCAGCGAGCACCAGCACCTCGACTCCGCAAATGCGGTTGCGGCCTAGCACGTCGGCGATGCGGCCGAACAGCAGCGCACCCAGCGGATACTTGCGCACCAGCAGCACCAGCGCGGCCGCTTGCGGGCTAGGCTTGGCCCGGCCCTGTTCCCACTTCTCCAGAGTTCTTTCGTTGATACGCAACCTCCGCGCGAAAACCGCGCGGCGAACAGCGCAACTTTTTTCGGGTGTTGCGTATCAGCGCGGAATCGACCAGCGGCTGCGGCGCCGGCTCGATCTTGTAACTCCGTAGTGTGAGCTTTTCCCTGGCGATGGCTCTTCATCGCCGACACGCCTCTCCCAGTTCCTCAAAGATTCGTCTCTTCGCCATCACTGTTTCCTCCCCAGATTTATCGAGCACCCCGAAAGGGGCTGTAGTTTGAAATGGCCTCATTGGGCAGAATTCACGACATCTTCTGCAAGCTCGGCGGCAACATCGGCGATGGCTTCCTCTTCCAACATGAACTCCAACAACTCCTGCGGGGCAGACGAAGTCCAGACGGGAGCGAACGACAGCCGATGCAGCGGGGTCGGCCCTCTTTCGCGCAGCGTCTTCAGGTGCTTTGGTGTGCTGTAGCCCTTGTTCGAAGCCAGACCATAACCGGGGAATGCCGGCTCCCATGCACTAATCATTGCGTCGCGCTCTACCTTCGCAATGATTGAGGCGGCGGCAATCGAGGCCGATAGAGCGTCGCCATGAATTATGGGAGTCTGTACGCAATCGAAATTGATTCGCAGCGCATCGATGAGCAAATGGTCCGGGCGCAGCTGCAGCATCGCGACCGCCTCTTCCATCGCGCGCTTTGACGCCCAATAGATGTTGATCTGATCGATGGTGGCCACGTCCACTGCGGCGACGGCCCAGGCCAGCGAGTGCTCACGAATGCGCGGAGCGAGCTTCTCGCGCGTCTCTCGATCCAGCAACTTGGAATCGCGCAAGCCACGAATACGATAAGCCGGATCGAGAATAACCGCGGCAGCCACGACAGGCCCAAAGAGCGACCCGCGACCGACTTCGTCGACTCCAGCGACCAACTTCGCGCCGGAAGCCCACGCCAGCTTCTCAAACTTCAGCGTGCACTTCAGCCTTTTCAGCAAGCGGAGCTTGAGAGTAGCTTTAGAGACCGCCTTGCCTTGGTCTCGGGCGGATCCTTTTTTCGCAGCACTTTTCACCGGGAAGCCGTTGATGAGAATAAGGAAATTCTAGAGCACCTCGCCGCCCAGGAACGCCCTTCGCGGACAAATTTTTCGGCGCCCTTCGCATGACAAAACAATGACGATTTGGCTAACTGACAGCACCGTGCTCGGGAGCCGCATCCCAGCTGTCGAGGCCGGAGATGAGCAGATCTGCCGTGAAATTCGCATTGTTCCTGGCTTTGAGCCTGGGAGTCGCGCTGTTACAGTCCTGCGGTGGCGGAAGTAACTCCAGCAGCGGTTCAGGCAGTAGCGGTGGTTCAGGCGGTACCGGCGGCTCAGGTGGTAGCGGCGGATCTGGATCTGGAGGCAGTGGCGGTTCTGGCGGCTCAGGTGGGAGCGGCGGTTCGGGTGGCAGCGGGGGTTCGGGCGGTAGCAAAGGCATCGCCCAGGTGCAGCACATCGCTGTTGTGGTGCTGGAGAACCTCAATTACAGCGATATCGTCGGCAGCTCAAGTGCCCCTTACATCAACAGCCTCATCGCTCAAGGTGGCATCGCGACCAACTACTACTCCAACGTACACCCCTCCATCGGCAACTACTTCGTTATGACAACCGGCGAAGCCTACAGCACCGACGACAACTTCCACGGGATAGTCCCCATCGATAATGTCGTCCGTGAGTTGCAGGCCGCGTCGAAGTCATGGAAGGTGTATGCGCAAAGTCTGCCACAGCAGGGCTATCTGGGTGGCGATATGTATCCCTATCTTCAGCGCCACAATCCCATCTCCTACTTTTCTGACGTGCAACCGCCCTCGCAACTAAACCTGAACATGGTCGACTTCTCGCAACTCGCGACCGACTTGGGAAGCGGACAGCTACCCGCGTACTCATTCATTGTTCCCGACGCTCAGCATGATGCCCACGACTGCCCTGGCATGATGGGCCAGAACTGCGATGTCAGCGTTCGTGTTGCCGCCGCGGATACGTGGCTGTCGCAAAACATCCCCCAGTTGCTGAACGACCCCGCTTTCCAGCAAAGCGGCATTCTGATTCTTACAACTGATGAATCGCGCAACGATAACAGGAACGGTGAGGGACAAGTGGCAACTGTGCTGGTCGGAACCGGCGTCAAGGTCGGCTATCAAGGGACTGGCATGTACGACCATCGCAGCCTGCTGGGCCTTACTATGACCGCACTTGGCGTGAGCACGATTCCCAACGGCGCAGGCAGCGCGCCACAAATGACCGAGTTCTTTCAATAGCTCTGGCGGGGCAGATCAGCGGTCAACAACGGGATTCCGCAGGCTCCCCACGCCTTCGACGGTTATTTCGACGACGTCCCCGGCGTTCAGTGGGCTGACTCCCGCCGGCGTTCCGGTTGCAATGACGTCTCCCGGCTCGAGTGTCATCACGTTCGCAATGAAGCGCATCAGAACATCGAGCGGAAACAGAAAGTCGGCTGTGGTGCCGTCCTGACGCGCCTCTCCATTAACACGGGTCTGAACCCGCACACCGTGCCAGGGATCGAGATCATCCGCAACTACTGGTCCTATAGGACAAAACGTGTCGAATCCCTTTGCCCGGCTCCACTGACCATCCTTGTTCTGCAAATCGCGAGCGGTCACATCATTGAGGCATGTGTATCCCGCAATGTAGAGCCTCACATCCTCATCTTCGCGCAGCCGGTAGCAGCGCTTGCCGATAATGACAGCGAGTTCGCCCTCGTGGTCAACCCGTTGCGAGAGACCCATCGGACGGCGAATCTCATCGCCCGGCCCGATGACGGAAGACGGCGGTTTCAGGAAAAACAGCGGCTCCGTCGGAATCGGATGGTTCAGTTCCTTGGCGTGCTCGCGATAATTGCGGCCGATGCAGACGATCTTGCTTGGCTCTGCCGCAGCCAGCAGCCGGATCGAGTCCAACGGTAATCCGAGATTCTCCGCGTTTTCGAAATCCGTCAGGGAGCGGGGAGCGTCCGCCAGTGCCCGGGTGATGATCTGCTTGCCGCCGACATCCTCAATCAGCCCGTAACGCCGAAGTTCGTGATAAGAAAACCTGCAATATCGCACGACAGTCCTCAATGATTCGGTACGGTTTCGCTGGCTGGGGTTGACTGCGGGCTCTGGTTGCCGCGCAGATCGACCGCCGAAACAGCATAGAAGTATGTCTTGCCCGGTTCAACCTTGTCGTCGCGGTAAGAGGCCACCGGAACGAGTTGAGTGTTCAGCTTCTCAGGCTGCGATCCCTTGACCCAGCGGAAGATGTTGTAGCCCGCCAAATCGCTCTCCAGATTCGGTGCCCAGGTCAGATCGATGAACGGCTTCTGCCCGACGCTGGAGAACACCGCCTGCAACCCCGCAGGTTGAGACGGCGGATAAATATCTTTGGTGAAGACCTCAACCGGAGGCGAGTCTTGGCCCTCCACCGCGGCATTTATGCCGTTCGCGTTTACCTCGCCCAGCGTCGTGATGCGATATTCGTACTTCTGCTCCCAGGCGAATGTCTTGTCCAGATACGATCCAGTCGCGGTCGGCATGACATCATCCAGCACGATGTACGCCGGTGCTCCGACCGGGCGACGCTCGATTCGATAACGGTACGTGACACCGGCCGGGGGCGGCGCCGCCGCCGGACCCGACCACGAGACGTGTACGCCATCGGCGCTGACCTGGGCTGATAGTTTGTCGGGAGCGGCGATCACCGGCACCAGCGGAATCGGCACCTGGTTGGAAAGGCCTCCGCTCCGCCCATTTACATTCACCTCTTCTACGGCATAGGTAACGAACCCCGATGGGTTGGCTTCGCCGAGTTCTGGCGGGAGATTATCGACGTAATGGATGCGGACTTCTCCCGGAGGTGGCGCGTTCTTCTGTTTTTGCGGCGGCTTGGGCGTCTGCGGCTTTACCTCCGCCACCACCTCACACTTCGCCATCAGGGTCGTGCCCTCATGCCGGCAGATGTTTGTAACGGGATTGTGCTTGATGTTGGTGCGATCGGTATTCTTGCGCGGCATCGTCCATTCCAGATCGACCTTGTTGCCGCGGCGCGAAGCCGTCAAGTCCTCGACCGGGCGCGGCAGGTTCAAAGACGGAAGCGACGGCGATCCCGGCGTTCCGCACGCCGAGAACGCCAGAGTGAGCAGACAGCTCCCGATCAGCCCCGCCAGCCGCAGTCTCATGGAAGCTAACAGGGTAACAAATCGCAGTGCCCTCTCGCCCCGATCCCGGTAAACCTGCCCAAACGGACCGGCGCACCAGGTCTGCACCTGCTTGCTGTCATAATTTCATCGTGCGAATTCTGATCTCGGCTGGGGAGGCATCTGGCGAGTTCTATGGCGCAGAGGTCATACACGCTCTGCGCCGGCAGGCTGCTTATGGCTCCACGGAACCGCTTGAGTTTTTTGGCGTCGGAGGCGACCGCATGCGCGAGGCCGGCTGCGAGTTGCTGGTCGACGCGCGAGAGATCGCCGAGGTGGGAATTGTCGAAGTCATCAAGCACATCCCGAAAATCTATCGGCGTTTTCACGAGGTAGTTCGCGAGGCGGAGCGGCGACGCCCGGACGCGGCGGTCTTGATTGACTTTCCCGACTTCAACTTGCGGCTGGCGCGCGAGCTGCATCAACGCGGCGTTCCCGTCATTTATTACGTCAGCCCCCAGTTGTGGGCGTGGAAACAGGGGCGGATCGAGCGGGTTCGAGAGGACGTCAGCCGAATGCTGGTCATCTTCCCGTTCGAGGAGAAGTTCTATCGCGAGCGCGGCATTGCGGCAGAATTTGTCGGACACCCACTAGCCGAGCTGCCAGCGCCAGAGATCACGCGCGAGCAGCTTGCCGCGGAATATGGCATCGACCCTCAGCGCCACTGGATCGCCTTGCTGCCCGGCAGCCGTCGTGGCGAGGTATCTCGCATCTCCCCCGTGCTGTTGAAAACAGCGCAACTCCTTGGATCCGAATACGTTTACACCGTGCCAGTCGCGTCTACTCTCGACCGCAGCTGGATGCAATCGCTTCTGCGCGACTATTCCGGGCCACCGATCACCCTTACCACGGACGCACGTGCGACTCTGCTGCACGCCCGGGCGGCTGCCGTAACCAGCGGCACGTCTACCCTGGAGGCGGCGCTCATCGGCACGCCATTTGTCATGGTTTATGGAGTTGCGCCGCTTACCTGGAAGCTGGGCCGCCGTCTAGTAAAGGTAGACCGCTTCGCGATCGTGAACCTGATCGCCGAAAGAGACGTGGTTCCGGAACTGGTACAGACGGATTTCACGCCGGAGCGAGTCTGCGCGGAGCTGCGGCGGATCATCGACGATGGGAAGGCACGAACAACAATGATGGAGGACTTCCGCGAGGTTAGGCGTCGGCTTCAGTCTCGGCAAGACAACGGAGGCGCATCCGACAGGGTAGCGCAGACCGTACTGGCCATAGCGAGAGAGGCGAAATAAGCCGGACCTTGTTTCACCACGGAGGCACGGGGGACACGGAGGTTCAAAAACGGTTCCTGAAGAGCACGTGCTAATCAAAACTCTAATTCAAAAACTTTGTGTCCTTCGTGTCTCCGTGGTGAGACTTTATAGTTGGGAAGAGGTAAGCCGCGGAGCGCATCTTTCCTCGCGTATTTCCCATCATTTATAGTGAGCAGCAGAGCAGGAGTTGGTTCCAATGCACACGGCGCGTTCGTTGATACGGATTCTGGCGTTCGGCATTATCGCAGTGGCTGCGGTCTGCGTTGCCGCCGAGAAGCCTCGGATCCACGTGGACGATTACATTATCCACGTTGTCGTCACGCCCCAGAATCATCAACTGAAGGCACAGGCGCGGGTGAAGTTCACCGCCCTTGATGACATCAACATCGCCACATTTGAACTGCACAATGCGTTGCGACCCACGCGCGTGCTGGACATGAACGGCCAATCGCTATCAGCCGAGCGCGTCAGCCAGGACTCCACGATCCGCATCTCGCTGCCGAGTCCCCTGACCAAAGGCTCTTCCGACACCCTGATCTTTGAGTATGAGGGGGCAATCCAGTCGGCTGACGACAGCCCTGTTCCTGGCCTGAAGCTGGCCTACGTAGGTGACCCAATTACCTATCTGCTGTACGCGGGGCGCTGGTTCCCGATGGTCGGCTACGGAATCAACCGTTTCACCTCCACGATCAGTGTGAGTGTCCCAGCAGGCTATACGGTGATCGGCAGCGGGAAACAGGGGGCTGCGCCGGGTTCCGAAGTGGAGGAGGCTGCGACGCCGCGCAAGGGAGCAGCGCAGGGCCCGCTTTCGCGCCTGGCAACGCCTCCCGGGGGTAGCACCGTCACCTTCACTTACACCGACCATCCGAGCTTTCCCGGAACGCTCATCATTGGCAAGTATGTTCAAACCAAGAGCACCGAAGGCGGCCTGAACATCAACGTCTACACCACGCCCGAGCACAAAGCCGCCGCATCACAATACGCCGACACCGCGACGAAAGAGTTCTTCTTCTTTACCTCGACGTATGGGACGCCGTTTAACCAGAATCTCAGCGTCGTGGAGCTACCGAACGATACCGTTCCTTCGGCCTGGGCGCCGGAAATTGCGGCGCTGGCCGGACGCTACTTCACTGACAAGGGAAACTACCGTCTGCTGGCCAACTCCATCGCGCACCAGTGGTTTGGAACGATGGTCAGCCAGGCGACCAGAAACGATTGGTGGCTGACCGATGGCGCTACGCGCTATTCGGAAGCGCTGTATGTGGAGCACGTGGCCGGAGAAGCGGGCTTCCAGGAAGTCACCAAGGATATGTCGGTCGGTGCGCTGGCCTACGTCTCGGTGCCGCTGGCCGACGTGGGACGGCTGGACACCTTCTCGCCGGAATTTCAGTCGCTGGTGACCGACAAGGGCGGCATGATCTACGCCATGTTGCGCTGGGTCATTGGTGAGGAGCCGTTCGATAAAACGATGCGGACCTTTATGGCTCAATATGCGGGGAAGTCCGCAACCGTTGATGACCTGCGCATCGTGGCTGACCAGGAATCGGGGCAAAAGCTAACCTGGTTCTTCACCCAGTGGCTCGATTCAACCGGTGCGCCGCAGTTCAAGAACAAGTACACGGTGTACCGCACTCAGAAGGGCTTCCGTGTTGTCGGTGAGATCTCGCAGGACATGGACCTGTTCCGCATGCCGGTGGAACTGCGCATCGATACTGACGGTAAGACGGTGGATCAGCGGGTCGAGGTCGAAGGCACCAATTCGGCCTACTCTGTCGATACCTTCGGCAAGCCGCGGCGCATCACCATCGATCCCAATAATCAGGTGCTGCAGAATTCGCAGGACCTGCAGGTGCGCACATCGATTATGCGCGGCCAGCAGGACGTCGAGCAGGGCGACTTGACCGAAGCGCTGAAGGAGTTCCAGAAGGCGCTCGACGTCAACCGCAACAGCTCCTTGGCACACTATCGGATCGCGGACGTTTTCTTCCTGCAGCACAACTACCAGTCGGCGGCAAATGCCTATCGTGAGGCGCTGAACGGTGATGGCGTCCCACGCTGGACGGAGGTCTGGAGCCACATTCAACTGGGCATGATCTTCGACATCACGGGCCAGCGCGAGCGCGCGACGAACGAATATCGCCAGGCGCTGCAGACCAACGACAACACTCAGGGCGCTCTGGAAACCGCCCGCAAATATCTACAGAGTCCCTATCAACCGCCGAGCAGCGACAAGCCGGGCATGCAGTAGGTTTGTTCGCCATCCGGTGCTCGGTTCACTTCGGCTATCGAAGCTGTTTGGCGGGAATCAGCTTGCAGTGGCGCTGGCCGCGCCGGCTTTGAACTTTCCACCTAGTAGAATAGAAGTTTCGCGGCTTGCGGCCCTGCGCTGCCGTTGTGCCGCTTTGTAGCGAGGCTATCGCAATCATGTCAGCATCTACTCACGATGAGGTGAGAGCCGCAACCACACCGGGCGAATCCGCTGAACGACCGTCGAATTTTATCCGCGATATCATCCTCGAGGATCTGAAGGCCAACAAGTACAACGGCCGCGTGCAAACCCGCTTCCCTCCCGAACCCAACGGTTATCTGCACATCGGTCATGCGAAATCCATCTGCCTGAATTTCGGTTTAGCTGCCGAGTTCGGCGGCAAGACCAATCTTCGCTTCGACGACACGAATCCTGAGAAGGAAGAGCAGGAGTATGTAGATTCCATCATCGCCGACGCGCGCTGGCTGGGCGCCGACTGGGACGATCGCATGTTCTACGCCTCCGACTACTTCGACCAGCTTTATGAATGGGCGATGCAGCTCATCAAGGCGGGTAAGGCGTATGTCGATGATCTCGATGCCGAGCAGGTGCGCAAGTATCGCGGCTCGCTGACCGAACCCGGCGCCGAGAGCCCTTATCGCAACCGTTCGGTGGAAGAAAATCTTGATTTGTTCGAGCGCATGCGCGCCGGCGAATTTCCCGACGGATCGCGCACCTTGCGTGCGAAAATCGACATGGCATCGCCGAACCTGAACATGCGCGATCCGGTGATGTATCGCATCCTGCATGCCACGCATCATCGCACCGGCGACACATGGTGCATCTACCCGATGTACGACTTCGCGCACGGGCAGTCGGATTCGATCGAGCAGATCACACATTCCATTTGCACGCTGGAATTTGAAGACCACCGCCCTCTGTACAACTGGTTCATCCAGCAACTTGGCATCTTTCCTTCGCAGCAGATCGAGTTTGACCGTCTGAATTTGACGTATACGCTGCTCAGCAAACGCAAGCTGCTGCAATTGGTGCAGGAGGGCCGAGTGCGCGGCTGGGACGATCCCCGCATGCCGACGATCTCCGGCATCCGCCGGCGTGGCTACACGCCGGAGGCGATCCGAAATTTCTGCGCGGCGATCGGCGTGTCAAAGACCAACGGCATCATTGATCTCGCCATGCTGGAGCACTTCGTCCGCGACGACTTAAACAAGCGCGCTCTGCGCGCCATGGCGGTGCTGCGGCCGCTGAAGGTCGTGATTGAAAATTATCCCGAGGGCCAGATCGAGGAGCTGGAAGTAGTTAACAATCCCGAGGATGCTAGCGCGGGCACGCGCAAGGTGCCGTTCTCGCGCGTGCTTTACATCGAGCAGGACGACTTCCGCGAAGTTCCGCCAAAGAAATTCTTCCGCCTATCACCTGGTCAGGAGGTGCGACTTCGCGGCGGATACTTCATTACCTGCAAGAGCGCGTTAAAGAACGAGAACGGCGAGGTTGTCGAAGTGCATTGCACCTACGACCCTGCGACACGCAGTGGCAACGCCCTGGATAATCGTAAGGTGAAGGCGACCATCCACTGGGTTTCGGGCGAACATGCGATCGATGCCGAGGTGCGACTGTACGAGAATTTGTTCTCGAAGGAAGATCCCAGCGACGTGCCCGAAGGGCAGGACTTCACCGTGAACCTTAATCCGAACTCGCTGGAGGTGATCCCGCAGGCTAAGCTGGAACCCTCGCTGGCTTCGGGCAAAGAGGGCGACCGCTATCAGTTCGAACGCCTGGGATACTTCTGCGTCGATCCGGACTCCAAGCCGGGAGCACTGGTCTTCAACCGTACCGTGCCGCTGAGAGATACATGGGCGAAGATTGAAAGACGGGAGAAGAGTGCTTGAAGGGCACAGCTTCACCCGTTGTGGATATTTAATTCTGCTTGTTCAGCCCGAGGCGAGGGACCTGCTGTTCGCATGCGGCAGAAGGGTGTCGCCGCTGAAGTGGCTCGGTATCTCCGGACTATCTCACCCACGTTTCAAGCATCCGCCTTTTCCGCAAATGGAACACGCCGTCCCTTTCTAATGAAGAAAGGTGCTCCCCGTTTGTCAGACCGCGAGTACCATCGCCCCATAGCGGCGTGTCGGATTCCTGCGCCATGGAAGTGGCAATGCGGCCGTCTGGAAAAGCGCCCCTCCCCCGGCGCAAGGCCGTTACGAAGGGTGCAAATACCGTTGCACGTTTCCGCTGGGAGGACTCATGCGTACTTCGAGTTGGCCGTTTTCACAAATAATAAAACTACTGTGTTTGCTCACATGCTTCTGTGCTGCGATGGCAATTGCGTGTCCGGCACAAACTCTTACCACGCTTTACAGCTTCTGCTCGCAGGCAAACTGCACGGATGGTTACGTGCCCCTATCGCCTTTGGTACAGGGCAGCGACGGCAACCTGTACGGAACCACCAATTATGGCGGCACCAGAAACAGCGGGATGGTGTTCAAGATTTCCCCGAGTGGCACGATGACTGCGCTGTACAACTTCTGCTCGTGGGACGACTGTGAAGACGGGCAATATCCCGCGAGCGGTCTGGTGCTGGGCAGCGATGGCAACTTCTATGGGGTGACTTTTTCGGGTGGCTACAGCGGCGGCGCGGCGTTTCAACTCACTCCGAGCGGCACCTTCACTCTGCTCTACAAGTTTTACGATCCGGGACCTGATTACCCCAGCCTGCCCTATGGCACGCCGGTGTTCGGGAGTGATGGGAATCTCTACGGCACAACCGTGAACGGTGGATCTGGCACTAACTGCGGCAATGCCGGCTGCGGCACGGTCTACCAGTTGACCCTCAGCGGCACGATGACGATCCTGCACAGCTTCACTGGCACAGACGGGGCGAACCCGCAGGCGGGATTGGTGCTGGGGAAAGACGGCAACTTTTATGGAACGACCGGCAGCATGGGCAGCAATAATAACGGCACAATCTTTAAAATGGCGCCGAATGGCACCGTGACCACCTTGTACAACTTCTGCTCGCAAGACAACTGCGCGGACGGCAACAACCCGGCCCTCTTCAGTGCACTTTTGCAAGCCGGCGACGGTAACTTCTACGGAGCAACCCTGGATGGTGGAGCGAATGGCTGGGGCGTAGTTTACAAAATTACACCCGCGGGTGCTTACACGGTCCTTTACAGCTTTTGCTCGCTGACCGCCTGCGCGGATGGACAGAACCCCAACGGGGGCCTGATTCAGGGCACGGACGGATCCATCTACGGTACGACGCAGGGCGAAGGAGAAGAGGGGCCCGTGCGTGGTCGCCACCCCACCTCTAGGCCAACGCGTCGAGGGCTAAGCAGCTCCGAAATCAATGGAACAATATTCAATCTGAGTCTCTCCGGCTCACTTACCACGCTCTACAGATTCACAGGCGGGGACGACGGAGGCGGACCGGCTGCCGGCCTCCTGCAAGCCAGCGACGGCAACTTCTATGGAAGCACGACGTACGGTGGTGTCCACGGCAGTGGCGGGACGATCTTCCGTCTGGGCACAGCGCCTCCACCTCCAACTGGTTTCCAATTCGTTCCTTTGAGCGGCTGCCGGCTTGTCGATACCCGGCAAACAGGCAACCCGATTCCTGCCGGCACGGTGCAGAATTTCACCATCCCTCAACTGGGGAACTGCAACGTCCCGGCATCGGCCACAGCTTACTCACTGAATGTCACAGTGGTACCGTACGGTCCGCTCGGCTACTTGACGATCTGGCCGACAGGCGCCGCGCAACCTTCAGTCTCCACCCTGAACTCCGATGGACGGACGAAAGCCAATGCGGCCATTGTGGGCGCGGGTACAGACGGTGCGGTCAGCGTCTATGTCACGAACACCACCGATCTGATCCTTGACATTGACGGCTACTTCACTACGCCCGGACAGAACACGTACCAGTTCTACGCGGTGACACC
>Ga0335069_10011780_pt1 | contig 12326 bp, 8 predicted proteins | sample Lox_Sample_11_FD_206714 | JGI IMG/M metagenome (GOLD analysis project Ga0335069, IMG submission 206714) | Soil microbial communities from Loxahatchee National Wildlife Refuge, Florida, United States - Lox_Sample_1.1 | ecosystem: Environmental > Terrestrial > Soil > Wetlands | place: USA: Florida...
ATAGCCGTTCCCGTTCCTCGCGCGGGAGCGCCGCCCGATAGCGTACATTCGCGACGGCTCCTCCTCGAGGCGCCGTCGATCACGCGGCCGCTCCCGTTGTCCACCTTGTCGCCGCAGCCCAGGTTCGCCGACGAGCAGGGCCAGTACCTGGCCCTCATCCACGCCTGCTCCCTGGTGAACGACAGGCCCCCCGCAGAGGCGGACATGGAGCGCTACTTCGGCGTCACCCCGCCCAGCGTCCATCGAATGATCGTCGAGCTCGAACAGCGCGGATTCAGATTCACCCGCCGACCACCACGGCGGCCGCGCAGCATCGAAGTCATCCTCGGCCCAAGCAAGCTCCCTCGCCTGCTTACCCAACCGAACAAGTCCTCTGTGGAAAGGGACTAGGGGCCGGACAGGGCTCCCCCTGGGATGGAGGCGGCAACCACCACCGAGGGGAGGCCGGGGTCGCCAGCCACCACCGCGTAGAGGTAGGAGTCCCGCCAGACCCCTCGCTGGAGGACGTTCTCGCGGAGCCGACCCTCGCGCCGCATGCCCAGCTTCTCCAGCACGCGGGCGGAGCGGAGGTTGTCGACGTGGCAGGTGGCCCAGATGCGGTGCAGGCCCAGCCGCAGGCCGAGCTCGACCAGGGCGCCCGCGGCCTCGGTGGCGTACCCGCGGCCCCAGGCGTCCCGACGCAGCGTGTAGCCGATGTCGGCCTCCGAGTGCTCGCGGCTCCGGATGCGCAGGCCGCCAGCGCCGATGAGGCCCTCCGTCTCCTTGAGGACGAAGCCCAGCTCGAACAGGCTGCGCGGCTCCTCCCCGCGGGCCGCCAGGCTGCGCTTCAGGTACTCGGCGGTCTGCTCGGGGGTGTTCGGGCCCCACGGCTCGTAGCGAACCACCTCCGGATCGGCGGCCCAGGCGTGGACCGCGGCGAGGTCTGCGGGCCTGAGCTCGCGCAGCACCAGCCTCCGGGTCTCCAGGTGGACATGCGCTGGGGCGGGCGGCATCGGTGGCCGGATTGTCGGCGCGGTCCGCTCCCCCGGCAAGGCTCAACCACTGGCCGCGACCCTGGCGTAGTACCGGTGCGCCCCGCGGGCGCTGGGGAGCGGCGTGAGGCCGAGCCGGGCCAGGTCCCAGCCGGGCGCACCGTCCTTCACCACCACGAGGCGGCGCGCCACCCGCCGGGCCTCGGCCAGCGCCTCTGGGGACAGCGGCCGCGGGTCGGAGAGGCGGCGCACCACCTCGAAGCCGCCGGGCTCGGCGCGGGCCTGGCGGAACATGGGGTCGAAGACGACCACGTCGAAGCTCCGCGCCGCCGCCGACCGCAGGTGCTCCAGGTGATCGGCGCAGCGGACCTCCACCCGCCGCGCCGCCTCGGCCGGGAAGCGCCGCAGCCCCTCGCCGGTCCAGGCGGCGAGGGCCCGGGACGACTCCAGGGCCAGGACCAGGCCTCGGGGCCCGGCCGCGGCGGCGGCGACCAGCGCGTCGGCGCCCAGCCCGGCGGTGCAGTCGAGCACGGCGTCGCCCGGCTCGATCCCGGCGGCGTCGAGGAAGGGATCGCGGGCGGTGGGGTCGGCCGCCCGGCCGGCGCGGGCGTCCAGGTACCGCCTGAGGCGCAGCGCGCCCATGCCCGGCGACCAGGCGTGCTCGGCACCCCCCGAGGAGAGAACGGCCCGACCGGCCGAGAGCACCAGCGCGGCCTCGGCCCCGACCTCGGCCACGACCCGCGAGAGCCCCCTCCCGTCCCGCGCCACGTAGGGGAGCCCGTGGCGCTCGGCGGCGCCCCGGGCGGCCTCGACCTCGAGCGGGTCGGGACGGAGCGGGGTGGTCACCGCGAGGCGCACGAGCCGAGGCATGCCTCGTTCGCGACCCCGGATCAACCCCCGTCGCCGCTGCGGGCTCCGCCCGGGGAGCCTATACTCGTCCACCCGCCATGAGCCTCCCCGTCGCCCCCATCCACGACCCCGTCGCCCACCCCGCCGCCGGCAGCGACCTCAGCGCCGAGGAGGTCGAGGCGCTGGAGGCGGAGATCCGGCGCCTGGCGCGGGAGCGGGACGCGGTCATCCTGGCCCACAACTACCAGATTCCCGAGGTGCAGCGGGTGGCCGACCACGTGGGCGACTCGCTGCAGCTGGCCATCGTCGGCAAGCAGGTGCCGCAGCGGACCATCCTCTTCTGCGGGGTCCACTTCATGGCCGAGTCGGCTGCGGTGCTGGCGCCGGGGAAGCGGGTGCTGCTCCCCAACCTCTCCGCCGGCTGCTCGCTGGCCGACTCCATCACCGCCGACTCGCTCGAGGACTGGAAGGTGCGCTACCCCGACCACGCCGTGGTCACCTACGTGAACTCCAGCGCCGAGGTGAAGGCCCTCTCCGACATCTGCTGCACCAGCGCCAACGCCGCCGCGGTGGTGCGCTCCCTGCCGCAGCGGAAGATCCTCTTCACCCCGGACCGGAACCTGGGCAACTGGGTGAAGGGCAAGGTCCCGGAGAAGGAGGTGGTGGTCTACGACGGCTGCTGCCCCATCCACGACGTGCTGCGCGGCTCGAGCGTCACCAGGGTCAAGCAGACGCGACCCGAGGCGGTGGTCATCGCCCATCCCGAGTGCCGCGCCGACGTGCTGGAGCTGGCCCAGGAGGTCTGCTCCACCACCGCCATGGTGGCGGCGGTGGGCCGACACCCCGAGGCCCGCACCTTCATCGTGGCCACCGAGCACGGAATCCTCCACCAGCTCCGCAGCCGCTACCCCGACCGCGAGTTCATCGTGGCCGACGGCTGCATCGGCTGCCGCATGCACTGTCCGTACATGAAGATGATCGACCTGGTCATGGTGCGCGAGGCGCTCCTGCGGGAGAAGCACGTGGTGGAGGTCCCGGCCGACGTCGCCGTCGGCGCCCGGCGGGCGCTGGAGCGGATGATCGCCGTCCCCCGGGACGCCTGAGCCGTGTTCTCGCGGCGCACCGCCTGGGACCTCCGGGCCAACGCGCTGGCCGCCCGGCTGGAGGCGGCCCGCGCCGCCGGAGCGCCGCTCATCGACCTCACCGAGGCCAACCCCACCCGCGCCGGGCTCCTCTGGCCGACCGGCCGGATCGAGGCGGCGCTCTCCCAGCCCGGCGCCGCAACCTACGCGCCCGACCCGCGGGGTGCGCCGCCGGCGCGGCGGGCGGTGGCGGACTACCTGGCCTCCCGCGGCGCGGCCGTCGATCCCGGCCAGATCCTGCTCACCGCCTCCACCAGCGAGGCCTACGCCCTGCTCCTCAAGCTCCTCTGCGACCCGGGGGACGAGGTGCTGGTGCCCGCGCCGGCCTACCCGCTCCTCGATCTCCTCGCCGGCCTGGAGGCGGTGGCGCTGCGGAGGTACCCGCTCCGCTACGACGGCAGCTGGCATCTCGATCCGGTCGAGCTCGCGGCGGCCCTGGGAGCGCGGGTGCGGGCGGTGGTGGTGGTCTCGCCGTCGAACCCGGTGGGCGCGGTGCTCTCCGCGCAGGAGCTGGCGGCGCTCGACGAGCTCTGCGCGGCGCGGGGCGTGGCCCTCCTCTGCGACGAGGTGTTCGCCGACTCGGCAGCGGCGCCCGCGCCCTGCGTGCTGGCCGCCCCGCGGCGCGCCCTGGCCTTCCACCTCTCCGGGCTCTCCAAGGTGTGCGGGCTCCCCCAGCTCAAGGTCGGGTGGCTGGCCGCCGCCGGGCCAGCGGAGCAGGTGGCGCCGGCGCTGGAGCGGCTGGAGGTGATGGCCGACACCTACCTCTCGGTCTCCGGCCCTTCGCAGCTGGCGCTGGCCTCGCTGCTCCCCTCGCGCCAGGCGTTCCTGGGGCCGCTCAGGGCGCGCCTGGCCGAGAACCGGGCCACCCTGGCGGCGCTGCCCGCCGGTCCGTTCGGAGAGCTCCGCTCGGAGGGAGGCTGGTCCGCCGTCCTGCGCGTCGGGGAGCGGCTCGACGAGGAGGCGCTGTGCCTGGCCCTGCTCGAGGAGGGCGTGGCGGTGCAGCCCGGCTTCTACTTCGACTTCGAGCGCCCCGGCCACCTGGTGCTGTCGCTCCTGCCCCGCCCGGAGGAGTTCACCGAGGGGCTGGCCCGGATCGCGCGGCGGCTCGGGCGGGCGGCCGGCTGAGGGCGGCGGGCCGCGGCGCCGGCAGGCGGGGATGGGCTCCGGCGCGGCCAGGGTGACGCTCCGAGAACTCCACCCCGGGTGGCCGCGCCGGTGGTTTGACACCCCCCCGGCGCGATTCTATAAGGGCTCAGGATGAACCGCCTCAAGCTCTGGCTGTTCGCGCTGATCGTGCTGGCCCTGGCCGCGCTCGGCTTGCGCTGGCTGGCGCTCGACCTCCGCCGCCAGGCGGTGGAGGGGATCGACCGCCAGCTCCTGGCCGCGCAGGCGCGGGTGGATGCGGCGGCGAGCACCCTGCAGGCCGAGGTCGCGGCGGTGGCCGCGCTGGCGGCGCAGGACGGGGCGCTCGCCGGAGCGCTCCGCGCCGGGGCGCCCGCGGCGCCGGAGCCGCCGGCGGCTCCGGGGAAGCCGCGACGGCCCGCGCCCCCGCCGCCCACCGCCGCCAGCCCGGAACAGCTGGACGCGGCCGTCGACCAGGCCGCCGCCGCGGCGGTGGCCGCCGCCCAGCAGGCGCTGGACGGCGCCGCGCAGCCGGGCCGGGAGGTGCTGGCGGCCAGCCGCGAGGGCCTGGGGCGCAGGGGCGGCGACCCTTCGGCCCTGGCCTTCCTCCAGGACGCGATGGACCACAAGGTGCGCCGCGGCTTCGCGGTGCTGGGCGGGAAGGTGCTCGCCGGCGCGGCCCTGCCCGTGGGGGAACAGGGCGCGCTGGCGGTGTTCGCGCCCGTCGACGCCGCCTGGGCGACCGCCGCGGTCGCCGGCACGGGGACGACCCTGATCCTCTCCGCGCCCGGGCTGAAGCCGATCGCCAGCGGGCGGCTGGCCGACGCCGAGGCCCTCTCCAGGGCCGCGCCCAAGGCCCTTTCCCCGGGCGACGCCGGGTCGCTGGGCACCGTCGACGTCTCGCCACCCGGCCTCCGGGTGGAGCTCCCGCCGGTGCGGTCGTTCCTGGGACCGCTGCCGGGCGACCGGGTCCTGGCCCGGCCCCTGGCCGGGGTGAAGGACGGCCGGATGATCCTGGCCCTGGCCACGCGCCCGGTGCTGGCGCCGCTGGTGAAGCTGGAGTGGTACGGCGCGGCGGCGCTGGTGCTGGTGCTGCTCCTGGCGGTGGTGTTCGGGTTCCTGGTGAAGCCCACCGAGATGCTGGCGCCGGTGCCGCCCGCCCTCCTCGAGGCGGCGCGCAAGATCGAGCGGGGCGACTTCTCCGCCCGCGCGCCGTCGATGGCCGGGCGGGTGGGCACCGTGGCGGCGGCGCTGAACAAGGCCGCCGAGGCCGCCCTGGCGCCCCCGCCGGCGGCGCCGCCCTCGGCCGTGGGGGCGCTCGACTCCGAGTTCTTCGCGCGGAGGCCCGCCGCCGCGGCCCCTCCCTCCTCCGATCCCTTCGCCCAGTCCTCGCGGGGCCCGCGCGCGGAGCCGGCGAACGAGGCGCGTGCCGAGGAGGACACCGCCCGCCTCGACGGCGCCAACCTCGGGGGCGCCGCCTTCGAGGCCGCGCCCGTGGCGGCCCCGCCGCCGCCGGCGCCGGCCGTCGCGCCCGAGCCGTTCCCGGCTCCGGCTCCGGCCCCGGCTCCACCGCCCGCGCAGCCCGGCGGCACCGTGCCGTTCATGGTGGCGGTCCCGGCCGCGGCCCCCCCCGCTCCCCCCGCCCCGGCCGCCGCGAGCGCGGCCGACGAGGAGCAGCACTGGCGCGAGGTCTTCCGCGACTTCGTCCGGACGCGCGGCGAGTGCGGGGAGTCGGCCGAGGGGCTCACCTACGAGCGCTTCCGCCAGAAGCTGGAGACGAACAAGGCCGCGCTGGTGGCCAAGTACGGCTGCAGGACCGTCCGCTTCCAGGTCTACGTCAAGGAGGGCAAGGCCGCCCTCAAGGCGACGCCGGTGCGCTGAGCGACCGGCCGATCTCCCCGGCTGGCGCCGCCGGCAGCGAGAGGGTGAAGGTGGTGCCCGCACCCGGCGCCGACTCCACCCCGAGCCGGCCCCCGTGCTCCTCGGCGATGCGCCGGGCGATGGCGAGCCCGAGCCCGGTGCCCCCCTCCTTGCGCGTGAAGTAGGGCTCGAACAGACGGGGCAGGTCCTCGGCCGGGATGCCGGGGCCGGTGTCCGAGACCGAGAGCGTGACCGCCGCGCCCGCGCCGATGGCCGAGAGGCGCAGGACGCCGCCCGCCGGCATGGCCTCGAGGGCGTTGCGCACCAGGTTGAGCAGGAGCTGGAGCACCTGGTCCCGGTCGGCCAGCACCGCCGGCAGCCCCGGCGCCACCTCCCGCTCGACGGTCACCCCCGGCGGCGGGGAAGGGAAGAGGGCCAGCACCGCGCCGATGAGCTCCCCGGGGGCCACCGGGGTGCGCTCCGGCGCGGGCAGCCGGGCGAAGCGGCTGAACTCGTCGACGATCCGCTTGAGCCGCCGGACCTCCTCGGCGATGGCCCGGGTGCCCTCCTCGAAGATCTCCGGGAAGTCGGGGCGTCCCGCCGCCCGCGCATCGCGCAGGGTCTCCACGCTCATGGCGATGGGGGTGAGGGGGTTCTTGATCTCGTGGGCCAGCCGGCGCGCCACCTCGCGCCAGGCCGCCACCCGCTCGGCCTGAGCCAGCCGGGCGCGGCCGGTGGCCAGCTCCTGGGTCATCTCGTTGAAGGCGCGGACCAGCTCGCCCACCTCGCCGCTGGCCTTCCCGGTGACCCGCGCCGAGAGGTCGCCGGCGGCGACCCGGGCCGACGCCTCGCGCAGCGCCTCGACCGGGCGGGTCACCTTCGAGGCGACCAGCCGCCCTGCCACCAGGGCGCCCACCGCTCCCACGCAGAGCGCGCCCAGGAAGGCAGCCAGCACCGCGCCCGCGGCCCGGGCCAGCCCCTCCGACGCCACCGCCACCTCCACCTCGCCGGCGGGCCCGCCCGGCGCGCCAAGCGGGATGGCCCGCCGCGCATCGGCCAGCCCCACCCCGAGCCGCATCCCCACCCGCGTCCAGAGCGGCGCCCCGGCGTCGAGCGGCGCGGCCGCCCGGGCCAAGACCGTCCCGCCTGCGGCGCGCACCGTCACCTCGCCACCGGTCAGCGCCGCCAGCCGCCGGGCCCGGTCCGCGCCCAGCTCCAGACCTCCCGCCAGCCGCAGCCCGCCTTCGCCGGGGAGCGGCGCCCAGGCGATGAGCGCCAGCGACGGCTCGGGCCCGGCGGCGCCGGCCCGCGTCACCACCCGCGGGGCGGCAACCCCCGGCGGCGCCGCCAGCACCGGCGAGAGCTCCGGGTCCACGTCGCCGGCGCGCCCGGGGAGGTGGCCCGAGGTCACCACCCGGCCGTCCTCGGTGGCGACGGCCAGGACGTCCAGCCCCCGCGCCCGCATCCACTCGGCCCCCCGCGATGCGGCGTCGGCAGGCGAGAGCAGGCCCGAGGAGAGATCGCGGGCAAAGCCCTCCGCCTCTGGGCTCCGGGAGAGCTCGGCCACCCGGGCCACGGCCTCCTGGGAGAGGCGCGCCAGCTCGCCGGCCACCGCCCGGGAGGCGCCCTCCAGGCGCGCCGCGTGCTCCTCGGCGAGGGCCCGCGCGAGGGCGCTGACCACCGGGATCAGGGCGGCCGCGATGGGCACCAGGGCGAAGAGGGCGAGGAGCAGCGCCAGCTGGGAGCGGAGCCTCATTGCGCCTCCCCCCGCCGGCGCCAGAGGTCGCCCGGATCGATCCCGCCGTCGACGCCGACGCGCAGCCCCTCCAGCGCGGGACCGGTCGAGGCCCGCGCCCCGGTGGCGAACAGCGGCCAGAGGTCTAGGGCCCGCCCCAGGGCCCGGGCCTGCTCCCCTGCGGCCGCGGGCTCGAGGCCGCCGGGGCCGGAGAGCGCGGCCATGGCCCGGCGCGCGGCGTCCGAGCCGCGCACCGCCAGCACCACCTGGCCGGCGGCCAGCGCGGGGGCGAGCGGCTGCACCGGCACCGGCACCAGCGCCACGTCGTAGTCCTCGGCGGCGAGCCGCGCCGCGAAGCGGGCCGGCTCCTCGAGCTCCAGGGCTGCCCGCACCCCGGCGTCGAAGAGCCGCACCTGGATCCGCTCGGCGACCGCGCGCTGGTCCGGGGCCGCGGAGCTGGCCAGGAGCACGAGCCGGGCGGGGGCGGCCCCCGGGGCCCCGGCGGCCTCGGCCGGGCCCGGCGGGGGCAGGAGCGCCGGCGGGACCAGGCAAGCGAGCGGTGCCGAGGGCCCGCGGGCGAAGCGCTGGCCCAGCTCGGCGCGATCCAGCGAGTCGAGCAGCCGCCGCACCGGCTCGGCCCCTGCGCCCAGGCGCCGGCCATTCACCGCCGCCACCGTGGCCAGCAGCGCCGGGGTGGGGGTCGCCAGGGGGGAGGCGGCCTCGGGCCGGAGCACCAGGTCGACCTCGCCGCGGGAGAGGGCCCGGGCGGAGGCGCGGGCCTCGGCGCCGGAGAGCGTCAGCCGGTCGGCGAAGGGTCGGCCTCGCCAGTGGAGCGGGTTCGGGAGGAGGCGCGCCCCGGCCGCGTCGAGCGACTGGAGCTGGAACGGCCCGGCGCCCCCGCCGCGGGGCGAGATCACGGAGGCGGCGGGAGTGGCCAGCGCGTAGGGCCACTCCGGAAGCGGGAACGCCAGGGTGACGAGCAGCTCCCGGTCGGAGAGCACCTGGACCCCCGCCAGCGTCGCGGCGCGCCCGGCCAGGAACGCGTCGGCGCCCAGCACCGGCAGGGCCACCCAGGCGTTGGGGGCGTCGCGGGAGAGGAGGCGGGTGAGGCTCGCCGCCAGGTCGGGGGCGGCGAGGGGCGAGCCGTCGGCGAAGCGCAGCCCGGCCCGGAGCCGGAGCCGGAAGGCGCGACCGCCGGCCGCGGCGACGGGGACCTCCTCCAGGAGCCCGGGCGCGAGGTGCCCGGCCTCGTCGATGGTGAGCGGCGTGGCGTGGACGGCCCGCACCAGCAGGACGTCGGCGGGGTCCACCGCCTGGGCCGGATCGGCGATCCGCGGCGGTGCGGGGAGCTGGACCCGGATCTCGCCGCCGTAGGCGGGCCGGACCCCGGCCCGGGCGGTGCCGGGGAGGGTCAGGAGCAGGGCCAGCGCGGCGGGTAGGAGGCGAGGGGCGGCGCTCACCTGAGCTCCCGGGGATCGGAGGTGAGGAGAAGGAGGTCGGAGACCTCGCCTTCGCCCTGGCGCGACACCACCGCCACCACGGCGTCGTCGACGCCGTCGCCGGTGAGGTCACCGCCGGCGGCGGCCAGCACCGCGCCCTCGAGCGGCGGCGACTCGAAGAGCAGCGAGCGCTCGACGCGCGGGGCGATGACCCGGATCCGGTCCGGGCCGGTGGCGGACGGCGAGGAGGCCACCACCTCGGCCATCCCATCGCCGTCGAGGTCCGCCAGCGCGAAGCCCACCCCCACGCCGGGCAGCGCCGGGCCGGCCGGAGAGAGGTCGGGGCCGAGCAGCTCCAGCCGCAGCGAGCTGTCGAGGGCGGCGAAGGCGATGGGGCCGCCGTGCGGGGCAGCCGAGACCCCGTAGAGCTCGCGGTCCGAGCGAGGGCGGGAGTCCGGGTCCACCGCCAGGGCGAGCTGGTCGAGGAGGAGCCCCTTCCCCGGCGCGAACTGGCCGAAGAGGCGGACGCCCTCCGCCGCGCACAGCGGCGCGGCGGAGAGCGCGGCCACCACCTCGAGCCGGTCGCCGCTGCGGTCCAGCACCTCGCCCCGCGGGGCCCCGGCCCACTGCACCGCCAGCCGCCCGCCGCCGAAGTCGCCCACCGAGAGGACCGCCGCCGGGTCGCGCACCGCCCGCCACCCGGAGCGGTCCGGCTCTCGGCGAGCCAGCTCGGCGCCCGCGGCGGAGAGGAGGAGGACGGCCCCGGGGGTGGCCGCGGCGATGGCAGGGCCCTCGCCGGCGTCGCCCACCGCCAGCGCCAGCACCCGCCCGGCGATCCTCCCCAGCGGCACCAGCCGGATCGCGGGCGCGCCCGGCGGTCGCTCCTCGCGCCCCAGGAGCAGAGTCTCGGGGTCGGCCGGCCCCCGCGCCTGCACCAGCCGCGGCGGTCGGGCGCGGGCGCCGGGCCGGCGCTGGAGGAAGAACGATTCCCAGGCCGGGATGAACTCGCCCACCAGGGCCAGCTCGCGGCGGCCGGGCACCAGGCCGGCCTGCACCCGGAGCAGCCAGTCCTGGCCGCCGGCGCGGGCCGCGGCCTCGGGGTCGCCGCTGCCGCGGGCCGGGGTGACGGCGTAGCCCTGGCGGGCCAGCGCATCGGCGAGCGTGGTCTCCAGCGGGCCCTGAAGCTGCCGGGCGCGAGCCTCGACGGCGAGGACCAGGCCACGCCGCCCCTCCGCGGGCGGGCCCACGGCGCGGGCCAGGTCGTCGGAGACCGCGGCCAGGGACGCCGGCGGCCCGCCCGACGCCGGGGCCGCCCCGGCCGGCGCGGCCAGCAGGGCGGCCACGAGGGCGGTGAGGGAGAGCAGGTGGGCGTCCTTCCGGCGCGCGGTCACCGATTGTCCATGAAGAAGTTCTGGGGAGCGGCACCGGCCTCGCGCGAGGCGGCCTCGGTGGGCGCGGTGCCGGCGAGGAAGGGCACGAACGGGGCGTCGGCGACCTCGGGTGCGGCCAGCTTGCCGGAGGCGGCGTCGATGCGGACCTGCTCCACGCCGGGGACGAGCGCGAAGTCCTGCGGCGGCCGGCCGCCCAGCGCCGCCTGCATGAAGGAGATCCAGGCGGGCAGCGCCGCCACCGCCCCGGTCTCGCGCGGCCCGAGCGGCGCGTGGTCGTCGAAGCCGACCCACACCCCGGCCACCAGGTCGGGGGTGAAGCCCACGAACCAGGCGTCGCGGTGATCCTGGGTGGTGCCGGTCTTGCCGGCGACCGGGCGCGCCAGCGACCGGGCCGCCGAGGCGGTGCCGGACTCGATCACCTGGCGCATCATGGCCGTGAGCACGAAGGCCACGTCGGGCCGGGTTCCGATGGCGGGGATGGGGAAGGGCGGCGGCTCGGCCGGATCGCCGCTCACCGCCGGTTCCAGGCCGGGGTCGGGCGGGGTGGGCGGCTGGGCCGGCGCGGCGTCCGGCCCGGCCGCGGTGGCGGCCTCCACGCCGCCGTCCGGGCCGCCGAGGGGCGGGGACGCCGCGGGGTGGTCCTCGAGGACGGCCCCGTGCCGGTCCCTCACCGACACGACCAGGACCGGCTGGGCGGCGGAGCCTTGCGCGGCGATGGAGGCGTAGGCGTTGGTCAGCTCCAGGGGCGTGACCTCCCCGGTCCCCAGCGCCAGGGTGAGGTTCCGGGGGAGCTCGGAGGAGACGCCCATGCGGTCGGCGAACCCGATGACGGCATCCACGCCCAGCGCGTTGACCAGCTTCACCGAGACGGTGTTCTTGGACTGGGCCAGGGCGTCCTCCAGGAGCATGGGCCCGTCGAAGGCGTCGCGCTCGTAGTTCTTCGGTTTCCACTCCTTGCCGGTCCACGGGTCCCGGTAGAGGTCGGGCGTGTCGTAGACCACGGTGCTGGCGGTGAACCGGCGCGACTCGACGGCCGCCCCCCACACGAAAGGCTTCATGGCGCTGCCCGGCTGGCGGCGAGCCTGCAGGGCGCGGTCGAAGAGGTTCTGCGGCCCGTAGTCCAGGCCGCCCACCAGCGCCCGGACGCCGCGGGTGGCGGGGTCGATGGCCACCATCGCCCCCTGCACCAGCGGCGTCTGCTCGAGCGACAGGGGGAGCGCCCTCTTCTCGCGGGCGGCCCGCTCCGGCGGGAGCTTGGCGGGCAGGACCGCGACCCGCACCACGTCGCCCTCGGAGAGCACCGCCGACATCTTGCGCGGCGCCGCGGTCGGCTCCTGCGGGTTCCAGCGCCGGGCCCAGGCCACGTCGGAGAGGCCGATCTCGCCCCGGGCGTTGCCCAGGTCCACGGTGGCCACCCGGTCCTCGACCTTCACCACCAGCCCGGCATACTCGTCGCCGACCTGCAGCGGACGGGCCCGGGCCATGCGGGCCACGTCCTTCTCCTGCCCCGCTCCCGCCTCCCCAGGATCGATCAGCTCGGGGTTCACCCGACCCAGGTCCCAGACCAGCACCTCTCCCGGGCTGGGGTCCACGCCCTCCAGCTGCTTGCGCCACAGGGGGAGGGCCGCCAGCCGCTGGGCCGGCTCGAGATGGAAGATGGGGCCGCGCCAGCCCTGGCGCCGGTCGACCGCCTTGAGCCCCGACTCCAGCGCCAGCTCGGCGTAGCGCTGCAGGCGCGGGTCCATGGCGATCTGCACGGTGAGCCCGTCGGTCTCCACCCGGTCCCTTCCGTACTTGTCGTCCAGGTAGCGACGGAC
>Ga0335069_10011781_pt1 | contig 12326 bp, 8 predicted proteins | sample Lox_Sample_11_FD_206714 | JGI IMG/M metagenome (GOLD analysis project Ga0335069, IMG submission 206714) | Soil microbial communities from Loxahatchee National Wildlife Refuge, Florida, United States - Lox_Sample_1.1 | ecosystem: Environmental > Terrestrial > Soil > Wetlands | place: USA: Florida...
CCTCCGCGCCTTCCGATGCGTAATGACCAGCTTCTTCAATGGAAACCGTCGACTCGTGGACCTCGTGGCTGGCATGCGATTCAGGATCAGCCGATTCTCCCGCGGCAACTGCCGATTCCACCGGGTTCGCCTCGCTCGAGTGGCGCGGTTCCCCGGTCTGCTCCTCGATGACCAGTTCTTCGGTATTCAATTCTGCGGGCGGGTTTTCTTCCGGGCCAACTTCAGTGGTTTCGATAGCCGCGCCGGATGCGGGCTCAAGGGCGGGGCCTTCGTCCCCGGATGGCGTCGGAGCAAATTCCAGCGGCTCCTCGACAAATTCTTCTCCAACCGGAGCCGCGTGCGCGGCATCGGCAAACACGCCCTGCGGTTCCCCATTCACACGGGTCAACGTCTCCTGCTCCGGTTCGGAGCGGCGGTGACGTGACAGCGACTCGCCGGGGAGCAGGCCCGACCCATCCCACTTGATCGGTGTCTCGATCAGCGTGGCCGGTTTGAACGAGGCGGCGGGGCGAGGCAGCGCAGCCGACTGTGGCTCCGTCCTGGGGGGTTCCTGTGTCCGCTCGCTGCCGCTGTACTTGGACAGAGACTCACCCGGAAGCACGAACGGAGAAGGGGCGCGTTCAGCCCGCGGTGCGGGCGAGGTCTGTGCACCAGAGGGCTCAGTCGCAACTCCCGCCGCGGCATGGATTTCGGGAGTGACTTCAGGCTCGGCGAGCTCCGAGGGCTCCAGGTAGGTCTCGGCGGATGCCTCGCTTTCGACGGGATCGGAGACGTGCGTGGGTGTACCCCGGCCTCCACGGCGCCGCCGGCGTCCGCGCCAGCGCCGGGCGCCTCCTTCCGCAGGCTGCTCGGCCCCGGTTTCCACCTCGCCGGTCAGTGCGGGGATCTCGGGTGCAGCGGTTTCGGGCTGCGACACTTCGACCGGGGCCTCGGCGGCGCGGCGATCCCGATCCCCCCGGCCTTGCCGTTCGGATCTGCTTTCGGATCGCGATTCCTGGCGCTGCTGGCCGTTGCCGTGGCGAACCTCGCGGGGAGGCTGGTTGCCGCCCGCCTGGGCAGCCCTCTCCAGCTCCTCAGACTCTTCCTGGTCCTCGAGCTCCAGGAAATCAGTTACATAAAGGAAGGCGTCGCGCTCCAGCCCGAGGTCCACAAATGCGGACTGCATGCCCGGGAGGACCCGCGTCACACGCCCGTTATAGATCGATCCGGCGAGGGTGTACTCGTTTTCGCGCTCGTAATAGATTTCCGCGAGCTGATCGTCTTCCAGGATAGCCAGCCGCGTCTCATGCGGCGTGCTTGAAATACATATCTCTTTTGCCATCGTACCTTTCCGCCCGGCGGCGGTAGCCGTCCGGGGCCTGCGGCCCTAAGGGGCCCTGCGGCAAAGTCCGATGGATGCTTACGAAACCGGAAGGATAGGGAATGTGCGGGATGGATGACCGGGGAGACGCTTGCTTGCCCAGAGCCGCGCGGCTGCGCACCCGTGGGGGCGGTGAACCGCGGCGGTCAGCCTCTAGTACTGGCCGAACGAGCTGTCTTGTATGGTGATCCGAATGCAGAAATTCTGTGGCCACCCATGCCAACGCCGACCAGATGATCGACATAAGCGGGGCCGTTCGACCCTTCGCAGCCGCACAGACGCACCGCGCAATATGAGCGGGAAAGGGGATGCATCCGACTCCCGCGCGATCCGTGTGTATGATGTGCTGCGAACGGTTTTCCCGTTTCTGCGTGCTCATGAACCTAACCTGCCGGGCCGGGCATCCCTCGGGAACCTTGGCCGGCGAATATTTGAGTTAGAACTTGTCTTCTGCCTTCCGGGAAACCCGCCCGGGCCGGGCAGAAGATGAAACTTGTTGCGTCAGTTTACAAACCGGCGCATGCGGACATTCATCGCCACGCCCAGCGCCAGGAATGTGAACAAGACCGAGGATCCGCCGTAACTCATTAACGGCAAAGGGATTCCGGTTACCGGCATAAAGCCTATGACCATGCCCACATTGACCGCGATCTGGAAGGTCAACACAGCCACGATCCCCATGATAATGAGGGATCCGGGCAGGTCGGCGGCTGTTTGAGCGTTTTGAATCAAACGCATCAATATAAAGAAGTATAGCAGCAGGACGAAAACCGCGCCCACGAATCCGTGCTCCTCGCTGAACGCGGCAAAGATGAAGTCGGCATGGGGAATGGGGATAAAGGCGCCCTGGGTCTGAGTGCCCTTTTCTGCGCCCTTGCCCCAGATGCCGCCCGCTCCGACGGCGATCTTAGCCTGCAGGATCTGGTAGCCCGAGCCTCGTGGATCGTCGTCTGGATTGATAAAGCTGGTCAGGCGGGCCTTCTGGTACGGCTTGAGTACCTTGCCGCTGTGCCAGGCACCGAAGACCAGAACCAGAAATGCAGTGCAGAGAACGGCCGACTGCCGCCAATTGATTCCGCCCAGGAACAGTCCCGCGATCAGCACTGGCGAGTAGGTGAGCGCGGTGCCCATATCCGGCTGCGCCAAGACGAGCAGCATCGGCAGGCCGACCAAAGCGAACCCCTTGAATATCTCCTTCCAGGTGAAACCGCGGGCACCCAGGTTCGCGACATAGCGCGCCATGGCCAGGATCAGCACCAGCTTGACCCATTCCGACGGCTGGAAGTGCATCGGCCCCATCTTAATCCAGCGGCGGGCCCCCATCTCCTTGTGCCCGATGACCCGCACAGCGAGAAGGGAAACAACGCTGAAGCCGTACAGCCATGGCACCCAGTCGAGCAGGCGGTGATAGTCGATCCTGGCGAAGATGAACATTGCCATGAGACCACCGACGATGTACCAAATCTGCTTGGTATGAAAGCCCACATACCTGGTGTGCAGCGTGGCGGAGTAGATCTCCAGCACGGAGGCGGTGCAAACCAGCAGCACCAGCACCAGCAGGCCCCAGTCGAAGTCGCGAAAGCTCAGAAAACGACGCATCAGTGCAGCCCTTCGCGCCGGCGTCTCTGCGGGTCGACGTTTTGAAAGGGCACGACTTTAGTCGTGCCGTTCAGCGCAGCCACGTCAGAGCGGGCTTTGGCCCCTGAGGGACGTATTTCGTCCTTGGCCGGCGGGTCAACCGGGAAGTGCCCGGAATGCAGGCTGTCCGCCTCAGCCGTGTGCACGCTGAGATCCCTCCCAGGTTTCAAAATCGAGACCTGGGGCACCCGACCGCCATCGGCTGGCGCGGGGGCCGACCACACCGCCCCCACTTCCACGGGCTTGTTCTCGCCCGCTTTCTGCAGAACGTTGTTTTCCCGCCGCCGCTGCTTGTTCACATAGGTGGTAACGATGGCCTGCGCGATGTGGGCCGAGTTCGCGCCCCAGTCGCCGTGCTCCTGCAAAACCACGATGGATAGCTCCGGATTGCGCCGGGGCACCATTCCCACGAACCACGAGTTCGGGGTGCGCTCGCCGCCTTTGACGTGGGTGTCGCCGCCGCCCACCACCTGCGCCGTGCCCGTCTTGCCGGCAAAGTCGACACCCTCGATGTGTGAAGCTGCTGCCGTGCCGGTGGTCGTCGCCGCCGCCATTCCGTCCGTGATCGTCATCCAAGTGTCGGTATCCAGGGGAACCGTTCTATCACCCGAGCCGGGAAACGAATCCAGCACCGCATGGTAAAAGTCGGGCGGCAGTTCGGTTTCGGCCACCAGGTGCGGCCGGACGAAATGGCCGTTGGAGGCGATGCCGGAGAGGGCGCGCAGCAGCTGGATCGGCGTCACCTGGGTTTCGCCCTGGCCGATGCCCACCGAAATCGTGTTGCCGGCGTAGTACTTCTGATGGAAGTTCTTCATCTCCCACTGGGTCGAAGGCATCACCCCCGACATCTCGTTGGGCAGGTCGATGCCGGTCTTCTGCGACAGGCCGAACGAGGTCGCGTACCTGGCGATGGTGTCGATCCCCAGCCTTTGCGCCAGCGTGTAGAAGAACGTGTCGCATGACAGCGGAATCGCCTGCTGGATGGCCAGCACGCCATGGTGCTTGTCGCAGTGGAAGAAGCGCCCGTAGAAGGACCCGCCGCCCACGCAGTTCACCCGCATGTCCTGGGCCACCCCTTCCTGCAGGCCGGCCGCCGACATGATGATCTTGAACGTCGACCCGGGAGCGAGCTGGTCCTGGATGGCCTTGTTCATCAGCGGGTGGCGAGGATCGGTGATCAGCGCGTTCCACTCGTCGCGATGGATGCGCACCGCAAAAGCGTTGGGATCAAAGTTGGGATGGGATACCAGCGCCAGGATTTCGCCATTGCGCGGGTCCATCACGACCACCGCCCCGTTGGCATCGCCGAGAGCGACCTCCGCCTCGCGCTGCAGATCCAGGTCGATGGTGAGTTTCAGGTCGTGGCCCGGCTTGGCGTGCTGGGTGCCCAGAACGCCCACTTCACGGCCGTGGCTGTCCACGATGACGTCCCGCGAGCCGTCCTCGCCGCGCAGAATCTGGTCGTAGGTCTCTTCCACGCCCGCCTTGCCCACCACGTCGCCCGGCTGGTAATACGCGTAGCGCGGCTTGTTCAGGTCGTCTTCGCTCACCTCACCCACGTACCCCACCAGGTGGGCCGCGAAGCCGTCGCGCGGATACAGGCGGCGCTCCTCGTCGATGGTTTCCAGTTCGGGCAACTCGTTGCGGTGTGCCTCAATGAACGCCTGCTCGTCGGCCGTGATGTCCTGCTTGATGGGGACAGGCTGGTATCCGGGCGAGAGCCGGTAGTGCCGCAAAGTGGCCCGCAACTGCTCGAGATCGAGGTGCAGCCCCTGCGCAATCATGGGCAGGTCGGCGTCGATGTTCTTGTTTTGCTCGCGTACCAGGAAGCAGGATACGGACGGATAGTTATCGACGATCAGGCGGTTTTCGCGGTCGAAGAGCTTGCCGCGCGCGGCCAAGATGGGCACTTTCCGGATGCGATTCTGTTCGGCCAGCTCGCGGAAATTGGTGGCGCCCAGCACCTGCAGCCGCCACAAGCCCGCGGCCAGCGCCAGCATCATCAACAGGATGCCGTACTGCGCCACTGCCGATTTCACAGTGGACAGCTTTTCACCGCGGTTCGCTACGTCCTCGTACATATTCCTGGGTTCTAGAATAAGGCAGATCTTGGTGTGGCTGTTAGACGCTCTCTGTTGGCGAACGTGATTCAAGTACTCCCGTGGGGCGGTGGGTTCCGCTCCCCTCAGGGATTGGTCGCCTGCTGTTTCTCCGCCTCGACGACTGCCTTGCGGAACTCATTCACTGCCGGAACACCCGGCGACCGCAGCGCATCTGTGGCCACGTAGCGCCAGACCGGCGGAGCATCGAGCGCGTTATTCCGCTTCCCGCGGTACACAGAGAACATATCCTGCGATTGACCCACCTCAACCTGCGGATAGGGCGCCTGTGGCTGAGAACCGGTCGGCTGGCTCAGCGGAGGGGGGGTACCCCTCTGCCCGCCCACCCTCGGTCCCGATTCGGACGGCTCGAAGATAACCGGACGATCGTCGGGCATCCCTCCAATGGTGGGCTGGGCCATCCTGCCGCTTCCCTTGCGGACGGAGATGATGAGGTCGGCGTCCGAGGCGGTTAACGCCAGCCGGAACCGTCCCCAGTTCATGAGAGCCTTCTCCACGTCGTCCCGGGCAGTGCGGTTCGCCAGCGGAGCGTCAGCGGATACCCCCGCGCCCGGATCGATGACCACCAGTACCGTTTGCGCCTGTAGAACATCCACGGGCAGGATGACCTTCTTCTTGTCCTTGCCCACGGCAGCCAGGCAGGACAACAGCAGCAGCGAAACGAGAGTACTCCGGCGATCGAGCATGGCCCGCCTCCCGGGCGCAACCAGTCTACCCCGCCCGGGGCCTTCGCAGGGTTCTATTTCTCGCTTCGGTCAGCCCGTCTCGAACGACTGTGAGCCAGATCAAGGGAGACTCGACACAGCGACTGTGCGGCTGTGTGGCTCGATTCCGGCTTAACGTGATGAAGCGAAAGGGAATAACCCCTGCGATACAGCCACACAGCGGAGGAGTTCTTTGAGATTCCCGGGCAGGAGTGAGGTTTCAAACCAGCCTGGAAGGCGGTCGAGGCACATTCGTCCATGTAACGATTGTGCGCCTTCCGGAGATAATTCCCTGCTACGAAAACGACGGCCAAAGACGGGCGAGAGGATTGGGGCGCCGGGACAAGTCCGGGGTTGCGTTGCTGGTTTTTGAAAGGACATGCCTGGTGTGGTGCGTCATTCGGATTGACGATTTATTCTCTTGTCCTGTCGCAGCTTCTTCCGCCCCCTGCGGGGGCTGGACCCACATTCACCCGCATTCCCCAGGCTTGCGCCTGGGGCTAACCATCTCGCGCCCGCTTCGCGGGCTTTACGTCTGGTTCGGCAAAACCGCCGGCTTTACGTCTGGTTCGGCATCACCATCGAAATCTACGACGCCCTGCACTAGTCCCGGACCTGGAACCGGTCCAGCAGCGGGAAGATGAACAGCGCAATGGCGGAATTTCCGATGGCCTCAAACAACATGCCCAGCCAGTTCCAGTGCAGTTCCAGGCCCAGCAGCACGCGGTGGATGAACACCACGATGGCGCTGCACAAAAGCGAGAGCACGAAATTCAGCAGCAGCCGGATGATGGCGTTCTGCACATCGATGCGTATGCCCACGGAGGCCGCCAGGTAGCCGGCGATGGTCTTGGCGATGCCGTTGACGCCGATGGCATGGTGGGTGAGGGCGTCTTCGAAGATACCCATGAACCCGCCCATCACCATCCCCTGGATAGGGCTGCGGCGGCCCAGGGCAAAGTAGACCGTAATGATCAGCGGCAAATCGAAGTAGGCAAACCGGCCCAGCAGGCGCGGCAGCAGGGCCTGAAGCACCAGCGCCACGATGGGCGCCGCCACGTAAAGCGGGGCCGGGTAGCGGTGGACCTCAAGATCGCGGCGGGAATTGGCCGTCAGCACTGACATCGATTATGGATTCCTCTGGGGCGGCTGCTGCTCATCGGGGCTGGCTGGGGTCCGTGGTTTGGCCTCAATGCGAGGCGCAGTTTCCGGCGTGGTCGCAGGCGGCCTGGCCACCGGCGGCTTGGACGTGGTTTGCGGCTTCGTGGCAGCAGGATTCGGCACTGACGGCCCGGGAACGGTCGCGCCGGACGGGCCCGGCTCCTGTGACTGACCCGCGTGCCCCGGCGTAAACCGATCCGGATGCTGCGGCGGCAGAATCTTGGGAACTTGCGCGGTGGAGGGCGTGGCGGGCGCGCCGTTCACGCTCTGCGGGGCGTTCGCCGGCTTGGGCGGCGCGTTGGGATCGGTCAGGCCCGGAAGCCGCTCCGCCATGATGGCCGAAGCCTTCCGTTGCTCCGAAAGGGCCGCGGCGTCGCCGCCCTTCAATTCCTCACTGGTGGCGACATCTTTTTCCTGTTGTGCTGAGAAGCGCGGCTCGGTGTCGGTGATCACCAGGACCTCGTCCAGCCGGTCGAGGTGCGCGGCCGGCTTGACAATGATATTGATGAAACCATCGCGATCCGGATCGGGCTCGACTCTCTCGACAACTCCCACGGGCAGACCGCGGGGAAAGATCTGGTCTCCGCCTGCCGTCAGCACGTTTTCGCCCGGCTTGATGCGCTGGTCGGCGAGGATTCCGACGATCTGCGGCTGGCCCTGCTCATTGCCGCGCAGGATGCCGCGAATCCGGGTCGTTTCGAGGATCACGCCCGCGCCGCTGGTCTGGTCGTTGATGGCCAGCACCTGCGCCGAACGCGGGAAAACCTCACGGACTTTGCCCACAATGCCATCTGCCGTGATGACTGCCATGTCGCGGGCCAAACCGTCTGTCTTGCCTTTGTCCACATAGAAGACGCGGGACTGCTCTGAGCCGCTGGAACCGATGATCTGGGCGGGAAGCGTCTTGTAGAGGTATTTCTGCTGGAAACCGAGCATCGCCTGCAGGCGCTGACCCTGTCGCGCATCTTCCAGCAGGGCGGCCTGCTCCAGCCGAAGCCGGTCCACCGTATCCTGCAGGTCCTGGTTCTGCTGACGCACGTGACGCAGGTCGATGTAGCTCTTCCAGAAGCCGAAGACCCCGGTCTTGGAATTCTCGACCGCCCGCTCGACCGGGGAGACGAGGGCATTTGCCCATAGCCGGATCAGGCGCACGCCGGAGCTGTCGGCGCTATCCAGGCTTCTGCGTCCGGAATCGGTACGCCGCACCTGAACCGCCAGCCCGATGACCTGCGCCAGCAGCAACGCCAGCAGCACGAGCAGGTTGCGATAGCGGACGAAGAAAGATTCCATATCGGTGATCAGTGGTCAGTGATCAGTGGTCAGCAGATTGTCGCCAGCGCAACGCACGGAAAACTGATCACGGATCACTGGTCACTGACCACTTTCTTAGTCGATCTTGATCTTGCGCAGCAGACGGAAGTCCGAAAGCATCTTACCCGTGCCCAGAACAACGGACGCCAGCGGGTCGTCGGCCACCGAGACCGGCAGGCCGGTCTCTTCGCGGATACGCTTGTCGAGGTTCTTGATGAGGGCGCCGCCTCCGGTGAGCACGATGCCGCGGTCGGAGATGTCGGCCGAAAGCTCAGGCGGGGTACGTTCCAGGGCTACGCGGATCGCGTTCAGAATCACGGCGATCGACTCGCCCAGCGCTTCGCGGATCTCGCTGTCGTCGATGGTGATGCTCTTGGGCACGCCCTCGATCAGGTTCCGGCCCTTGATCTCCAGGGTCATCGGCTTGTCCAGCGGGAACGCCGAGCCAATTTCCATCTTGATGTGCTCGGCGGTCCGTTCGCCGATCAGCAGGTTGTACTTGCGCTTCAGGTAATTGGTGATGGCCTCGTCCATCTGGTTGCCGGCCATGCGGACCGACCGCGAATAGACAATGCCGGAGAGGGAGATCACCGCGATATCGGTGGTGCCGCCGCCAATGTCGACCACCATGTTGCCGCCCGGCTCGGTGATGGGCAGGCCCGCGCCGATCGCCGCCACCATGGCCTGCTCCACCAGGTAGACTTCGCTGGCCTTGGCGCGGTAGGCGGAGTCCTCGACGGCGCGCTTTTCCACCTGCGTGATCTCCGAAGGCACGCCAATCACGATCCGTGGATGCACCAGCATCTTGCGGTTGTGCGCCTTCTGGATGAAATAGTTCAGCATCTTCTCGGTGACTTTGAAGTCGGCAATGACGCCGTCCTTCATGGGCTTGATGGCCACGATGTTCCCGGGCGTGCGGCCCAGCATCTCCTTGGCTTCCTTGCCCACCGCTTCTACTTCGCCGGTGTTTTTGTTGATGGCCACGATGGAAGGCTCGTTGACCACGATGCCTTTTCCGGCCGCGTATACCAGAGTATTGGCGGTGCCCAGGTCGATCGCCAGGTCGCTCGAAAACATGCTGAAGAGCGAACGCAGGCCGTGGGTGCGCGGAGAGCGCGACTGATAGCCATTCGAAGACATGGAAAGCTTGGTTCTACCTCTAGGAGTATTGTACGGCCAATGACCAAGAGCGAAACGGGGCCCTGGCATGGGCTAGGGAGCCAGTCGGTTGCTATAAACTCTAGTGGTTTGCCGCATCCTCAGGATAGCGCATATGTGCGCACCTGAACGCGAGATAACGCACTTCAGTCACTATTCTTTTACGGTCCACTGTTTACTTTCCACTGGAGAAAATCCATGTCCATGAACGAATATCGCAATTTGATCGCGGGTGAATGGCGGCCGGCCCACAGCGCCAAAACGTTTTCGAATGTGAATCCGGCGGATCACTCCGACATTGTGGGCGAATTTCCGGCCTCGGATCCCGAGGATGTCGCCGATGCCGTGGCGTCGGCAAAGAAGGCCTTCGCCACCTGGCGCCTGGTTCCGGCGCCCAAGCGGGCCGAGATCCTCTACCGCGCCGGCCGGCTGCTGCAGGAACGCAAGGAACAATTCGCTCGCGACATGACCCGCGAAATGGGCAAGGTGCTGGCCGAGACGCGCGGCGACGTGCAGGAAGCCATCGACGAGGCGTTCTACGTGGCCGGCGAAGGGCGGCGCCTGTTCGGTAAGACGACCCCCAGTGAACTCCAAAATAAATTCGCCATGAGTGTGCGCATGCCGGTGGGTGTCGTGGGGCTGATTACGCCCTGGAATTTCCCCATGGCGATTCCCTCGTGGAAATTGTTTCCCGCGCTGGTCGGCGGCAATACCTGCGTCATCAAGCCGGCAACGGATACACCGCTTTCGGTCTACAACCTGGTGCAGACGCTCGTGGACGCAGGCCTCCCGCCGGGGGTGATCAACATCGTCTGCGGAAGCGGTGGGTCGGTCGGCAATGCCCTCGTCGAGCATCCCGACGTGCGCGCCATCAGCTTTACCGGATCGAGCGAAGTGGGTTCGCGGGTGGCCCAGCGCGCCGCCGCCAACTTCAAGCAGGTGTCGCTCGAAATGGGCGGCAAAAACGCGCAGATCGTGCTCGACGACGCCAACCTGGAACTGGCGCTCGACGGGGCGTTGTGGGGCGCGTTCGGAACCACCGGCCAGCGCTGCACCGCCACCAGCCGCATCCTGCTGCAGAAGGGAATTGCCAGGAAGTTCACCGAGAGGTTCATCGAGCGGGCGGAGGTTTTGAGGGTCGGCAACGGGCTCGACGAGTCGGTGGAAGTGGGACCGCAGGTGAATGCCAGCCAGATCGAGACATCGAACAAGTATGTGGATATCGCCCTGGCGGAAGGCGCAAAGTTGCTCCTCGGCGGCGGACCGCTCACCGATGGCGACTACGAAAAGGGCACGTTCTTTGCGCCGACCATCTTCGGCAGCGTCACGCCCGGCATGCGGATCGCGCGCGAAGAAGTCTTCGGGCCGGTGGTCGCGCTCATCGAGTTTGATACTTTCGAGCAGGGAATCGAGATCGCCAATTCCATCGACTACGGGCTGTCGAGCGCGCTGTATACGAAGGACCTGAACCGGGCGTTCGCCGCCATCCGCGACCTCGAGGCCGGGATCACGTATATCAACGCGCCGACGATCGGCGCCGAAGTCCATCTGCCCTTCGGGGGCGTGAAGCAGACCGGCAACGGCCACCGCGAAGGGTCTGAGGCCATCGAGTTCTTTACGACGTGGAAGGCGGTGTACGTGGATTACTCGGATAAGCTGCAGCGGGCGCAGATTGATAACGCGGAGTAACGAAGGACGTCGCGGAACCACTGAGGATCCGGGATTGGCGCTACAATTCTGCCATGAGCCCCGACGCGCAGCGACTCCTCGATGAAGCACGCCAACTCCCTCCAGAGCAGAGAGTGTGGCTGGCTGAGCAACTGCTCTCACAGGCCAACGAGGAAGCCTCCTCCGCCCTGGAGAAGGAGCACGGCGAGGCGGAGCCCGGCTATGACGAGTGGTTCCGCGCCGGAGTCGAAGAGGCGCTCTCTGATAAATCCCCAGGTACTCCCCACGAGCAGGTCATGCAGGAGATCGCAGAGATTCTCACTTCCGCCCGGGAGAAACAGAGGCTGAAAGAGAGTGCCTGAGTGAAAGTCACGTGGGGGTCGCCGCGCACGGCGCGACCTGCATGAACTGATCGCCTACATCGCCGAAGACAGCGTTCTGACTGCGGAACTCGTTTCGGATAGAATCTGGAAGGCCGTCGCGCAGCTTGCCAATGCGCCCCGCTCCGGACGAGCAGGCCGCGTCGCTGGTACTCGCGAACTTGTCGTCTCGAGGACTCCCTATATCCTTGTCTATCGAATCCGCTCCCGCGGTGTGTTCATTCTCCGTGTTTATCGTGGAGCCCGCCGCTGGCCCGCCCGATTCGACTGATAATATTGCCGAGTCATGGAAAAACCGTACGTTCCCGATTCATCCCGTTATGACAGCGCGACCTTTCGCCGCTGCGGGCGGTCGGGCCTGGTACTTCCGCCCATTTCGCTCGGCCTGTGGCAGAACTTCGGCGGCGCCGACGTCTTCGAGACTGGCCGCGCCATGATCCGCCGCGCCTTCGACCGCGGCGTGACCCACTTCGACCTGGCCAACAACTACGGCCCGCCCTACGGCTCCGCTGAAGAGAACTTCGGCGAGATCCTGCGCAAGGACTTCCGCGGTCTGCGCAACGAACTCATCATTTCTACCAAGGCGGGCTGGGACATGTGGCCCGGCCCCTACGGCATCGGCGCTTCCCGTAAATATCTATTGGCCTCGCTCGACGACAGCCTCAAGCGCATGGGCCTCGAGTACGTCGATATCTTCTACGCGCACCGTCCCTGGGCCAACGCCCCGCTCGAAGAGACCATGGGCGCGCTCGTGGCCGCCGTGCACCAGGGCAAGGCGCTCTACGTCGGTATCTCCTCCTACAGTCCCGAGCGTACCCGCGCCGCC
>Ga0335069_10011782_pt1 | contig 12326 bp, 7 predicted proteins | sample Lox_Sample_11_FD_206714 | JGI IMG/M metagenome (GOLD analysis project Ga0335069, IMG submission 206714) | Soil microbial communities from Loxahatchee National Wildlife Refuge, Florida, United States - Lox_Sample_1.1 | ecosystem: Environmental > Terrestrial > Soil > Wetlands | place: USA: Florida...
CGACTCCCAGGACGAACGCCGGGTACACCAGCGAGTTCACGGTCTTGGCCCGCAGGGCCTTTCGGCTGAGCAGGTATTCGTTCAGCCGCTGGAAGATCGTGGCGAGGTCCCCGGTCTTCTCCCCGATTCGGACCAGGCCGAGATACAGCGCCGAGAACCCGGACCTCCACCCGGAGAGAGACTCGAACAGGCTGTCCCCCTTGCCCACTCGCTCCTCCACGCGCTGGAGGACCGGGCTCACCGTCCGGCCGCCGACGCGACGCGCAACGGACAACGCTTCCTTGAGGGTCAACCCATTGGACATCAGCGTGGAAAGAATCTGCGTGAACTCCAGCACCACGGCGGACTTCAGCTTCTGCGTGCGCGCACCCGCGTCCGCGGAAGCGCGGCGAACGGACAGGATGTAGTACCCCTCCTGGTTCAGGTCACGGAGGATCGCGGCTTCGTGCGCGGCTTCGCGCTGCAGCTCGGAGCGCCTTCCACGTGCATCCACCACGCTGCAGACAAACGTGCTCATCTGGTGAGGATCACCCTCTCCACCTCTTCCAGGGTGGTGATCCCTTCCGTGACGGCGCGCAGGGCGTCACGGAACAGGAAGCGGCTGCCCATGCCGTTGTAGTAATCCTCCATGACCTTGCGAGACTGGTTCTGGACGATCATCTCCTCCACGCGCTCGTCCACCGCGAAGATCTCGGATACCACCGTCCTTCCCCTGTAGCCGGACTGGCCGCACTCGTCGCAGCCCGCTCCGTAGAACGTGGTAGGCAGCTTCCCCTTGACGTGGGCGGAGAGCCAGGCCTTCTGCGCGGGGGTTGGCCGCCTGGGCTTTCGGCACGCGGTACACACCCGGCGCACCAGCCGCTGGGCGGCCATCGCCCGCAGGACCGCGCCCAGGAGGAACGTCTCCACGCCCATGTTGATGAGCCGGGGAATGGATGCCAGGGCATCGTTGGTGTGCAGGGTGGAGAGCACCAGGTGCCCGGTGAGCGCGCTTCTCACCGAGAGCTCCGCGGTCTTTCGATCGCGGATCTCGCCCACCATCATGATGTCCGGATCCTGCCTCAGCACGCGCCGAAGGATGGTGTCGAACGTGAGACCAATGCCCTCGTTGGTCTGGATCTGGTTCACGCCGTCCAGCAGGTTCTCCACGGGATCTTCTATAGTAATGACCTTTTTCTCATCGCTTGCGAGCTCTCTCATGAGGGCGTTCAGGGTGGTGGTCTTGCCGCTCCCCGTGGGCCCGGTCATGAGCACCAGGCCGTTGCTGGACCTGGCGGACCGCCGCAGCGTCTGGAGGAACTCCGGCGGGAACCCCAGCTCCTCGAGCCCCTGCACTTCCCCCTGGCGCTGGAACAGGCGCAGCACAATGGACTCCCCGTCCGTGAGCGGGACAACGGAGACGCGGAACTCCACGTCCGCGGCACCAGCCCGCACGGAGAGCCGCCCGTCCTGCGGCTGGCGGCGCTCTATGATGTTGAGGTTGGCCATCACCTTGATGCGCGAGGAGAGGCTCCTGAACACGCTCTGCGGCAGCACGCGCCCCACCCGAAGCACCCCGTCCACGCGGTAGCGGACCCGTACCTGGCGGGGAAGCGCCTCGAAATGGATGTCCGAGCACCCAAGGCGGATTCCCTCCAGCAGGATATTGTTCACGAGGTTCACCACCGGCGCATCGTTGGCAAGCTTGTCCAGGAGGAGCTTCTCCTGGCTCTCCGCGTCCGTGCGGCTCTGCACCTGGGAGAGCTGCCGGCCCAGGAACTCGGCCAGCTCCTGCGGGTCCACCGCAACGAACTCGAGCGGCGTGCGGAAGAAGTACTTCAGCTCCGACTTCAGGAGCGCATCCCCGTCATCCGCGAGCCCGATCAGGATCCGCTGGTCATCCTCCGCGAGCTTCAGCGCACGGCGGCTCTCCATGAACTCCAGGGGAAACTGCTCGGTGCCCTCCGGAATGGGAGCGTAGTCGGCCAGGTGGGTCATCCATCGTCCCCGTGCAGCTTCTTGTAGTACAGGAGCATCCGGTCATCCACTGACATGGTCTGCTCGTCCGGACGGTCCAGGATGGGAACGATGTAGATGGAGAACTCGGTTCGAGTGGTCTGGTTGCTGGTCCCTCGGAACAGCGCGCCCAGCAGGGGAATGTCCCCCAGGATGGGCGTCTTGGTGAGGATGGTCGTCTTGTCTTCTTCCTTGAGGCCCCCGATGATGAGCGGCTGTCCCGAGAGCATCCGCACCTGCGTGGAAAGCTTCTTTTCCGACGTGTTGGGAGGAAGGGTGACGGACGAGGTGGAGCCGCCCGAGCCTGAAGTGCTGGCGGTGTCCTGCTTGGACAGCGTGGCGTCCACCTGCAGCGTCACCATGTCGTCGGACGAGATCCAGCCCGTCAGGTTCACGATCAAGCCGCTGGAAAGCTGGTTGACGGAACCGACCACGGTCGCGGTGCCGGAGGTGCTGATCTCGTTGGCCACGTAGTACGTACTGGTGGTGTTCTGGAAGGACACTTTCTCACCGGACAGGCCGTGGAGCGTGGTGTCCGCCACCACCTTGGCCGCGTTGTCCGTGAGCGCGGCATTCAGGCTCACGCCGAAGGAGACCCCGAAGTTGCTCACGATGTCGAAGCTGAAGTTCATGAGCTGCCCCAGCGCCCCGGCCAGGGATTGCCCCTGGTTGCCGGACTGGATGGTGATCCCCGGCGTAATGGTAAGAGACTTCCCCTCCTGGAACTGCAGCACCAGCAGCTCGTAGCGCAGGAGCGGCCGCGGAACGTCCAGCTGCGCCAGGTCCTTTCGGAACTTCTGCAGGAGATCTGGCGAGCCCTTGAAGAACACCAGCGTGGGGTCGTTGGTCTTCACCACGTTGGTGTCCGCCACGGAGGGCGGCAGCCTGGCCAGCAGGTCATCCGACTTCATGAATCGCAGGTGGATGGGGACGTCCAGGACCGGCTGGTCCACCAGCTTGATGAAATCCAGGAAGGATTGCCTCTTGCTGTCCGGGATGTTCACCAGCAGGGACGTCTTGCTGGGAAGCGGCTGCGAGTTGAACCCGGCGAGGTCCGGGGGCATCAGCGGAATGACGTCATCCGTCTTCACGTACCGCAGGTCGATGCGAAGCGTGGAGCTGCCCACGGAGGGCTGGTCGATCAGCTTCACGAAATCCCAGATCGGCTTGATCTCCCCGAGGCTGCCGGAGAGCACGATCTTGTTGCCTCTCTCGTCCAGGCGGAAGAAGTTACCCGCGTTGAGGCTCGGGGGGACCAGCTTCAGGAAGTCCGGGGACGAGATGTACTGGAACGTGACCACCACGGTGGTGAGGTACTTGCGTAATAGATCGCGCCGCTGGACCTCGTAGATGTAGTAGACGCCGCTATCCACCTTGAAATCCGCATTGATCTGGAGGAGAAGGACCCTGAGTGCATCGTCAAAACCGAGATCCTTGACGAACACGTTCTCAACGATCAGGTCCTTGTCCAGCAGGTACAGGAACTGGCTGCTCCCCATGTTGAAGAGGGACAGGAGCAGGTCCTTGAACCGCGAACGCGTGATCCGCAGATCGTAGAGGTCCCCGTGCTGGCGGATGGCGTCCGTGGCGGACGGGATCCCGCCGGCTGCCGCCGCGGCGGAGGCCTTGTTCCTCAGGTAGAAGTACTTGTCCTGGACGTCGAGCGTGAAGTCCGGGTACCGGGCGATGGCGATCTTGAGGATGTCCTCCACCCTGGCCTTCTGGACGTTGAGGGTGAATGGATCATTGGGAAGGTTGTCGAGGAGGATGGTCTTTCCGACCTGGTTGGAGAGCGCGCGCAGGATGTCGCGGATCAGCACATCCGAGGCGCTCAGGTCGATCGACCCGTCCGCGTTCTGCCGCACGGAGACGCGCGAGACATAGTAGACGTTGTTCCTGAAGACAGAAGACAGCTTGAAGGTGTCCAGGAACACCTGAAGCGCCTGCTTAAGGTCCATGTCCGAGAAGACATAGCTTGCCTTCCCCGTCACCGTGTCATCCGGGACGATGGAGACCGAGTTGAGCTCTCCAAGGGTGAGCAGGATGTCCTTGATGGACTGGTCACGGAACTCGATGGACTTCATCTGCTGGGGCCAGCAGAGAAGCGCGGTGACCGCAAACAGGACGCACAGGAGGAGCCGCCTCACATCACTATCCCGCCAACCATCACCGCGAGCCCGCCCCAGTACAGGCTCGGGAGGAAGGGGATCGGCTCGCTCATCATGACGGTCCCGTACCTCCACGACAACCAAACGTACGCGCACAGCCCTGAGACGCACGCCAACCCGACGGCACACATGAGCGGCCAGAACGGCATCAGCAGCGCCATGCCGCTGATGAAGACCACGTCTGCCTCGCCGAGGCGGCCGGGGAAGAGCGTGAGGAGGAGCGCGCCCAACAGGAGGACGAGCACGGCCACGGCGGGGTGCCGGGGGTTTCGCAGCACGAGGAATGAGAAGACTGACCAGGCGGCCAGTGAACCGGCAGACGCCGGCGTGGAAACTTCACGGTGCTTCACGTCCTGGAGGGCCAGCGGCAGCCCGATCACGGCGAAGACGCTGAGGACCGCCAGTTCAAAGCCAGGCGGTTTCATGGCGAGGCAGCGTGAAATGCACGGGAGCGCCCAAGCTGACAACAACTTTTTTTCATCCTACGCATCCTGGTCGTAACCGCCATCGCGCCGGCGTCAGTGGCTCAACGGCAGCCGCCCCTGACGCTCCGTGCGCTCGGGCTCCGGAAGCGGGGATACTTGGCGTTATACATCAACCCATGGTTCTTCGCAACGGAAAGACATTAAAGCAATATGACAAGAATCTGCATTTACTCCGCTTCTGGGAGACACTTGTTTAGTACTGCGCACCCGGGTCCGCCGTTCGCGTTCGCCGGAACCCGCGCCGCGCAGCGGCCGTCCACCGACACGGGGCGCCGGTCAGATGACACGCCGGTGATGATAGGGTAGTATCGGCTCGCGAGAGGGCTGGAAGAGTGAAAATACGCAGCAAGATGATCGCGATCGTCCTGCCTCTCATCGTGGTGGGGCTCGTCGTCGGAGGGATCTCCGCCTCGTTCATCGCCCGCAACGCCATCAGCCGCGTGATCGTCACGTTCATGAACTTCAAGACGGACCAGCTCTCGCAGTACATGGACGGCCAGTGGCGGATCCTGCAGGAGAACAACCTGACCGACCGCAAGGACATCGTGGTGGCGGCCCAGGCCGGCGTGGAGGCCTACGCGCGCGGGCTTCTCCTCAGCGACACGGAGCTGGTGTTCGCCATAGACGCCACGGGCGCGGTGGCCATGGCCACCGGAGCCGTGACGATCTCGGACGCGGAGAAGAAGACGCTCCTCGCCTCGGTGATCCCCGGCAACCGCTCGCTGTTCGAGGTCAAGGTGGGCGGCGTGCAGAGGGTGGCAAGCGCGTTCGCGTTCCAGCCGTTTGGCTGGACGGTGTACATCACCGAAGTCCGGGCGGTCTTCTACCGTGACGTCACGCGCATCACCTACCAGACCATCGCGCTGATCATCGGCGGCTCCGCCATCGCGGTGGTGCTCCTCATCCTGTTCGTGGCGCACCTCACGGGCCCGCTCGCACGCGCCGCGGGCACCATGAAGGGCATCATCTCCTCCAACGACCTCACCGCGCGGGTGAACGTGGACTACCGAGACGAGATCGGGGAGATGTCGCAGACGTTCAACGTGATGATCGGGGAGCTGGAAAAGGCGTACAACCGGATCAAGGGGTACGCGTTCCAGGCCGTGATGGCCCAGAAGAAAGAGCAGAAGATCCGCACCATCTTCCAGAAGTACGTCCCGCGGGAGCTGATCGACCGGTTCTTCGCCAATCCCGAGGGGATGCTGGTCGGGGAGAACCGAACGCTCGCCATCCTGTTCTCCGACATCCGCAGCTTCACCACGATCTCCGAGGGGATGAAGCCGGACGCGCTGGTGAGCGGGCTCAACCGCTACTTCTCCATCATGGTGGACGTCATCATGAACCGGGGCGGTATCATTGACAAGTACATCGGGGACGCCATCATGGCGATGTTCGGTGCGCCCGTGGCACACGAGAACGATGCGCTCCAGTCGGTGCTGGCCGGCCTCGAGATGGTGGGGTCGCTGGAGACGTTCAACGTGGAGCAGCGCCGGCGGGGCGAACCCGAGTTCCACATCGGCGTGGGGATCAACTATGGCGAGGTGACGGTGGGCAACATCGGCACCGAGAAGAAGATGGACTACACCGTCATCGGGGACATGGTGAACGTGGCCTCCCGCCTGGAAGGGCTCACCAAGCCCTACCACCAGGCTCTGATCATTTCCCAGATGCTGCAGGAGAAAGTGGCGCGCGACCTTCCCACGCGCCTGGTGGACGCCGTGGCGGTCAAGGGGCGCCGCGGCGGCATCCGCATCTACACCGTCCGCCAGGAGCTCACCGCCACCGAGAAGCAGGTGTACGACGTGCACAACGAGTCCATGGATTACTACTTCGACCGGAAGTTCGAAACGGCGCTCTCCGGGTTCGAGAAGGTCCGAAAGCTCGTCCCGGACGACACGCTCGCGCAGATGATGGTCGAGCGCTGCAAGGATATGATCCAGAGCCCGCCTCCCGAGGACTGGGACGGCGTGGAGATCATGAAGACGAAGTGATCCAGCCGTGACGCGTCGAACGTGGGCTGCAGCAGTGCTCCTCCTCGGCGTCTCGTTCCTGCTGCACGCGGAAGACAACCGCAGGTCGGGACTCTTCGTCTCCCCCCTCTCGGGGAAGGCGGACCCCCTGGTGGAGGACATCCTGGGGACCGAGCTCCGCGCGGCCGTGAGCGGCGCCGGGATCACCGTGGCGCCCCAGCAGTTGAAGCTGCCGGAGGGAGCCGACCAGCCCAGGCCGCCCGCGGAGGAACGCGTCTCCTACCTCCTGCGGGCCATCCCGGCGGAAGCCATTGACGTCATCGCCGCGGCCTTCTACCTCGAGGAGGGTGACGAGCTCACCATCCAGTTCACCTTGTACGACCCCGCGGTCAAGACGATCCTCGGCGGGGTGCTCACGCGCGCCCGCAAGGGGTTGACGCTGTTCGCCAGCGTCGGGGACGCGGTCTCCCAGTTCAAGCCGGTGATCCAGCGCTACGTGCAGGGCGGCTACAAGGTGGAGGCGCCGACCGGCATCGTGGAGCGCGTGCAGGTGGCCGGACCGCCCGAGGGAAGCCGCGTGGTCTTTGCGGACCGCGACGTGGGGCTGGTAGAGGGTGGAAGGCTCATCGTCCCGTACACGCAGTTCGCCATCGGGACGAAGCTCCCGGTCCGGGTGATCAAGGACGGCTACCACAGCTTCGAGGGGAACTTCCCGCTGGGGAGCCCGCAGGTCACGTTGAGCCTGCCGCCCATGCAGAAGGAGACCCGTTTCGATGCGGGGCTGCGCTGGAGCTTCGGCAACGCGGTGGGTTTCGGGATCCAGGGCAGGATCCACCTCGTCCCCGACCAGCTGTTCCTGGGCATGGAGGAATACCTCAGCCTGCAGCCCGGGAGCTGGAGCGGGACCGTCGTGCGGCACTACGACACGAACATCCACGTCGGCACCTACATCATCTTCCCCTACTCCTCGTTCTTCCGCATCAGCGTGTCCGCGGGGCTGGGAGCCATTGCCACGAACGTGGAGGGGTTGGCGGGCCAGGTGTACATGGACTACTACCTGCTGGTCGGTGACCCGACCGTGGAGTTCACCGTGGGCCCGGTGAAGCTCTTCGCGAGGCCGGACCTGCACTACGCGCTGGGGCTGGGCTACAACCTGCTGGGCAGGGAGTGGATTCGTACCCCGTACGGCCTGCCGCCGCTCACGGTGGGAGCGCGCTACTCATGGTGAGGGAGACCAGGGCGTGGAAGACGGCTCGCGGGGCCGGGCTCCTGGCCGTGACCGCCTGCGCCGCCGTGCTGGCGCTGGCCGGCTGCCAGGTATTCACCACCACCCCGTTCCCGGCATTTCTGGACAAGACCGACGTCAGCCTCGATCTCTCGTCGCGCATCGACGCGATTGCCAACGGCAAGGGAATCTCCTCCTACGACCTCGAGGTGGTGACCGACCCCCTGGACGTCCAGCCGGCGCGGGTCCTGCTGCTCGCCGAGCCGCCCTCCACGGACTCCTCGGGTGATTACAACTACACCGGGAAGATCATCGTCATGGACCAGGACCTGAACATCCTCGGCGAGGCGACCACCGGGAGTACCAGCTACTTCAGCAAGCCGTATTCATACACGCACGACGGCAGCCACATGCTGGCGGGACACGAGGTCCTGACCCCCTCCGGCGCCGGGGTGCAGACCATCGTCGCCTCGGGGCTTACGGGGTTTGCGTTCGTCTACCAGCGGCCCACCGAGGCCCTCAGCACGTGGGTCTTTTCCACGCCACCGGGAGACTACACCTCCTTCGACCTGTCATTCGTCGGGTATTCAACGGGCAGCTGGTCCCCCAATACCGCCACGCCGTTCACGTTGCCCATCATTCCGGTTGCCAACCGTCCGTCTACCTCGGATCCCAACTATGCCAACCTGGGCTACCAGCTGGTGGGCCTCTCGTACGATGGCTCGACTTACCTCACGTTCATCCTTTCCCAGCCGTCCACCGGCAGGATCGTTGCCACCCGGCTGGATGCCCAGACGGCCACGGCCCATCCCACCGCCACTTCATCCCTGCTGCCGACCGGGGATTGGCCGGTTTCCGCGGACGTGGACCGGCCGGCCGTCGGCGTGGATGCGGGCGGCCTCTTCCTTGTCCGGAGGGACGGCTGGATGGACCGCTACACGTGGGGCGGAACCGGAGTCCCGCTGTCCACCACGGGAGCCCCGGTGGAGATCGTGGGAGACCGGTCCCTGAGCCGCCAGTACGCGTTCCTCGTGCAGCCCGGCAGCTCCCCCTCCTACATGTACCGATTCGATCCCAGCTCCCGCGTGCTGACGCGCTACAAGAGGTGGTGGTGATGCGCGGCATGAGAAACACCTGGGCCGCCGTGCTCATGCTGCTGGCGATGACGGCAGGGGCGCAGCAGGCAACCGACCAGGGGACACCCGCGCCCGCGCCTTCTGACCAGGCAGCCCCGGCCGCCCCGACCGCGCAACCGGCAACAGGCGGCCAGGGCACCCCGCCGGCACCAGCGGCCTCAACCGCCCCCGCGGCAACCGCCGCTCCCGGCGCGGCCCCCGCGACGGGGGCACCCGCTTCCGACCAAGCATCGTTCAGCTCGGCTGCCTTCGGGCGTCCGCGCTACATGATCTACTTCTTCCAGGCGGAGCAGGACACGCTGTCGGCGACGCAGGAGTTCGTCCTGTACAACTCCATCCTTGCCGCCGTGGCGGAAGCCAACCGGGACGTGGTCATCCTGGAGTCCCCGGACCGGAGCGTCCCCGCCGCGCAGGAGGGCAAGGAAGAGCTGGCGCGCCGCATCAACGCGGACAGCTGGCTGTCCGTGGTCGCAAGCGGCGGCTTCAGCAACCCCACCATCCAGGTGGAGACCTACGACATCCTGCGGCAGAAGACTTACGGCCAGGAGATCATCCGCCCGGGCTTCGTGGTGGACTACCGCACCATCTCCATGGGCTTCTGGGACAACCTCGCACAAGCGATCAAGGACAACTACGCGCGGGTGGTGGACCTGTCCACGCTCACCGTGCACGGTCGGCCTGGGACCACGCTGGACGGCATCCCCGGCGGACCGTACACCGTGGACCAGAGCGGGACCTGGTCCCGCCAGGTGCCCTATCCCTCGGCGTTCACGGTGCACGCGCGGGCCGGCGGCTACTACGACGTGGATCGCCCGCTCTTCCTGGGGATCGAGCCGCAGGTCGTGGACCTGGGCCAGGTCAAGAAGCCGTTCTTCGGCGCAGAGATCAACCTCAGCAGCCTGCAGTTCCCCGGGTTCCGCGCGTGGTTCTCCATCATCCCGGCCTCGGTTTTTGCGCGCGTGGGCATCACCACCCAGCTGGTGGGGGTCTACCTGATCGACAACGCCCCGGGGCTGCTGGTCACGGGCGCGCCTCTCAGCCTGGTACAGGTGGACGGCGGGATCTACCTGAACCCGCCCGAGCAGCTGCTGAGATTCTACGTGGCGGCCGGTGGATACCTGCGGGTGACGCACCCGCCGGCACCGTCCTTTGCCCTGGACGAAGCAGCGGCAGGGGCGATCACGATCAGCCTGGGCGGCGAGTTCTCCCCGTCGCGCCGGATCCGGTTCGTGGCCGACTACCAGCCCGCGTTCATCCTCGCGCCGGACCCGAACAAGTTCATTTCGCAGTCATTCGTGCCCAACAGCTTCCCCTCGGGCTCCGTACCCGGTTACGTGGTGCTGTCGTACGGCCTGTTCGACCTCAGGAACCTGTACATCGGGATGAGAATCGACTTCTGACAACGGCCCGCGGCCGTCCCCGGAAAAGGCCCTGTACCCCGTGACGCCGCCGAACGTCCTGGCAGCCGCCTACGGGTTCTGCGCCGTCCCCGCCTTGGCCAGCATGGCATCCACCGCCGTGAGGATGGCGGTCAACCGATCGTTGCCCGCCGCGTTCTTCAGCTCGAACTGCAGGAGCTGGCGGCTGGCCTTCACGTTGGGCTGCTTGGACACGTTGTCGATAATGGATGCGGCATCCGCGAGCGCCGCGGAGGCCCCTGCGTTCTGCGTAGCCGCGTAGAGCGCGTTGACACGGTCCGCGAAATCACTGAACAGGCTGGTGACCGCCGAGTCCCTAAGGAATCGGTTGAGCTCCTGGCGCGACGCGGTGAGGTCGGATGGGTTGGCCTGGCGGGCCGCCTTGTCCCGGTCCCCGTAGGTGGTATAGGCCGCTTCGACCGCCTTGACCTGCTTCTCGAAGACCAGGAGGTCCGCCAGGCGCCTGGACAGCTGCTGGCGCGTAGTCCCCGCCTGCGTGGCCAGCGTGTCCAGCTCCTTCACCCGCTGGGCGTCGGCCTGGTCGATCTGCTTCTGCAATTCCGCCTTCTGGGCAGCCAGGGCATCCGACATGGACTTGTTGGCCGCGGCGAGGGATGCCGAGGCATCCGTTTCCAGCCCCTGGCGCTGGTTGGCCAGGGCCTGCTGGATCGTGGCCAGGAACGCCCGGCGGTCTGCTTCCAGGTTCACGCCGGGGGCCTGGGAGGCGATGGCGTCCGTGGACGCGTCCTTGGTCCCCGTCATCGTGTAATTCGACATGCGATAGCCCAGCTGCAGGAGGTCCCCGACGATGCGCGCCGTGTCGGGGGAGAGCGGCGGCGACTCGTTGAGCGCCGACTTGTATTTCTCCAGGGCGCCCGCGTAGTCACCCGCGGCGAGCAGGCCCACCGCGTCCGCGGTATCCTTCTGGATCGCCTCGCTCGTCTTCTTGGTGAAGTCCTTCATGGCCTGGTCGGCCGCGGCGCCTGCAAGCACGCTGGAGGCGGTCTGCACCTCCGGGATGAGACCGACCAGCTGCTTGTACACGTCCTGCCGTGCCGTGTCGTCCCTGGCCCTGGAGGCGTCCTGGAAGAGCTGCCGCATCTGCCCGAGCAGCACCAGGTCGTTGGTGAGGGACTGGCCGCCGGCGGCCTGCGCCTTCACTCGCTCGTCCAGGAACGTGCCGAGCTGGTCCAGGAGGAACGACTCGGTGCGCACGCGGTTGACCAGCTGCGGAATGGAGCGCACGGAGTCCTGCTGGAGGTAGCTCTGCAGGTCGTGCACGCGTGAAAGCGCGTCCGCCGCATCTCCCTTGCCCAGGGAATCGCGGATGCGCGCCGCCTGGCCCTCGATCTGGTTCTCCACCGAGCTCACGCGCTCCTGCTGGCGGTTGAGCTGGGCGAGCTCGCGCTGCGCCGCCTCGATGTCGACCGAGGACTGCGCCCGCAGGCGGTCGAGGACCTCGGTTCGCTGCTCGAGCTGGACCTGCAGGGCGGCGGCGCGCTTGTCGAAGTCCGCCGCCATCTGGCTTCTCTCGCGCTCGAGCTGGGCCAGGCGGGTGTTGTACTCCGAGCGCAGGCGGTTGATGTCCGCCTGCAGCTGGGTCTTTTCGTTGTCCAGTTGCCGCTTGTAGTCCTGGAGCTGGCGATCGTAGAACGCCTTGCGCTCGGCCTCGAAGGCCTTCATGCGCCGCTCCACGTCGACGCTCTGGATGCCCTGGGAAACCAGCCGCTCGCGCTCGGCGGCTACCTCCGCCTGGAGGCGCTGCGCAAGCTCCTGTTCCTTCTGTTTCAGCTTGTCGGCGTAGGTGGCCTCCAGGTTGGCCTTCTGGTCCTCCAGCTCCTTGAGCCGGCTCTTGACGTCCTGGATTTCCTTGTCTTTCGAGTCCAGCGCCTGTCGGGACTCGAGGCGCAGCTCGCGGATGAGCTTTCC
>Ga0335069_10011783_pt1 | contig 12326 bp, 11 predicted proteins | sample Lox_Sample_11_FD_206714 | JGI IMG/M metagenome (GOLD analysis project Ga0335069, IMG submission 206714) | Soil microbial communities from Loxahatchee National Wildlife Refuge, Florida, United States - Lox_Sample_1.1 | ecosystem: Environmental > Terrestrial > Soil > Wetlands | place: USA...
CGAGAATCACGCAGCAATCGTCCACTGTCAAACCTCTGCCGGCGCAAATCGCCCGGCCATATCAGGGGACGATGGGAACGCCGCGCCGCGTCAGAAGTGTCTTGAGCTTCTGGATGATCGGGAAGATTTCCTGATTGTGGTCGCCGCCCAGCTCGTCGCAGGCACGCTGCTCCGCTTCGACGATTGCCTTGTCCTGCGCGAAGATTCCGTTGGTGAACCACATGATCATCGGCCACATCAGATGCATGAGTCCCGGGATGTCGGGCTTGCGCACGGACATCAGCCCGTAGGTCTGGTTGCGGCGCTGCTCGCGATCGAGCGGCACGTAGACGTTCCAGAGATCGAGCGCGGGCTCACTGTCCCCGGCAGTCCAGAATTTCAGCGTCTGATAGGGATAGGACGTCCGGATGGTCATGATGTCCGCCTTCTCGCCCTCGGCGAGCGGCCTGCCGTCGTCGCGACGCTGGATCATGAACCATTCGCCCATCGGCTGTTTGCCGCCTGCGCGCGCAAAGGTGTAGTCGACTTCCACCCAGTCATCGCCTTCGCGCAGGTCGAGCGGCGTGGCGCGGATGCTGCCCATCAGGCTGCGATGCAGGAACTGATGGTTCATATCCATCAGGTTCTCGTGCATGAACGAGTAGTGGCAGTCGATGCGCCGGTCGAGCACGCGCGTGCGATAGCGCGGATCGACAGCTGACGGCACATCGGGAAAGGGAACGCTTGGCGCTTTTTCGGCTTCGCCGGTGAACACGAAGATGAAGCCGTAGGCCTCGCGCGTCGGATAGGCGCGCACGCCGTTGGGCAGGGTCTTCGCCTTGTCGAGATAGGGCACCGTCACGCAGCGGCCGCTGCGTTCGTAGGTCCAGCAATGGTAATCGCATTGCAGGCGCTCGCCTTTGACGACGCCCAGATTGAGCGGCACCTGGCGGTGGGCGCAGCGATCCTCGAGTGCGTAGACATCCGTCTGCCTTGCATCGGCAGCGGGACGCACCAGCACGATGGGATCGCCGGCAAAATGAACGCCCAGCGTCTTGCCGCGTTTCAGGTCGCGCGACCGCGCCAGCGGATACCAGAAATTCGGATCGATGCCGGTCTTGCGCAAATCGCGCAGCACAAGCTCGCCGCGTCGCAACGTTGCAATGGTCATAGCCACTCCCGAACAGACCGGCATGCTCCGCTCGGGAAGCCGACCCAGCGCCCAGATATCAACACCGAAAGGTATGTAGACACGTCTCCGCGCCGGCGGAAAGCCCTTATTGCCAATCTGTATATTGGACCGCCGAAATTGCCGCGCTGCAGCATCACGCCACACGCTTGCAGATTGCGGCCGCGCGCGCTGGCACAATCGCCAGTTCGTGCAAAAACCGAAAACCGTTAGCTCACACTCGAACCACCAGCTTGCCCTTGTTCTTGCCGGCGAAGAGGCCTTCAAGCGCTTGCGGCATGTTCTCGAAGCCTTCGACGATGTCGACCGGCGCTTTGAGCTTGCCGTCCGTGACCCAGCCCGCAAGCGCCGCTTCCGCCTCGCGCCGGCGCTGATAGAAGTCCATCACCACGAAGCCTTCCATGCGGATGCGCTTGGTAACGAGAAAGCCCGGCACGCCGGCAGGGCCCGGCGACGGATTGACGGCGTTGTATTGCGAGACGACGCCGCAACACGAAACGCGCCCCCACATGTTCATGCGGGACAGCGCGACGGCAAGCATTTCGCCGCCTGTGTTGTCGAAATAGACATCGATTCCATTCGGGCACGCATTGCGCACGTCCTGCATGAGATTGCCCGAATTGTAATTGACGGCCGCATCGAAACCGAGCGCGTCGACGATCCATCTGCATTTCTCGTCGCTGCTCGTCGAACCCACCACGCGGCAACCCGCGATCTTGGCGATCTGTCCTGCGATCGAACCGACGGCGCCTGCTGCAGCCGAGACCAGCACCGTTTCGCCGGGACGCGGGCGGCCGACATCGAGTAGTCCGAAATAGGCAGTGAGACCCGTAATGCCGAGCACGCCCAGGATATGTTCCGGTTTGTGGCGCTTGTCGTGCTTCGTGAGCGCGCGCGACGGCATCACCGCATAACGCTGCCAGCCATATTCGCCAGAGACGAGATCACCGGCCGCGAATTTCGCGTCATTCGACCTGACGACTTCGCCGAGCCCCCAGCCTGCCATGACTTCGCCAGGCTCGAGCATCGGACGGTAAGTGCGCCCCGCCATCCAAGCGCGGCTCGCCGGATCGAGCGACAGAAGCGTCGTGCGCACCAGCACTTCGCCTTCGCCGGGTTCCGGGATGTCGCGCTCGACCTTTTCGAAATGGCCCGCGGTCACCCGGCCTTCGGGTTTGCGTGCGTAGATCCATTGCGTGTTCTTCGCCATGTGTCGTCCTCCTGCAAGCCGCGAGGAAGTGTGAACCATTTCCGCGCATCAGGCCATGAGGAGCGCTCGCGCCGCCGCCTGGTTCCGCATAGTCTCAAGCGTGGGAACGGGGATGTGAGACGATGGCGCAGCAGGAAGGGCCGTGGGGCTGCAAAGCCGGCCCCGGCCTGACGGGTGGGCAACGACGCCTGCTCTGGATAGCCGTCGCGCTAGCCGGGGTGGTCGCAATCTGGAAGCTCGCCGAAGCATATCCCGACGCTCTTCAGTCCGACTGGGACAAGGTTCGCCTGATCAACCTCGTCGCATTTATCACGCTGCTCTCTTCGAGCATCGTCTTGGGACGGCGATTCCGAGCCCGCGAGACGCTACGCAACATCGCCATCTGGTGCGCGCTGTTTGCCGCTTTGGGACTGGGCTACACCTTCAGCGGCGAACTCGCCGGCATTGGCGATCGGGTGCGCGGCGAGCTTTTCCGGGCACGCCGGTCGCAACGACGGCGCGGGAGATGTCGATCGCCGCGAGCGAAGATGGCAGCTATTACGTGGACGGCACCATCAACGGCGCGCCGGCCCGTTTTGCGATCGATACGGGCGCGAGCGATATTGTCTTAAGCCCTGAGGATGCTGCGCGGGCGGGGATCGACGTCGCGCATCTAGACTATTCGCTTCCGACGGAAACCGCACACGGCACGGGCTTCAGCGCCTCCACGCGCATTGACCGGCTCGTCGTCGGGCAAATCGAGCTTCACGATGTGGCCGTCGAGATTAACAAATCGCCGATGGCCGAGTCGCTCCTCGGCCTCGCCTTCCTCAAGCGCCTCGATTTCTTCGGCGTGCAAAACAGACGCTTCGTGATGCGCTGGCACTAGTTGAGGGTGTGCAGCTTCACTGGCAAATCCGCGTAGCCTTTGACGAAGGACGAGTAGACGCGCTCGGGTTCGCCGACTACTTCGACATACGAAAAGCGTTTCAGGATTTCTTCCCAGACGATGCGCAGCTGCATCTCCGCGAGCCTGTTGCCGACGCAGCGATGGATGCCGAAGCCGAAGGAGAGATGCTGCCGGGGCCGCGCGCGATCGATGATGAATTCGTCGGGACGCTCGATCACTTCGCCATCGCGATTGCCGGAAACATACCACATCGCGATCTTCTCGCCCTTCCGGATCGTCTTGCCGCCGATCTCGGCATCGGCAAGCGCGGTGCGGCGCATATAGGCGAGTGGCGTCTGCCAGCGGATGATTTCCGGCACCATGTTCGGAATGAGTGACGGGTTCTTCCGGAGCTTGTCGTATTCGCGCGGATTCTGGTTGAGCGCGAGGACGCCGCCCGAGATCGAGTTTCGTGTCGTGTCATTGCCTCCGACGATGAGGAGGATGAGGTTGCCGAGATATTCCATGCGGTCCATGTTCCGCGTAGCTTCGCCATGGGCCAGCATGGAAATCAGATCGTTGCCGGGCGCCGCGTTGACGCGCTCGTTCCACAGCCGCACGAAGTAATCGGCGCATTCGAACAACTCGGCGCGGCGCTGCTCTTCCGTCTCGACGATGCCTGCGCCCGGCGGCGAGGTCGCAACGTCGGACCAGCGCGTCAGTTTGCGCCGGTCGTCCCATGGAAAATCGAACAGTGTCGCCAGCATCTGCGTCGTCAGCTCGATCGAGACCTTGTCGACCCAGTTGAAGGTCTCGCCAATCGGCAGCGCATCGAGGATACGGCCGGCGCGCTCGCGGATCGTGCCTTCGAGCTTCTCAAGATTGGCCGGCGAGACGATCGGACTCACCACTTTGCGCTGCGCATCGTGCTTGGGCGGATCCATCGCGATGAACATGGGAAGGCGGAAGTCTTCGTCCGCGTCCCGCAGCGTGATCCCGCCTTCGGACGAAAACACCTGGTGGTTCGTGTCGACCGCCATGATGTCCTTGTACTTGGTGACGGACCAATAAGGGCCGAGCGCACCATGCGCGCAGTAATGCACCGGCTCCTCGCGCCTGAGCCGTTCGAAATAGGGCCAGATGGCGTCCGCCTTGAAGAGCTTGGGGTCGGAGACGTCGATCTCGGACAGCGGCAGCGAATAGGGGTCCGGAATGCCGGAAACGATGGGCGCGGTCATTGCGGCATGGCTCATGAAACTCTCCCGTTATGGCCGGCGCAGCGACCGGATCGGCAAAGTTTAATACCGCCTTTCCACCTCCCACAACCGCGCCCCGCGATCGGGAAATGGGTGCTTAACCGGCCACGAAGTAAACTTGCGCGACTTTCTGGAACGCGTCGATGACCAAAGGCAGCGACACGGGCGGCGTGAGCGGCTGGCGGCATTTCAGGCTGGCCGAACGTGCCGCCGGATTTGGTTACTGGCGCACTACCTTCTGCGACGGGAAGATGTTCTGGTCGGAAGGGCTTTACCGGATGATGGGTGTCGAGCCCGGTTCGGTCGAGCCCGGGATGATGTGGCTTGTCGCCCATACCCATCCCGACGACATCTCACGCATTCTGGAGAGAATTCAGACCGCCATCCAGACACAACAGCCCTTCTACATCCGCACGCGCACCAAGGACCCCGAGGCCGCAGTGCAGTTCGTCGATACCTTTGGCGAGGTCGAAGTCGACGACGACGGCAACGTCATTGCAGTCGCGGCGGTCTGCAAGGATGTGACAGCCCAGGTCGCGGCCGAAGCGGCGAAGGATGTCGCCCAGCAGCGCTACGCCATCATGGCGGAGGAAAGCTCCGACATCATTGTGCTTCACGAGAACGGCGAGGCCGTATGGGCGTCGAACGCGTTGTGGCGCCTTCTCGGGCGTACCACCGAGGAAGTGCGCGGCGACAGATTTCTCTTGCTCGTGCATCCCGACGATCTCGCCGAGGCGAGAAAGATGGTCGGCCGGCCGCCGCAGGGAGAAACCTGGACCGCGACATATCGCGTCCGCCACGCCGACGGACATTACGTCTGGTTCGAGGTTTCAACACGCGGTGTCTATGACGAGCGGACGGGCGATTTCCGCAGCGAGATCAGCGTCGGCCGCGACATCACAGAAAGGAAGAACCAGGAACTCGCCATGCGCGAGGCGCGCGAACGGGCGGAAGCCGCCAACCGCGCCAAATCGCAATTCCTGGCCAATATGAGCCACGAGCTCAGAACGCCGCTCAACGCCATCATCGGCTTCGCCGACATCACGCGCCATCGCATGCTCGGCGATCCGGCGGACGGCCGCTATGACGGCTATATCGACATGATCCACGATTCCGCTCAGCTTCTGCTCGCGCATATTGCCGGCATTCTTGAACTTGCGAACATCGAGGGCGGAAAGCTCACGCTGGCTCGCGAACGACTGACGCTGAAACCGCTGTTCGACGATGCGGTGAACCACGTAGCGGAGCGTGCGCAACGCGCAGGGATCATCCTCGCAATCGATTGCGAACCATCACTGACCCTTACGGCCGATCGCCGGGCGGTGACCCAGATCCTGTTCCATCTGCTGTCGAATGCGCTGAAATTTACGCCGCCCGGCGGCCGGATCAGCCTGTCGGCCAAGCGCGAAGGCTTCGCGACGGTGATTGCAATCTCCGATGACGGCTTCGGGATTCCCGCGGCCGACATTCCGCGCCTCGGCCGGCCGTTCGAGCAAGTGATTGCCGATCCGCTCGTTGCGAAAGGCACGACGGGCACGGGATTGGGTCTGGCGCTGGTACGCTCACTGGTCGAGCGCCACGGCGGCACGCTGAACATCGATAGTTCGCTCGGCGAAGGTACGCGCGTCTTCGTCGCGTTTCCCGACCTCGTCGAATCGAGCCCGGCCTAGCCTTACGCCGCTTCGGGCTGGATCGTCGGAATGCGCGACCGGGTGGTGAAGACGAAAAGATAAAACGCGCCGATCCCGACGAAGCCGATCCCCCCTTCCACGATGAGCATCGCGCCCGATCCCCATTGGGTTTGGGCCCAGCCGTCGACCATCGTCACCAAAACCACCGGTACATTGGTGAGACCGTGCAGGATCGGCCCCTTGGTGGCGGCCGCGCCCCGACCGATCGCCTCCAGCATCACGGCGCCGAAGGTAGCGTAGACGAAGCCGTTCGTGAGCGCATAAAGCAGCGCAAAGAAAACGAACATCGACGGCGTGCGCGGCGCCGCAGCCATCAGGATTGCGCAAACAGCCATCAGCGCAGCGCTGACGACGTAACAGAATTTGCGATCGCTCAAATCGCAGACATGCCCCGCCATCAGGCAACCCGCAGTCGATACGAGCCCGCCGGCGACACCAGCGATGATCGCAACGATGTCTGCACCGGCGTGCCAGTCCACCGCGACATTGGCCCACAGATTTGAGGCCGCGCCGGTGCCGCACGGAACGAGCAGCAGCACCATCGCGAGGAGGCCGATGCGAGAGCGCGCCATCGACCAGACATCCTCCCAGATGTTAGCCAGCGTATCGGCGAGATTGGGCTCGCGATGCACGTGCTCCGGCTCGCCGACGAAGGCCAGTGCCGCGATGCAGGCGACCGTCAGAACTGCGAGGGCAAGTGCGGCGGCCTCAGCCGAATAATGCTGCGCAAGCCACAAACCCAGGCCGCCGCCCAGTCCAGAACCACCGACATTGCCGGCCTGCGCCCAACCGGATGCGCGGCCTTTCTTATCTAACGGAACGGCATGCGCGGTCAGCGCGTCCGTTGTCATCGAGACGATGGTGTTGGCGATGCTGGTGATCAGCACCAGAGCGAACAACAGGGAGAGCGCGCTGATCGTGGCGGGAATGAATGCCATGACCGCGAGGCCGATGCCGCTGAGCGCGGCCGAGATCGCGTACCAGCCGCGATAGGTGAGATGTGTATCGAGCGGCGCACCCCAGAGGAACTTTGCGATCTGGGGAAAAAGATTGAGCGAGCCCAATGTGGCCACGGCGACCGCAGTCGCACCGACCTGTGACACATCGTAGGCCAGCGTGACGGTGACGTAGCCGTTGAGGATTCCGTAAGGCAGATAGAGGATGCAGAAGAGAAAATTCGGAGGCGCCTCCCCCGCGGCCGCCCGCCTCGTCATCAGCATCGCGATGGCCCCCGCTTAAGATGGCCCCAGCATGTTCTTTACGTCGTAGCTCATGACCGCAAGGAACGCAGCCAGACCGATATAGAGCGCAGCATACGTCACTTTCGTCTCGGCGCTGGCGGAATAATAGGCGGCGGTTTCGAGCGCGGCGGGATTGTGGCGCAGGGCCCGCATCACCTGCGGCGCCGCGAGGATCGCCATGACGACCAGCAGCGGGCTCGGTCGCCACAGGAACAGCCCGATCAGGATCGGCACACCGACGAGCCACATGCGCGGCGACAGGATCGACGTCATCCGGCCGCCATCGAACGGCGCCAGCGGGATGAGATTGAAAAGATTGATGAAGAAGCCCGCATAGGAAAGCGCGAGCAGAAGCCTGTTGTCGTATTCGCGCGCCAGGAAATAGCAGACGAGCGCACCCACGCTGCCGACCAGCGGTCCCGCCATGGCGACATAGGCCTCCGTCTCGACGTTCATCGGTGTATCCTTGAGCGCGATCCAGGCGCCGAAGAACGGGATGAACACAGGCGCGCCCACGGCAAGACCTTTCTGCCGCGCCGCTGCGAAGTGCCCCATCTCGTGCACGAAGATCAGCGCCACGAACCCGACCGCGTACATCCAGCCGAACACGAGGCTGTAGGCCGCAATCGACAGCGCCATCGAGCCGACGACGAGAAGCAGCTTTCCGAACTTGGCAGAAGTGAAAAGAATTGCGATGAGCTTGATCACGACGGCGGCTCGGATGGCGGCGGTGCAAGTCGCATATCGGGGCCTGAAGAAGCAGCGGACTCGGCAGGTTTGCCGCGGCGGAAGAAGCGGCGAAGGGCCGCCAGACCGCCGGCCGCCAGCACGACCAGGAACTTCGCACCTTTGACGAAGAACGCCGCGATGATCGCGAGCAGGCCGAGCTTTTTGACGACCACGCCGCCGATGAGTGCGGCAAGCCCATACTCCGCGACACGGTCTGTTGAGGCGTTGAAATCGCCATAGCCCTTACCGCCATCAAACTTCACATGGCTCAGCATTGCGACGGCGATCGGTTTACGCGCCTGGATGACGGAGGCGTCCGTCACCATCACGAGCGAGACATAACCCTGACGGCCCAGCGCGAGCATCTTGTAGTTGATGATGTTGGCGCTCCCGGCCTGTGCGCCGATTGGCTTGGCAAGGATCGACCAGATCAGCCGGTGATTGGCGTTGTCGTAATGCGGTTTCTCGACCCAACCCAGAATGTCGAGTCCGGGCACACCTTGCTTCTTGCGCTCAACGTTCTCCTTGTTGGTATTTTCGCGGATGCTGGCGAGCAGGTCGTCGGCTTTCCAACTTTTTGCATCGTCATCGGCGACATAGCCTGAGGGAACAAATTCGAGCGTGATGAACCAGTCGCTCTCCTGCCACGGCAGGACGAGTCCCAGAAAATTGGCGTCGGTCGCATTGCCCATCCGCTGCATGACGGTCTTCGCCGGCCCTTGCGGCAGGAAGACAGTTCCTTCGGGCAGGGAAAGCACCGCCTGATCTTTCAGCGGAATCGATGCGGGCCCCAAGGTTCCCGCCTTCATGAGGTCCTGCTGATACTGCGTGTATGTGCCGAGAGGTGAAGGCGCAACATCCGCGTGCGCGGCTGTCAACACGCCACCCAAGAGGAGCGCGAGCGCGCAAAGCAAATTGCGCATCAGCGCACCCTGTAGCGGAACGAGAAACGGTAGCCCTCGTAGATGGCGATGCCGTAAAAAAGGAGATCCAGCGGCTGGAAGAGAATGCCGAACAGCCGGACCCACAGGCTCAAATCGAACGCCATCAGCACCTGGAAGAACGGCAGATGCTGCGCGTCGGCGTAGAATGCCAATCCGCTCAGGAGGTTGCCCAGGGTGCAGCCGAAAAGCGCACACGCGGCACCCAGATAACCGAAAACGGGATCGATGCCTCTGCCAACCTCGCGGATGGCGCGCCCGACCACATAGCCGACGGCGACCGCGACGATGCCAAGCTCCATCTTGGTGACGAATGTGATGACGGCCCAGACGATCGCAGCGGCAATGGCCGTGCCGACGCCCGCCGCAATAGCGAGAGATGGATTCTGCTGCTTCCGGATTTCGGCAATCGCCCGTTCGCGCGACAATGCGTCGGCGGCGGCCGCTTGCGGCGCTGCTTGATCGACCATGATTTCCCCCCACCCAATGGTGGATTTATCGGCCGAAAGCGCGAAGAGGGTCAAGACTGTCGCCGGCGCGATCTCGACCCGGAATGTCTTGAACTCGACGGTCGCTACATTTGCTTACAGAGAAGGTTTTACGGGCGCGGCAATGTGAGTTGCGCATCATCGTATTTGCCATGAAGCCGCCCGTCTCGCGCGAAATCGCGGATCAGCTCGAAATAGCCTGGCGCATAGCGTGTTGAAATGCGCGAGCCGTCCGCAGCTGTTTCGAACAACGTCATGCCGTGTTCCGCGGCGGGATAGTAGGCCAGCGTGAAGGGATGCCCATCCGCGATGAGTGACTTGATGCGCTTTGACGTTTCCGCGCTCGGCGCTTCATAATCCTCGCCCCCGAGAATCCAGAGTTGCGGCGTCTTGTTGGCGCGCAGTGTCGTCATCGGGTCGTAGGTGAACGGCGTGTGCCAATCGAACTCGGCTCGCCGCGCCCGCAATTCCTCGTCCGAATGGCCGAGCAGAAAGAAAGTGAAATCGCCGTGCAGATCCTTGTACCAGCGCGCGTGGCCGTATTTCGCTTTCATCGCGTCGAATTCTTCGAAGCCGCTGGTGAAATCGCTGGCGAACACCGCCTCGGCCGCGCGCGCGACGCTCAGCGCGTCAGCGATCTCCTGGGGCGAATAGCCTTTTTCGCGCAATTGCAGCTCGACGGCTTCCTGATCCTCTTCGAAGACGTTCACAGCCAAACCGAAACAGACGATCACGAAGTCGACCGGCGCGCGGTTGGCCGCGATCGGCGCGACCCATCCGCCCTCGCTGCCGCCCTGATAGCCGATGCGGCCCAATCGCGGACCGGCGAGTCGCTTCGCCTCCTCCATCGCGGCTACGACGTCGTCCGCCAAGACGCTGAAGTCCTGCGTATAGTGGCCGCCCGAAATGCCCGTCCCGCGCTTGTCGTAGACGAAGGCGCCGATGCCTTGCGTCGGGAGCATGCGCTGCAGAGCATAGTCGACGAGCGCCGAGTCCGGCTCCGAACCATGCACAAGGACGACGACTGGTACTTTGTTCTCACCTTTGGGAAGGACGAGACGGCCGGCCAGACGCGTACCGTGACTCACGAACACTGCATCGCGGGTATCGAAAGCGATACGCCGCCCGGAAATGCCATCGAATACGATGCGTCCTGCGGCGCAGTCGGGAAAAGACACAGTTATTCCGTCCGGTTTGTCGCTCCAGCCATAAGTGCTGCGCCAGCTGTTGTCCGTTGTCTTATGAAGGGCGCCAGTCAGGCCGTCGAACCGACGCCAGCGGAAGGTGCCGCCGTCGGGCGAGCCGATATCGACTACACGGCCGTCGTCGAGCCGGTAGCTGCCGATGTGGCAGTCCTCCTGCGCGTTCGCGGTGATGGTGGACAGAATCAGGGCGGATAAGCAGACAAATAACCGGTTCATGGATGCGATACTAACCGCGCGAAGCGAAGCCGTATTGGACAGATTCAAGGTTCGCGCTTGACGCCTTGGACCGCCGGACAGATATCTGACGGATGCTGTTGCAGTTCGAAGGAGCTTTGGTCAGGCGAGTGGTGGATCGTGCCGGCGCACGCATTCCGGAACACGCCCATGATTGGCCGGTCCTCTCGCTCTTCGTGATGGGCGGCTATTGCAACGAAACGGAGACCGGGGCGACCTTGATCGATGGTCCGTCGGCGATCCTTTACGGTGCCGGGACCATGCATCGCAACGCGATCGGAGAGAACGGATTCGAACAGCTCGAAATCGAATTCGATCCGGCATGGCTCGGACATCCGCCGGTCGACCGGCCGGTATCGCATTGGGTCGGTGGTCGTGCCGGCGGAGCGGCGCGCGATCTCGCGCATCTTTGCGGATCTGGGACGAACGAGTGGCAATTGCGTTCAGCGCTATGCCGCTACTTTGAAAGCGCGCCGCGCGAAAAGCTGCCTGAGCCGCCGCGCTGGACTAGTGACGTCACGCGACGCCTCCGGCAAAACCCGTCCTTGAAGATCGGCGAAATCGCCAATGCGCTGGACCTTCATCCCTCCTGGCTCGGCAGCGCCTACAAAAGCGCGACGGGTGAAAGTGTCCAGCAAACTGCCGCGCGCTATCGTGTCGAGCGGGCGGCGCGCCAATTGCGCGAGACGGACGGGTCTTATGCCGACATCGCGAGCGATTGCAGTTTCTGCGACCAGAGCCACATGAACCGCACATTCCAGCGCGTGCTTGGAAGAACGCCGTCAACCGTGCGCGGAGATCGCCAAAGCTTTCGGGGGGAGCAGTGCTTGAAGGGAGCCAATTGACAGGTCAAAAGTCTCGGCCGGAAAATTTCTTCTTCGCATCGCCCTTAAAGCCTGCAAATACGCTGCCTCCCTCGAATTGAGATACAGCAGTTCCCAAATGGGCTGCGAATATCCCCGCTTCGCCGAACTTCGCGGGCACCAGATTTGAGTGCTTCTCTTTCACCTTCGAGAAGGTGAGACGCCTATAGCTCGGCGTCTGTCATAAGTTGAGCAAACTCCTACCAAGCGGGCGCATGCCTCGGAGTTCCCTCACCTTCTCTGGTTAACAAGCTGCTAAAATCGCGACTCGCAGGCAAGTCTTAACCTTGTCGCCGATAGTGTCCCGAAATGGACGATCCCAGACGGATCCCTATGAGCGCACCTTACAATCTCGAGGCCGCCCCGGCGGGTCTGCGCGCCACGATCGAGCTGCGCTTGCTGGAGACTGCAGCGCGCTATCTCTATGTCAAT
>Ga0335069_10011784_pt1 | contig 12326 bp, 13 predicted proteins | sample Lox_Sample_11_FD_206714 | JGI IMG/M metagenome (GOLD analysis project Ga0335069, IMG submission 206714) | Soil microbial communities from Loxahatchee National Wildlife Refuge, Florida, United States - Lox_Sample_1.1 | ecosystem: Environmental > Terrestrial > Soil > Wetlands | place: USA...
CGCGAAGGCTATGAAGTCATCGGTATCCGTCGCGGCTGGGCCGGCCTGGTGGACATGGTTCGCGACGAGAACGCCGACAATTCCAATAATTTTCAGCGGCTCACTGAAGATGTGGTCAATCGCGCCGGGCGCACTGGCGGCACCTTTCTCCATTCCTCGCGAACCAATCCAGCCCGCGTCAGCAAGAGCAGCGTGCCCGATCATCTGAAGGGCGAGTACAACGCGGACAAAAACGATCTGACGCCGGAAGTGCTGAAGAACCTGGCGTGGCTGGGCATCGAGTACATGATTCCCATCGGCGGCGACGACACGTTGAGTTACGGGGTGCGCCTGTATCAGGAAGGCGTGCGCGTGGTGGCCATCCCCAAGACGATGGATAACGACGTGCCGGGAACCGACTACTGCATCGGCTTCAGTACGGCTGTTACGCGGACCATCCAGATGACGAACGATCTGCGCACATGCGCGGGATCGCACGAGCGCTTTCTGGTTCTCGAAGTGTTCGGGCGATACGCGGGTTTCACGGCGATGCTGCCGACGATGGCAGGTGCTGCGAACCGCTGTGTGATTCCAGAACATAAGTTCAACATTGAGCAACTAACCGAATTGCTCTTGGCTGACCGGCGGCACAATCCCAGCCGGTATTCGGTGGTCCTGGTGTCCGAGGGCTCGATGTTTGAAGGTGGCGAGATGGTTTTTGAAAAGGAAACCACGGACAACTACGGCCACAAGAAGCTGGGCGGAATTGGCGACCTGGTATCGGAGAAATTGAAAGAAATTTCGCCAAAGTTCAACCATGGAAAATCGATTGACGTAATCAATCAGAAGCTCGGCTATCTGGTCCGCTGCGGTGATCCGGACGCGATCGATTCCATCGTTCCTATGGCATTTGGCAATCTGGCGCTGGACTTGCTCCTGCATAAGGTTCATGGGCGGCTAGTCGTCTTGAAGAACGGCCGCTACGACAATATGCCGGTGGACGCGGTCGTGGCGTCCAAGAAAGTGGTAAACGTGGAGGAGCACTACAATAAGGAGCGGCTACGTCCGCACTACCACAGTTTTGAGATGCGGCCGCTGTTTATTATGACGAGCGAGTAGTGAGCGTACAACCGCTGCAGGTCCCTCGCTTCGCTCGGGATGACAATAAGGTTGTGGAGGCAAGTCCGTGGAATCTGAAAAACCGAAGGCTGAGACTGCGCCCGCTATTGATCATGTCTCGAGCGCAAGAGAGCTCTTGCAGGCATTACAAAAAAGAATTGGCCAGCATCCGGAACTGGAAGAAGCACTCGTGAAGCTGGAGAGCGCGCTCAGTGCATTGACCGTCAAGACGGGCGGGATGCTGTAACTCTATTTTCGCTAACGCGGCAGCTGTTCCAGCATTGCCATTTCTTTCTTTGCCAGATCCGCGCCTGGCCCCGACGGTTGTTCATCCAAAAATGTCTTCAACTCACTCATGGCTTCCATTACACGATGCTCCGCCTCGAGGGCCCGCGCTGCGACGTAATGCACCATGGATTGCGGAGCATGCGGCATCAGGTGAACTTTATGGCAGGTGGCGACTGCGGCGTCATAATGCTGATTCAGCAATTCGATTTTTGCCAGTAGCGCCAACGATGGCACATCACGCGGGTCGATTGCGGTTGCACGGTTCAGCAACGTTTCGGCCTCCGGCAGGTTGCGATCAACCAGATCCATGCTGGCCAGGTTGGTCAGGGCTGCCAGAAGATGATCGTTTAAGCTGAGGGCTTTCTCCAGCGATTCGCGTTCATGATCGCGTTGTCCGATCCGGGCGTAAACCACCGCCAGGTTGTTGTAGGCGTCAGCGTATTGGGGAAAGATGGCTACCGCGCGGTTAAGATGTTCGAGCGCTTTCTGCCAATCTTGTTTCGCAATGAGAGCCGAAGCCTTTTCGAACTCCTTGCGCGCCTTGTCTGGAATGTTTAGATCAGAGACCGAAATGGTCGCGCCCGAATTCATCGACGCATTGGCCTGTGAAGTTCGTTTTACCGCCACCTCGATGGATTGGCTGGCCTGCCCCACGCTGAAGATGGGGCTCTCGACAGTTTCGATGCCCGCGCCGGAGACTTCCACGTAGTAGTCGCCACTCGCCAGGGTGGTGAACTCGGCCCGGCAATCCTCGTTGGTGAAAGTCTGCGCAGCCGCGAGCGAGTTCGATTTCGGCCATAGAACAACCCTTGCTCGGAGATCACAAGGTCGTCCATCGCTCGACGCGACCTGGATCCGGACCGAGCCGTTTTTTTGCAGGTGCTGAAACTGGGCGTTAGAAGAACTGGGAACCAGCAGCAGAACGAGGCAGGCGAAACAGTGGCGCGAGAACACAGGCCCTCCCCCACCGACATCGGGCGTCGCCCTGTGACCCGGCCTACAGCACAGCAGGCGCCAGACACCGGCTGTCAATGCGCGTCATTGTATACCCGTTGTAAAGAGGATCAACTGATTTTTTCCACGGGCGAGGCTAGAGCCAGCCTTTGGTCCGGGCTATACGCGCGGCTTCGACCCGGTTACCGGCGCCCAGCTTGCTAATGGCCTCGGAGAGGTAGTTGCGTACAGTGCCTTCGGAGAGGCCGAGATCAGTAGCGATGTCGCCGCTGGCCATGCCATCGCCTGCCAGACGAAGGACTTGGCGCTCGCGATCAGTCAGTGGATCGGGCTCGGCCCAGGCTTCGGTTGCGAGCTCCGGGTCGATGACCCGCAATCCCTGATGGACGCGCCGGACAGCCTCCGCCAATTCCTCGGCACGCATGTCTTTCAGAAGGTAGCCAGAGGCGCCAGCTTCCAAGGCACGGCGGAGGTATCCGGCACGCGCGAAGGTCGTAAGAATGATGACGCGCGTCGTCGCATGGCGGCGCTTGAGCTCGCCGGCAACGTCGAGACCGGTCATCTCCGGCATTTCAATATCTGTGATGAAAACGTCGGGCTTGTGTTGAGCCACAGCTTGTAATGCTTCTTTGCCGTTTCGCGACTTCGCCACGACCTGAATGTCACCTTCGATTTCGAGCAAGGCGGCAAGAGCACCCAGGACCATCCCTTGATCCTCTGCGATGACCACTCGAATCGATCGCGCACTCTTGGCCGAAGGATTCAAGAAGGCTCCTTGGTCGTGAGCGGAAATTCGATGGTAAGCCGCGTCCCGGGATCGCACTTGCGCACCAGAGTGCCGCCGAGCGCTTCGATCCGCTCGCGCATGCCGCGAAGACCGTTGCCTTCGATCTGGGCGCTGCCTCGACCGTCATCTTGGATCTCGAGCAAACAATTACCGTTCTGTGGCACGAGACGCAATTGGCAGGAGCGCGCTTGGGCATGACGAACGACATTCGTAACCGCCTCGCGCACCACCAGCGCCACAACGCTCTCTTGAGCTGAAGTGAGCGCCATGTCAGCGAGTTCGGATCGGACGGTTACGCCTGCGGTTTGCAAAGCAGCGGTGGCTTGTTTGAGCTCCGAAGAAAGACTGTTGGCACGGTAGCCGCGAATGGTATTGCGAACTTCGGCCAAGGCTTCGCGCGAGGTGCGTTCCACGTCCGCGATCTCGGATTTCGCCCGCTGCGGATCACGCTCGATGAGTTTTCCCGCGAGTTCCGATTTTAAAATGATGACCGAAAGCGTGTGGCCGAGCACATCATGCAGGTCGCGGGCGATGCGCTCTCGCTCCGCGACTTTCGCCAGATGTTCGATCTCCGCATTGGCGGTCTTCAGTCTGTTATACATCCGGGTACGCTGGGCAAAGTAGATATTGGTCCCGCCGACCACGATCGAGAGGCCGATTGCGTAGAGAGCAAACCAGCCAGAGAGGTGCAGCAGCCAGGTCTCAAGCCCGGCGACGGTGGAAATAACCCCGATCGCAAGCAGAACCGCTAATTCTCTTTCGAAAACATAGGGAAGCAATGCGGCCGCGAAGATAAAGAAACAGGCCGCTCCGCCGTTCGATGGGGCGTAGAGCACGCCAATCACAATCATGGTGCCAAGTGCGAGCAACTGCCAGCGCTTGTCTTCGCTCCACAGAGCGCCAAAATAAAGTCCGGCGAACAACACCGTACCCAGCGCCGTGTATGCCCAGGTGCGAGCGTCGGCATGCGTAGCGATGGGCTGGATGTAAAAGAAAAGGAAGTACGCGATGGGCATGTAGAACGCCCATCCGTGTTCCGGCTTCTTTTCGACGACCTTCATTTGCATCTAGGCTAACTCTTTTCGATCACGGGCGTGAGTAATCGACTGGCGTCGCCGCGCGCAGCCGAAGGCCAGAGCCAACAAGAAGGAAACAGGCAGAAGCAGCAACAACAAGTCGAGCCGATGGAACGAAGCGAGCACGAAGATCGCGGCGATGGTTAAGGTCAAGCAAACGATGTTATTCATGATTTCTCCTTCCAACTTTCAGCCGTAAAGCTCGCCTTCATCGCGCTGGAAGCCGATGCGGGCGATACCGAGGCAGACCAGGGTGAATCCGACCAGAACTTCCCAGTGGATCCAGTTTGATTCGTTTTGCCCGCCACCAACGGCGCTCAATGCCAGCTGCGCAAGATGATATGGAGGGAGAAGATGAGCGAATTTCTGCATGAGGTTTGGAAGCAGGGATATTGGAATCCAGAGGCCCGAGCAGAATGACAGCGGCAGATAGATAAGATTGATGACAGCTACCGCCGAGTTGGGGCCGCAGAAATAACCGATGGCGAGCCCCATTGCACAGAAGGGAAGTGAACCAATCACGAGAGTCCCGAGCAGGCGGATAGTTTCTGCAGTTGTGAGATGAACTCCGCCAAGAGTGATTCCCAGGGTGAAAAGCAGAAGAACGACGATCGTGCTGAAGGTCATTGCCATCGCAACCTTGGCTGCGAAATAGGCAAATGGAGGCATGGGGCTGGCGCGCTTCACTTGCAGCCAGCCGAGGCCGCGCTCAGCGGCCAGTCCGGCAGCGGTACCGAACAAGGAGGCGCCCATCACTCCGAACGTGCCGTAGGTGGCGATCAGGTAGGTTGCGAAGTGGGTACTGCCGATCGCGGCCTCTTTACCGTTTAGCACCAGGCCGAAGAGGACGTAGAACATGACCGGAAATCCAACGGTCGCCAGCGAATACGCCCGCAATCGCAGGCGAGTCAGGAATTCGTACTTCGCCTCTTTTAAATAGATGGCAAAGGTTCTTCCGAACGGCCGAGGTACCGCAATGGGCGGAACAAATGTAGCCATATCAGTTCTCCTCCTTCTCTGGCGCGTTGTTGTTCTGGGTGAGCGCAAGAAACGCTTCTTCCAGTCCGGCGCTGATGACTTCTATGCCGCTGATCCCAGCGTCTCGCATTAATAGTTCCCGAAGAACTGGTTCGGCTTCCGTCACGCGAATCTCAATCCGCTCGCGGTCGTTTCTTACTTCAATAACGCCAGGGAAGCTTTCGATCAGGGAAACGTCTAACCGCGTGGTGCAGCGAATGCTGCGGCCGGAAGTTTTCGCCTTGATCTCGGCTGGGGTTCCTTCCGCGATGATCTCACCGTGGTTGATCACCACGACGCGGTCGGCAAGCGAATCGGCCTCTTCAAGGTAGTGAGTGGTGAGCAGGACGGTTTTGCCGCGACTGACCAACTTGCGAATCTGCTCCCAAAGCAGGCGGCGCGCTTCGACGTCGAGGCCGACAGTAGGTTCATCGAGGATCAGCAGGTCGGGATCGCCGCAAATGGCCAGTGCGAATAGCAGGCGTTGTTTCTGACCGCCGGAGAGTTCACCGAATATCCGGTCTTTGATTTCGCGCAGATTAGCCACGGCCAGAACCTCATCCAACGGCAAAGGGTTCATGTAATAGGAGGAGAACAGGTCGATGTGCTCGCGCACGCGCAAAGTCTCCGGAACCTTGGCTACCTGCATCATGGCGCCAACCCGCATGCGGACCTCAGGGTGAAGAGGATCGCCGCCCATAATGCGAACCGAACCGGAAGTTGGCCGCGTCAGGCCGAGGAACAGCTTCACTGCGGTGGTCTTGCCCGCGCCGTTAGGCCCGAGTAACGCAACCAGTTCCCCTGCGCGTATGGAGAAATCCACCTTGTTTAAGGCGCGTACCTGGTCGAATTGCTTACGGACCCCGCTTAGTTGGCCGACAACACGGCCTGACGGTCGTTTAGTTTCAATTTCCTGCAAATCTGAAATCGTTGCGATCATCTAACCTCCGTTGACCTGGAAGGATGATCGCGGATTGCTGATTTGACCACCAGTAGAAATCATCATGACAAGGCGATGACAAATGTCACGTGGCAGTGGCAATCAGATGTGGTGCGTCCGGTATAATCGTCGTTTTTATGCCCATTACTAAAGGATTGGAAGTCGCCGGCCTCAGCGATGTCGGACGCCAGCGGCAAGAGAACGAAGACAACTACTCTTACTGGACTCCCGAGCAAAGCCAGGAATTTGAACGCAAGGGACAATTCATCATCGTTGCCGACGGGATGGGCGGCCACGAAGGCGGTCAGGAAGCCAGCCATCTTGCAGTCGAAGCCATCCAAGAAAGCTATTCCGGTGCGGCGGGAGATGATCCGGCGGCGGCGTTGCTGGCAGGATTTCAAGAGGCGCATCGGCGGATCGTGCAATATGCCACCGAACACCCGCACCTGCGAGGCATGGGCACAACCGCGACGGCAGCGGTTGTGTTGGGGAGTCGTCTTTACTATGCGCACATCGGAGATAGCCGCTTGTATCTCGTGCGCGGCGGCAAAATCTCCCGCGTAACCCATGACCATTCCTACGTGAGCCGGTTGGTGGAGAGCGGCGCAATTTCGCCCGAGGAGGCTGAGATTCATCCCCAGCGCCACGTCCTCACGGCAGCTCTGGGTGTGGGAATCGAAGTTGCGCCCGATATGCCGGACACACCCGTGGACCTCACTTCAGGCGACATCCTTGTTTTATGTACGGACGGACTTTGGGGCGTGGTTAGCGAAGATCAGATCCGCGACAAAGTGACACAGTTCCCGCCCGAGGAAGCATGCCGGCAGTTGATCGAGCTGGCGAAGAACATGGGCGGCCCGGACAATATCACCGTGCAGGTGGCAAGAGTCTCATAGCTGGCTACTTGATTAAATAAACTTCGATTGTTGCGCGGCAGATTCTGTGGTAAACAATGTGAACTGTCCTACGGGCAACTAGTTCGACGATGCGCGTCGAGCGAATAACCGGAACGCCTTCAACCGCCGATTGAGGTGGCGCATGTCAGCAGATCGTCAGTCTTCCCGCCAAGTAGCCGTTCGCCTAATCACAATTTCATTTCTGGTCGTGTGGTTTGCTGGTTTGGGTCATGCTGCGTCCGCACCGCAATTGCGCATGCTGGATCCTGTCCCCACGCTCCTGAACGGGGCGATGGTGACGACCGACGTCGATGTTCTTGCCAGTAAAGGACGGACGGTGGCGGGAGTTGCGGCGGATGGCGTCGCAGAAGTGGTGTTGCGGGTTCCTGCCAATGCGGTCGGCGAACAGTTTACGTTCACAGTGATCAACGATCAGGGACAACAAAGCCAGTCTGCGTCGGAGGACGGCGGATTGGGAGCGATCGGCACGACCGTATTCACACTGAGCCAGTTGACTGTTTCGGCGGTGAGCACTGCGAAAGGTCCGATGGCGTTCGCGATCTATGGTGTGCCGTTAGATTTTCCACGGCCCGAGGGCCAGGATTCCGAATCAACCGACCGGCTGATCACGCTGAACCTCCTCGCACAGGACACCGGCTTATCGTCTAACACCTCGGTTACGATTCTGCGGTCACCGTTGGTGCTGATTCACGGTTTGTGGGGAAGTCCGGGATCATGGGACAACTTCACGCCTCTCAATAGCGATCCGCGCTTCACGATTCTTCGCGCTGACTACTCGGCCATCATCGGCTCGCAAATCCAGTCCTACACGCCGGCGTATCCGGCGTGGGCGACGTCGAGTCTGAAGAATGCTCCGGCCAGTTCGCTCGGTTTTGCCTACAACGCGCCAACCGTCTTGAAGCAAGTGGCGACTTTCGTAAATCAGTTCAAGGCCGGCACGAACCCCGATGGCATTCCCGTGGCGGCAATTCAGGCCGACATCATCGGCCATAGTATGGGTGGCGACCTGACGCGTGCGTTCCCCCTGGTTCCGAGCTTCTACCATCCGTATACGTTCGGGTTGGGCTTCGTGCACAAGGTGATCACCATCGCTACGCCACATTGGGGATCGCCTCTAGCGATTCACTTGCTGGATTCGCACAACGAATGTGTCCGGGGCGTGCTCGCAACATCAGGCAGCCCGAGTTTCACGTCTGTGATTTTCAAGAACGGGAAGAAGACCACGGGCGCCGTGAATGACCTGCAAGGCGACGGCTTCGGGGGGCAACTAAGCCCCGTGCTGAAAGCGTTACAGAACCCAATCCCTCATCCGTTGTCAGTAGCCTTAATTCAGGGACTGGAATCACAAGATCAGTTGGATGGTCTCGACAATTCCGGCGTGGCGCAAGCGATCCGTCTGCTTTGCTTGGGCGATTACCTGGCTAGTCATCTGACATCGAAGGGTTGGCCGCAAATCTTTGGGCAGGATAGTGATTCGATCGTACCGGCTCTCAGCGAGGTGGCGGGCTTGACCAACTTCACCCTGGTGAATGGCGTCATTCACTCCGCGAGTGCAGAGGAATTGGGGTTCGGGCCGCCCGCAGAACTGGACGCCGAGGGTGGAATTCCGGGAACTGCTGCGGATTTGCTGAACACCCCCGTGAGCGATCCCATCTTCGTCCGGTTGCCACAGTAGGACTGTGCATCCTTTTGCACTTTTCCAGCAATATCTTCTACAGCAAATATTGTACTAATAACCAATAAACTCTATTCAAATGATAGGGTTTTGTGGCATACTCTCGGTGTTATGAAGATCTCGCAAAAAGGACTGTATGCATTACAGGCCGCGATGATGCTGGCGCGGCGCTACAACCAGGGCGCGATTCGCATTCGCGACATCGCATATGAGGAAGACCTTCCTGAAAAATTTCTCGAGTTGATCCTGCTGGAATTGAAAAATGCGCGCCTTGTGGAAAGCGTTCGCGGCGCCAAAGGCGGCTACCAGCTCCGTCGCTCTCCGGCAGAAATTCGACTCAGCGAGATCATCCGCCTGATTGACGGCCCCTTGGCGCCTTTCGGCGACGCCGAGCAGTTGCAAAGCTTGATCGATCGCGATGCTGAGCACCGTGCTCTTTATCAGATTTTCATGGACGTGCGTAACGCGGCCGCGCGAATTTTGGAACACACGACTTTGGCTGACATCGTCGGGCCAAAGCCACACGGATCGAAGAAAGGAAAGAGCAAGAAAAAAGAGACAACGGTGTTGCCGATGATCGTCGGGCAATCCAATTCGGGGCAGAGATGAGTAGACGTTTTCTGGTTTTGGGGCTGTTTCTGTTGCTTGGGGCAAACAGTTTTGCGCAGACCGTCATTCGAGTCGGTGCCTTTCCTAACATCACCCATGCTCAGGCCATGATCGGCAAGATGAATGGCAGTTTCGAGAAGGCTCTGGCCGGCAGCAAAATCGAATGGACAACTTTCAACGCCGGACCGTCGGCGATCGAAGCCTTGTTCGCGGGTGCGATCGATATGGCCTACGTCGGTCCGAATCCAACCATCTCCGGATATGTTCGTTCAAACGGAGAAGCATTGCGCGTCGTAGCCGGAGCCGCGAGCGGTGGCGCAGCTCTAATTGTGCGCGCGGATGCCGGAATCAATAAACCGGAAGATTTCCACGGGAAGCGGGTCGCATCCCCGCAGTTGGGTAACACGCAGGATGTTGCGCTGCGTGCATGGCTGAAGGCAAATGGTCTGAAGCCACGCGACAAGGGCGGTGATGTGCAGGTGATGCCGATGGCGAATCCCGATCAGCTGACCCTGTTCCTGAAGAAGGAACTCGATGCCGCCTGGGCGCCGGAACCCTGGGCAACACGCTTGATCCGCGAAGGCAACGGCAAACTCTTTCTTGATGAGCGTGACCTGTGGCCGCAAAAGCAATTCATTGTGACCAACCTTATCGTCAGCACAAAATTTCTACATGATCATCCTGATCTGGTGAAAAAGTGGATTGCGGCTCACGTAGAGCTGACAGAGTGGATTAATACACATCAATCCGATGCCAAGGCGATTTTAAACGGACAGATTCAGAAAGAAACCGGCAAGGCCCTGGCCAGCGGAGTCTTGGACGACGCTTTCGGCCGGATGCAAGTGGTCTATGACCCGCTGCGCAACACGCTTTTGAGTTCGGCGAAGTCCGCGTTTGAAGCGGGTTTTCTGGGCAAGGAGATGCCTGACCTGTCGAGGCTGTACGACCTGAGCTTGCTGAACCAGGTTCTGGCGGAAAAAGGGAAGAAGGCCATCCAATGAACGCCAACCCAGCCATCCAGCCAGTGGTAGGGAGCGAGTCGCATTTTCTGGGACATCGCAAGCCGGTGCGCAGCGTCGCGCAATTTCCCGTGAGAAATGGGGCGGGCGGTATTCCCAAGGTCTCGTTGCAGTCTATTTCGTTGAGCTATGCAACGAATAAAGACTCGCGCCTTATTGCGCTCGAAAACATCAACCTGCAAGTGAATGCCGGCGAATTTCTCTGCATCGTTGGACCCTCGGGCTGCGGCAAGTCAACTTTGCTGCACCTCATCGCGGGCCTTCATTCCCAGACCTCCGGCACCGTGCTGGTCGACGACAAGCCGGTCGCTGGTCCGGGGACCGATCGCATTCTCATTTTTCAGGAGCTAGGTCTGTTTCCGTGGCTAACGGTGGCTCAGAACGTTGAGTTCGGCATGAAGATGAAGGGAATCGTCAAGGCCGAACGGCGGGAGAAAACTGAATATTATTTGCGTCTGGTGCACCTGGCGCAGTTCAGGGACAGCTATACCCATCAGCTATCGGGTGGCATGCGGCAACGTGTCGCACTGGCGCGGGCGCTGGCAAGTGAGCCGGATGTGTTGCTGATGGACGAGCCGTTCGCTGCATTGGATGCGCAGACGCGAGATCTTCTCCACGACGAGTTGGAACGCATCTGGGCGGAGACTGGCCGGACGATTATTTTCGTGACTCACAATGTGCGTGAAGCCGTGCGGCTGGGCGATCGTGTGGCATTGCTCACGTTTCGTCCGGGGCGGGTAAAGCGGGAGTATGTGATCGATCTGCCGCGGCCGCGGGTGTTGGAAGACATCAGTGTGGCGCAGAGCGCGCGGGAAATTCTGGACGATCTGCGGGATGAGATCAATAAATCGCTGGAGGACCAGTACGGCCATGAAGCGGTTCGCTAGGCACGCGATCTTCTATTCGGTTCTGGGGCTCGTCTGGTTTGTGTTGGCCAAGCTGAAAATATGGCCGCCGTACGTTTTTCCCACGCCCCAGGGAGTCTGGGATTCGCTCGCGGCGGGGTTCGCTGATCACAGCTTCTGGATTGCGATTGCCGTCAGCATGAAACGAATGCTGATCGGGTATGGCCTCTCTGTAGTGCTCGGCATGATTCTCGGTTTCGGCGTGGCCAGCAATAAGTTTCTGGAAGAAACCATGGGTGGGCTGCTGGTAAGCCTGCAGAGCCTTCCCAGCATCTGCTGGTTGCCGCTGGCGGTGTTGTGGTTTGGCCTTACTGAAAAAGCAATTTTGTTTGTAGTTGTAATGGGATCGCTACTGTCGGTCACCATCGCTATGGAAACGGGACGGCAGCAGATGCCGAAAATCTTCGGCATGGCGGGGCGCAACCTGGGAGCTCGCGGGTTTCCGCTGTTCTGGTATGTGCTGCTGCCGGCGAGCTTGCCGTATATCGTGTCGGGACTGAAGCAGGGATGGGCTTTCGCGTGGCGCTCCCTGATTTCAGGCGAAATGATTTTTGTAAGTTTGGGGTTGGGGCAACTGCTGATGATGGGACGGGACCTGAACGACATGAGCCAGGTGATTGCCGTGATGATCCTCATCGTGGCAATCGGATATGTTGTCGATGGCCTGGTATTCAAGACCATCGAACGCCGTCTTCAGCGTAAATGGGGCCTCGCACCGGTGTAATTTTCACTGCATCAGATTCAGCGGTAGGGTCAACAGATAAAGGCCTTTTGTGCGACGAAAGTCTACTTATTCGATATAGATAATGGAACTAGATATTACACCACCGGTAGTGGCGTCGCGGGAACGTCCGCAGTTGACGGCAATGCGTGGTCTCGCTTTCCATGCGAAGAGTCCTGTTCGGGACAATTCGCACAAGGAGATCTTATGAAAGCTCGAAATCTGTTGCTCGCTGCCGTTGTTTGCCTGATCACGCTGGCGCAGTGCGCTGCCCAGGAGATTACCGTTGCTGCCGCTTCGGACCTGCAATTCGCCTTTCA
>Ga0335069_10011785_pt1 | contig 12326 bp, 12 predicted proteins | sample Lox_Sample_11_FD_206714 | JGI IMG/M metagenome (GOLD analysis project Ga0335069, IMG submission 206714) | Soil microbial communities from Loxahatchee National Wildlife Refuge, Florida, United States - Lox_Sample_1.1 | ecosystem: Environmental > Terrestrial > Soil > Wetlands | place: USA...
GTCGCTCTCCGGCAGAAGGTCTGTCTGCTCACCGACAAGTTTGCCAAACGATTGTACGGCAGCACGTCCGCCGGACTTGGCAACGTCATCAAGATTCATGACCTGCAATTCACCGTGGTGGGAACGTTCAAAGAGAAGGTGGAAAGCTTCGGCCAGTCGGAGTTAGGCGCCGAGACGATTTTGATTCCGTTTACTGTCCTCCGCTACTTCACTCCGGTGGAGCGCGTCGACCCGCTGGATGTGCAGGTAAAATCAGCCGGAGACGTCGAAGCGGTGACGCAAGAGATCAAGCATATTCTCGAGAGCCGCCATCGCCCCGGCGCGAAGTACCGTGTCCAAAACCTCGCCGAGATTCTGAACGCCGCGCGAAAAATCGCAACCATTCTGAGTATGGTGCTGGTACTGGTTTCGGCGATCGCGCTCATCATCTCGGGAATCGGCATCATGAACATCATGCTGGTGACAGTGAGTGAGCGAACGCGCGAGATCGGCATCCGCATGGCCGTTGGAGCGTCGCGCCGCGAGATTCAGATGCAGTTTCTGACGGAGGCAGTGCTCATCAGTCTTAGCGGCGGCGTGATCGGCATCCTGCTGGGGGTGTCGCTACCGCTTAGCGTGCAGTTTTTCGTGGACGACCTTCGCATACCCGTTTCGTTCGCATCCATCATCATCGCGTTTAGCGTCTCATGCGCCGTGGGCCTGATTTTTGGTTCCCTGCCCGCCAACCGCGCCTCGCACCTCAATCCCACCGAAGCGCTACGATACGAATAGAGTTTGCGCGATGACTCCCAAGACACTTCTGTCATTTGAGGATTTTGCGGCCTTGCCTGACGACGGGGCAAAACACGAGTTGAACGAAGGGGTACTGGTCACTATGCCGCCACCCAAGCCGCGCCATGGAGAATGCCAATTGACGCTGGGTTCCGCGCTCCGGGAGTTCGTCCTGTCGCGCAACCTCGGGCGCGTCTTTACAGAAAGCGGTTATCGTCTCACCCCCGAAACCGTTCGCGCCCCGGATGTTTCCTTTGTCGGCAATGCCCGTCTTCAAAACCCCGACGAGTATTTCGAGGGAGGTCCTGACCTTGCTGTGGAAATTGTTTCGCCCGGAGACGATGCATCCGATCTGCGCCAAAAAATCCAACAGTATCTCGATGCCGGAACCTCCATCGTTTGGGTGGTCTATCCGCGCTCACGCCAGATCGAGATTCATACACCCGGCAAAACCATTCGTACTCTCGGCCTTGATGACACGCTCGAAGCCGCCGGCCTGCTATCCGGCTTTGTGCTTCCCGTGCGGGCGGTTCTAGAGTAAGTCGCTTGAAAGGCAACCCGGCGTCTCCTTCGATGCTCCCTTTTGTTAGTTATCCGACTCCAATCACCATCAAAAGATTTTGCTCGGCTGGATAAAGATTTAACGTTGTCCCGTCGTCTCTGTCAGTGAAGAACCGGCGGTGGCGTGGTGTCTTTATTCCGCCATCAGACTCGGTCGCAATGAGGTTGACTATGGCACTCGGTAATTCGAGTACAGGACAAGCAAGCGCACCGGCGATGGAACCCCGCCCCAACCGCCGGTTGCATGAGCGCGTTCCTATTAACCGGCAGGTGTATCTTTGTTGGCGCGAACGGCAGGGCGACCTGGTTCAGTCTGGCCGCGCCATCGATGTGAGCAAGTTCGGCATGTTGGTCGAAGCAGATAAGCCTATCGCACCCGGAACCACCATCTCCGTTCAAACGAACTCGACCACTCTCGGCAGCGCCTGCGTGCGTCACTGCACCCCAAGCGGCATCAAATACAAGATTGGGCTACATATGCCGGACCGCATGTCCCGCGACTTCTAAGAGCCGCTTTGAAACGGTGCGGCCGCAAGGCTCACTATCGCATTGAGCACTTAGTGCTGCCGTTTCTCAAGATAGACCGGCAGTTACTCATCTTGGTTAACGGAAGTTAGTAGTACCGGGCTGTTTCTTGAGCCCCACACATTTTTGGGTAACCGCGCGGTTCAAATGCGCATCTGTCACGACAGGTCGTGACAACGAGGAGACACGGAATGGCTGTGGAAGGACAATTCGATCCCAAGACGATTCTGGTAGTAGATGACGACCTTTCGGTACTTACCGTAGTCAAGTGCATGTTGGAATCCAGCGACTACAACGTGCTTCTGGCGAACAATGCGGATGTCGCCGTCCGTATGGCGGAGCGCGACGATCTCTCGATCGATCTGCTGCTCACCGACGTCGTCATGCCTGACTTGAATGGTCCCGATCTCGCTCAGCGGATCCAGGCCATCCGACCGGCAATCAAGGTACTCTTTATGTCCGGGTGTACTGACTCGGACGTCGTGCGCGTGAAAGTGCTTGAGCACGAGTTGGGCTTTCTGCCCAAGCCGTTCACGTCCGACAGCCTGCTCGAAACCGTACAGCGCATTCTTATCGCACCGGCGCCACGTTCTTTTGCGGCGAAGGCCAGCAGCCGTTTGCAATAGCTCAACCATATCGCAATGCAACCATCGGGTCCACGCGCGCCGCTCGCCGCGCGGGCAGATAACCGGCAATAACAGCACATCGCGGCGGCGAGCACGGCCATGCAGATGGTGGATGGGTCGCTCGGCCCGATCTCGATAAGCTCGTCGCGAAGGAGCCGCGTGGCTGACATGGCCGACGACAGTCCAAAGGTGCTCGGCCAAGAAGGGAGTCCCCATCGCCTCGAAGTACTTCGGCGCTACCAGAGACGGCCGCGAGAGAAGATCCCTCGAAAACGCATGGCTGAAGTGCGGGGTGTGGATCTGAGGCCAGCGACCGGTCAACCCGACGGTTCACGTAACCCATGCTGCCGTGAGTAATTTGGCCCACTCGGGTCGCATCCCGTTCCTAACTGATTCAAACTAAACCCGATCCGGTTGGTGTCCACCTTGCAGGCGAGGTCAGTAAAGGAGCTGAATATGCTGCCGCTTGCCAAGATTCTGGTTCCTGTCGATTTTTCCGATCGTTCGGTTGCCGCCGTGCGCTATGCACGAAATCTGGCCTGTCACTATCACGGTGAGCTGATTCTGGCCCACGTGCTGCCTTCGATCCCCTACGAAATGGGGGGCTTTGAGTTTGGCGGCGTCGTTATGACAGACGGCTTCGAAGATCGGGTGGCAGAGGTGCAGGCGGAGCTGGATCAGTTCCTCGGCGCGGAGCTGATTGGCCAGAAGGTATCCAGAATTGTGCTGGAAGGGGATCCGGCGCGCCACATTGTGGAATACGCGCACAAATCGGGTGTGAACCTGATCGTGATGCCCACCCGAGGCTACGGACCGTTCCGCCGGTTCCTGCTGGGGTCGGTGACCGCCAAAGTGTTACACGACGCCGATTGTCCCGTCCTGACCAGCGTACATATGGAGGAAGCCGGAGAGCTCGAAGCCGTTCGGCCCACAAAAATTGTATGTGCTGTCGACATGGGCCCGCAAAGCACTAAAGCCTTGAATTGGGCGGATCAAGTGGCACAGGAGTTCCACGCTGAGCTGGTACTTGTGCACGCCACTCCGCTCGGCGAAAGCCATTTTGACGACGCTTTCGACCCCGAATGGCGTACCACCGTGGAAGGGCGCATGCGGGAAAAACTCTCCGAGCTGGCTGGCGGCGTGCATGCAGCGGCCATCGTCACCGAATCAGGTAACCCGGCCGATGTCGTCGCCGAAGCGGCGGAGCGCTTCGAGGCTCACCTAGTCGTCATTGGCCGCAGCGAGGCGGGCGGTATGTTCGGTCGGTTGCGCGCGAATGCGTATGCCATCATCCGGCAGTCGCCGTGTCCGGTGGTTAGCGTATAACGAAGCAGGACCAAGGAGTTGTAATGGAAGCCGCCATTCGTCATCTAGGCAATTTGAAATTTGAAGCGGTGGCACGCGGGCATCGTCTGATTTGCGATCAGCCGCTGGAAAACCAGGGAACCGACCGGGGGATGACGCCGCCCGAACTGCTGCTGGCATCATTAGGCACCTGCGCCGGATACTATGCGGCACAATATCTGCAAACGCGAGGGTTGAGCGCACAACGGTTGGCAATTCATGTTTCGGCGGAGAAGGCGACACAGCCAGCCCGTCTGGCCTCCTTTGTGATCGAGGTTGAGGCGCCAGACGTAGATCCAAAACATCATGACGGCTTGCTGCGCTCGGTCAAAGCCTGTCTGATCCACAACACTCTGAGCAACACGCCGAATATAGAACTGCACATCCACACCGCTGCCCCGGTTGCATGATGTCACCGCCGGATACGGCCGCTGCTGATCGATCCCACTCGTTACATCCAAAAGAAGCTTACATAGCGGCACTCGCGGCGGTCTGCATCGCGGTGAATTTGTCCCTGCGTTTTGCGGGGCATGCGTCTTCCGGAGTATCCGCGATTCCGCTCTATTTAACCTTGATCGCCGGCGGCGTTCCATTGCTGATCGACCTGGGCGAAAAACTGCTGGCGTGGGAATTCGGGTCGGACCTGCTGGCCGGCATTTCGGTGATCACCGCGATCTTGCTGGGCGAATACCTGGTTGGCGCCATTGTGGTGCTCATGCTTTCCGGAGGTGCAGCCCTCGAGCACTACGCCACTCGGCGTGCTTCCGCGGTGCTCGATGCCCTGGCGCGCCGCATGCCCACCATCGCGCACCGCAAAACATCTGCGGGAATGATGGATATCGCGCTCGCCGACATCGTGATTGGCGAAAAGCTCGTCGTCCTTCCGCATGAAATCTGCCCGGTGGATGGTTCTGTTATTTCGGGCCACGGCTCGATGGATGAGTCGTATCTCACCGGCGAGCCGTTTGAGATTTCCAAGACCCCAGGATCAGCGGTGCTCTCGGGCGCTATAAACGGAGAGTCTGCCATCACCATCGTGGCTTCGCGGCTGCCCGTGGATTCGCGCTACGCCAAGATCATGGCAGTGATGCGCGCCTCCGAGCAGAACCGCACGCATCTGCGCCGGCTGGGAGATCGCATCGGCGCGTGGTACACGCCGCTCGCCGTAGCCGTGGCAGCGGCGGGCTGGTTTTCGAGCGGACATGCGGAGCGCTTCCTTGCGGTCATGGTGATCGCGACGCCGTGCCCTCTGCTCATCGCCATTCCGGTGGCAGTGATTGGCGGAATCTCACTGGCGGCCCGGCGCGGCATCGTCATCAAGAACCCGGCGATGCTCGAGCAGATTGACACCTGCCGCACCATCATCTTCGACAAGACCGGCACGCTGACTTACGGGCGCCCGTCACTCACCGACATACTTTGCGCGCCCGATTTCTCGATGGAACAAGTCCTCGGTGCAGCCGCCAGCCTCGAAATCTATTCGCGTCATCCGTTGGCCGGAGCGATCGTGCGTGCGGCGCAGGAACGCGGACTACCGCTCGAGTCCGTCGATCTCGCGAGCGAAAAGCCGGGTGAAGGATTGTGCGGCATCGTAGCCGGCCGTACGGTCCGCATCACGGGGCGTTCCAAGCTGGCGCACCTGCCGCCTGATCTGCCGGCCGCCGCCGAAGGCCTGGAGTGCCTGATCTTCTTCGACAATCAGTATGCCGCCGCGCTTCGCTTCCACGACGAGCCACGCGCTGAAAGCCATTCGTTCGTCCAGCACCTGTTACCGCGCCATCGGGCCGATAAGGTGATTTTGCTTTCGGGTGACCGTGAGAACGAGGTCGAATACTTCGCCCGCCAACTCGGCATCGCACTGACCCACGCCGGCAAGAGCCCGGAGGACAAAGTGGCGATCGTTCGGCACGAGACCGCCCTCGGGCGGACTCTCTATGTCGGCGATGGCATCAACGACGCTCCCGCCATGATGACGGCAACCGTTGGGGTGGCATTCGGTAAAGACAGCGACATTACCGCTGAAGCCGCCGACGCCGTCGTGCTCGAGCCATCACTTGCCAAGGTCGACGAGTTGATGCACATCGGACGGCGCATGCGCGCGATCGCACTGCAAAGCGCCTTGGGCGGCATGGGGCTGAGCGTGATCGGCATGGCTGCGGCCGCTGCCGGCTATCTGCCGCCCATCGTGGGCGCGGTTGCGCAAGAAGTTATCGATCTCGCAGCCGTGTTGAACGCGGTTCGCGTGGCGTTGCCCGGCCGGGAACTGACCGATTTCTAATTCCGCCTAGCGCGGCATCGTCACGATCGTCAGGTTCTTAAACTCGCCCGTCTCATCAAAAGAGCCCGGCCCGACCTTGCCGCACCCAATGCTCAAATCCACGGCATGTAACGCAGGCACATCGTTGCCGTCGACAATCACATCAACAGTCCCGGTGGTCGCGTCGTGCGTCAGCTTTACATGATGCCAACGTCCGGTGGCGGAAAAAGCCGCCGGCCCGCGCTCCGAGCTGATACGCACCCGCTCGCCGCCATAGACGTGAAAGATGCCGTTGTGCACCGGCTGTTTTGCTCCGGTGTCCACCGAGAGATGGGCATAATCGTAATGCGCCGCGTCGCGATAGCCAAACGTGATGAGAAGCGAGGCGCCCAAGGGCCGGACATCCGCTTCGAGAGTCAGGCGGCTGTACTCCGGCACATCCGTCAGCGAAAACTGTATCGGCCGTCGCGGCCCTGGCAGCGGGCCTCTGTGTTCGACCAATTGCAATACGGGCGCGCCAGCATCGGTGGCCACCTTCCAGTCTGAACCCACCGGGACGCTCCAGGTGCGGCCGAAGATCTCGAGCGTGTCAGCGGCAAACGTCCAGCTGGCGGCGAGTACCAGCAGAGCCAAAAGTTTCATGGCGTCATCATAGCCCACCGCAACCGTTATGACGCGACACGCCAACCTGCCGCCTATGTTATGATCTCTGCCATGCCGAGCGGCTATCTTCCGATCTTCATTTTTCTCGCCGTCGCCATCGCCTTCCCCGTGGTCACGATCATTGCCGCAAAGTTGATTCGGCCTTCGGCGCCCTTTCAAGCCAAGCTCGAAGCCTACGAGTGCGGCATCAAGGCGGCGTCGGATTCCCGCGGCCGCTACACGGTGCGTTTCTACATCATCGCGATTCTGTTCGTGATCTTCGACGTGGAAACGATCTTTCTGTTTCCGTGGGCCGTCAAGTACAGCCAGCTCGGCTGGTTCGGCGTGGCGGAGGTAGCCGTTTTTCTCGCGATCCTGGTCGTCGGCTACATCTGGGCCTGGAAAAAGGGCGCGCTCGATTGGGTGTGACGGCAGGTTCCAGGTGTTAGGTGCCGGGTGTTAGTCAGCTGAGCGATCCGCCAATAACAGCTGCCTACTTACTATCCTCGCAAGCCGCTCCCAGCCACTTCGACGTACCGTTGACCGTCATGCTCATGTTCTTGCCGTTGCTGTCGCCGCTGGCCTGAATGTTGAACTTAATATGTTCCGCATCCAGCGCTTCGATCGTGATTGAGCCGGTTTGCTTATTGCCATTCCGATCGCACTCCAAGCGAATCTCCTGCTTGCCGCCCGAAGAACTCACGAGCGTAGTCTTGCAAGACTGATCCTTATTGAGCTGTAGCTTGGTAAGGTCTTCCTTCTTGACGCAGCTTTTGCTCGTAGTGGTGTGCGGTTCGCCTGCTATGAGCGCCTCGATTTTGGCGCGCTGCTCCGCCGGAATTTTGGCGAGCTGCTCCGGCGAGAGCTGGGGGCGGGTTAACCCGTTGACCCGCGAGGTGACCGTGGCTTCCCACTGACCAGGCTTGATGTCCAGGGGAACCGGATCCGCGGCCCGAACAAGAGAAGCGGTGAGCACCGCGATAGAAAACATGAACTTCATAACAGCTTGATCCTCCGTGATCGTGGCGGGACTGAGCGACTTGCCCGCGCATCCAAATATTACACTGCACCTTGCGCCAGGAGCCAAGCTGCCATCAGTTATATATCTATCAGCCATTTCCCCTCGCGTGCTCCAAAAGCGCTCGTCACCGGACTTCGGCTGTAGCCGTTCGTCCTCTAGCTGTTAGACTGTATCGATCATGTCGCACGTCCCCCTCACGCGCCGCCACTTGCTTGCCCTGTCACCGTTCGCTGCCGCCATTGTTGCCGCGCAGCAGCACGCGCATCAGGCCGCCCGCTCCACTCCGCCGCCGCCCTTGAGCGTTCTCCTTCCCCAAGAGGCCCAAGAGATCGAAGCTATCGCCGCCCAAATCATCCCGGCGGACGACACGCCCGGCGCACGCGAGGCCGGCGTCATTTATTTCATCGATCGCGCCCTCGCCACTTTCGATCAGGACAAGCGCGCTATCTACACTGACGGCTTGAAGGACACGCAGGCTAAGCGTGCTGCTCTGTTTCCGAGCTCACAAAGCATCGCCGCCTTGCAGCCCGCCGAGCAGATCCGCCTGCTCCAGGCCATCGAGAAGACTGCCTTCTTCGACCTCGTCCGCACCCACACCGTACTCGCCTTCTTCGGCGACCCAAAATACGGCGGCAATCGGGATCAAATCGGCTGGAAGCTCATCGGCTTCGAAGACCGGTTCCACTTCGAGCCTCCGTTCGGCTACTACGATGCGGAGCCCAAGGCATGAAGCAATATCGTCCCGACGAAGAAGTTGATTTTCTCGTCATCGGCGCTGGAGCCGCAGGCGGCATCATGGCCAAGGAGCTCACCACCGCCGGCTTTAGCGTGGTCGTTCTGGAACAAGGCCCGTACCAGCGCGAGAAAGACTTCGAGCACGATGAAATCAAGAACATCGTGCTGAGCGGCATGACGAATCAACTGGGCCGCGAACCGCATACCTATCGCGCATCCGAATCCGAAACAGCCAAGGTTCCCAACCAGAAATTCATCCAATACGGACGGCAGGTCGGCGGCGGCTCGGTGCATTTCACCGCCAATTATTGGCGGCTTTGGGAATCCGATTTCCATCAAAAGAGCAAATTCGGTAGCGTCGCCGGCGCGGCGCTCGCGGATTGGCCCATCACCTATGCCGATCTGGAACCCTACTACACCAAGACCGAGGAGGAACTCGGCGTTTCCGGCCTCGCGGGTGCCAACCCGTTCGAAGCCTGGCGATCGAAGCCCTATCCGCTGCCGCCCCTGCCCGTGAAATCCTCCGGTGTGTTATTCGAGCGCGCCACTCGCAAGCTCGGCCTGCATCCCTTTCCCACGCCCATGGCGATTCTCTCGCAACCGTATCGCGGCCGCGGCGCTTGCCTGCACTGCGGTTTCTGCGAATATTTTGGCTGCGAGGTGCGCGCAAAATCGAGCACGCTCGCCACCGTCATTCCCATCGCGGAAAAAACCGGCCGCTGCGAAATCCGGCCCAATTCCTATACGCGCAAAATCGAAACTAACCCGGACGGCCGCGTGACTGGCGCCGTCTACTTCGACGCCGGCCGCCGCGAGGTATTCCAGCGTGCCAAATGTGTGGTCGTCTGTGCGAACGGCAGCGAGACGCCGCGTCTGCTCCTCATGTCCGCGTCCAACCGCTTTCCGCATGGTCTCGCCAACTCCAATGGGCTCGTGGGCAAATACCTGATGGTCGACGCCGGTTATGAAGTGCACGGCACGTTCGAACATCCGCTGAACGAATACAAGAGCATTCAGGCCACGCGCGTCATCCACGATTTCTACGAGCCCGATCCCAAACGCGGTTTCTACGGGGGCGGCGGCATCGATGCCCGCTTCGATTTCTACCCCGTCAGCTTCGCTCTCGCCGGCCTTCCGCCCGACGCACCGCAATGGGGCAGCGAGTGGAAGGCCATGATCGGCCGGAACTTCAATCGCACTATGACGCTGCTCGCGCACGCCACTTGTCTCGCCCGCGAGCAGAATAGTATCTCGCTCGATCCCAATTTGAAGGATGCGTGGGGCCTGCCCGCCATGCGCGTGACCTTTGATTTCCACCCAGACGACGTCAGCAACATGAAGTTCCTCCTCGATCGTCAAATGGAGATCATGCAAGCCGCCGGAGCACAGAAGGCGTGGCCCGACACTGGAGACAACGCACTCGTTCCGCACAATCACCTGCTCGGTACCTGCCGCATGGGCAACGACCGCAAAACATCCGTCGTCGACCGCTATCACCGCACCCACGATGTTCCCAATCTCTTTCTGGTGGACGGCAGCAGTCTGGTCACCGCGTGCTGCCAGCCCACTTGCACCATCCAAACGCTCGCCTATCGCGCTGCCGACCACCTCGCCCAACAAGCTCGCCAGAACGCCATCTGATTCCATGCGCTGGCTCTCGCTGATCCTTGTGTTCACCGCCGCGCTCTCCGCCGATCCTCTCGATGATCTCGCGCGCGATTTCTGGGCCTGGCGTGCCATCCATCAGCCCATTACCGGGGACGACATTCCGCGCATCGAGCGCCCCGTCAACTGGACCCCCGACTGGTCGCCGCAATCTATCGCGCAGCAGCGCCAGGATCTGGCAGTCTTCGAAAAGCGCTGGAAGGAAATGGACGCCGGCCGCTGGTCTATCCCGCGCCAGGTCGATTACCGTCTGATCGGATCGGCTCTCGCGCGCGTCGGTTGGGAATTGTACGTCGTCCGCGGTTGGCAGCGCGATCCGTCCTTTTATATCGATCAGACCGTGGGCGCCGTTCTCGACCGCCTGCTCCAGCCGCCGCCCGTCGATGCCGTCCGCTCCGGTGAGATCCTCCGCCGCATGGCCGCCATTCCCCAGATCATCGAGCATGCCAAGGTCAATCTCGACCAGACGTCACGGCCGTTCGCGGAATTAGCCATCGCCGGCCTGAAGGACATCCGCCCGCGCCTCGCAAAAGCCGCCGCCGCTATCAAACCGTTGCTTGATCCCGCCGCCGGCGGAACCTTCGACTCCGCTACCGAGAAAGCCGGCCAGGCTCTCGAATCCTACCGCCAGTGGCTCACCGAGCGGCTGCCCACAATGTCGAAGCAAACCGCCGTCGGCCGCAAGGACTATGCATTCTTCCTCAAGAGCGTCGCGCTCATGCCCTATACGCCCGACCAGCTATTGGGAATCGGTGAACGCGAGTGGAGCCGCGCCGTCGCGCTAGAGACTTACGAGCGACAGCGAAACGCCGGCTTGCCGCAGATCGCATTGCCAGCGAGCCAGGCGGAACAGATCGCGCGAGAGAAGCGCGACGAATCCGCCGTTCGCCAATATCTGTCGACCAAAGGATTTCTGACTTTCCCAATCTGGCTCCAGCATTACTGGAACCAGCCGATGCCCTCTTATCTAACCGACCTCCCCGCCATTCCCCAGCCCGACGATCTTACAGGCCCCGCGCGCCTGAAAGAGAATGCCACCAGCTACATTTCGCCGCCCGCGCCATCGCTCGGATTCTTTGCGCTGGCCACGGCTCGCGACCCACGCGTCATGATCGTGCACGAAGGCGTGCATTACTACCAGCTCGCGCTTTCCTGGGCGAATGAGGATCCCATCCGCCGCCACTTTTACGATTCCGGCGCCAACGAAGGCATCGGCTTTTACGCCGAAGAGATGGCACTCCAATCGGGTCTGTTTGACGATAGCCCGCGCTCCTGCGAAATCATCTACAGCTTCATGCGCCTGCGCGCGCTCCGCGTGATTGTCGACGTGAAACTGGCGCTCGGCCGGTTCACCATCGATCAGGCCGCCGAGTATCTCGAGAAAACCGTTCCTATGGACAAAGCCACCGCGCACGAAGAAGCTGGCGAATTCGCGGCTACTCCGGGCCAGGCCATCAGCTATCAAATCGGCAAACTCCAAATCCTCGACATGCTCGCCGACGCGCGCCTAGCCCAAGGCGACAAGTTCCGCCTGCAAGACTTCCACGATTTCGTCTGGAAAAACGGCAACGTCCCCATCGCCCTGCAACGCTGGGAATACGTGGGCACCAAACCCGACGGTCTGTAATCACACTGGCGCTATCGTCGTCGTTGACATCTCGCCGTAGGTTACAACAGCGACCGCAGAGTCCAGACAGTGAGTGAGTTCTGATCATCATCCACCGCGGCAAGCCGAATCGCGCCCTGCCAGGCGGTGCTGGCAACTCCAAAGGCCGCCCCCGGCGCTCCGCCATCCACCTGGTAGGTAGCCACCAGAGTTCCTTGCTCCGTGATCTCGACAAGACTGTTCTGCATGCCGCCTGCATTCACGGCATCGCCATTGGCAATGATGAGGTTTCCGTTCGGGGCAAGCGTCAAACTCAGCGGGCCGTGTAGTTGCTTGGCGTCTGAATACAGCATAAAACCCTTGCCCGCATCGAGAGTTCGGCTGGAGGCAGTTTCGATCGCGAATATTGCGTTGTCGGCGGTCGATGCGACAAACAAAAGGTCGCGGGTGGCATCGTACGCCAAGCCCGTCGGCCCTATACCCACAATCGCGGGAACGAACTGGCTCCCATAACCAGACCCGATCAGCGTCTTGCTCTCCAGCGTCAACCCGGTACTTGTTACGAGAAAACTC
>Ga0335069_10011786_pt1 | contig 12325 bp, 12 predicted proteins | sample Lox_Sample_11_FD_206714 | JGI IMG/M metagenome (GOLD analysis project Ga0335069, IMG submission 206714) | Soil microbial communities from Loxahatchee National Wildlife Refuge, Florida, United States - Lox_Sample_1.1 | ecosystem: Environmental > Terrestrial > Soil > Wetlands | place: USA...
TGGTGCCCGGAGAACCAGTCCGGGTTCTTCGGCAGCGTGAACCAGAGCTTCGTGCCGCCCTTGACCAGCCCCAGGAACGCCAGCGCCGCGGCGGCGAGTACGAGCCCCAACACGACCGCGTAGCCGATGATCGTCCAGAAACCGCTGGATCGGTCCAGTGCCACGAAACCGGGGCCAGATCCCGGCTCCTCATCCGAGCTGGACTGCGAGAAGGTACCGGGGCCGCCTTGGCCTCGCCCGGGCCTTGCGCCACGTCGCTCATCGGATGACACTCCCGATGAGTCGATCACCAGCCCGCGAAGGCCGCCTCCCCCCACGAGGGATCAAATGGCCGCGCGGATCCGGCCGCGGCTGGCCGCCGTACCGAGTCCGCCATGGCAGATGATCGGGGCGGCCGGCCCACCCTCCGTGATGATGACGCGGCAAATTCCCCCGGGAGGGATGACGACCTAGCCACGACCCGTCCGGGACGCTGGCACTATGCGTAAACCTTCAAACTGAGGGGCGCAACCAGGTGCGATCGCAAATGTCTGAGTATGAGATCACTTTCGCCGGCCGGGCGGGCACCGTGTTGCGGGCAGAATTCGACGACTGCGATGTCACCATAGGCTCGGACACGACAACCCTCCGCGCCGAACTCCCGGATCCCGCCGCCCTCGCCGGGCTCATGCAGCGGATCGCCGCTCTGCGGCTCGAAGTCATCTACGTACGCCTCCTGGCATCATCACCCAGGCAGTAACCAGGCATGCAGCAACGGCGCACATCGCATACGGACGTTAGGCGGTTCATCCAGGCGGTCAGGGACAGTGACGAGGCGGTCGTGGATGACACCATGATGCGGTTGAGCCGTGCCCGGCCCTGGCTCGCCCCCCTCGCCTTCACCATCGGCGCCTTCGCGATGCTCTTCGACGGGGTCAAGCTGCTGTTCACCAACTGGCGGCTCACCCTGATCCAGGTGCTGCCCGCGATGTGCATCTGGGCCGCGATGCTCGACCTGAAGCTCCACCTGCAGCCCGTCACGAAGCTTCACCTGGTGCACGGCAAGCCGTTTTACGTGCTGATGGGACCGGAGGTCGTGATCCCGGCCGTGCTCGGCGTGGCCGCGGTCACCGCGGCGGGCTTCTACCTGAACGCCGTGTTCGCGTTCGCGATCATCCAGCCCGGCCGACCGCAGATCCGGCCCGCGTTCATCCAGGCCCGGTCACACCTGCCTGTGGTACTGGGATCAGGTGCGGTCATCGGCCTGCTTCTCGGCCTGTCGGTGGCGGTCGTCCCCCGCTGGGGGGCGTTCTGGTTCGGGCTTTCTCTCGGCATCGTCATCGGCATCATGATGGTCTGCTATGTGACCGTGCCCTCCCGGCTGATCGGCGTCAAACCCGCCAGGTCCAGGCGGGACAAGCTGGTGGCCAGCGCGGTGGGCGGGGCTGTCGGTGCGGTGGTCTGCACTCCTCCTTACGCCCTGGGCCGCATCGGTCTGGTCATGCTCGGGTGGGGGAGGGTGTTCTTCGTTCTCGGCGTCATCGTGTTCGCCGTCGCGCTGACGTTGCAGGCAGGCGCGACAAGCGCGGTCAAGACGGTCAAGATGAGCGCCAAGCTCGTCGGTGGACGCAAGGCGGCCGGCGGTCAAGCGCTATCTGGCAACGTTCCCACCACCCGTGGAAGCTCAGGATCATCGCCATAACGTCGCCGGGCGTGATCACGGCGGCGGCCCGGCCGGGCCGCCGCCGGAGGATGTCTTCGTCGAACCGGATCAGGTAGCGGCGCCCGCGCTGGCTTCCGCCTTCTTCATGTCAGCGGCGAGCTGGTCGGCCTCCATGTCGGTGGCCTTGGAGATGACCCGGTTTGCCGCCTTGATGTTCGCCTTGACCTGGTCGGCGAGGTTCGTCTCGTAGATCACGATCAGGCCCGCCGTGCCCGCATCGAGCGTTTCGCCAAGTTCCTTCAGGTCGTCGCGGCTCATGCCGCCTGCGGCATGACCGGCGACGCCGCCGATCGCCGCGCCGGCGCCGCCGCCGACCGCGAGCGCACCGAGGATCCCGACCGGCGGGAACAGCGCCGCAACCACCCCGGCCGCCAGGCCCCATCCGAGCCCGACCGCCGCGCCGTGCCTGGTCGGCTCCTCGTGCTTCTTCACGATCTCGACATTCCCGCTGGCGTTCTTGGCGATCACCGCGGCGTCGAAGTCGTGCGAGCTCTTGATCTCGTCATACAGGGCCTTGACGGCCTCGTAGTCGGCTACCGCGTCATCGACGCTGCCATACGTTGCGGCGAGTACGAAGAGGGTGTCGTTCTCAGACATTGTTGCTTACCTTCCGTTTAGGCACCCTGGTATGCGGGTGCGGCGGCACCATTGCTGGATCAGGCCTAATCTCTTACTCCGGTCACAATCGGACCACCCTCCGCCCCGGGGCGGCGTCCCCCCGACGAGGATGAAACAAAAGGCGGCCCCATGTTCCGGACCTATGACATCAGTCATCGATTCGGCCGTCGTTTCCTGAAGGCAGCCCGGAACGACGCTCTTGCCACACCAGACCTGTCACCGCACCCAAGATGACCACTACTCCTATCGCGATCAGGTAGGACATGAGGGAAAACACGATCCCGATCGGCCCGTACTTCTTGTCGTTCGAGATGATCATGCCGGAGAAGGCGAGAGCAAAGACTGCGTCCATGCCCAGGTAGAACACGCCCGTGGCAATGGCGGACGGAAGTAGTCTCCGCCACGGGATTCTTCCGGCCAGCAGCAGCCACATCGTGAGCCACCAGAAGCAGGTGAACGCGACTAGGCCGACGATCGCGAACACGGTCGGCCCGGCGGCGCGTATCTGCGGCCCTATCAAGCCAAGGGCATACAGCCACGCCACCACCAGCACCATCCAGATCAGCGCGCGGGCCATGTCTCTTGTGGTCCGGCTGTCCAGGCCGAAAATCCGCTGGTAAAGCCCCTGTAGCGACGCGGCCACGGCAAATCCGCTCAGTATCAAGAAGACCCAGGCGAATCCGGTGACGCTCGCGACCGTGGCATGCGAGGAGGTGAACAGATGCCCGAGGTCACTGGCGGCCTGCCGGTTCAGGCCGAGGCGCCGGCCCAGCCTGCTCGCCGCCGACCGCCCGACCAACGAATTTGCCACGATGAGAAACGGGAAGGCGCACAACAGCAACGTGCCGGCGAAGATCATCCCCTGGTTCAGGAAATCCACCGAATTCAGTCTCTTCCAGAGAGCATCAGCCGATGAACCGGCATACTTCTGCTTGCCCGCCTCGATCCCGCGCCGAACCCGGCGCCCGATCTTCGGGCGATCATGGGTCGTCATCGCTGCCCTCCTGTTCCGCGCCGCCCAGCCAGTTTCACTAGCGGGCGGATCGGACAAACCGGGGCAAGCCCGAGCCCGGAATGGTCCTCGGCGAAGGCTTCGTCGGTGACTGGCAGCCTGCACAGGGCTTCATGGACTCCGGCTGCCTGGCTCATACCGTCTCCTCGCCGCCGGGCGCGCGCCGTATCTCAAGCACGGGCAGCTCCGGCCGCTCCATCTTCGCGAGCAAAGGTGGCCGCCGCATCCCCCGACTGGAGGTAGATCTGTTGATCACCGGACGAGCAGGTCTACGGCCCACTGTCACCTCACTCTTCACAGTGCCAGGGACCACTGGCCGCACATTCGATGTGTTGTCGCCGCGCGCCTGATGCGCGGCCGTCAGTTGATTTCTCATCCTCCAAGGAGTGATGCGCGCTGCGGACCTCATTCAGTGATCGGGCCGGAGGAAGAAATCGGCAGTCGGCGAGGCCGAAGGCAAGAGGGTCGATGCCCTCAAGAAGGCACTCGCCGACGCGCAGGAGAAGATGAAATAGCGGCGTGCACCCGCATTGGCAGCGGCCGCAACGCGCTCGCGCAGACCGGTAACATCGCGTAACATCGCGCTTCCGACGATCAAGCCGATCGCGTTTCTGACGGCTCCAGGTTATCTCCAGCGCTCAGTTTCGGCTGCATATGGAAGTGACACAGCCTGCACAGCAGGGTGAAGCTCGCCGGGCTGCCCCGCCAATGGCAGAGCACAACCTCGGCGCCGGATCTGCGTAGTGCGCTGCGGATAGCCCAGGCGGTGATGACCACGTTGTCGGCAAGCCCAACGACCGGGATGAAGTCGGGTATCAGGTTGATCGGCTGGACGTTATATGCCAGCGCCACCAGTAGCCGCCAGCGGACTGGGCGGGCAACCCGCTTGTCCTTCGACAAGCTAACGAGAAGCCGGAAGAGGTCTGGGTAGACTCGCAGCAAGTCTGCTGCCGGCATGCCGGCCGGCGCAGCCGCGACGGCAGCCGCGATCAACGCAACGAACGCCGCTGCGAGCGCAGTTGCCAGGCCGATGAGCAGTGCGGTCACTGAAACCTCAGCCGGTGCCGGAGATCCGGAAGACTTCCCGCACCTGCCTGCGAGGACGTAGCCGCCGGTCGGGCGCCCGCTGGCGTGCCGCCGACCAGCAGAGCGCTGGCTACGGCTACGAGCGCCGCACCTGCGGCGAGCACCGCCCGGGCCAGGACCCGGCACCGCAAAAGCCGCCCACCGGATCTACGTGGCGCGAACTTCGGCATTCTTGACTCCTGGATCAGAGCAGGCGTAGGTCGACGGCTCGTTCGAGGGCTTCTGCGCGTGTTGCCACGCCGAGCTTGTGGTAGATGCCCCGTAGATGGGTCTTGACCGTGTGCGGGGAGACGTAGAGGGCGGCTGCCATCTGCGGGCACGTGCTGGTGGGCAGGAGTTTGAGGACGCGTCGTTCGGCCGGGGTCAGCGGCTCGGTGAACACGCGGCTGGGCCGGGAGGCGCCCGGCTGGGCGGAGCGTTCGTGGACAGCCGCAGTGATCAGCTGGTCGGTGAACGGATCGGACCGGGACGGTGCGGCGTGCTCCACCAGGTAGCTGCTCACCTGCGGTGCGGTGGTGACCACGGTGTTGCAGAACCCCTGGCGGCGGGCTGTGGCCAGCGCTTCGCCCAGGATGCTGGCGGTCATCGGATCGCCGCGCTCAATCGCCGCGGCGGCCAGCAGCAGCTGGCGCACCAGCGCGCGCCGTGGCGTCAGGTCACCCGGCGAGGGGCGCTGCAGGTGCTGTTGTGCGGTGCGGTGGTCGCCGGCGGCGAGTGCGATCTTCGCCAGCAGCAGGCCACGGGCGGTAGCGGGGAGCGTGCTGGCCAGTTCGGCGGCGGAGCGCAGGTCCCCCAGCGACAGGCGCAGCAGCGCCTCCAGCTCATCGGCGCGCGCCAGCAGCACCGACCCTGTCCCGGCCAGGACCTGGCGCGCGGCTCCGACGGTGGCCAGCGCGTCGCGGACTTGCCCGCGGGCGGACCAGATCGTGGCCCGGTCCAGCAGCGCCAGGAACTCCGACAGCGGCCACCGCAGCGTGGTGATCGACAGCGCCTGCTCGGTGAACCGTGCGGCGGTGTCGAGGTCGCGCCGCTCCAGCGCCAGGCCGGCCAGCACGCGCAGGTAATCCGCGGCGAAGATGTGCTGCCCGAATCCGAGCCGTTGCGCCTCCTTCTCGGCCGCGCCGGCGGCGTCGGCGGCCTCGGCCAGGCGGCCTGCCTCGAACCGGGCTAGCGCCAGCGGGCCAGGGACCATCACCAGCTTGACCGGTTCGGTGAGCTGGGGCGCCGCAAGAGCCGCCGCCGCCTCACGCTCAACTGCCTCGAAATCTTCCAGCCAGGTGTAGGCGCGCAGCAGGATCAACGGGATTGCGGCGTCCCATTCGTCGGCGAGCTGTGTCTGCTCCTGGATGGCCCGAACGGCGAAGGCCTCGGCCACCGCCTCGTCCACCCGGCCGGTCAGCATGTAGTGCAGCGACCGCGCCGCCGCGAACCGGGCCGCCAGCTTGGAGCCGGGCATGACCGATGGCCGGGCGCGGTCGACCAGCTCGAGGTACTCGCCGCCGCGCGCCGCATCACCCGACAACAACAGGTCAGTCGCCAGGGCCAGCACCCGATCTGGCGCATCGGCGAGCAATGCGGAGTCGATCATGCTGAGATCCGGTGGCGGCAGCGCCGGGTCGCGGAGGAAATCGCTCACTACCCGGTCCTGCAGCAGGGTCAAGGCCCGTTCGGCCTGCCGTGCGGCGAGGAAGTGGCGGGCCGCGCGCCGGCTGTCCCCGGTCGACTCGAACCATTCGGCCGCCTTCAGGTGCTGCGACTGCTCCTTGGCCCTGCCGCGAATCCGCAGCTCGGCGCGCAGTATCTGGCGTACCAGATGGTGGTAGCGGAATCTGGTCCGCTTGTCGTCGAGGGCCACCAGGAACAGATGGGCCGCATCAATGCGGCGCAGGAGCTCCGCCGCGTCCTGCCGCGCCGTGAGCGCCGTGCAGGTATCCGCAGTCAGCTCGCCCAGGACGGAGGTGTCGAGCATGAATTGGACGATTTCGGGTGGCTGCTGGTCGAGGACCTCGGAGACGAAGTACTCGGAGATCTCGTGGCTACTGACGCCCAGCGACCGTGCTACCCGGGCAGGGTCCTGGGAGCTGCGTAGCGACAACGCCGCCATCTGCAGCGCAGCGGCCCACCCCTCGCTGTGCTGGTGAAGCAGCGCCAGGTCAGCAGCGGCAATCTCGACGCCGAAGTTCGCCAGCAGGTCATGGCTTTCAGCCAGGGAGAAATACAGGTCACGGTCGCGAAGCTCGCACAGGTCACCGGCCAGCCGCAGCCTGTGCAGCCGCAGCTGAGGGTCGAAACGGCTGCACAACACCAGTTGCGCGGTGCCGACGGGCCAGCGCTCGACAAGATCGGTCATGTCCCGGGCGGCCGCCGGCTCCGCGGTCTGGAAGTCATCCACAATGACCACCGACCCGGCGGGCAGCTTCGCTGCGTCGTTGGCGATCGAGGCAATGACATCAGCCGACATGAACCCGTTCGCCGTGAGTAGGCCCGCGGCATCAGCACCGAATCCCGGCGTGACAAACCTGATTGCCTCGATGAACCCGGTCCAGAAGCGGACAGGATCAGCATCAGCCTCATCGCAGGACAGCCAGGATATAACCCCCGGCGGCTTTGCCGCGGCCCAGCTCGACAGCAGCACGCTCTTACCCGCGCCAGCCGAACCCACAACAACCGTCAGGCGCTTGCCAGCCCCTGCCGTCAGCCGGTCATGCAGGCCCGATCGTGCGACCAAGGTGCCGGGCAGCGTCGTTGGCCGGAACTTCGCCAGCGCGAACCGTATGTCATCGGAGGTGCGCTCCTCCGGCGGCGCCTGTGCCGCGACCTGTCCCGCCGAGTAGTTCCTCGCTCTCAACCGGGGCCCGGCAGCCGCGTGCGGCAGCATCGCTGACCCCGAGGCCGGACCCCTCCGGCACGTCTCGACCGCTGTCATAGATCGATCGTCTTTACGGGACGACCTTCTCAGCATCCCCCCAATTTGGGTAAACGCTGAGCACGCAGTGCGCAGGCTGGCCGACAGCACGTTCGGCTAAGGTATGTGCCGGGGAGCTACCCGGCAGGCGGTGCGCCGCCGCCGTCTCCCTGCTGACGCTGCCGGCCGCGGCCGACCGCGCCCAAAATGACTCTGATCCCGAGGCCGAGGACGATCAGGTCGGCGAGCATCTGCCCGGTGACCACCAGCCGCGCCGCCTCGGACTTGGCCGAGATGTCGCCGAACCCAACGGTGGAGAACACGGTGACAGCAAAATACAACGCGTCGGTGTGCGTCAGCCGCTCGCCGAAGTTGCTGGCGGATACGTTGGCCAAGAACACATAGGTGCTGGCGAACAGCAGCAGGAACAACGGAATGCTGGTGGCCAGGGCCTCGACCGCTCGCACGCCCGGGTATGGGTGCGTAACGATCAGGCGGACCTGCAGCGCGATCAGTCCGACCAGCAGGACAAGCCCAGCAACCAGGATGATGACCGCAGCCCAGGTCGGGGAGTGGTCCAGGGGCAGCAGGTAGTAGATGGCCACCAGGCCGGCGGTGGAGCCCACGACACGCGGTGCAGCCCGCACGGCCGCGCGATACAGCACCTTGGCTTCACGCCCCGAGTAGCTGCTAGTGCTCATCTCGGTCCACCGGCATCTTCCGGGCCGACTGCCCTGGGCTGAGCGGCCTGCACCAGGGTGCTACCTGCGGCGGGATACGCGGCGGGCGGTACGCCGCGACGTGCGGCGGGCGACTCTGCGTGCTCCGAACATCTCATGCCTCCTGGTTCTGCGACGCGCTAGCAGCGCCGGCCGTCTCGAGTTCGTGCAGCTCCTTCGCTTCCTCAGCGGAAACGAGGCCGATGGCCACCAGGTCGAGCGGGCTGATGAAGCCGTCGCTGATCCGGAACCCGCCGGCGCGGGCGATCGCGTCGCGAAGCGGCACGGCCCAGTGGTGCTCCAAGAGGATCAGCGCGGCCGCGGAGTCGTTCGGGATATCCTCGAGCACATCCCAGCCCTCCTCCTCGGTGAACACGTGCACGCCCTCCTCGGCCGCCGCCTCCTCCGCACCGGCGATCGCGCCGGCCTCCATTCCCTCCTCGCCCTCGAAGCCCAGGCCGATCAGCGCGCCGACCTTGCTGCCGAGCTCGATGGCCTCGTCCTGGGTGAGGTTGGACAGGTGCTCCGCCTCCAGGGCGCCCTCGGCGTCCTTGTAAACGACGAGCGAGTCGATGACCCGCACCGTGTCGCTTTCGCGGAGCCGCTCCAACTCGGCGATGATCTCGCCGTGAAAGTCAGGGTTGTTGAACCCCAAGACGATAAGCTGCACAGGCCCGATTGCCATTTCCTGCCTCTTTCACTCGATCGGCCGGCCTTCCTTGCTTCCGGCAGGATGCGGTTCGGCGGCACGTAGCGCATCCCCTGGCAGAGGATGAATCACCGTGCACCCACACCGCAGGCCGCCCTGACCCTGGACGAGATCTTCATACACCCTCGACCGCTTCGAGTCGCCCGGCCCGGATCGCCTTGACGAACTGCTCGTAGTCCTGCTCGTTCTGGTCGGCGTAGCGTTCGGAGAAGTCGGTGACCGACCGGTCGAAAGCGTCGTCGCGGCCGAGGTAGGAGGCCATCGCGACCGGGTCGCCGGACCGGGCGTGGGCCGGCGTCGACGATCTGGAACTTCTCCAGCAGCTTGCGCCGGTCATCGGGCAGGGTGGCCCGGTAGGCGCGGAACTGCTCGTGCAGGGTCGGCATGACGTCGTCCGGGGACAGGCCGTAGGTGGCGGCCAGGTCCCGGGCCGGCACGATGACCGGCGGCTGGCTGACGATCCGGTACTGCCCGTCGACCAGCTCGGCCAGCTTGGACAGCGCCTGCGTGCTGTCGTGGGTGTGCGCCTTGGCGATGCTCTTCTCTGCCCGCCTGGCCGCCTTCTTGACGACCTTGTCCTGCCTGGCGTCCGCCTGCTCCTTTTTCTTTTCTGCCTTTGCCGCCTTCGCGGCCTCCGCCTTCTTGTCCTTCTTCTCGACCTTCCCCGCTTCTGCCACGGCCCCCTGGATCAGCTGCTGGAGCCGGTCCTCGTCGTAGTGCGCGCACCAGAGGTCCATCGTCCCCATCTGCGCGAACTCCGCCATCGCCTTCCGGTAGGCCGTCACCGAGGCCAGCGCCACGGCGCGGGTGTCCGCCGTGGCGAACCCGTTGTTCCGGCCGGCGATGACGAAGCTGGCAGCCGTCCGCTTAACGTCGTACTCGAACGGCCCGGGCAAGGTCTCGTCGAAGTCGTTCACGTCGAACAGCAGGGCCCGTTCCGGCGAGGCGAACATGCCGAAGTTGGACAGGTGTGCGTCGCCGCACAGCTGAGCGTCCAGCCCGGCTACCGGGGTGTCCTTCAGGTCGGGTGCTTGACCACTGTGACCCTCGGCGCGGTCATGCTGTCTCTTGCTGGGGCACGGTCGGGATGGGTGTGTCCTGCATAGGCAGAGCGCCGCCTTGGGCGGCCTCCCCGCTCCTGCTTGTCCGGCAGCCCGCGGACCAGACCGATGATCGCCACCGCGATGAGGGCGCCGAGCACCGGGCCGAGGATGTAGATCCACCAGCCCGTGTAGTCGTTGGCCACGATGTCCGGGCCCAGGGTGCGGGCCGGGTTCATCGACGCGCCGGAGATCGGGCTGGCGAACAGGCCCAGCAGCGCCACCGTGGAACCGACCGCGATGGCCGCGTTGTGCCCGATGCTGCGGTGCCCGGTGGCGGTGTTGAGGATCACGCTGGCCAGGATCGCGGTCAGCACGGTCTCCATCACCAGCGACCGCCAGTCCCCGCCCGGCGTGGCGATCGGGTAGTTCCCGCCCGCGCTCACGTGCGTGTACATGGCCTGCAGGAACAGCGCGGCGCTGATTGATCACCCCCGACCCGGCCGCCACCGTGACCAGCACGAACGTGCCGACGAACTCGATGATCAGCCGGATCCACAACGGCCGCGACCTCAGCGTGTCCTCCTCGAACCGGATCAGGTACCGGCGTCCCAGCGACGCCGCATGCTCGGCGTCCATGTCCTCGGTCGCAGTTGCCATAGCGCAGCTCCTATCTGTGCCGTGTCACGGTTTCGCAAACTAGGCCGCGGTGACCGAGAGTGGGTCATCCTGGCGGGTGAGCCGCGCGGTGATCGCGCCGCGCGGCCCGAGTACTGGTCGCCTGCCCCCTGTGGTAACGCGAGACGTGGCGCCGAGGCACCGACCGCCGCCAGGGCCGCCCGGGACGCCAGATAATGGTGGCCGCACAACAGCAGATCAGCCGAGCGCGGACGACCCGGACCGGGCGGGATGACGACCGTGACCACCGGCCTGGCCGGGCACCAGCAGCTACGATCGGCCAGGCGGCGCGGCCCGGCCTGGGCAGCCTGGCCATCTGCGGCCCCGTCGGCCGGGTTGACCTTGCGGTGCGGCGACCTCATCGCTACCCCACTAGCGTCGGACGGGTCGCGCGCCGCTGGCGGGCGGGGTGGTTGCCGATGTCATCGCTGGCCTCCTCCACCATGATCGCCGGGCCTTACCGGATCCGGCCGCTCGTACCTGATGCTGCCCGGACGGTGGGGATGTGTCCTCCCCCTTACAGGGATTACTCGTGCGCTTGCGCGGCTTCCGGCCGTGACCTCCTAACCGGCCTAGGCACCCAGGCACCCAGCAAGGCTCTTGCGCCCGGCGATCCAGGCCGGGCGAACGGGTGATCTCAGGCTGCTGGGCATGTCCGGCAGGGCCGCGCTGCTGAATTACCCCTGATCGGGCGATGCCAGCCCATCCTTCGTGCGCGATGCTCAAGGCACAGAGCGGTATGTGCCAGCGTCCAGCAAGAGAGGGATCGGTGGCGCCGCGGCAGCATGTGTCCTGAGGAGATCAGCCATGTGCGAGTCACCTGACATGCTTTCGGCAAAGATGGCGGCCGGGGCTGCCGTAATCCGCCGGGCTCGGGGAGGTCGCTGCCATGTCTGACCGCTGCCCGGTGCGGTGGGCAGGTCGGCGATCCATTGTGATGCTCCCGCAGTACGTCGGCGAGTCCAATGCCAGGGCGGCCGACCGATGAATATGCCACAGGACACCTCCACCGCGCTGCACGATCCATCCACGCCGGCGATGGCCCGACTGGTCGACACCTCCGGGCGCGATGGGTCGGCGGCTCCGCGCGACGTCGTAGGACAGCTGCAATCGGGCGGGTTCTTCTGGCTCGACCTGCAAAACCCGGGCGACGACGAGCTGGCCGGGTTCTGCCACAGTCTCCAGCTCTCCGCGGGCGCGATCGATAGCGTGACGCACGCTAGCCAGCGCTCGTCGTTCGCCTTGGCCGCAGGCTCGGTCCAGGCTGTGCTGCCAGCGGCCGTAGGCACCGGGCCGACAGCGTGGCTGGAGGCGGACTACGTCACTGTCTTGCTAACCGGACAGTTCCTGTTCACCGTCCACACCACACCCTCCCCGGCGCTGCAGCACGCCCGCCGCCAGTACTGCGGCCTGGATGATGAGGACGCCAGAGCAGACGAGATACGGCTGCTGTTCCTGGTCACCGACGTCCTTATCGGCAGCTTCAGGCCGCAGTTGCTCGCGATCGACGACCGGCTGGGCGAGATCCAGCTGGGCATGCTGCGTGGTGTCTCGCCCAGGGTGCACGACGAGCTCGTCAAGATGCTTGGCATTCTCACCGACGCCATCCAAGAGCTCGGATGGTACGCCCACGACCTAGAGGACATCGCCGAGATGGTGGATGAGCTGCCTGGCACGCGCCCGGGCGCGCAGCAGCATTTCGATCGTCACCGGCGACGGGTAACCCGGATGCAGGAGAACGCCAGGAACATCCGCGAGCAGGCGAAGGACGCTCTGAGCCACTACTCGGAAGTCGTCGCCGGCCGGCAGGCGCAGGTCATCAACGCGCTGACCATCGTCGCGACGGTCTTCTTGCC
>Ga0335069_10011787_pt1 | contig 12325 bp, 6 predicted proteins | sample Lox_Sample_11_FD_206714 | JGI IMG/M metagenome (GOLD analysis project Ga0335069, IMG submission 206714) | Soil microbial communities from Loxahatchee National Wildlife Refuge, Florida, United States - Lox_Sample_1.1 | ecosystem: Environmental > Terrestrial > Soil > Wetlands | place: USA: Florida...
TCCCGGGTAAGCGTCAACCAGAAGGCCGTGGTGTGCATTTCCTGTTCGGGCAGAGTGAGTTCCCCCGACCCGACATTTTCCATGGTGTAGAACTTGATCTTCTTGAAGCCCACCACTTGCGTGTTCACCTGCACTTCGCCGTGATTTTTGCGCGCGGCGCCGGCCCTTGCCGCGGGGGAATCCGTAGGGGCACGCCATGGCGTGCCCTTACCTTCCCCGATCGGGGCGGAATCAAACGTCTCCAGGATTTTGATTTTGGTGTAGGAGATAGCGTCCGTAAAATATTCAGAATCCACCTGGTGGACGTAGGCTTTGCGGTCGTCGTAGTCGAGGCGCTCGACGTGGTACTGCACGCCGTCCTGAATGTAGATGGCCTTCTCGTGCAGCATGGTGAGGGCGCTGGTAAAGTCCGTCTCGCCGATCACCCGCGGCTCACGCGTGTTGTCGACAATCACAAAGTTGTCCGACGAAATCGAGCGCAGGCTGAGGGCGTCGGCCGGGTAGCTCTCTGAAACCCAGTGCCAGCCTTCCTGGGTGTGGTGCAGGAAACCCGTCTCCTCCAGGTGCTGGCAGAGGCGGCGAAGATCGAGCGCGCCGAACTTCTCATCTTCGCGCAGGGGAAGCTCGAACGCAGCGCATTTAAGGTGATTCAGCAGGATAAAGAGGTTATCGGGATTCACGTAACCGTGCTCGGGCGAGCGGCCGAAGAAATATTCCGGGTTCTGCACCATGAACTGGTCGAGGGGGGCGCTGGAAGCGACCAACACCGCCGCCGAGGTGCCCTCGCGCCGCCCGGCTCGGCCCGCCCGCTGCCAGGTTGAAGCAATGGTCCCGGGATAGGCGGCGAGCAGCGCCACGTCCAGGCTGCCCACATCGATCCCCAGTTCCAGGGCGTTGGTGGCCGCCACTCCGCGCAGGCGGCCGCTGCGCAGGTCGCGCTCGATCTCACGGCGCTCCAGCGGCAGGTATCCGCCCCGGTAGCCGCGCACCGCCTGCGGAGCCGCGGGGCCGGCGGCAAAGTCCTCCTGAAGATAAGTCACCAGAATCTCCGTGGCCAGGCGGCTGTTGGCAAAGATGATGGTCTGGAGCCCGCGCGCCAGGAAGGTCTTGGCCAGGCGCCGCGTCTCATTCAAGTAAGAGCGCCGAATGCCCAGTTGCGGATTGACCACCGGCGGGTTGTAGCAGACAAAGTACTTCTCCGCCGCCGGCGCGCCATTGTCGTCGATCAACGTCACGTCCTCTTCCAGGATATGGGCGGCGAGTTCCTGGGGATTGGCGATGGTTGCCGAGGTGCAGATGAACTGCGGCCGGCTTCCATAAAAGCGCGCCACGCGCTTAAGGCGGCGCAGAACATTGCCCAGGTGGCTGCCCAGAACCCCGCGATAGTAGTGCAGCTCATCGATCACGACATAGCGCAGGTTCTCAAAGAGGCGCTGCCACTTGGTGTGGTGCGGCAGGATTCCGGCGTGCAGCATGTCGGGATTGGTGATCACCAGGTTACCGCGGGCGCGGATGGCCTTGCGCGCGTCCTGGGGAGTGTCGCCGTCGTAGGTGAAGGTGCGCACCTCGTCCCCAAGCTGCTCGGTCCAACGATTCAGTTCCACCAGTTGATCCTGCGATAGCGCCTTGGTGGGGAAGAGATAAAGGGCACGCGCTTCCGGCTTCGCCATCAATTCGCTCAGGATTGGGAGGTTGTAACAGAGCGTCTTCCCCGAAGCCGTGGGAGTGACCACCACCAGGTTTTTGCCTTCTTGCGCCAGCGTAAAGGCCACTGCCTGGTGGGTATAGAGCGAGCGGAAACCGCGGGCCTGGAGTATCTCCACAAGGCGGGGGGGCAAGGAATCAGGGAAAGGCGCCACGCGTGGAGGTCGGGCGGGAAAGTGGCGAATGGCCGTCACGCCGCCCTGGGCTCGCCCGGCCCTAAACTTCTCCTCGATTTCCTTCAGCGCGCCTTCCACCGGGGCAAGTTCGCGCGGGCGGAAGCTGGCTAGGGCATCGGGTTTGGGGTCCATCGTGAGTCCTTTGATCGGGCGATCATGACAGGGGCGAAAACCGGAAACCGAAACTCGAAACTCGTCTCAGGCCGACACGATATACGGCTTTCGATTTTCGAGTTTCCATTTTCCAGCCGCCCGATAATTCTATCGCTCGATCTGTCTTCGCCTTTTATTCGCTCACCACTCTAGCACACTTAGACGGGGCGCGGAAGGGATGGCGTTCGGGATGGCGTTCGGGAGCCGATGCTTCTGTAGGAGGAAGAAATGGATTCTCTATCAGCGGACCCGCCCGATAAACAGGGCCACATGCTGGCGCTTAGCGGTACGCCTCTGCCTGCAGGCTATAGAGCTCAGCGTACTGACCTTGTTTGGCCATCAGGTCTTCATGCGTGCCCATTTCGACCAACCTGGCGCCGTCGAGCACGACGATCAGGTCCGCCATGCGCACGGTGCTGAAGCGGTGGGATACCAGCAGGGTGATGCGGCCGTTACCGCGCGCCGCTGCCGCGTAGCGCTCGAAAAGGGCATGTTCAGTCTCGGCGTCCAGCGCGGCGGTTGGTTCATCGAGCACCAGCACGAGGGGCTCATCGCGCATAAAACCTCGGGCCAGCGCCAGTTTCTGCCACTGGCCGAAACTTAATTCCACCCCTTGCGGCCAGGTTACACCGAGTTGGGTATCGAGACCCGTGGCCAGCTTCGCAACCACATCTTCCGCACCCGCGCGGTCTACGGCGGTCATGACCGCCCGATGGTCTTCCAGGCGCGGCATGTCACCGAGCCCCACCGAGTGGCGCGCCCTGAATTCAAATCGGAAGAAATCCTGAAAAGCCCCCGCCAGCCGCGAGCGCCATTCGTCCACACGAATTCGCGCCAAGTCCGTGCCATCGACAAGAATGCGGCCTTGGTCGGGCTGGTAGAGGCGGCAAAGGAGCTTCACGAGGGTGGTCTTGCCGGCACCGTTCTCACCCACAATGGCGATCACCGAACCGGGCTTCAGTTCAAGGTTGATGTCTTCCAGGACGCGGCGCTGGGTGCCCGGGTAGGCGAAGGACACTTGCTGGAAGACGATGCCCTGGAGGAGTCGCCGGGGCGCCGGCAAATCGGTCCGCTCCTCCACGGATGCGGCGTAGTCTTCCAACCAGGCCAAACGTCGCGAGCCCTCCAGCCAGAAGCCGCGCAGAAATCCAATCTCGCCCACGGCGCCGGCCATGTAGGCGGAAAGCCGCGCCCCCGCGGCCAGCACCAGGACGATTTGGCCGGCTCCCGCATGCGGGCGGGAGGCGACGAATATCACGGCGGCCACGTAAGCCGCTCCGAAGACGGCCCATGCCACTGAGCGCCACAAGGCGGTGCCCCAGCGTCCGGACGCCACCGGCCCATACCACTTTTGCCACGTCTCGCGCCGCAGTCCCACCAGGAGATCGCCAATGCGCGCGACGCGCACCTCTTTGCCCGGCGCCGCGGTGGTGGCCGTCATGAACAGGTGCCGTGCCAGGCGGTTGGCGGAGGCGACGCTCTCTTCGATGGCCTGCTCAACTCCCGGACGCCACGTGGAGGTCAGCACCGTGGGTAACGCAAAGAACGCCAGCAGCGCCAAAGCGGGGTGAACCGAGACCAGCAAGGCCAGAGTCACGCCCAGCCGCAGGACCCATCCGCACGTCGAGAACATCGACATGTACATGTGGTCGAGCACGAAAACCTGGTCGCGCAGCATGGCCAGCCGATCCAGGTACTCCGGGCGTTCGTGGTGGGCGATAACCGCGACGGAAGCCTGGAGCCGGGCCACGTGCGATTCCAGCGCCACCGCCACCCGGTCCCGAAAGCGTCGCTGGGTGCGATCGCTCATCACCCGGAGAAACCAGGTCGCCACCACGGAAACGCCGAGGCCGAGGGCGGCCCCCTGCACCAGGTGCGTTCTATGCTGGACCACGCCATCCGCCAGCAGCTTCATCCACAGGGCCAACAGCGCATCGGGCAATGCCGCCAGCAGGGCCAGGGCGAAAGAAACTCCCAGCAAGCGTGGCTCCGCCTGGTGCGCGCGCCGAAGCGCTCGCCACATGGAGGGAAGGCCGGGGGGCAGGCGGTCAGGCGAGGGCATCGAGTTCGACTCCTTCCTCTTCCTCACCACCGAAGCGTGAAGCCTGGAGGTCGAACATGGTGCGGTAGCGACCGCCGGCTGCCATCAGCTCGTCGTGCGTTCCCAGCTCGACAACCCGGCCGTGCTCGATAACGCAAATGCGGTCGGCATGGCGCACCGTCGAAAACCGGTGCGAAATGAGGATTGTGGTGGCTCGCCGCGTGGCCGCCAGGATGCGCTCGAATATTTCCGCTTCCCCTCGCACATCGAGTTGGGCCGTCGGTTCGTCCAGCAGGACGAGCCCGGCGCCCCGCTTGACCGCGCAAAGCGCGCGCGCCAGGGCAACCCGTTGCCACTGACCTCCCGAAAGATCCGTACCGCCTTCATAAGCGCGGGAAAGCACCGTATCCAAGCCGGCCAGATGCTCCGCGCCGGCTTCGGCGAGCGCGGCCAGAATCACGGGGTCGGGAGCCCCGGACAGCGCAACATTGTCCCGCAACGGTAATTCGAAGCGAGTGAAGTCCTGGAACACCGCCGCGAGGCGCTCCCGCCAGCCCTCCAGATCAAGCTGACGGAGGTCCACACCGTCGACTTCAATGAACCCTTCCTGAGGATCGTACAGCCGGCATAACAGCTTCGCGAGAGTGGTTTTGCCTGCGCCGTTCTGCCCCACGATAGCGAGGGATGACCCGGCGGGAATCGTCAAGTCAAAGTCATCGAGCACCGGCTGGGAGGTGGAAGGATAAGAAAAGCGGACGTGATGAAAGCGGATTTGCCGCGCCGGCATTCCGGCGGCCCCGTGTGAACCGCGGACAAGGGCTCCTTCCGGCCCCATGGCGGTTCCCAGACGCAGCACTGCGCCCACCGGCGCCGCGGCACCGTCGAGCGCCCACGACAAGCCGCCGAAGGCAATGGTGCTGGCACTCAGCGCGGCGGTGGCAAAGGTGACCACGCGCCCCAGGTCCAGCCGCCCGGCCACGAGGTCCTGCGCCATCATCCAGAACACCAGAACGTTGCCCCCGAGCACGATCAGCAGACTCCACAGGACCGGGCGCTCGCGCAGGCGGGTGGCTTCCCACTGAAGATCAAGCACGCGCCGGCGGGCGGAGCTGAACCGGTTGACCACCCAGCCTGCCAGGCCGAACAGCCGCACTTCCTTCGCCGCCGGAGGGTCCACCGCGAGGCGATAGGCATAATCCGCCTGGCGCTGCGCCGCGCGCACTTCCTCCGTGTTGCGATCCTTCCAGATCGCGCTCTCGCGCAGCAGCCAGTGGGTGCTCAACCACGCTGCGCCCAGCACCAACGGCGCCCACCAGGAGTAGCCCGCCAGAATCGCGGTCGCGGCCAGTCCGCCTACCAACTCCACCACGCCCGATGCGATGAAGTCCATGGAGATGGAGAGCGGCGGCCCGGTGATGGCGAGATCGAAATCGCGCGCCATGGCCAGGTCGGTCGTGAGGCGGGGATCCTCCAGGTGGCCTATGCCGGGAGGACGGACGCACGCAATGGTGAGCTGGTCATAGAGCCAGCCGGAGGTTTGGCTGCCCAGGTTCATGCTGATCACCTGATGCAACGGCGCCAGCACCTGGAGCAAGAAGAACAGGATGCCGACCAGGGCCAGAGGCGTGGCAAGGGAGGAGCTTCGCGTTATGGCGCCCACCAGCAAGCCCATGGCAACCGCGAAGCAGGCGGGCAGCAGTCCCCGCAGGAGGAGCACCCCCCACCATGCCAAAGCGAGCGCGCGGTTGGCCTTCGGTAGTACGCCAAAGAACTTCCACTCCGGGCGCGCTTTGAGTTTTCTGATCATGCTTAATGCCTGGCGACAGTTCGCCCACCGGCAACGAAAAGCAGGCTCGGCCTCGTGGCTCTCCTCCAGTAAAGGCTTGCCCTGCGCTCCGTCCAGTGCGAGTCTCGAACCCGATTGCTTCAGCCCTGTGCTCCAATTATTTTACCAGCGTCCGTTCTGAGGGCGTAGTGATTACTTTTCGCATTATCAGCCCGGCGTTGGCCGCCAGCGAGCTGGCGGAAGGCAAAGCGGCAGCTCCGCCAAGCGCCTCTCGGCACGCGGCTCCGCGGCCGAACTCCAAAGCGTTGCGCGCAGGGATTCGGTTGACACTTTGTCGCCTGCGGCGGCGTGCTTGAAAAACCCATTTCCTACCGGCAGGAAATTTGGACCGGAATTTGTAAAGTCTTTTCCTACCGGTAGGAAAACGGGCAAGAATTTGCTTGACAAGGTATCTGGGCTCTACGCTAGTCTGGAGGGGTGAAAGGGCGGGTGCAGGGACGGCAGGGGGCTGGCGGCCATGCGCTGGCCCGGAGTCGCCCGACCCGAGGGAGCGCGGAAAGCATTTCTCACCGGGGCCACTGAGTCCGGACGCAGAGATCACCGATATGTTCATGACGATTAAGCACTTCGATACCAAGCGCAGCGGGGAGCGCAAACAGGTGGCGAGATCCGACTATATTGATGAAAAGACAAGTGGATATGGGAATAATCGGGCAATAAGCCCGACCGTGCTATGTTTCAAGCGATTGAAAAAAAGCCAGTTAGAATGCGGCGAAAGAGCCCCCGCGACCCCAAAAAGATGTTAAAAATGAAGGATGAACCGACTATGTGCATGAAAACACAGGTTATGGCGACATAATGTCAGTCACGAAAATGACTTTTCCACAGGGTTTTTACGCCTCTAGCACGGGGTTTTGGGCTGAATAAGCCGAGTTTCTGTAGGTCCAGGTTCCCAGATGGCGGGGGCGAGGCGTTCACTTGGGCCGTTTCAATCTTATGAGGAGATGCGATGAAAGCGCTGAACCATGTCTTACCGGAACATCCGGGTGCACGTGCTGAAGGACCTGGAGTAATGGCATCCGGGAGACAGATTGCGGAGGAGTGGCCCATTGACAACGTGTTTTCATAATGTGATAATCCCCCTGCAAGAGCGCAAGTCTGCCTGGCGACATAGAGATTGCGGCATCATCAAGCCTTCTGCGAGGATCTATGGCCACCACCACAAATCACATCCAGAGAGCGGCGACGCTTTCGAAGGAGTTGCTTCTGGGTGCCTACCGAACGATGTACACGTCGCGGCGTGTAGATGACAAAGAGATCCAGCTCAAGCGGCAGAATCGGGCCTATTTTCAGATCAACGGGGTGGGGCACGAATGTATTGGCGTGGCCGTGGCCCTTCACCTGCGAGCGGGCTATGACTGGTTCTATCCCTATTATCGCGACCGTGCCTTCTGTCTGCAAATCGGGACAACGCCCCATGAGATGCTGCTCGCTTCCGTAGGAGCGAAGGACGACCCGGCATGTGGCGGGCGGCAGATGCCTTCGCACTGGGGGTCGAAGAAGCTGCACATCATCACCGGATCCAGCCCAACGGGCACGCGCATCCTGCACGCGGTAGGCTCTGCCGACGCCACCTGCTACTTCTCGCGCGTGCGGGAGGCGGCGGAGCTCGCCTCCAGTTTTCACGAGGATGAGATTGCGTACATCTCGCTGGGCGACGGCGCTTCCAGCGAGGGCGAATTCTGGGAGTCCCTGAATTGGGCCTGCGGCCGCAAGTTGCCCGTCCTCTACGTGGTGCAGGATAATGGCTACGCCATCTCCGTGCCGGTTGACGTGCAAACCGCCGGGGGCAGGATTTCCGGCCTGGTGCGCAGCTTTCCCAACCTGCTGACGCTGGAATGCGATGGCACGGATTTTCCCGAGAGTTATGAGAGCGCGGCGAAGGCGGTGGAATACGTCAGAGATCGAAGAGGCCCGGCGCTGATCCATGCCCACGTGGTGCGTCCGTATTCCCATTCCCTCTCCGACGACGAACGGCTCTATAAGCCGGAGGATGTCCGGCAGGAGGAGGCCACGCGCGACCCTGTGACGCGCCTCGCCCGCCTTCTGGCAGGGGAAAAGGGAGTCACCGAAAAGGAGTTCAAGGAGATTACCGCAGCGATCGACCACCAGGTTCGTCACGCCGCCGACCTCGCATTGGAGGCTGAAACTGCTCATCCTGAGGATGTCCTGCATTACGTTTACTCTCCTGCTGTGGATCCCACCTCCGAACAGTTCGATCATCCACCCAAATTTCACGGCGAGCCCAAGACGATGGTGGACCTCATCAACGTGTGCCTGCGGGATGAGATGTCCCGCGACCCGCGCGTTTTGGTGTTCGGTGAGGACGTGGCAGACTGCAGCCATGAAGACGATCTGGCGAAGGTGAAAGGGAAGGGTGGGGTGTTCAAGGTCACGCACGGCTTGCAGCGGCAGTTTGGTGGCGCGCGCTGCTACAACTCCACGCTCGCCGAGGCGGGCATCGTGGGCCGCGCCGTGGGCATGGCGATCCGGGGTCTTAAGCCGGTGGTGGAAATCCAGTTCTTCGATTACATCTGGCCGGCCATGATGCAGATTCGGGATGAGCTGTCCAACCTTCGCTGGCGGTCGAACAATGCCTTCGCGTGCCCCGTCGTCATCCGCGTGCCGATTGGTGGCTACTTATCCGGGGGAGCCATCTACCACAGCCAGTCGGGCGAGTCGATCTTCACCCACCTGCCGGGGCTGCGCGTGGTCATGCCGTCCACGGGGCTTGACGCCAACGGCTTGCTGCGCACGGCAATCCGCTGCGACGACCCGGTGCTGTTCCTTGAGCCCAAGCACCTGTATCGTCAAACCCATAATCGCGCGCCCTACCCGGGACCGGATTACATGATCCCTTTCGGCAAAGCCAAATTGGTGCGCGAGGGGACGTCCGTTACCATCGTGACCTACGGTTCACTGGTGATCCGCGCCGTGCAGGCGGCGAAGGTCCTGGAGAAGGAAGGCTTTCAGCCTGAGATTCTGGATTTGCGCTCGCTCAATCCCTACGATTGGGACCTGATTTCAGCTTCGGTCAAGAAAACCAACCGCGTGATGGTCTTGCACGAAGATTGCCTTTCCTGGGGGTACGGCGCGGAAATAGCCGCCCGCATTGGCGATGAGCTCTTTCCTTTTCTTGACGCCCCGGTCCGCCGCTTGGGGGGCAAGGATTGCTTTGTTCCCTATCACCCTGCGCAGGAAGACGTCGTGCTGCCTCAACCCCATGACGTGGTTGAGGCGGTAAGAGCGCTGGTGGCGTACTAACACGGGGTACGGGAGACGGGCTAGGGGATTCGGGACCCGGCCGCGGGCGCCCACTTGCGGCAAGGGAAAGGGCATGATTAAGCACCGGAAATCTCGATCCCCAGCGGGTACCTAATCCCCTACCCCGTATCGCGTAACCCGTATCCCGTCCCGTTCATCCGATCCCCAAATCGTCAATCTTTTCCAATGGCGTCCCGCACTTCCGGCAGATGACGGCACCGCAATCGCCACAAACCAGAGGCTCGGTCACTTCCAATCCGCAGTCAGGACAATAGAGGGGCTCTCGCTCGCTCTTTTCCGGCTTTGCCATTGAATTCTCCTGAGGCATCATCCCACAGAATCGGCATGTCGCCAATCGTCCGCTCGCGGAGCTTGGGTATGGGGAGTAGGGGGCCACATGCTTATCACTGGCCGACTCGGATGGCGCCATTAGGTAACCGGGAGCTAGGGAGATTCAGACGTGCACTAGCCCTTGCACCATCGGGCTTTTTGGCCCGGCACTTGCCGCCCTCAAGGGCGGCGCTTCGTTCAAATTAGGACACTACCCTCATTCTATTTATTTGACTTTTGGCAATTTTGAGAGTAGTATTGAGTGTTTGTCGGCCGACCATTTGTAGTCATAACCTCCGAGGAGTCCCATGAATCTTATGCAGTTTCAGATAGGCGACAAAGTTGTCTATCCTAATCAAGGTGTGGGTATCGTCGAGCAGATTTCTACTCGCAATCTCACCGGACAGCCAGAAATGTTTTATTTACTTAAGCTTAGCTCAACCAGCATGCGTGTGATGGTTCCTTTGAGCAGTGTGGCCAACGTGGGCCTGCGCCGCGTCACCAAGAACAGCGAGATCGGCAACATCCTTGAATACTTGCAGAAGGGCCATTGCAAGTCCGCCGGGGACTGGAAAGGCCGATTCAAGGAGAACTCCGAGAAGATGCGGAATGGCTCCCTGATGGAAGTGGCCGAGGTATTGAAGACTCTCATCATTCTGAACCAGGCGAAGCCCCTGTCCTTCCGCGAGAAGAAGATGCTGGACCGCTCCTGGCAACTACTGGTGGATGAGATTGCTGTGGCGCGCGGGTTGGCGAAAGAGGCGGTTGAATCGGGACTGGTCAAATCCCTTTCGAAGGTCAACCTGAAAGCCCCGCTTCCCAGCTAAAGCGCCGGGTTTACGGCACACGAGGTACGGGACATGGGTTCACCAGTGGCAACCCTCCGTGCATTCTGACAAATCACCCTGTATTGTTTCGTCTGTACCTCACGCAGATCAAAGAAACGTAGGTATATCGGGCTGAACTCTAAACCCACGTTGTAGCCCCATCCCACTTTCCGTACCCCGTATCCCGCAGTCCATGCCATGCGACATGGTTCTCCACAGGTTTTCCACAAGATTTTGTCGGTCCTGACACGGTGACCACAATAGGTTGTGTATTTCCCTCTTGACAAACCCCACCCAGCAGAGTTAGATTCGCCCCTGCCGTTGCGGTGCCGGATTCCGCCCGGAGGGGGGCATAACCGGCAGCGGGGAGCATAATCCAGCTCAGCCATCCGCTGTAACCAGGCCGCACCAGCGACAAATCACGTAGGGGTGACCCCCACTATTCTGGAGGAGTGTTATGTCAGAGAGGGACACTGTGTCGACTGAAACCAAGACCTGGACCCCTGGCGCGGAAGTATCGACCAAGCGTGGCATTCCGGTGAAACGACTCTTCACCAAACCGGGCAGCCACCCCTTCGACGAGCTGGAGTGGGAGCTGCGGACGGCCTCCATCCAGAACGAGAAGGGCAAGGTCATCTTCGAGCAACGTAATGTGGAAATCCCCAAGGACTGGACACAGACCGCTACCAACATTGTCGCGTCGAAGTACTTCCATGGCAAGTTGGGGACGCCGGAGCGCGAAACGAGCGTGCGGCAGCTGATCAGCCGGGTGGCTGACACCATCGCCAACTGGGGCGCGGAAGGCGGATACTTCCGCACGGAAGAAGATGCCAAGAACTTCCACGATGAGTTGACGCACATTCTGGTCCGGCAGAACGCGGTGTTTAATTCCCCCGTCTGGTTCAATTGCGGCCTATGGCACAAGTATCACCGCACTTCCAACGGCAGCGGGTGGTATTGGGATGCCGCAGCGAGCGACGTCAAAAAGGAGTCCGAAGCCTACCGCCACCCGCAGTGCTCGGCCTGCTTCATCAATTCGGTGCAAGACAACCTGGAAAGCATCCTGAATCTGGCCAAGGTGGAAGGGATGCTCTTCAAATGGGGATCGGGAACGGGGACGAACCTTTCGCCCCTCCGTTCCTCCGTGGAGGCCCTGTCGGGCGGCGGCGTAGCCTCTGGCCCGCTGTCGTTCATGAAGGGCTACGACGCCTTCGCCGGCGTCATCAAGTCCGGCGGCAAAACGCGCCGCGCCGCCAAGATGGTCATCCTGAACATCGACCACCCCGACATCGAGGAGTTCATCGAGTGCAAGGCCAAGGAGGAGCGCAAGGCCTGGGCGCTGGTGGACGCGGGGTACGACCCGGCCATCGACGGCGAGGCTTACAGCTCCATCTTCTTCCAGAATGCCAACAACAGCGTGCGCGTCAGCGACGAGTTCATGAAGGCCGTAGTGGATGACAAGGACTGGACCACGCGACACATCAGCACCGGCGAGACGGCCAGGACCTATCGCGCCCGCGAACTGATGAAGAAGATCGCCGACGCGGCGTGGCAGTGCGGCGACCCGGGCATTCAGTTCGACTCCACGGTCAACAAGTGGCACACCTGCAAGGCCACGGCGCCCATCCATGCCTCCAACCCCTGCAGCGAATACATGTTCCTGGATGACTCGGCGTGCAACCTGGCATCCATCAATCTGATGAAGTTCCTCACCCCCGACGGCAAATTCGATGTCGAGTCCTTCAAGCACGTCGTGGACATCATGATTACGGCGCAGGAAATCCTGGTGGACAATGCCAGCTACCCCACGGACCGGATCGCGCGGAACTCGCACGATTTCCGCCCGCTGGGTCTGGGTTACGCCAACCTGGGCGCCTTGCTGATGGCCAACGGCCTGCCCTATGACTCGGACGGCGGCCGCGACTACTCGGCGGCCATCACCGCCCTGATGCACGGGGAGGCTTACCTTCAATCCTCCCGGATA
>Ga0335069_10011788_pt1 | contig 12324 bp, 8 predicted proteins | sample Lox_Sample_11_FD_206714 | JGI IMG/M metagenome (GOLD analysis project Ga0335069, IMG submission 206714) | Soil microbial communities from Loxahatchee National Wildlife Refuge, Florida, United States - Lox_Sample_1.1 | ecosystem: Environmental > Terrestrial > Soil > Wetlands | place: USA: Florida...
TGTAGATCGACAGCGGAAAGGTCGAGCCGAAGCACGCCGCGGCGATGGTGCCGAGCCCGTTGGTGATCATCGCCGGCCGCACCGGATAGGCGTCGCCCGCGGCCTCGGCCGACTCGATGTTCTGCAGCGAGGCGAGCCACCCGAGCAGCCCGGTCGGCAGGATGATCGACAGGCTCGTCAGCAACTGCCGGCTGGCCAGCCCGCGGAACAGGTCGGCCACCACCGGGTGCGGCAGCGCCAGCCCCAGGTGGGCGCCGGGATTCTTCCCGACCGGGGCGAGCCCGACGAGCCACGACAAGCCCGTGCCGATGGCCACCGCCAGCGCGATGCCGGGCACGCCGCGACCGAAGCGGATGCGGCCGAAATAGAGGATGAACATCACCCCGATCGTCGCGATGCCCACGATCGGACGCGCGAACGATTGGAGCAGGAAGCCCAGCGAAAGAAAAGACAGCCCGATGCCGCCGAGCGTGGCCAGCATGGCGGCGCGCGGCGTCGCGCGGCGGATCCGCTCGGCCACGAACGATCCGGTCAGCTCGATCATGCCGCAGGCAAAGCACGCCACCAGTCCCGCCTGCCAGGCGACCCGGTTCGGGTCGGCCGCGCCGGTGGCCAGCGCCAGCTCCTTCGCCGGCCGCATGACCAGGAAGATGTAGGCGATCATGATCGGCGTGTTGATGCCGTAGGGTAGCGCGCAGACGTCGTCGCGCCCGGTCGCCCGCGCCAGCTTCAGCGCGGCGCGCGCGTAGAGCAGGTTGCCGACGAGAAACGAGACCGCGACGCCGGGCAGGATGGTGCCGTAGACGAGTCCGTCATCGAATCCGAGCACGCCCTGGCAGAGGCCGATGATGATCAGGATCTGGACGACATTGTCGAGGGCCAGCCCGAGGAACCCGTCGATGTCGCCCTTGACGAACGGCTTCATCGGAGCGAGCGCACGAGGTGCAGGGCGAAAAACGCCGCCTGGCGCGCGGCGATCTGGCCGAGCGCCTGGTAATCGCCGCCCGGGTCCGGCTGCGCGCGGTTGCTGCCGGCGCGAATCACGAGATGCGGGACGCGGAGCTCGTGGCAGACCTGCCCGATCGCCGAGCCCTCCATCTCGACGAGATCGCACTTCAGCTTGGCGCGGATGTCCGCAATCTTGGCCGCGGGCATGCCGAAGACGTCACCCGAGCAGATCAGGCCCGCGCGGATCGCCGGCCGGTAGGTTGAGCCGTTGGCGGTGACGATCCGGGGCTCGTGCGTCCCCGCCGCAGCGAGCGCGGCGCGGAGCAGGCCGCGGTCGGCATCGTAGCGGAAATGCGTCGGATGTCCCGCGACGGGACCGATCACCTTGCGGTAAAGCATCCCGTGGGCCTGCCAGCTGCCGGCGTCGTGGTGAAACGTCCGGCGGCCGACGATGATGTCGCCGGTCCGCAGCTCCGGATTCAGCCGGGCCGCGCTGCCGGTGTAGATCAGCCGCGCCGGCTTGAACCGCGCGATGAACAGCGTGGCGATGAACGCGGCGTTGGTCTTGCCGACGCCGGTGATGGCGGTGACGACGCGCTGGCGTCCGATCCGGCCGGCGTGATACGGGAAACGCCCCAGCCGGCCCGGCCGGCGCCCGGCGAGCGCGGCGATGACGGGTTTGATTTCCCAGGGCACGGCGCCGAGGACGAGGGTGACCGGTTGGGGCATGGGCGCGCGGTTCGAGCAGGTGGTGTGCCGGCGAATATGCGGGCGAAAAGGGTTCACTCCAGCCCGAAACCATGGCAGCATGATTAAAACATCCTGTTGCACCCGAGGTGCGCCCGGATAAACCCGGATGGAACCAAAGGCCCGGCGGCAGCGTCACATTCCCCATGCGTTTCCCCGTTCTCCTCGCCGCCGTCCTGACCGCGGGCCGTCTCTTGGCGGCGGAACCGGCGGCGGTCGCGCCAGCCGCCGCGCCGGCGAGCGACTTTGCGCTCACGCTTTCCCCGCAGGACTTCGCCGGAGCGGGACTGGCGAAACTGTCCGCGGACGAGCTCGTCGCGTTTCACGCCTGCGTCGCCCGGGAGGTGGCGGCCGCCCGGGCCGGGCGGGTGAGCGGATTCGCCGGGACGTTTATCAGCCGACGCACCGCGGCGGAGCGCACCCAGATCGGTCTGGACCGCCTTTCGCCGGCGGAGCAGGAGAACCTCAATCTGGTCGTCGCCCGGGCAATCGCCGCGGGCGCGACGCAGCCGGACGTGTCGCCCGAGCTCGCGCGCGAGGCGGTCGTCAACGGGCATCGGCTGCAGGTGCACGGCGAGGTCAGCCTCACGGTCGGCGGCGACGGGCACGGTCACAGCTTTTACGGCACCTCTTTCTCCACGACGGTGAGCGATCCCGTGACGGGGCTGACGGTCGGCGTGGGCTACGACCAGTACAAGGGCAAGGGCTGGCTTGGGTACGGCCCGGACGGTTATTATTACGACCCGGACCTAACCTTCGTGGGCCGCGGCGACTGCTTCCGCCGGCACTGACGGGAGCAGCCGGCGCCGACGGAAGAGGTGAAGCGCGACCTTCGGGCGCGCTAAATGGCTCCGAATTGCCCTGGGAACGCACGGAATCTCGGAGAACACGAAGCAGCCAAGGGAAAGAAACGCTGAGCGGGGCTCATTCTCGCTTATCCAATCCAGAATCTAGGCGAAATCTGGTTTGGCGGCAGGGAGTGTCCTCCGCGACGAGCCTCTGGACCAGCCCGGGGCATTGAGCCGGTCGCATGGGTCGAGGCACCCCCGGAGGGTTCGCCCTACCGGGCAACCGCGACAAGGTTCGGGATTCGAATAACGTCTAATCAGAAATGAGAGGCCGGAAAGCTGCGGAAAATTCTGCATCGGCAAGCCATTTTGGCCGCGAAGATGCGCAAAAGGCCTGTCGCAGTGGGCGATTAGACTATTCGCTTCTCAACCGACCGCATCGTGACATAATGAATGAAGTTTTCGACTGCAGCTGCATGAGGCTGGCAGCGAGCGGCGGAGCGAGGGCTGCCTGAAATGGATAAACCGAGGTCAGTGGATTTAAGCCAAGAATGAGAGGCCTCATTGCGTTGGGGTGCGCACTGGTGTGCAGCAATCTCGGCGCAAATCCTGTCGCGATTCCACCGGCGATGATGATGGCAGAGAAAGTTATCGTGGGAGTTTCAGCAGAAGGCATCACTGTCGCGGGAACCTACCGGTATCACGTAATTCCAGAATGGAGCTCGTTCGTTCGAGCCGGTTCAGATTAGACGATCACGCGGCAGGCCTACCGCCACTTCCCAAGTCCGATGGATCGCAAGACCATAGCCTGGCTGGGGTTCCTCCTCCTCGCCGCCGCCTTTGCCCATAATCTCTTTCATGAGTTCGGTCATTGGCTCGTGGGCACCGTGCTGGGCAATCCGATGAGCATGAACCTGAACTTCGCGTGGCCGACGCGCGGGCATTATCTGGCCGCCTGGCAGGCCCCGATCGTCAGCCTGGGCGGCCCGGGCTTCTCGATCCTGATGGCCCTGGCCGCGCTGCTGGTCGCCGAGAAATATCGCGCGGTCGGCGCCTACCCGTTCCTGTTCTTTCCGCTCTTCTCCCGCGGGTTCTCCCTGCTCTTCGGCGGCTTCGCCAAGCAGGACGAGGCGGTGGCGTCCGCCGACCTGGGATTGGGAAAATACACGGTGGCGATCGTGGTCTGTTCGATTCTCCTCGGGCTGGTCTGGCGGGGCAGCACCAGGCTCAGGCAGGAACCCCGGGCCATCGGCTTCTGGTGTGTCGGCGGCGTGGCGGCGCAGCTGATCCTGATCGGCACCACCAAGTTCCTCCTCTGAAAAAAAGCCCGCGGCGCGAGGGCCGCGGGCTCAAGCCGATTTGGGCGCGGGTTATTTCTTCCACGGCGCGTCGACGACCTTGTAGCCGTCGGGCGTCTTCCGGAAGTAGACCTCGTCGCACTCGAAATATTCGACGTCCTGGTACCACACGCTGCGGGCGTCGCCGGGCAGCGTCTTGGTGATCGCGCCCTGCGGGGCCGGGGTCCAGACTAGCCCCTCGGGCGTGCGCTTGAAGAACTGGCCGTCCTTGAACTGATATTCGACTTCGCCCACCCAGACTGACTGGTAGTCGTCGCCCTTGCCCGGCGCGACGGCGGAGGCTGCGGGCGCGGCCGTGACCACCGTGGCCGGCGCGCTGTTCACGACGACCGTTGTCGGCGGATCGACGACGACATAACCGCCCGGGCAGCTCTGGTAGTAGACATCGCCGTAGCGGTAAAAGATCCCTCCGCCGATGTAGACGCGCGAGTAGTACGGCGGCAGCTCGCGGATGATCGCGCCGCGAGGCGCCCGGACCACGTAGTAGCCGTGGGCCCCCGGGCGGTAAAAGACACCGCGGTGATAGTAGTAGTGTTCCCGGCCGACCTCGACCTCGGCGTAGCCGTGCGGCAACGGGATGCCGAGGGAGACGCCGACGCTCACGTGGGAGTCGGCGCGGGCGCCGGCCGCGGCGGCAAGGCCGCCGACACCGGTGAGGGCCAGAAGAAGACGTGGAAGAGCAGTTCGCAGCATGTTCATGGTAGGAATTTGCACTAATTCCCTGAGACGCGCAACTGCGGCAAAAGTTTCAGCCGATCCTGCCGCCCGCCACCGCCCCGTTCGTCGCACCCCACCGAAACCGGTCGCAAACAGCTTGTTGCCCGGGCCGTTAACCGGGATAGTGATCGCATGGCCAAGCGCGCAGACGTGGTCAAAGCCCGCCCACCGAAAATCCGACCTTTGCGAACTGCCCGGTCTACGCAACTCGGGTCTGCCAGGACAGCTTGCCCAATTCGATGACGAGAAATTCCAATGGAGGGGCGCGCCTCGTGCGCGCCCGGACGTCTCAACCCAAGCGCACCCGGGCGTGGTCAAGCCACGCCCCTAAAATGCCACGAGGGCGAGCCCGGCGGCTTGTTGCCGCGTGTTTCGGCCTGGTGCTCCTGGGCGCTGCCGCCCCGGGCCAAACGCCGCCGACGGCACCCGCAGCGGATCCCGTCGAAGGCCGCTGGACCGGCACGATCGCCGCCCCGCAGGGCACGCCCGCAGAAATCGGCTTTGAATTCTTCCGCACCCAGAAGGGCACGCTCGTGTTCAGGATGAATTTTCCGGAGATGTTCACCTACGCGGTGCCGTTCATGATCCCGGTCGAGGCGGACGGCCACGGCGGCTACGCGATCGTGCCCGCGTTCGACATCCACCTGCAGCGCGACGGCGACCGGCTCACCGGTACGTTCGGCGCCGGCCGGCTGCCGCTTGACCTCCATCGCGGAGGCGTCTTTGCACCCAAGCCACCGCCAGCGGTCCACCCGGCGGGGCCGGCGCCGAAGTGGCAGTTTGACCTCGGAGCCGGCACTTGGGCGCCGCCTGTCGTGGCCGACGGCATCGCCTATGTCGGCACTTCGGCCGGCCGCTTCGTGGCGGTGCGCGCCGCCGACGGCACCGCGGTGTGGAGCTGGACCGGAGCGAACGCAATCGACGGCCGCGCGGTCGTTGACGCCGACGCGGTCTATTTCGTCGACACCCGGTGCCAACTCGTGGCTCTGGCCAGGAGCAACGGTGCGCTCTGCTGGAGCACGCCGCTGCACGACGAGAAGATTGCCGGCCAGCCAGCGCCCGACAATCCCACTTTCAACCACCGGGCCGCGACGCCGCTGGTGGCGGACGGCGTGGTCTACTGCGGGTCGAGCGACGGCGGGATCTACGCGGTCGAGGCGACCACTGGCGCGAAGCTCTGGCGGCACGACGCGCATGCGCCGGTGTTTTCCGGGATCGGCCGGCACGGCGCGGACACGCTCATGTTCGGGACGATGGACGGGTCCGTGGTGCTGCTCAACCGGCGCACGCGGCAGGAAACCCTGCGCGTGAAGACCGGCGGCGGGGTGGTGACGACCCCGGTGGTCGTCGGCGATACGCTCATTGCCGGCAGCCGCGACTACCTGCTCTACGGATTCAAGCTCGCGGACGGCTCGCTCGTGTGGCGGTACTCGTACTGGTTCTCCTGGGTCGAATCGACGCCGGCGGTGGCCGACGGACTGATCTATGTCGGCGCATCGGATTACAGCCGGGTCACGGCGCTCGATCCCGCGACCGGCCGCGCCCGCTGGTCGACGCCCGTGCACGGCATGAACTGGGGCACGCCGCTGGTCGTAGGCGACCAGGTCTTCACCGGAACGGCGGCGCAAAACCTGCCCGGCACGGTGATCGAGCACACCGGCGGAATCCTGGCGTTGGACCGGCGGAGCGGCTCCGTGCGATGGCAGCTCGTGGCGCGGAAGCCGGACGAGGGGAAGTTTGGCGGCTACGCCGGATCGCTGGCCGTCGCCGGCGACGTGATTCTTGCGGCGGGTTTTGACGGGCGGCTGCTCGCGCTGCCGCTCAATTAGCCAGTTTCTTCGGCGGCTGAGGGCACTCGGCCCACCTCCCAACCGTCGAACCGGGCCCCGCCCGCAGGCGGCGATGCAACAAAGGGCTGGCGTCGCGCCGGCCGGGGCCATGACATGCCGCCCATGTCGTTGCCGTCCGCCATTGCCGCCCTGCCCGACCGCGCCGCCGAGCTTTGCGCCCTGCTCGTCCGCTGGTGCGACCAGAACTCGGGCAGCGAGAACCCGGCCGGGCTCGGCGCCATGCTGGCGCTGCTGCAGGAGGAGTTCGGCCGGCTCCCCGGCGTGACCGCCGCTGTCGACCTGCCCGGCACGTCGGCGCGCGCCCTTCGGGTGCGGGTGCGGCCCGGCGCGGCGCGCCAGGTCTTTTTCAGCGGGCATTTCGACACCGTCTACGGCGCCGGCGACCCGTTTCAGCGCTGCGCCCGACTCTCAGCCGACCGGTTGCGCGGCCCCGGAGTCATCGACATGAAGGGCGGACTGGTGGTCATGCTCGCCGCGCTGCAGGCATTCGAGCAGACGCCGCACGCCGGCGGCCTCGGCTATGAAATCCTGCTGAATCCCGACGAGGAGACCGGTTCGTTCGGCGCGGCCCCGCTGCTGGTCGGGGCGGCGGCGCGCCACCGCCTCGGGCTGGTGTTCGAGCCCGCCCGGCCCGACGGCGCGCTGGTGCATTCGCGCAAGGGCACCGGCAATTTCACGGTCATCGCCCGCGGCCGGGCGGCACATGCGGCCAGCACCCGGCGCGAGGGTCGAAACGCGATCGCGGCACTGGCGGAGTTTCTCACCGCGGCCGCGCGGCTGCCGGACGAGTTGCCGGGGGTGCTGCTCAACATCGGCAACATCCGCGGCGGCGGGCCGGCGACGAACGTCGTGCCCGATCTCGCCGAGGCGCAGCTCGACCTGCGGGTGACGCGCGCCGCCGAGCGCGAGGCCGTGCTGGCCCGGCTGCAGGAGTGCGCTGCGCCGATCAACGCGCGGGAGGGATTCCGGCTGGAGATCACGGGCGCGTTCAACCGCCCGCCGATGGAGCGGACGCCGGCGGCGGATGCGGCCTTCGCCGCGTGGCAGGACTGCGCCCGGCAGCTCGGGCAGCCCGCGCTCACCTGGGTGCACGCCGGCGGCGGTTCCGACGCCAATCTTCTCGCGGCGGCCGGGCTGCCGTGTCTCGACGGGCTCGGGCCGGTCGGCGACCGGCTGCACAGTCCGGAGGAGTGGATCCACCTGCCGAGCATCGCCGAGCGCGCGCAGGTCGCGGCGCTGTTCCTGCACCGACTCGCCTCGGGCGAGGCCTCGTTGGACGGCCGGGATCCGGTCGCATCGTAGTGGCGTGGCTCGCCGGCGCCCGGGCGCCGGCGAAGGCCGATGTGGCCTGCCCATTGTGGGCTGTACCCGGGGTGTGGGCACGACGCCCACATCCCACCGCTTCAGGACGCCACCGTCGCTCCCGGCACCACGTAAACAAACACCGCCACCCAGTGGCAAACGCTGCCCGCGAGCACCCAAAGATGCCAGATCGCGTGGTGGTAGGGCATCCGGCGCGCCAGGTAGAAAATTGTCCCGGCCGAGTAGCAGGCGCCGCCGGCGAAAAGCCAGACCAGGCCGCCGCGCGGCAGGGCCGCGGCCAGAGGCTTCAGCGCCATCACGACCAGCCAGCCCATGCCAAGATAAAGCAGTGTCGAGGCGACGCGGAACCTCCCGGCGAACCAGAATTTCAGGGCCACCCCGGCGGCCGCGAGTCCCCAGATGATGCCAAACAGGCTCCAACCCCAGGGTCCGCGCAGCGTGACCAGGGTAAATGGCGTGTAGGTGCCGGCGATCAGCAGAAAGATGGCGGCATGGTCGAACTTCCGCATCAGTCGCCGGAGCCGGTCGGCGCGGAAACTGTGGTAGAGCGTCGAGGCGGTGTAGGCCAGGACCAGGCTGGCGCCGAAGATCGAGGTGCCGACCACGAGCCAGGCGTCCCCGTGCAGGGCCGAGAAGGTAACGAGCAGCGCCAGCCCGGCGACGCTCAGCAGCGCCCCCGCGCCATGGGTAATCGCATGGGCGACTTCCTCGCGGGCCGAATAATCTGCTCCCATGGACAAGAAGTTGCTTGGATCGGGCGTGAGCGCGAGCCCATTCAGTGCCGACAGACGTGGCCCAGATTGTCCGAGTTTCGAAGATCCGGCGGAGAAGATTTCACGCCGAGCGGCGGCGGCGAGTTATTCACAAAATCGGACCCGATTCGCCGCAAGGCAACTGCAACACAGGCAATCGTCCGGGCCGGGAAAATCTCCGCCGCCGCGCATGGTTTCTGCTGCCGCGGAGAGCCCAAAAAAACCATGCGACATTATCGGAGGGTTACGGCGAGGTAACGATTGCTTATCGGCAGAATTCGGGCGGGCTGAAAGCTTGACTAAGATTTGCCGGGGGCGTTCGCTCCCCTGACCTAAATCCGGAGACATCGGCCGGAGTTTTTTTGTTCAACCTAGCAATGCGTCTGCACCATGCAAAAAACAACCGTTAGACTGTTTGTGTTTGCAGCGGTGGCCCTGGCTTTGTTCGCCCTGCGGCCCGCTGCCTTTGCCCAAGCGATCGTGTCGTCCGGCATCACCGGCACGGTCACCGACTCCGCCGGAAAGGCGGTGGCCGGGGCGACCGTGACCGCGGTCCACGTGCCCACCAACACGACCTACACCGCGATTTCCGGCCCGTCCGGACGGTTCGCGTTCACCGGCCTGCGGGTCGGCGGACCGTACACCGTCTCGGCCAAGGCGAGCGGCTACACGATCCAGGAGGTCGCCGACGTGCAGACGACGCTCGGTGAAGACACCGAGGTGGCGCTGGTCGCCCGGACGGAGAAGGAGGAGGTCGTCACGCTGGAGAAGTATGTGGTGAACGCCGGCGTCAACGATCTCGACGCGGCGGCGACAGGTGCCAGCAGCGTGCTGAGCAACCGCCGCCTCCAGGCGCAGCCCAGCATCAGCCGTTCGTTCACCGACATGATCAAGGTGAACCCCTTTGCCTCCGTGCGCGGCTACCCGCAGATCGAGGCGCTGGGCATGAACAGCCGGTTCAATTCAATCAATCTCGACGGCGCGAAGATCAACGACCAGTTCGGCCTCAATTCCTCGGGTCTGTTCTCGATCAACAACCCGTTCTCGCTCGAGGCGGTCGAGCAGTTCAGCATTTCACTCACGCCCTACGACGTCCGCCAGAGCGGCTTCGCCGGCGCCGACGTCAACGCGGTCAGCAAGAGCGGCACGAACGAGTTCCACGGATCGTTCTACGACGTGTTCACCGACACCAACTGGCAGGGCCCGGATGAGTTCGGCTCCAACATCCACAAGCGCACGCCGCTGAAGGAGCGGACCTATGGCTTCACCCTGGGCGGCCCGCTGTGGCGCGACCACCTTTTCTTCTTCGTCAATTTTGAGAAGTTCATCCAGGACAAGGCCCCGACGCTGGCCGGCTTCATCCCCGACCCCGCGTTTCTGACGGCGGTCACGCAGAAGCTTTCGTCGCTCGGCGCGCCCAACATGGGCGCCTTCGGTGGATCGAGCACCTCGCGCACGATCGACACCAAGCGCATGGGCAAGATCGACTGGAAGATCAACGACGACCACCGGCTGGCGGTGCGGTACAGCGACACCATCGGCGCGCAGCCGAATTTCGGCAGCTTCAACTACAACAGCTTCAGCCAGCCGGCCTCGCTCACCGGTCAGCCCAGCTCCTTCACCAACGGCGGCACCGGATTCTCGTCCGCCTTCTACACCCTGAACATCAAGGAGCACGTCTGGGCGGCCCAGCTCTTCAGCAACTGGTCGCCGGCCTTCAAGACCGAGGTCGACTATTCGAACACGAAGCAGGACTCCGTCCGGTCCACTCCGGTCAAGTTCCCGGAAGTCCGCATCTTCAATGTGCCCGGCACCTCGCAGACCGGCGCCACGGTCACGAACAACGACGCCTTCCGTTTTGGCTCCGAGATCAGCTCGGAAGGCAACGAGCTGCACATCAAGACCCAGACGATGGCGGCCAGCGGCGACTACATCTGGCGCGACTTCACCCTCACGGGCGGTGTCGACCACGAGAACAACCAGTTCTACAACCTGTTCCGCCAGGGCTCGTACGGTTATTTTGACTACCTGAATCTGGCCGCGTTCCAGGCGGACACGCCGTTCGCCTTCGGCCGCGCCGTCGTGCAGCAGGGCTACGCCACGGCGGACATCAGCAAGTTCGACCGCACCGGAGCGTTCGGCCAGGTGAAGTGGGAGCCGACTTCCCGGCTGAACGTCACGCTGGGCCTCCGCGTCGACTTCGTCGGCAGCCCGATCGCCCCGCCGGAAAACACGAACTTCCACGCCAAGTTCGGCGTCACCAATGCCGGCACCGTCGACGGCACGTCGACGCCGCAGCCGCGTCTGAGCTTCAACTACGCGCTCGACGCCAAGCGCAACACCCAGATCCGCGGCGGCACGGGCGTGTTCCTCGGCCGCAATCCCTGGGTCTGGATCTCGAACTCGTACGGCAATTCCGGCGTCGGCCGCTTCAACGTGGTCACTCCGGCCACCGGGCTCCCGGTGCCCACCCTCGCGCAGTACCTCGGCGGGACGTATCCCAACAGCACCGACCCGTCCTACAAGTTCGATCCGGCGAATCCGATCGGCACCACCGCGGCGGCAGGCACCGCCTCCTCGATCAACCTGATCAAGCCCGGGATGAAATTCCCGACGATCGAGCGCAGCAATCTCGCCATTGACCGCAAGCTGCCGGAGATCGACGCCGTCCTGACCGTTGAATACATCGACACCCGCCAGCTCGACGCGCTCTTCGTCGACAACATGAACCTGCGGCCGACGACGGTCGGCGCCGACGGCCGCCAACGCTTCGCCGGCTCGGCCACGGCCGCTCCGCTGGTCAGCGGCTTCGCCAACGTGATCCGCACGCGGGACGTCCATGCGGGCGCCTCGCAGTATTTCTCGATCAGCCTCGATCACGCGTTCAAGAACCACTGGGCCTGGAACGTGGCCTACACCCACGGCCACGCCACCGAGGCGACCTCGCTCAACAGCTCCACCGCCAATTCGCAGTGGCAGTTCAACCCGGTGTTCAACCAGAACACCGTCGAGGTCGCGCGCTCGGATTATGAGATCCGCGACCGCATCCAGGCGTCGCTGAGCCGCGAGTTCGTGTTCCGCAAGGATTACATCACCACCGTCTCCCTCTATTATGAGGGCCGCTCCGGCCAGCCGTACAGCTGGGTGTACTCCGGCGACCTGAACAACGACGGCCTGTCCGGCAATGACGTCGTGGCCGTGCCCTCGGGCCCGAGCGATTCGCGCTTCGACTTCAGCGGCATGACCTCGGCGCAGCAGACCGCGTACTTCAACTTCATCAACCAGAGCGGACTGAGCAAGTACGCCGGCGGCTACGCGCCGCGCGACGCGTTCATCGGCCCGTGGCAGAACCGGCTCGACTTCAACTTCCGCCAGGAACTGCCCGGCTACAAGCACGTGAAGATCGAGCTGTTCGCCGACTTCCTGAACTTCGGCTCGTGGCTCGACAAGCATCTCTTCAACTACGTCGAGGAGATCAACACGACCACCACCAACGGCGGCCTGACCCGCGTGCTCGGCAATGCCTCGTACAACGCGACGGGCCAGGTGAAGCCGACGGTGACGCTCGATGCGTCGGGCAACGTCTCGCTGCCGGCCTCGTCGCTGATCACGGTGAACAACGGCGACGCCCGCTGGAAGGTGCAGGGCGGCGTCCGGCTGAAGTTCTGAGCCGCGCCCCGCGCCTCATCCACGCTCTCAAGGCGGCTGCGAATGCAGCCGCCTTTTTCTTTGGCCGGCCAAGGTCGCGCGCGAGTTTGCCGAATCCACCGAGGAGAATTCTCCCGGAGCATCCGGATTTGGAACCAGCCAACTTGAACTGCCACCGTTGTGGGCGGGGTGC
>Ga0335069_10011789_pt1 | contig 12324 bp, 8 predicted proteins | sample Lox_Sample_11_FD_206714 | JGI IMG/M metagenome (GOLD analysis project Ga0335069, IMG submission 206714) | Soil microbial communities from Loxahatchee National Wildlife Refuge, Florida, United States - Lox_Sample_1.1 | ecosystem: Environmental > Terrestrial > Soil > Wetlands | place: USA: Florida...
GCCGCCGCGCTGTGGCTGTGGCTGCTGTGGACGGCCGCGGCCGCCGCCCAGACGCCGCCCGCCCCGCCGCCGGCGGAGGCCGGGAAGCCGCCGGACCTGGAGGAGATGGTCGACGCGCTGCTCGGGGGCCTGATGGGCGCCGGGCCGACCGACGCTGCGACCCTGCAGAAGGAGGTCGAGGAAGCGGGCGGCATCCGCTTCCGCCGCGACGTGCCGGTGGCGTTCCTCACCCACGCGCAGCTCGGGGGCTACCTGCGCGAGCTGTTCGACGAGGAGTACCCCGAGGCGGAGGCCCTGGCCGACCAGCGGCTGCTGAGCGCCTTCGACCTGCTGCCGGCCGGCACCGACCTGCGGGCGCTGCGCGCCCGGGTGCTGGAGGAGAACGTCGCCGGCTTCTACGACGACCGGCCCGGGAAGCAGCAGCTCTACGCCGTCAGCGAGAGCCGCTCGCTCACGCCGATGAACCAGATCGTGCTCGCCCACGAGATGCGCCACGCCCTGCAGGACCAGTACGCGGACCTGCACGCGCTGGTGAGCGACTCGCGGTCGGATTTCGACGACCGCCGCCTGGCGGTGATGGCGCTGTTCGAGGGCGACGCCACGCTGGTGATGGAGCGCTTCCTGCGCCAGCGGCTGGGCAGCCTCGGGTCCGGGCTCGGGGGCGGCGGTGGCGAGGGAGGTCCCGACGACGCCGGAGCCGCCGCGCTCGCCATGCCGGGGCTCTTCGACGTGCCCGGCGCCCCGCCGATCGTGCGCGACCAGCTGGTGCAGCCCTACCTTACGGGCCTGGCGTTCGCCCGCGCCCTGTGGGAGCGGGGCGGGGCGGAGGCCCTGCGCGGGGCCTGGAGCGCGCCGCCGGCGTCGACCGAGCAGGTGCTGCACCCGGCGCACTTCTTCGCCCACCTTCTGCCGCGCGCGGTCTCGCCGAGGCTGCCGCCGCCGGGCGGCGCGCGGCTCGTCTCCGAGGGCGTCTTCGGCGAGCTGCTGCTGCGGACCCTGGTGGAGGGCGACCAGGCGGCCGCCGAGGGCTGGGCCGGCGACGGCTGGCGCCTGTGGGACGTGGGCGGGCGGACGGCTCTGCTCTGGCGCAGCGAGTGGGCGAGCCCGTCCGATGCGGGCGAGTTCCACCAGGCGCTGCGCCGGCGCTTCGCGCGGCACCACGCCGCGACCGGGGGGGTGGCCGGCTGGGAGGCCTTCGGCGAGAAGGGCGCACGCGCGTTCGCCCTCCGTCGCGACGGCGACGCGGTGGAGCTGGCCTCCGCCGACGACGCGGCGCTGCTGGGGTCGCTGCTGGGCGCGACCGCCCGCCCCGCGCTCGAGGATCCGGCCTGGTCAGGCTTGACTTCGCCGGCCGTCGGGATAGAGTCCCAGGACACGAGCACGGACGCGGATCAGGCGTTGGCCGACCGAGAAGTGTCGGCCCGCGGTTCGAGCCGAGGGGGAGAGATGGCGACTTCGACACCGCCTGGTGCCGGGAATCAGACGAATCTGGGGATGGCCCCTAACGTGGCAGGGCTCCTGTGCTACGTCCCCTGCTGCATCGGGCTCATCTTCTCCATCGTGGCCGTGATCGTGGAGAAGCAGAGCCGCTTCGTGCGCTTCCACGCCTTCCAGAGCCTGCTCCTGCACGCGGCGGCCATCGTCCTCGGTGTGGGCGCCTCGGCGCTGCGCGTGGCGCTGGCGTTCACCGGGCTCGGCTTCATCGGACTGCTGCTCTCGCTGGTGCAGATCGTGGTCGGCTTCGGCCTGCTGGCCCTCACGATCGTGCTGATGATCAAGGCCAACTCGGGCGAGGAGTTCGAGCTGCCGGTGATCGGGCCCATGGCCCGCAACTGGGTCTAGGCCGAAGCAGCCGGAGCCGGGACCGACTGGGGACGGGGCGCCTGGCGCGTCCCGTCCCGCTCGATTCGGCGGAGCGCGCCGGCCTCAGACCGCCGCCTGCTCCAGCAGCACCCGGCCGTTGCCCTCCAGGCGGAGCAGCCGGGCGCCACCCTGCGTCGAGGGCAGCACCACCTCGTAGACCTGCGGGTCCTGGACCACCTCGGCGTGAAGGGCGCCGGTCCAGGCGATCAGCGAGGCGGCGGGCACGCACACGGGCACCCCGGGCCGGACGGCCAGCGGCAGCGGCCGGCTGGCGACGGCCAGCGCTGCCGTCCCGGCGCCGTCGAGGGCGACGAGCTCGACCGGCGAGGGCTCGCCGATGCGGACGAAGCGGGGGGAGAGGCCCTCTTCGCAGGCCAGCAGGCGATCGGGCGAGACGAACACCGGCTCACCGCCCACCGGCAAGAAGCTGATCTCGCGGTCGCCGGAGCTCAGGATGAGGCGGCCGGTGCCGGTGACGATCGCGAGCGAGACCTGGCCGCCGGGCCGGCGGTCCTTCACCCAGAAGGTGAGGTTGCCGGTGTAGGAATAGATCGTGCCCTGGCGGATGTAGACCTTCCCGGAGAAATCGACCTCCAGCAGGCCCCGCTCGAGCACGCGGAAGACGTCGCGGCCCGCCTCCGCCGGGGTGAGCGGGGGCAGCGACAGCGGCTCCGCCTCGTTCGCGGGCTTCTTCTCCGCCGGCTCGCCGGTGTCGGGCGTGAGCAGCGTGGGGCTGACCGGCCGCAGCTGCTTGCCGGCCGCGAGCAGCAGGGGGTCGGGCTCGTCGGACTCGCGGGGAGGCGGGGTCGGCGGGGCTGCGGCCGCTGCCGCGGCCGCAGCGACCAGGGCGGCGACGGCCCCCGTGGTCGGGCCCATGCGCCGCGGCGGCAGGGTCTCCTCCGCGGAGGCGGGGGCGTGCGCCGGCGGCATCGGCACCGACAGGGCGGAGGTCGGGGGAAGGGTGGTGGTCCCCACGGCGGGGCTGCCGGGGTGGTCGAGCCGGCCCTCCAGCCGCTGCACCATCAGGTTGGCCCCCGCCTGGCGGTACTGGAAGATCGCGTCCTTGTAGCGCTGCATGCGCTCGTAGATCGACCCCAGGTAGAAGTGGATCTTGGGGTTGCCCTGGCTGAGCTCGAGGGCCTTGCGGAAGGCCTGCTCCGCGTCGTCGAGCCGGCCCAGCTTGTAGCAGACGAGCCCGAGGTTCTGGTGCAGGGTGGCGACGTCCGGGCTCTGGGTGATGAGCTTGCGATAGACCTCTTCCGCCTTGGCCAGCTTGTCGCCACGGAAGTAGACGAGCCCGAGCAGGTTCAGCACCCGCAGGTCCCGCGGGCGCAGCAGGTACGCCTCCTCCAGCTGGCGCTCCGCCTCCTCGAACTTGCGGGCCTCGAACGCCTCGCGCCCCTTGTTGAGCTGCGTGAGGAAGAGGCCCTCGTCGAACGGACCGCGCGGGATCGGGTCGGGCATGATCCTTCCTCGCTAGTCCAGCGCTCGCACCGTCTGGTACACGGTTCCCTCCGCGGGCGGTGCCTCGGCGACGTGGGTGGCCCCCTGCGGGTCGCGCCAGCGATAGTACGTCCGCGGCCGCGCCGGCTCCAGCCGCCCCGGCCGGGGGGCGGGCCGGGGCGAGGCCTGCGGCGGCCGCAGTCCGAGCGAGGGGGTGAAGAAGGAGGCGGCGCCGGCCACCGCCGTCGTGGGCGCCAGGGCGAAGCCGCCGAGAAGCGCCTGGATCTTCGCCACGTAGCCGCGGGTCTCCTTGAACGGCGGCACCCCGCCGTAGCGGGCGACGGCGTTCTCGCCCGCGTTGTAGGCGGCGAGCGCCAGCTCGACGTCGCCCGCGAACTGGTCGAGCAGCAGGCGCAGGTAGCGGGTCCCGGCCAGGATGTTGGCGCGGGCGTCGAAGGCGTCGCTCACGCCGAAGCGGCGCATGGTCGCGGGCATCAGCTGCATCAGGCCGCGGGCGCCCTTCGAGGAGACCGCCCACTGGTCGAACTCCGACTCCACGGCGATCACCGCCCGCACCAGGTCGGGGCTGACCTGCTGCAGCCGGCAGGCCTCCTCCACGTGGGGGTCGAACTGGCCGGAGTAGCGTGAGGGGCGGAAGGAGCGGGAGTGGATGAGCGTGCCCTTGCCGGGGTAGGTGAGGCGGAAGGAGGGCGAGGCCGGGGCGTTGGTCGCCTCCACCACGCCGTTGGCGTTGATGCGGGTGTAGACCTGCGCCAGGAGCGGCGCCGGCAGCAGCAGCACCGCGGCGGCCAGCAGCGCGGCGCTACGCACGCGGCAGAGCCTCCGCCAGCGAGCGCAGCAGCTCCCGGGCCCGGCGGCGCAGCGCGTCGATCTCGCCGGGGGAGACGCCGCCGCCCTGGGCGAAATCGGGCCGCCCGCCGCCGCGCAGCTCCAGCCGCCGCATCAGCTCCGGGGCCTGGAGCGACGGCGTGAGCGAGGGCGAGACGGCGGCGATCACGCTCGTGCCCTCGTCGGAGGAAGCGGCCGAAACGAGGGCGAAGCGCCGGTCGCGGTGGCGGTTGCGGAAGTCGTCCACCACCGCGGCGTGGGCCTTGCGGTCGAGCCCCTCGAAGCGCGGCGTCCACAACAGCGTGCCGTTGACCTCCTCCTCGTCCGTCCGCGAGGCGGCGCCGGGGGAGGCGGTGGCCAGCTTCAGCTTGAGGGCCTGGACCTCGCGCTCGCGGGCCTTCAGCTGGTCGCGCAGGCGCGCGTACTCGTCGACCAGCTCGCGGCGGTCCACGCGCGCGAACGCCTCCAGCTCGTCGAGGATGCCCTGGTCCTGCTGGGCGCGGGCCACCGCGGCCTCGCCCGTGAGCGCCTCGACGCGGCGGGTGCCCGCCGAGATCCCCTGCTCGCCGGTGAGCAGGAAGAGGCCGATCTCGCCGGTGTGGTCGACGTGGGTGCCGCCGCAGAACTCCTTCGAGAAGCCCGGCACCTCGACCACCCGCACGCGCTCGCCGTACTTGTCGCCGAAGAACGCCAGGGCGCCGTAGGCGAGCGCCTCCTCGCGGCCCATCTCCTTCTTCTCCACCCGGGCGTCGCGCAGGATCTCGCCGTTCACGCGGTTCTCGATGTGCCGGAGCTCACGGGAGGACACGGGGGCGTAGTGGCTGAAGTCGAAGCGCAGCCGGTCGGGAGCCACCAGGCTGCCCGCCTGCTTCACGTGGGGCCCCAGCGTCTCGCGCAGGGCCGCGTGCAGCAGGTGGGTGCCGGTGTGGTGGCGCATGGTGGCCGCCCGCCGCTCGGCGTCGACCACCGCCCGCACCCGCATGCCCGCCTCGAAGCCGCCGTCCGTCACCCGCAGGTGGTGCAGGTGCAGCCCCGGCAGGGGGCTGGTGGTGTCGGCCACCTCGGCGGAGGAGCCCTCGCCGGCGAGGGTCCCGCGGTCGCCGACCTGTCCGCCGGCCGCCGCGTAGAAGGGGGTGCGGTCGAGCACCAGCAGCCCCGCCTGCCCGGCCTCGAGCCGGCGGGCGGGGGCGTTGTCGTGCAGGACCGCCAGCACCCGCGCGTCCTCCACCACCAGCGTGTCGTAGCCGAGGAACGTGGTGCGACCCTGCTCCAGCAGGCTGGCGAACACCGGGTCGCCCTTGACGACACCCAGGCGGCTCGCCTGCCGGGCGCGCTCCTGCTGCTCGGCGAGCGCCGCCTTGAATCCGGCGGTGTCGACGGTCAGGCCGCGCTCGGCGAGCTCTTCCTCGATCAGGTCGAGGGGCAACCCGAAGGTGTCATAGAGGCGGAATGCCTCCGGGCCCGGGAACGGCCGCGGGTCAGCGAGGTAGCCGGGGCTGTTCACGTACTGCATCGCCGAGCGCTCGAGGTTCTGAAGGCCGATCCTGACCGTCGACGAGTATCCTTCCTCCTCCACCAGCACCACCCGCGCCACCGTCGGCTCGTGGGCGACCAGCTCCGGGTAGGGCCCCTTCATCCGCTCCACCACCGCGCGGGTCAGGCGTGAGAGGAAGGGGCCCTCGATGCCCAGCTTCGCCCCGTGCCGCAGGGCGCGGCGCATGATCTTGCGCAGCACGTAGCCGCGGCCCTCGTTGCCGGGCAGCACGCCGTCGGCGATGAGGAAGGTCGTCGCCCGCAGGTGGTCGGCGATCACCCGCAGGGACACGTCGTCCGCCGGGTCCTTCCCGTACGCCTTGCCGGCGCGGGCCGCCACCGCCTCCAGCAGCGGGGCGAAGAGGTCGGTGTCGTAGTTGCTGAGCGCGCCCTGCACCACGGCGGCGACCCGCTCCAGTCCCATGCCGGTGTCCACGCAGGGCGCCGGCAGCGGCGAGAGCAGGCCCTGCTCGTCGCGGTCGTACTGCATGAACACCAGGTTCCAGACCTCGAGCCAGCGGTCGCACTCGCACTCGACGCCCTGGCAGGAGCGACCCTGCGCCTCCTCGGGGCAGGGCAGGGCGTCGCCCTGGAAGAAGTGGATCTCCGAGCAGGGGCCGCAGGGTCCGGTGTCGCCCATGGCCCAGAAGTTGTCCTTCATCCCCAGCTCGAGGATCCGCTCCGCCGGGACGTGCTTCAGCCAGAACGCGTGGGCCTCGGCGTCGCGGGGGATGCCGTTCTCGCCCCTGAAGACGGTGACCTGGAGCCGCTCCTCGGGCAGCCCCAGCGAGGCGGTCAGGTACTCCCAGGCGAAGGCGATGGCGTCCTTCTTGAAGTAGTCGCCGAAGGAGAAGTTGCCGAGCATCTCGAAGAAGGTGTGGTGGCGCGCGGTCCGGCCGACGTTCTCCAGGTCGTTGTGCTTGCCGCCGGCGCGGACGCACTTCTGGGAGGAGGCGGCGCGGTTGTAGTCGCGCTTCTCGCGGCCCAGGAACACGTCCTTGAACTGGTTCATGCCGGCGTTGGCGAAGAGCAGGGTGGGGTCGTTCTGGGGCACCAGCGGCGAGGAGGGGACCACGCGGTGGCCGCGCTCCTCGAAGTAGCGCAGGAACCCCGCCCGGATGTCGTCGGCCGTCTTCAACGCCCCTCTCCCTCCTCCAGTGGCTCGAGCCCCTCGAGCGCGTCCGACCAGCGGGGCCACAGCTCCGCCAGCCGCTCCTTCACCAGGGCGGGCGCGAACCCCCGGCGCAGCAGGAAGGCCCACAGCCGGGGCAGCCGCTTCTCCGGCTCCACCCGCGCGTGCGCCTTCCAGTACCTCCGGGCGAGCGAGTCGACCACCGCCTTCTCGTCCACCTCGGCGAGGGCGCTGCGCAGGCCCGCCTCGACCTCCCGGCGGCCGACCCCGCGCTGGCGGAGCGCCTGCCGGATGCGGGTGCGGCCCAGGCCGTGGTGGGCCAGGCGGCTGCGCGCGAAGCGGGCGGCGTAGCCGGAGTCGTCGAGGCAGCGCTCCCGGACCAGCCGGGCGATCGCCTCGTCCACCTCGTCCTGCGGGTACCCGCGCTCCAGCAGCGCCCGGCGCAGCTCCGCCTGGCTGTGGTCGCGGCGGGCCAGTCGCAGGATCGCTCGGCGGTAGGCAGCAGGGGGAACGCCCGCCTGTCGTCCGGGCATTCCTCTCCTACTGCTCGAGGTCGAAGGACTGCATCGTCCGCTCCATCTCCTCGGCGGCCATGTCGGAGGCGGACTGGATGCCCTGGATCTTCAGCTTGAACTCGTCCGGGTTGCTGGCCCGGCGCAGCGCCTCGTCGTAGCTGATCAGCTCCTTCTTGTAGAGCTGGAAGATCGACTGGTCGAAGGTCTGCATGCCGTACTGGGAGACGCCGGCCGCGATCGCCTCGTGGATCAGCTTGGTCTTGTCCTTGTTGATGATGCAGTCGCGGATGAAGGGGGTGGTGATCATCACCTCGACCGCGGGCACGCGGCCGTGGCCGTCGGCGCGGGGGATGAGGCGCATGGAGATGACGGCTTTCAGCACGCCGGCGAGCTGGAGGCGGATCTGCTTCTGCTGGTGCGGCGGGAAGACCGAGATGATGCGGTTGATGGTCTCCGTGGCGTCCAGGGTGTGCAGGGTGGAGAGGACCAGGTGGCCGGTCTCGGCGGCGGTGATGGCGGTCTCGATCGTCTCGTAGTCGCGCATCTCGCCGACCAGGATGACGTCGGGGTCCTGGCGCAGCGCCGAGCGCAGCGCGGCCGCGAAGGAGCGGGTGTCGACCTCCACCTCGCGCTGGTTGACGATCGACTTCTTGTCGCGGTGCAGGAACTCGATCGGGTCCTCGATGGTGATGATGTGCTCGCAGCGCTGCGAGTTGATGTAGTCGATCATGGCGGCGAGCGTCGTCGACTTGCCCGAGCCGGTGGTCCCGGTGCACAGGATCAGCCCGCGCTGCTCCTGGGAGATCTTCTCCAGCACCACGGGGAGGCCCAGCTCGCGGACGGTCATGATCTTGACCGGGATCACGCGGAGCACCAGCCCCACGGTGCCGCGCTGCTGGAAGACGTTGCAGCGGAAACGGCCCAGCCCCGGCACCGAGTACGCGATGTCGATCTCCAGGTTGTCCTTGAACTTCTGCTTCTGGCGGTTGCTCATGATGGAGAACGCCATGGCGATGGTGTCCTCCTGCATCAGCCGCTTGGTCTCCACCAGCGGGATCAGCTCGCCGTTGATGCGCAGCACCGGGTGCGATCCCACCTTGAGGTGGAGGTCGGAGGCCTTGCGCTCCGACGCCATCTTCAGAAGGTCGTTGATGTGCATCGTTCTCCCCGCCGGGGGGCTACCTCGCCCCGCCCTTGGCCGCCCCCGCGAGGGCGGGCACGAACGTCAGCCAGCCGTGCGAGTCGTCCGCACGCTCGATCACGTCGAAGAAGGCCTTCTGCAGCGCGGCCGTCACCTCTCCTCGGCTCCCCCTGCCGACAGTGTGACGGTCCACCGAGCGGATGGGAGTGATCTCCGCCGCAGTCCCCGTAAAGAACAGCTCGTCAGCCAGATAGAGCATCTCCCGCGGCAGCGCCTTCTCCTCCACCGGGATGCCGAGAGAGCGGGCCAGGGTCAGCACGCTGTCCCGGGTGATGCCCGGCAGGACCGAGGAGACGAGGGGCGGCGTCACCAGGTGACCCTTGTGGACGGCGAAGAGGTTCTCGCCGCTGCCCTCGGACACGCAGCCCTGCGCGTCGAGTGCGATGCCCTCGACGAAGCCGCCCTTCACCGCCTCCACCTTGATGAGCTGCGAGTTCATGTAGTTGGCGGCGCTCTTGGCCATGGCGGGCAGCGTGTTCGGGGCCATCCGCGTCCAGGAGCTGACGCAGACGTCGACGCCCTGCTCCAGCGCCTCGCGACCGAGGTACTTGCCCCAGTCCCAGACCATGATCGCCATCTCGACCGGGCTGCCGAGCGGGTTGACGCCGAGCTGCCCGGCACCGCGGTAGATCACGGGGCGGATGTAGCAGGCCTCCAGCCTGTTCGCGGCGATCGTCTCCAGGACGGCCGCGTTCACCTGCTCCTCTGTCCAGGGCGCGTCCATCCAGTAGATGCGGGCGGAGTTGAAGAGGCGCTCGGTGTGGGCGTCCAGCCGGAAGACGGCGGAGCCCCGCGCGGTCTTGTAGCAGCGGATCCCCTCGAACACGGCCGAGCCGTAGTGGATCACGTGCGAGCCGATGTGGATCTTCGCGTCGTCCCAGGGGACGAGACGCCCGCTCATCCAGATGAGGTCCGAGCGCGGAGAGGCCATAGCCTATGCATCATAGCCGTCCGGCGCGGCGAGTGTCAATGAAACGCGGCAGCGAAGTAACTGAAAAGCGGAACTTTAGCCGCGGAACCCGGGGGTGCTCGAGGGGGCAAACGCCCCCTCGTCCCAGGACGCTGGCGGCGGGCCGCTTGTCCGTCTGGTCGCCAGTCCTCATCCAGTTGGATTGCGTGCCGGTCCGCCTTGCGAGGGGGCTCCACCCCCCTCGCGCTCCCCCGGTGCGTCTACTGCTTCTCGCCGCAGAAGGCGCAGGTGTCGGAGCGCGCGTGCAGGGGCTTGCGGCAGTGCCAGCAGAAGCCGCGGCGGGGGACCTCGCGCGCGCGCAGGCGGCGGCGGATGTCCTCCATGGCGGTGGCGTTGTGGTCGATCTCGGCGGCGGTGGCCAGGTCGTCGAGGAGCTCCGACGCGTGCTGGTAGCGCTCGGCCAGCTCGGGGGCGAGGGCCTTCATCACGATGTCGGAGACCTCGCGCGGGACCTGGCTGTTCCTGGAGCGCGGCGGCGTGCAGCGGCCCTGGGCGATGAGCCGCTCGATCTGCGCGGGGTTGGGGCTGAAGTAGGGCAGGGTGCCCGTGAGCATCTGGTAGAGGATCACCCCGACCGAGTAGATGTCCGAGGCCAGCACCGCGCGGCCCTGGAAGGCCTCGGGGGCCATGTAGGGGGGGCTGCCGATGACGGTGGTCGCGTGCGACTTCTCCAGGAAGCGCGAGGTGCCGAAGTCGGCCACCTTGCACGCGCCGCTCTCGGAGATGAGGACGTTCGCCGGGCGCAGGTCGCGGTGCAGGATCTGCGCCTCGTGCGCGTGCTCGACGCCCTTGAGGATCTGCACCACGTAGTTGAGCGCGCGCGGGGGGTCGAGGGACTTCTCGCGGTCGAGCACCGCCTCCAGGCTCTCGCCCTTGACGTACTCCATGACGATGAAGAAGGTCCCCTCGACGCGCTCGGCGGTGAGGATGCCGACGATGTTGGGGTGGTCGAGGGCGGCCAGCAGGCGCGGCTCCTGCAGCAGCTCGTCGAAGTCGCCGGACTGCCGGTGGGGGACCTTGATCGCGACCTTCTTGTCGATCCAGGAGTCGCGGGCGAGGAAGACGGTGCCGAAGCCGCCGGAGCCCAGGTTGGAGAGGATCTGGTATTTGCCGACCGTCTGCCCCAGCAGGAACATGTCGCGCGCGCGGAGTATAGCATCCGCTCCGCGGCGACCGCCGGCGCCTGATCCGGATGCCCCATGGCGGCGCAATGCCGGTCCCGTACAATGCGCGACGGCGAGGAGCGCGAGATGAGCTTCATGCAGAGCGTGTACGACAAGGTGAAGGGGCGCGGGGCGAAGGTCGTCTACGCGGAGGGTCGGGAGGAGCGCGCCATCCGCGCCGCGGGCTGGCTGCGCGACCACGGTCTGGTGGTCCCGGTGCTGATCGGGCCGAGCAGCGAGGTCCGCCAGCGGGCGGCCGGGTTCGCAGTCGCGCTCGACGGAATCGAGCTCCGGGACCCGGCGAGCGACCCCCGCCGCGCGGCGTTCGAGGCGGAGTACCTCGAGCTGCGCCGCCACAAGGGCATGACGGCGGAGCGGGCGCGCGAGCGCGTGGGCCAGCCCCATTTCTTCGGCGCCCTGGCGGTGCGCGCCGGCGAGGCTCAGGGAATGGTCTCGGGCCTCAACAGCGAGACCAAGCCCTTCATCCCCGCCTTCGAGGTGGTGAAGATGCAGCCGGGGATGAAGCGCGCCTCGTCGGTCTTCATCATGGCCTGGGCGGACAAGGTCTACTTCTACGCCGATTGCTCGATGAACATCGCGCCGGACGCGGAGACGCTGGCGGAGATCGGCCGGGCCACGGCCCACAGCGCGCGGGCCTTCGGGTACGAGCCGCGGGTGGCCTTTCTCTCCTTCTCCACCCGCGACAGCGCCAAGGACGTCTCCGTCGACCGCATCAAGGAGGCGGTGGCGCTCTTGCGCAAGCAGGAGCCGACGCTGCTGGTGGACGGCGAGATGCAGTTCGACGCCGCCATCCTGCCGGAGGTGGCGAAGAAGAAGTGCCCGGACAGCCCGCTGGCCGGGCAGGCCAACGTCTTCGTGTTCCCCGACCTCAACGCCGGCAACATCGCCTACAAGATCACCGAGCGGCTGGGCGGGGCCGCCGCCATCGGTCCCATCTTCCAGGGCCTCAACCAGCCGGTCAACGACGTGTCGCGCGGCTGCTCGGTGCAGGACTTCGCCGACGTCGCCTGCATCACGGCCCTGCAGGCGATCGGATAGCCGTCGGCCGCCGGCGCGGCCTCACTTCCACTCGAGCGAGAGCTTCTGCGACAGCAGCGAGACGTGCACCTCCAGCCTGCGGGTGGTGCCGGGGCTGAAGGTGGCGGAGCTCCGCGCGGTCCGGATCTCGCCGCCCGAGCGGACGCGAACGCTCACGCGGTGCGTCCCGGCGTCGAGGCGCAGCGTTCTCTGGATGCTGCCCTTGCGCAGCTCCAGCATGAGCATCTTCTTGGTCACCCGGCTGTCGAGCGTCTCCTCCGCCACCCGGAGGCCGTCGACCCAGACCTCGAGCGTCCCCGACTTCAGGCCGTGCTCGAAGCCGACCGAGAGGTAGGCCGGCTCGACGCGGCGCAAGGGCGCGGCCGGTCGAGCGGGCGCGGCGGTGCTCGCGGCCGCCGGCCCGGCGGGAGCCGGTGCAGGCGTCGGGCTCGGCGTGGCAGAAGGCGTCGGCGCGGGGGCCGTCGGGACCGGGGATGGCGTTTCGGCCGTGGCGGTGGGCGAGGGGCTGGCCGCGGCCGTCGTGGACGGCGGCGCGGTGGGGGCCGCGGCCGGTGCCGCAGGCTCGAATCGGCCCGAGTACTGCGCGACGAGGGCCT
>Ga0335069_10011790_pt1 | contig 12321 bp, 11 predicted proteins | sample Lox_Sample_11_FD_206714 | JGI IMG/M metagenome (GOLD analysis project Ga0335069, IMG submission 206714) | Soil microbial communities from Loxahatchee National Wildlife Refuge, Florida, United States - Lox_Sample_1.1 | ecosystem: Environmental > Terrestrial > Soil > Wetlands | place: USA...
GCTCTACCACCGCCCTTGCTTCGTCGGTCAATTCCCAGCGTCCGCGCATCGGCCACTTGGACACCCACAGCACCTCCAGAGTGCCACCAAAATCGCAGGTTAGGCGTTTATGAGACCGGTTCTAGCCATTTGAAGAGGAGCGCCGCAAACCCTAACTCTCTAATTTGTAAGACGCTCCATTGCGAGGGGATGATTGATATTCATCTGCAATGATGTTGGATCGTAATGAAAGATCTGAGACAGAAAACAATTCGAGGTGGCTTCGCAAAACTATGTGCACAGGGAGCCAACTTCTCCATCCGCCTCTGCTCTATTATGATATTAGCTCGCCTTCTGGGTCCGAAAGACTACGGACTAGTAGGTATGGTCACAGCTTTCACTGGCGTGTTAAGCCTGTTCAGGGATTTTGGCCTTTCGGCTGCCACAGTCCAGCGTACGAACGTTACGGAACAACAGATTTCAACGTTATTTTGGATCAACATATTGGTAGGCGCACTACTGGGACTTCTGACAGTAGCGATGGCGCCTGCAATCGCCGCCTTCTATCACGAACCCCGCCTCGCCGCGGTGACGTGTGTTCTGGCTACTGCATTCCTGCTCAACGCGGCCGGGGTGCAACACTGGGCCCTTCTGCAACGCCAAATGCGCTTTGCCGCCTTGGCGGTCATAAATAGTATTGCTCTGCTTGTTAGTGCCACCATTGCCATTTGCGCGGCTAAAGCCGGCTATGGCTACTGGGCTCTGGTGACGATGACGGTTAGTGGTCAAGCCATCAACCTTATCGGATTATGCCTGGCTACACACTGGGTTCCGGGGTTGCCACGAAGGGTGGCTGAAATTCGCACCATGATGCGTTTTGGGAGCATCGTCACTTTGAATGGCCTTGTCGTTTACGTCGCAACTAACTTTGAAAAAGTTCTGTTAGGCCGGTTCTGGGGAGTCGATGCAATTGGGATCTATGGAAGGGCTTACCAGTTCATTAACATCCCCACAGACAACCTGAATACGGCCGCAGGCGAGGTGGCGTTTTCAGCCTTATCCCGGCTCCAGAATGATCCCGTCCGTCTCAGAAGCTACTTCCTCAAAGGCTATTCTTTGGTCGTGGCCTTGACTATGCCTATCACGGTTGCCTGCGCTCTATTTCCTGACGATATTATTTTCGTTTTCCTGGGGCCAAAGTGGAAAGAAGCGGCGGCTATTTTCAGGTTGCTAGCTCCGACCATGTTGGTTTTTGCGATTGTCAATCCTCTGTCATGGTTGCTCACTTCGATAGGGCTCGTCGGCCGTCTCTTGAAGGTATCTTTACTCATCACGCCTTTCATGATTGGGGGTTATGTGGTGGGATTGCCGTACGGACCAAAAGGTGTGGCGCTTGCCTACTCGGCCGTCATGACGCTGTCGCTTTGCCCCCTTGTTGCATCATGTGTCCGCGGGACAGTGATTTCATCGAAGGACATGTGGTCGGTTCTCAGTCAACCGTTGGCTTCAAGCATCGCGGCTGGGGGCCTTGCGTTTGGAGCATCGTTACTTTATAGCCAGCTGTTTTCCCCTCTACCCCGGCTCATTCTGGAATGTGCCATTCTTCTCGGTACATATCTTGGGTTGCTCTTATTCGTCGCGGGCCAGAAGTCATTCTATCTGGATCTCCTTCGCGGATTGAGAGGATCTTCACCAGTTAGAGAGAAGAGCCTGGCTTCGGCTTAGCAGACGAGAGTATTCTTTTGCGAGCGGACTGGTGTCGCATCAAGAGTCTCGGGACGGGCATCGTCACATCCGTGGGAATCGACTAGTTTCATGATCGAAGTCGCTATTATCGGAGCGGGTCCCTATGGACTGTCAATCGCGGCACATCTTAAGAGATGTGAAGTCCCTTTTCGCATCTTCGGGAGTCCGATGCACACCTGGCTGACAAGCATGCCGAGAGGCATGCGGCTAAAATCTGAAGGATTCGCGTCTTCCCTGTACGATCCAGATTCGGCGCTCACCCTGGAAAGCTTCTGCGGGCAGAGAGGCCTTAAATATGCCGCCTTAGGTGTGCCGGTACCGCTCGAAACGTTTACCGTCTATGGTTTGGAATTCCAAAAGAAGTTCGTACCGGAGCTAGAGGGCAAAATGATTGCCTCCCTACACCGATCCCCATCGGGATTCCAGATTGGCCTTGAAGATGGCGAGATCGTTGTAGCACGCAGAGTCGTGATCGCAGTTGGCTTGTGCTACTTTGCATATGTCCCCTCGATCCTTTCCGACCTTACCGAAGAGTTCGTGACCCATAGCTCGAAGCATTGCACTGTAGACAGGTTCAAAGGACGCGAAGTAGCTATTGTAGGGGCAGGAGCATCTGCTCTTGACCTTGCGGCCCTGTTACATCAGGCCGGAGCCTTCGTTCAATTGGTTGCCCGACAGCCTATCGTTCGCTTTCATCATCAGGGGAGAGTTCCCCGGCCGCTACTGGAGCAGATGCGTCATCCCACAACTGGACTCGGTCCTGGTTGGCGGTCGCTTTTCTATTCCAGCGCACCACAGGTATTCCGCCATATGCCGGCAGCGCTGCGGCTGAAGATTGTGCGCCGTCATCTCGGCCCTGCCCCAGCATGGTTTGTGAAAGACGAGGTCGTTGGCAAGGTGCCTTTCAACCTTGGAATGACCATCACGCGCGCGAATGTTCGGGATGGCAGGATAAGTCTCGACCTCTGCAACCGTAACCGTGCGCCTCGGACATTGGTGGCCGATCACGTGATCGCAGCAACCGGTTACAGGGTTGACATTCGCCGCCTGCATTTCTTGAGTTCGGACGTTCTGCTGGGGATACAGACCGTTGAGCGAGCGCCTGCATTGTCGGCGGACTTTGAGTCTTCGGTGCCTGGCCTATATTTTGTTGGCACGGCCGCAGCCAATACCTTTGGCCCCCTTATGCGCTTTGCATTCGGCGCCCGATTTACTGCAGAGAGGCTGTCGAGGCACTTTGCGAAAGCGTCGCGAAGCTAGGCGCGCCTGCGCGCGGCGCGGCCGTCAACCACGACTGCGTCCCATGATTACTGTAGATCGGCAGAAAGTAAAGATCGTATCTTGCGGCGCAAACAGAATACGAACGAACCACAAAGCCGAGAATAAGATTCGAAGCGCCAGAGTGTGATTGATGTTAGGAATACCTTTACGGTACTTGCTGAGGCACCCAATATCGGGAGTCGCGGACTTGGCTGCAGACCCTCGCCAGGTGTGGACGACGGTGCGCGATGCCTACGTAGATGAGCGCGAGCGTCGCGGGCCTCAATGCGGGTATGTCGCGGATGACGATTGGGAACACCAGATCCACGACCGTCTCGGAGAACCCTGGCCATGCCGGTTGACTTCAGAATTCTGGGAATTGTGGCCTGAAGTCATAGGCGAACTGGAGCAAAGAGGGATCCAGGCCGGTCCGGAAAGCTTCCAATCCTGGAACGATGGCGACGCTGGATTTGTAAGGGCGATCTGGTGCCTGGTTCGCCATCTGGCGCCGACCAGGGTTATTGAGACCGGAGTCGCCCACGGCGTCACCTCTCGCTTTGTTCTGGAGGCGCTTGCGAGGAACGGAGACGGTCAGCTCTGGAGCATTGATCTACCTCCCATTGAAAGACCCTGGAAAAAGCAGGTCGGGATTGCAGTTGGACAGCGCCACTCCGATCGATGGTCCTACATTGCCGGCTCCAGCCGACTGCGTCTTCCCAAGTTGCTTTCTCAACTCAACCAGATTGATATTTTTATTCACGATAGTCTGCACAGTGAGCGAAACGTGCGCTTCGAATTGGATCTTGCGTGGACAGCGCTGCGGCCAGGTGGAGCTATCGTGGTTGATGATGTTGATGCCAACTGGGGCTTCCATTCCTTCACCAATATCTTTTCTGGTCACCAATCCATGATTTGCGAAGCCGAGCCGCTCCGCCCTGATCTGAGGCGCTTTAACAAAAAGGGACTTTTCGGAATCATACTGAAGGATCCTGCCCCACCGTCTATCATTAGCGGAAGATAGATTCGCGTTTCCGAAGCTGACAAATTCCCTGGCAGCAAACCACCGTTGGGCGCCGCTCATATGCCATGTTGAAATCAGATTCGATAGTGTCATTCGACTCGCGGCCGGTCGCGGTTCAATCAGAAACTCAGGCAGTCGCGGCCCCCAAGGTCTTGCTGGTGGAAAGCTGCAACTGGGCGTGCGCGCACCGACTTGCAATTGTTCTTTCGAATGCCGGCTTCGAGGTTTCGGCGGTCTGCCCGGCTTACAAACATCCCTTGCAAAAGTCGCGTGCCGTTCGGCGGATTCTGCCGTATAGCACGATTCGACCGCTGCGCTCGTTAGCGATTGCGATTGAGGCTACCGATCCGCAAATCGTGATCCCCTGTGACGACCTCGCCGTCCAACACCTGCATCAGTTACATGAGCGAGCACTCAAGCTGGAGAAGTCTGCACCAGGCATGGCCGCCCTAATCGAGCAGTCGCTCGGCTCACCAGAAAGTTATCCTATTGTCTCTTCCCGCTGGGGTTTACTGAAGATCGCTCGTGAGGAAGGCCTGCGCGTTCCCGACACATGCCAAGTCAACACAATGAATGATCTCAAGTCCTGGCAGGCAGACCATGTACCTCCATGGGTGCTGAAGTCAGATCGAACATGGGGTGGTCGTGGCGTAAAGATCGCGCAGACCTCAGACCAGGTGGAGCCATCTTTCCGTGAAATGACTCGCCTATTCAGAGATGTGCGAGCAATCAAAAGGTTGATCATCGACGGTGACCCGATGTGGATCCGCCCCTGGCGGAACCGTTCCAGGCCGGCCATCGTTGTTCAGCAGTATGTATACGGTTGTCCCGCAAACTGCGCTGTCGTGAGCTGGAAAGGGCGGATACTGGCTGGAATCAGCGTTGAGGCAGTCAGCACTCGCGGACCGATCGGACCCGCTACGGTGGTGCGGGTGGTTGACAACCCTGCCATGATGCTCTGCGCCAAGCGAATTGCGTACCGGCTCGGTCTGTCGGGTTTTTTTGGCCTCGACTTCGTGATTGAAGCTGGGAGCGGCGCAACCTTCCTCATCGAAATGAATCCGCGCGGCACTCCTCTTAGCCACCTGCAACTCGGCAAGGGACGGGACTTGTCTGAAGCCCTGTGCTCACAAATGACAGGTCAACCGCTCCGTGATAAACCGCCTGTGACCCAAAACGACATGATTGCCTACTTCCCTGAAGCATGGGCCTGCCAGAGCGAGTACCTGGACGCGAGCTTCCATGATATCCCTCAGGGGGAACCGGAGTTGGTCGAAGAGCTCCTACGGCTTGGTTCAGTAGGCAGGGTTCCCACCAGGGTATCTGACTCCGTTCTCTTCCAAATCCATAAGACGAGGCACACCCTGAATCGCATGCGAACTCTGTTCCAACGTCCCGATTAACGGAATATGAGTTTCTTAGCATAAGATATCGATCGAAGAAGCAACGTTAGAGTGTGTTTCATAAACAGTACCTCAGCGTAATCCAGAAGCAAGCCAGGTAGAAGAAGGCGCGGTAGGTGGAGAGCAGATGCTCGTGCCGGACCAACAGTCTGCGGAATTGACCGAGCCAGGCATTGGTTCGCTCCACGATCCAACGTCGCTTATAGCGGCGCAGTTTGCGCCTGTCTTGGTATCTCCGATGCTGGTTGTTCTTGCGGTAAGGCGCGATCAGTTCGATGCCACGTTTTTGCAACCGCTGCCGCAGCGGGTCGGAGTCGTAGCCGCGGTCGGCGATCACGCGTTCGGGCTTTTGCCGCGGGCGTCCTTGCGGGCGCGGGACACGGACTTCGGCGAGCGTGGCTTCCGCAAGCGTAACTTCTGCCGGAGAGGCACTTTCCAACCGAACTCCCAGCGGAAGACCTTGACCGTCGACCAGTACCATCCACTTCGTGCCCTTGCCCCGCTTGGTTTTGCCGACGGCAAGGCCGGCCCCTTTTTTTTGCGGGGGCGAAGCTGCCGTCCAAGAAGGTCTCGTCCCACCGCAGCAGACCTTCCCCATCCAGTGCCCCTAGCAGGGCGCGCCAGGCGTCCAGCCAGACCCCTTCGTCTTCCCATTGCTTTAGCCGTCGCCAGCAGGTCGAGGGAGAAGGAAATTCGTCCGGCAGAAAATGCCATGCCGCACCGGTTTGCAGAATCCACAGAATGCCTTCGAAACAGGCCCGGTTCGACGCCCACGGTCGTCCGCGGTTGTCTTTGCCTCGCCTGGGCTCAGGCAACAAGGGCTCAATTAACTCCCATTGCTCGTCCGTTAACAGCTTCTGCCGCTTCCTCATGACAGAAGCACATCAGCCAACCTGCCTTACGCGTAAGTACCTGTCGTGAGGCCGAATCTATTTATGAAACACGCTCTAGGAATCTACAAAGGCATAAATACCTCGATTCGGTCCCTTATGAGAGGACACGCCTATGCAGGTGGTGGCACTGACAAATAATTATATGATGCTCGGAGCGGGACTTCTGCCGGAGGGAGGTGTTAAGCTTAGGAATGCAGGGGCGAGAGACCGATTTCGGAAAAGAAAGTCGATACGACTTAGGAGCCCCCGCATGCGAAGAACAACTTCAGCTCGTCGTGGCGTCTGTATTATTGTTGAAAATTTGCCGGTTCCGGCAGACCGCCGTGTGTGGCGAGAGGCACGCACTCTGGCCGACGACGGCTATCAGGTTTCGGTCATCTGCCCCAAGGGATGCGGCTTCGAGAAATTTCATGAGACGCTGGAGGGCGTTGAGGTATACCGGCACTGGGCATGGGAATCATCCGGAACGCGCCTGGGTTACCTGATCGAATACAGCTGGGCTCTGCTTATAGAATTCCTGCTTGCGTTTCGGATATATGTCCGCACTCCATTTAGTATCCTTCAGGCTTGCAATCCGCCAGACACGATTTTTCTGATCGCCCTCTTCTTCAAGCTGTTTGGAGTTCAATTTGTCTTCGATTATCACGATCCGAACCCTGAGCTCTATGCCTTAAAGTTCCCTAAGAAGCGTCTCGTTTACCAGCTAGTTTGCCTGGCCGAGCGTCTGACATTTCAGGCGGCTGACTTCGTAATAGCGACGAGTGAGTCTGGCCGCGAAATCGCTGTGAATCGCGGCGGTGTTTCTCACGAGCGCGTGGTCGTTGTGAGAACCTGTCCCGACCTCGATGAGTTCCAGCCGCAGCTGGCACAGCCGGAATTGAAGCTGGGCCGCAAGTACATGGTTGTTTATCTGGGCGTTATGGGCCCGCAAGACGGCTTGGACCTGCTTTTGGAATCGGTGGATTATCTTGTTCACGAAAAGTGCCGGCAAGACACGGTTTTCGTTCTCATAGGCCCAGGACCCGAGGTGCCACGACTGCAGGCTCTCGTAACTGCGAGGGGCCTCGAGCCTTGGGTCAAGTTCACTGGCCCGCTCTACGGCGATGAGCTGCAGGCCTATCTTTCCACAGCGGATGTTGGCGTTGCGCCTGACCCCTCGAATGTTTTCAATGACAAGCTCACAATGATCAAGATCCTCGAGTACATGGCGTTTGGCCTTCCAGTTGTCATTTTTAACCTTGCCGAAGGTAGGCGCCTGGCAGGGGAGGCTGCTTTGTATGCGAGAGCTAATGATCCATCAGATTTCGCTCTGCAAATAGCTGCTTTGCTGGAATCAGAGCCGTTGCGCAGGCGTATTGGCAGCATTGGAAGACAGCGGGTTCAAGAGAGATTGAACTGGACGAAAGAAAAGCACAAGTTGCTGCTGGTGTTCCAGTGTGTGCAACCTGGTTCACATAAGAAAGCACTAGACTCAGATTCACATTTAACCGGACCTGCGCACCTTAGCGACGAGGATTGCCATTCGCTGAAGCGTCGAGGATGACCTCTCCTGCGTGGCGGGCACTCGGGCGTGACGCTATGATTGAAAGCCCCGTCAATCTATTTATATCTTTCTCGAAACTGACAAGAAACTGACTATCAGATTGTGAAATCCTGGACTGTTCTGGTCAGGCGGCGGCTAGGTTTCTCTGGAGCTTTATGACGGATCTCGAAAGCCTTTACCGGTACAAAATGGAAGTCGTGAACTGTATCTGCCAATAAATGAGGAAAAGCATATATGACTTCAGTCTCCACAGTCGAAAAGCCACGTTTGGCTGTCTTGGGTTTGGGACATGTTGGTCTCCCCACTGCACTGGGTTTTGCGGACATGGGTTGGGAAGTAGTTGGAGCGGACGACGACTTGTCTAAGATAGCGATGATCCGTTCTGGCCAGAGTCCCTTTTATGAACCTGGTTTGAATGAACTACTTTCCAGCGTACTGGCCGGAGGACGGCTTAAGGTTGTGGGAAGCGTTGAGGACGCTGTACGGGCTTGCGAAGTCCTATTCGTTTGTGTTGGCACGCCGCAAAAACTCACAGGTGAAGCCGACCTGAGTCAGGTTGAAGCCATAGTTAGCACCATCGCTCATAATCTGAACGGATATAAGCTCATTGTAGAGAAGAGTACAGTACCGGCGATCACGGCCCAGTGGATCAAGAAAACGATGGCAAGGCTTCTAAAACGCCTTAACGGAGCGGACAAAGAGATTGCAGAATTTGACGTTGCTTCAAACCCCGAGTTTCTTCAGGAGGGAAGGGCTCTCGATAACGTCTTCCATCCTGACCGCGTGGTGATTGGAGTGGAATCCGATCGAGCCCGCGCTTTGCTGCAGAAAATCTATCATCCGTTCGGCTGTCCTATCCTGGTGACAAATGTCAGCACCGCGGAATTGACCAAGCATGCTGCTAATGCCTTTCTGTCTACCAAAATCTCTTTCATCAACATGGTGTCTGATATGTGCGAGGCAGTTGGCGCTGACGTCAGCCAGGTGGCGCTTGGCATGGGGCTCGATCCCCGCATTGGCACAGAGTTTTTGAACGCTGGCATCGGTTTCGGCGGCTATTGCTTTCCAAAAGACCTTCGCGCTTTCATGTATCTGGGCCACGAGCACGGCGTTGATTGCGGCTTGCTTAGGGAGGTGGAGAGCATCAATGTGCGCCGGGTCGAGACATTTGTCCGCAAGGTGCGAGAAGCTGTATGGGTACTGCGAGGGAAGCAGATGGCTGTGCTAGGAACCGCGTTCAAGGGGGGCACCGACGATATTCGCGAATCACCGGCGCTGCGCATCGTCAATGCGTTGCTGGATGAAGGTGCGAGGCTACTTGTGCACGATCCGCAGGCCAGGGCCGCCACTGAGCGGGCGATTCCGCCAGAGAATGGTCGATTGCAGTACTCTGATTCACCTTACGAGGCTGCAAGAGGCGCGCATGCGCTGGTTGTGCTGACACCTTGGCAGGAGTATCGCGACTTGGATTGGGCTCGAATGTACGAATTGATGGAGGTTCCGGTCATAGTGGATGGACGAAATCTGCTCGACCCCGCCGTCATACGCTCGCTCGGATTCGACTACGTAGATATGGGACGTAGTCATGCCGACATTGCAGACCGTAGCGCACGCGAAATTCTCCACTGGCAAACCATCAGCACGACCGAAGGATCCGCCGCAGACGGGAAGGTTCGGATCGGCCTACTCGCGCATGAGAATCCGCGCGCATCCTGACAAAATTCTTCCCTGGATTCAATCCTAAGATCGTTCGGGAGTTTGTGCGAGCTCTAGAACCGGTCTGGCTCTGTTGACATCCTAAGTTCCACTTCGTACAAGCAGCGGCGAATCCGGGTTATGCTGCGGCTAGCTCCGGCTCAACGCGCGGTTGTTATGCCCGAAGTGGGTTTGCTGCGATTCGGGCAAGTGGCTCTAGATGTAGCTCAGGCCGCCGTTCCACGTTATCACACGGTATTTAGCAAACATCAATTCACGCAGCCGCAGTTGTTGGCTATCGTGCGCCTCATACGCTACGAGGACTGGAGCTATCGCGAAGCCGAAGTGCGATTGGCCAACCTCGGAACTGCGTCGCGCTCTGCGCCTCCACTCGGTTCCCGATTACACGACGTTGTATCGTTTCCTGCGGTGACTGGATGAAACCGCCATCACCCAGGCCTCGCACGAAGTGGTTCGCCGCATGGCGCTGCCCCGTCCTCGACGCCGCGCGCAGGTGGCGGTGGATGCGACCGGGCTGGCGCAAGGCGCGGTGAGCACCTTCTTCGTCCGCCGTATGTATCACCGCGCCCAACAACTAATGCCTTGGCGACATTGGGTGAAGTGGCTGGCCGTCCTCGATCTCCAGCGGCAACTCATCTTGGCACAGTCTGCACGACGGGCTCCCCGGAATAATTGTGCAGACTTGCCCGGATTGGTCGCGCAAGCCCACACTCCTATCGGTTGCGTGTTGGCCGATGCCGAGTTCGATTCCGAGCGAAAATACACCTTCGTCCGTCAGCAACTTTATGGCCTGCGCATCATCTCCGCAAAAAGTGGGAAGAAGACGTGAAAGATCCATGGCGTGCGCAAATGCGTGCCACCTTTCTGCGCAGGAAATACTGCCGCCGTTCACTGATTGAGACTGTATTCTCAGTCGCCAAACGCAAACTGTCGCGCCCTGCTCCTGGCCGCTGCCTGCTGATGCAGCGCCGCCAAGCGCTGCCGCTCGGACTAACTTACAATCTCTATCGCCTATAGCAGGTGTCTGGGTACTTCAGGAACTCAATAGAGCCAGATAAGCTCATAATTGGCCTTGGCGATGACCACTGTTTCCTCGTATCGCGGATTTGCTATTCTAAGTATCGCCTCTCTGGCGATTTGGTGGCCAACGATCTCAGCCACACTCGCCTTGGCACTACACCAAGACGCATATACCCATATTCTCTTGATTCTGCCTGTGAGCGTTGCTCTGATCTTAATGAACTGGCGGAGGCACAATTGGGAACCCACGTTAGATCTTCGTTCGGGCGTCGTTCTACTTAGCCTGGCCTCTGTGGTCGGTCTAGCAGCCCTAAGGTGGGGAGGGTGCGACGTCTTGGCTGGAGACATTCGTCTTGCCCTTGAAGCCTTGGCGCTTGTGATCTGGTGGATGGGATCTTTCGTCGGTTGCTTCGGCGACCGTATCGCACGGGCGTGCATCTTCCCGCTGTTCTTCCTTCTTTGGCTAGTACCAGCTCCGGAATTCCTATTGCATCGCGTTGAGTTCTTCCTACAAACGGGCACTGCATCGCTCGCGCGCCTCCTTTTAGTGTGTGCCGGAGTGCCCGTTGCCCGGGACGGCACAACATTGGCTGTACCGGGTTTGACGCTGCAAATTGCTCAGGAGTGCAGCAGTATCCGTTCCAGCACGTTGCTCGTCGTCATTTCCGTGCTACTGTCGCACCTTTTTCTTCGTTCGACGTGGGCGAGGTTGTTTGTTGTACTAGTCTCGTTGCCGCTCTCGATCGCTAAGAACGGCGTGCGAATCTTCACTCTAGCGGTCCTCGGCGCCTACTGGGATCGAGGTATCCTAGACAGTCCGCTGCACCATCAAGGTGGCATACTGTTCCTTGCTCTGGCACTAGCCACAGTCGTGATCCTTACTTCGCTACTGGCAAGGCTCGAAGCTAGGGCGTCGGCGCATCAGTTTCCTGATCCGTCTGCTGAGGTTATAAGTGCTCGGCAATGACAACCTAGGTTCCCCGCCGTCCCTGAGTCCTACCCTGACGCACAAATGTTGTACTTCAAAAACTTATTGCATGCAAATGGATGAGGAGGCTCGGCAAGCCCGAGCAAGATGTTGTTACGAGGCGATATCTTCAATGGAAGAGAGCAAACTCTCGAACCGCCTGGCGACTGATTGGAAGGCACGGAGCTATCGTCGCTACGATCTTGAGTTTCCTGTGCTCCTGAGGTTTCAAGAGGGCGGAGTGTTCGCGCAGTGCGAAGGAGTAAGCAAAAATCTGAGTGTTGGCGGCCTCCTGGTCAGGAGCGTGGTTCCTCTCCCACTGCATACTCCCGCACAATTCACTCTGATCATGCACGGCAGGAATGCAGTCCGGCCGGTCCATATCGTAGGCGAGGGCGAAGTAGTTCGCGTTACGGCGAGCGCCACTGACGGCGCCTTTTTGATCGCCGTACAATGCAAGACGCCGGTAACACAACTGGAGAAACATCTGTCATAAGATCTCTCGAGACCGAACGACTGGGCTTCGATTGGATTCGGAGATTGGTGACCGAACGCTGAAGGCGCCTCCAACGTGGAGAGCGCCTTCTTTGTTGATAGCCTGAATTGTCAGCGTCTGGCCCCATTTGCCATAGCGATGTACGCGTGGACCGTAAGCGTACGGTCATGACCGTCTGTACAAGTGCCTGAGCGGCGGAGATCATCACCTGAACATATTCTTGCGGGAGGTGATGGTGGACAGTTCCGCGGTGGCAAAGGTCGAGCATCGTAAGCGG
>Ga0335069_10011791_pt1 | contig 12321 bp, 10 predicted proteins | sample Lox_Sample_11_FD_206714 | JGI IMG/M metagenome (GOLD analysis project Ga0335069, IMG submission 206714) | Soil microbial communities from Loxahatchee National Wildlife Refuge, Florida, United States - Lox_Sample_1.1 | ecosystem: Environmental > Terrestrial > Soil > Wetlands | place: USA...
AGCAGGCCATACTGGACGGTCACGGCCCGCTGCACCTCCTCCACGGCGCGCGGGAGCGCCTCCACCTCGCGGATGCCCGGCATGGCCACGTTGACGTCCACTACCCGGGCACCGGCCGCGACCTGATCGCGCGCCAGGTCACCGATGCGGCTCCACTGGCCGGCCAGCATGGCCTGCTTGAGCCAATCCTTGCCGGTGGGGTTGATGCGCTCGCCAATGATCAGCGTTGGCCGCGCGGGTCCGAGGATGACCTGGACATCCTTGCGCGTGAGGGTCATTTCCGTCACGGTGTTCCTCTCTCCTGCGGCGCCTCGCGCCGACGACGGTACGTGCAGCGTTCCCGCATGACGCAGAAGTCGCAGTTGCTGCCGCCCTCCCTGCCGAGCGGCCCGCGGCCGCGGCCCAGGATGAGCGAGATGGATTTCACGGGTATCATGAGCAGCGTCGGGCTGAGCGTCACCCCGATGCCGGCGGTGTCAAGCAGCGAGAAGAGGACCGGCTGGTCATCCACGGGCCACTCCGACTCGCCGGGGGAGAGCGACGTGCTGGTTCGCGCACCGGAGGCCTCGGCCTCCTGCTGCAGCCTTCGACACAGCTGCTGGCGCACCGTGTCCACCGCCCAGCTTCCCAGCTCATCCAGCAGCAGTCCGCGCAGCAGCCGGCGCGAGCGCTGGTGCTCGCGGACGCGCTCGGTGATGCGGTCCCCCACGGTGCAGACCGCCACCGCGAGCTCCTCGGCGCCGGCCACCACCTCCGCGATGGGCCCCCCCCGGAGGCGGGCCCCGCCGGACAGCACCACCTGTTCGTGTCGGATCTCCGCAACCGGGAAAAAGTCCCACGCCGCGGCCGGCGCCAAGGTCCGGCGAGCGTCTTCCGCGGCCCCCTCCCAGATCTCCCTGCCGCCGGGACGCGCAAGGATCCGGGCCAGGGAGCTCCCCGGGGCGCCCGCGATGACGGCCTCGTCGAACTCGATCTGCCACGCCCGGTCCACGGTCATTCCGATGCCTCCGCAAACCACTGCGCGCGGGCAAACCGCGCCATGAACCCGGGCCGCCGTGCCAGCTCCACGTAGCGGATGCGCTCACTCAGCCGTCCGGCGGCGTCCCGCTCCGCGTCCGACAGCAGCATCATGGCCGAGCCGGTCCCCGCCGCGTTGCCGATCCGGCGCACCCGTTCCTGCGAAACCGGGGGGAGCAGCCCTGTGTCGAGCATGCTTCGTACCGAAAGGTGACTGCCGAACGTTCCGGCCACGAAGACCTCCTCGATGTCCCGGGGGTGGATTCCCCGCTCCGACATGAGCGTGTCGATCCCGGCCCGGATCGCACCCTTGGCGAGCTGGATGGAGCGGATCTCGGACTGGGAAATGGTGAGATCCGTACCGAGGGCCGTCTGCTCGGCGGGGGCGAGAACGAAGAGATGGTCCCCATCCGGGCTCGGGCGCACGCCGCGCGCGTCCGCCGAGAGCCGGCCCGTGCGGCTCATGGCCCCGGTTCGGAACAGGCACGCCACGAGGTCCACGATTCCAGAGCCGCAGATCCCCGAGGCGCGTCCGCCGCCGATCACCGAACACTCGAGCGCCGCACCCGGGCCCGGCTCCCACACCCGATCGATCGCGCCCGGCGAGGCCACGCTTCCGAAACGCAGCGCGGCTCCTTCCAACGCGGGGCCGCTTGCCGTGGAGCACGCCGTGAGCGTCCCGTCCACGGACAACAGCAGCTCCGTGTTGGTCCCCACGTCCAGGGCCAGCCGTACGCCCGGCCGGTCGCCGATCCCGGTGGCGAGGGCCACCGACACGAGGTCCGAACCGACGAATCCGCCTACCAGCGGCGGGAGGTACAGGCCTGCACCGGGGCTGACCGCGATCCCGATTTCCCGCGCCTTGATGGTGAGGGGCGCGCGCAGGGCCGGCACGAACGGGGCCTCCACGAGGCCCTTACCGGGCAAGTCCAGGAAAAGGTGGTGCATCCCGCTGTTGCCCACCACCACGAGCTCCTGGATGTCCGCGGCGCCGTCGCCGTGTTCCCGTCCCAGGGACTCCGCGAGCGCGTTGATGCTCTTTACGAGTATTCGCTGCAGACGTTGCCCGTTGCCGGCCGCGGCCTGCGCGTGGACCAGCCTGCTGATGATGTCCGCGCCATACGAGGACAGCGGGTTGGCCGCCGCGGAAACGCCCAGCGGCGCGGCATCCGCGAGGTCGTAGAGGTACGCCACGATGTTGGTCGTACCGAGGTCCACCGCAAGCCCGAGGGCCCGCGCGTGCGCCGAGGCCGGGCGCACGGCGATGACCTCGTGAGACCGCACGCTGACCGCGAGGTTCCACCCGGAAGAGCGGGCTGCCAGGGGCAGCTCCTGTGCCGCGCGATAGTCCACGGTGAGCGCCCCGGCGCCCGGCTGCCGGTTGACCTCGGCGAGCAGCGCGTCGGCATCTGCCACGGGGTGGTCGAGCGTCGGGGGAATGAGGTGAACGCTGTGGACGCGTATGGTCGGCACGGGATGGAAGGAGGCGGGAAGCGGCGGAACGAGATCTTTCCCGTGGCTGCTGATCCGAAGGGTCTCCACCGTGAGCGGGCCCCGCACCTGGGTACGGCAGGCCAGGCGCTCCGCGCGGGAGAGGGCCGGCGCGGGCAGGAGCGTGCGCTCTTCCGAGGAGGCCGAGCCCGCGTCCCCTTCCAGCACGCGGACCCTGCACTTCCCGCACGTCCCGCGGCCCGCGCACACCGCTCCGAGGGGAATGCCGGCGGCTTTGGCGGCGTCCAGGACGGTCGACCCCGGCGGGACTTCCACCGCAGTCGACCATGGCTCAAAGGTTACCCGGTAGGTCATGAGAGCGCCGGCTGGCCGCTCCCCGGGCCACGGGGAGCGACCGCTGCCGGAAGTTTCCTCTCCTAGCGGTAGACGCCGTACTCCTTGGTGAAGTCGATCATGGCCTTGAGGTTTTCCGGCTTGGCCTCGTCCAGCATGACGGCGGAGTCCATGATGAACCCACCGTTCTTGCCCACCGTGTCGATCAACTTCTTGCAGTAGCTGCGCACGTCGTCCGGCGTGCCGGAGTGCAGCATGATGTTGGGCACGTTGCCCATGAGGCAGACGGTGTCTCCCAGCATGCTCTTGGCCTTCTGGGGATCCGAGGTGGAGAGATGGTAGACCACCTTGCCCTTGGGGAGGTCCCCAATGAACTCCATGCGGCTCTCCCAGTTGGCTTCCCAGTAGATGACCGGGATCACGCCTTTCTCCACCAGGGCCAGGATGCCTTCCCGAAGGTACGGCCAGTAGAACTCCTTGAACTGGGCCGGAGACATGAACTCGCGCGTGGACTTGTGCACCCAGACCCACGTGAACGGGACGGGCGCGCCGGCGGCGCCGGAGCCGTACTCGATGAAGATCTTCGTGGCCACCTTCAGCGCATCATGCAGCTTGGAAGGGCGGCGGCGCATGTCGGCCAGGATCTGGGGAGTGCCCCGCATGGTGTCTCCCAGGATGTCGAACGGGGGCCAGTCCCAGCCGGCAAACGCCAGCGGGAATCCCTTGGCCTTGATCTCGTCCCAGTACTGCGCCTGCGAGCCCCACCAGCGGTTCATCTCTTCCCCGCCCTGGATGGAGAGCTCCATGCTCTTTCGCATTTCCGCAGTGTCGAAGAAGCCGAAGTTCATCCAGCCCGACCACATGAAGCGGCGCCAGGGTACGAACTTGGAATAGCCTTCGAGCGCGGAGAACTGTCGCGGTGCCCAGACGCGCATCATGAAGTCGGAGGGATCGTAGATGAAATCGTCGTACTCCTCCGCCTTCATGTACTCGCCGTCCACGTACTGGTACATGTTGTCGTCTCCCAGCCCGTGGCCGGGCCACTTGAAGGCCTTCCAGCCCAGGATCTCCATGGCCTTGGAGGGATAAGCGAACACGGGGCCGAAGTCCAGGTCCGGCTGGAAGTAGTCCAGGAACTTGTGGCACGCGGCGCGAGCGCACGCGTAGTCCTCCATGGCCTGCCGGAAGGTCACCCCCGCGAAGCCATAGGGGTACTTCTGGTAGGGTCCGAACACCGGCACACGATCCGGCACGCGAAGGGCCGCGGCGTCCAGGGTGCGCTTGACGCGCTCGTCGTACAACTGCTGGGGCGATTTTGCTGCCATGGGTATGTCCTCCGTCTGGAAATGCTATGCCAGCCAGCCCTTGGCCAGCTTGACCGCCGCCGTGGCGTCCGCGCCGTAGGCGTCCGCGCCGACGTATTGCGCCACGCTGGAATCCATGATGGCGCCGCCGATCATGATCTTCACACGGTCCCGCAGGCCGGCATCCTGGATGGCCGCCACGGTCCGCTTCATCTGGTCGAACGCCTGCGTGAGGAAGCCGCTCATCCCGACGATAGTGGGCTTGAACTCCTGGATGCTCTTCACGAACGCTTCCGCGGGCTGGTCCACCCCGATGTCGCGCACCTCGAAGTTGTTGACATCCAGCATGAAGCCCACGACGTCCTTACCGATGTCGTGGATATCGCCGGCAACGGTGCCCAGGAGCACCTTGCCCAGTGCCTTGCCCGGGCCCTGCGCCTTGAGCTTCGGCTTCACCAGGGCGCCGATTGCCTTCAGGAGATCCCCGGCGATGATGAGCTCGGGGAGAAAGTATTCCTTTCTCTCGTAACGATTTCCGACGATGGTCATGGCTTCCCTGCTTGCGTCCAGGATCAGCTGCGGGTCCGTCCCGGCGGCGAGCATTTCGTTGACCAGCCGGATTGCCTCTTCCTCCTGCATGTCCGAAATGGCGGCAACGAGGCGTTCCTTCATAGGTTTGGCTCCTTCGTAGCGGTGGAATCCACGAGAATACGGGGTGTGGTTACGGCAGTCTAACCCAAGCCGTTCGCCGGGTCAACTGAATTCTTGGCTTGACAGCCGCGCGGCCCTCCCCTGCACTATGCGCATGAGCTTCCTCGGGATCGACATCGGCACCACGGGGTGCAAGGCGAGCGTCTTCTCCGGGACCGGGCAGCCGCTGGCGGCCGCGTACGACGAGTACGACATGGTGCGCCCGCGCCCGGGCTGGCTGGAGCTGGATCCCTCGGAGGTCTGGAGCCGTGCCAAGGCCACCATCGCGCGCGCGGTCCGCGCGGCAGCCGGGCAGCCGGTGACCGCGCTCGCCGTCTCGTCCATGGGGGAGTCCATGGTGGCGGTCACGCGCGATCGGAGGATCCTGGGGACCTCGCTCCTGCTCATCGACCGTCGCGGAGAGGAATACGTTCCCCTGCTTTCCTCGCGCGTCGGCGCCGAGCGCCTGTACGAGATCAACGGCAACATCCTGGGGATCCAGTTCAGCCTCCCCAAGCTGATGTGGATCCGCGACCATACCCCGGAGGTCTACCAGGGGGCATGGAAGTTCCTGCTGTGGAGCGGCTTCGTCTCGTTCATGCTGGGCGCGGAGCCCACGGTGGACTACTCGCTTGCCAACCGCACGCTCCTGTTCGACGTGGACGCCGGGCGCTGGTCCGAGGAGATCGCGAAGGCGGCCGGCATCGACCTGGCAAAGCTGCCGGACCCGGTGCCCGCGGGGACGCGGATCGGCGCGGTGTCGGGCCCGATCGCGGACGAGCTCGGGCTGGCGCGTGGCACCGCCATCGTGGCCGGCTGCCACGACCAGTGCGCCAACGGCCTGGGCTGCGGGGTGATCGAGGCCGGCATCGGGATGAGCGGGATGGGCAGCTACCTCACCATCATGCCGGTGTTCACCGGGCGCAAGCCCGCGCGCAGCATGATGCCCCTGGGGCTGAACACCGAGCACCACGCCGCCCCGGGGAAGTTCGTGAGCTTCATCTTCAACCAGGGAGGGCTGCTCCTGAAGTGGTACCGCGACACGTTCGCGCGCGCGGAGCGGGACGCCGCGGCACGCGAGGGACGGGACATCTACACGGAGCTGATCCGCGAGATCCCGGACGAGCCCTCCAGCGTGATCGTGCTTCCGCACTTCACCGCGACCGGCCCGCCGGAGTTCGTCGCGGACTCCTCGGGCGTCATCGCGGGCCTGAAGGTGGAGACCACGCGCGGGGACATTCTCAAGGGCGTGATGGAAGGCGTGCTCTTCTACCACAAGGCCGTGGTGGACGGCAGCGCCGCGTGCGGGATCGCGCTGCGCGAGCTTCGGGCCGTGGGCGGAGGCAGCAGGTCGGATGCGTGGCTGCAGATGTCGGCGGACATCCTGGGCCGACCCGTGGTGCGCACGCGCGTGTCGGAAGCCGGGTGCCTGGGCGTGGCGCTCCTGGCGGCCGCCGGGACCGGTGGCGTTGCTTCCCTGGAAGAGGGAGTGCGCGCCATGGTGTCGCTGGGGGAGCGTTTCGAGCCGGACCCCGCACGGCAGGCCCGCTACGCCGAGCGTTTCGAGAAGTACCGCGCGCTGTGGCCGCTGATGAGGGACTGCCTTCGCACGTGAACAAGGCCCCCGCACCGGCAGGCCCCGGCGGGGTCCTGCACGTGCGCGGGGGCGCCGTGCATCAGGTGATGAGCTTCGAGCGGATCCCCGTGAGCTGGAACCAGTCCTTGATGAGGGATGCGGTCCGGGTGTACGTCGCCTCCTGTGCTTCCTCCACGCTGCCGCCGGCCTTGATGACCTGCTCGTAGGCCTGGCGGATCTCCGTGCCCACGTTCACCTTCGCGATCCCGCGCTTCATGGATGCCAGCATGTCGGCCTGGCGGATTCCCGAGCCTCCGTGGAGCACTAGGGGGATCCCCGTGACCTCCGCGAGCCGGGACAGGTGGTCCAGCGCCAGGCGCGCCTCCAGCTTCTTCTGGTCCTTCGTGGCCTCGCCCACGGCGCCGTGGATGTTGCCAATGGCCACGGACAGCCAGTCGCAGCCGGATTCCTTCACGAACCGCGCCGCCTCTTCGGGCCGGGTAAAACCCTTGCCGGACTTGAACAGCTCCTCGTAGGGCGGAAGCGGACCGGCCTCGTGTCCGAGCACGGCGCCAAGCTCCGACTCCACCGGCACACCGGCCTCGTGGGCCATCGCGGCGACCTCGTGGGTGACGCGGATGTTCTCCTCCAGGGAGAGCCGGGATGCGTCGATCATGACGGACTGGTAGCCCAGGGAGAGGGCTTCCTGGATGACGGCCCGCCAGTCCACATTCTTCTTGTCCTCGTCCACCACGGGGACGTGGTCCAGGTGCAGGCGCACGTGCTTCGGGTCCTCGAACTTGCGGTACTCCGCGATGACGGCGGCGGGGCTCTGCGCGCCGAACTTGAGCCAGTCGATGCGGGAGACCTCCACCAGGGCGAAGGAGTCCTGGTCGCGCACGGCGCGGATGATGGGCTCGGTCATGGGCAGGTGGGCCACGTTGAACGCCGGGATCCCCAGCCCGAGCTCACGGGCCCTGCGGATGATGTCCGCCGTTCCCTTCATGCCTTCACCTCCGCCAGCTTGCCGAACCGGTTTGCGATTGCAAGCGCGGGGTCGGTGGGAACCGGATGGCGCTTCACGTCTTTTGGCACCGAGATGATGCCGACGGGCTTCACTTTCTTCCCCGCGTACTGCGGCAGCCAGGGCCGCTGCGCCTCCAGCATCTCCGAGGTCATGTCGCGGATTTCCTTCAGGGTGAGCGCCGCCGCGGTCAGCGGGTCCAGCGCGACCGCCTGGACCAGCAGCTCGGGATCGCCGCTCAGCGCGGCCTCCACGGAGAGTCCCTGCACGAGCACGTTGGTCATGTTGAGCGCCGCGAGCGGGCTGGGCAGGGCGCCGATGTGCGTGGGGTGAAGCCCCGTGCGGTCCACGTAGATCGGGACCTCCACGCAGCAGCCATCCGGCAGGTTGGTGATGTAGCCGTCGTTCCGGATGTTGCCGTTGAGCCGGAACACGTTCCCCGTCACCTCGGCCTCGATGATGTGGCTGCAGTACTCCGCGCTCCTCCTGCCGAGCTTCGTGGACTCGAAGGACAGCGGGTCCATGGTCTGGAACTTGTCGTCGATCATGCGGCAGTAGTGGTAGTAGGCGCCGGTCTCCCCGCCGAAGCCGGGCTCGTCGCAGTACAGCTCCAGTGCCTTCTTGTTCTTGCGGAAATACGGCAGGTACTCCGACAGGTGCCCGGTGCTCTCGGTCATGAAGTAGCCGAAGTGGCGCATCACTTCTCCGCGCACCTTCTCGTTGGCATAGAAGCCGGGCTTCTCCATGTTCGCTTTCAGCACGGGGTACAGGTCCTGGCCGTCCTTCTCCAGCCGCAGGAACCACGCCATGTGGTTGATGCCGGCGGCCACGAAGTCGATTTCTTCCTTCTTGTGGCCCGTGTAGGAGGCGATGAGGTCCATGGTGGTCTGCACGCCGTGGCAGAGGCCGACAAAACGCAGGCCCTTCACCGTGCCCAGAGCCCAGCAGCACATCGCCATGGGATTGGCGTAGTTCAGGAGCAGCGCGTTGGGGCACAGCTCGCGCATCTCCGCGGCGATCTGGAGCAGGGACGGGATGTGCCGCTGCGCGCGGAAGATCCCTCCGGCCCCCATCGTGTCGGCGATGCAGTTGTCCACGCCGTACTTCATGGGTACTTCGTAGTCCACCTGGAACGCGTCCACGCCTCCGACCTGGATCATGACCACCACGTAGTCGGCTCCCCGCAGCGCCTCGCGCCGGTCGGTGGTCGCGGTGACCGTGGCGCGGATCCCGTTGTCCTTGATCATGCGCTCCACGAAGCCCTTCATCTTGTCCAGGCGCTTGTGCGTGAGGGCCATGAGGCGGTACTCGCTGCCGGCCAGGGCGGGAGTGCCCAGGAAATCCTCCATCAGTGTCTTGGCGAACACGAGGCTGCCCGCCCCGATCATCGCGATCTTAGCCATCCGAATGCCTCCTCTGGTGGGGTTGGTGTAGAGAGTATCCCGGCGGGACCCCGCGGCACAAGGGCGCGGGCGGGACAAGGGTGTCCCGCGGCCGGCTAGAGGTCGATTCCCAGCAGCCGGCGCAGGTCCACCAGCTGGCCGACGTGGTAGGAGTTGTGGTCGATGACCAGGAGGGCCTCCCGCAGCAGCGTCTGGCCCTGCCCGTGGGGGAACGGCGCCAGCAGGTCGTTGCGGTCGTCCTTCACCAGGTCGATCATCGCGGCGAGGTCCGCCCGGAACTTCGAGATCGTCTCGTCCCAGGCGCCGGCGTGGTCCGGTGCGGCCGCGGGCCAGTAACCGGACGGCCACTCGGGCGAGACGTGCCCCGCGTCGCGGCTGAACTCCAGGATGTCCCACTGCGCAATCCACAGGTGGTACACCAGTTGCCAGGCCGTGTGCGCCAGGTGCGGCACCCGCCGGGCCACGAGGTCCGGGGGGAAGCCCTTCACCGCCTTGTCGAAAGGCATGTGCGCGCCCTTGCCCCCCAGGCTGTAGACCAGCTGCGCCCGGAGCTTCGTCTCGTCCATGGACCGCCTCCTCGGGGAACAATTGTAGCTGACCGGGCCCCGACAGTGTAGGATGCCGCCATGGACATCGTGACCCTCGGTGAGCTGATCCTGGACATGTTCGCATCGGAGACCGGCAAGGACTTCGCCTCCGTCTCGGCCTTCATCCCGGTGGCCGGCGGGGCCCCGGCCAACGTGGCGGTGGCGGCGTCGCGGCTTGGGGCGAGGTCCGCGTTCATCGGGAAGGTGGGGGAAGACGCGTTCGGCCGCCGGCTGGAAGGCGTGCTCAAGGGCTACGGCGTGGAGACGAGGGCCATGCGGTTTGACCGCGAGCACCGGACCACGCTGAACTTCATGACCATCCCGGATCCCAACCACACGGAGATGCTGTTCTACCGCAACCCCGGCGCCGACATGCTGCTCGCCCCGGACGAACTGGACCAGCGGCTTCTCGCCTCTACCGCTCTCTACCACTTCGGCTCGGTGAGCCTCGCGGCGGAGCCCTGCCGGAGCGCGGCGCTGGAAGGCGCGGCCTTTTCGCGGGACCAGGGCGCGCTGGTGTCATTCGACGTGAACTACCGGCCCGGCCTGTGGGACAGCGAGTCCCGGGCAAAGGCAGAGATCAACGCCGCGCTTTCACGCGCGGATATCGTGAAGGTCAACGAGGCGGAGCTGAAGCTGCTTGCGGAGACGGATGACGCCCCGGAGGGCTGCGCGCGCATCCTGGAGGCGGGGCCCACCCTCTGCGTGGCCACGCTGGGGCCGGACGGCAGCGCGTGGGCCGCGCGAGGAGGCGGAGGGTCCGGCACCGTGCCGGGCTTCCGCGTGGAGGTAGTGGAAACCACCGGGTGTGGGGACGCGTTCATGGCGGCAGTGCTGGTGCGCCTGCTCTCCAGCCTCCCGGCGGGCACCGCGCAGCGCCGCGCGGACCTGGGGCGCCTCTCGCCGAGGCAGCTTTCCGAGGCGCTGCGCTGGGCCAACGCCGCTGGCGCGCTCACCGCCAGGAAGAAGGGCGTGATGTCCGCGCTGCCGGATGCGCGGGAGGTGGGTCAGCTCGCCGGGGCCTGACGCCCCAGGCGCAGCGCGGCTTCCCGCAACGGCAGGTAGGCGCCCCGGTACAGGGCGTCGTATGCCGCGGCGCCCGCCTCCTCCGGGCGGATGACCTCGCGCCGTCCCCCCATGGCCGCGGCCGCGGAGTCAAGGTCCGGGAACGCGCGGGCGCCCACCGCTGCCAGCATGGCAGCGCCGAGGGCCGCGGGTTCTGGCTCGGACGGCACTTCGATCGAACAGGCCGTTACCTCTGCGAGGATCTCAAGCCAGGTACGGTTCCTGGTGCCGCCTCCACACGCCGCGATCCTTGCCGGGACTCCGCCATCCAGCGCTTCGCGATGATCGTCTGCGAGCTTCCGCAGCTCGAACGCCACGCCCTCCAGGATCGACCGGTGAAAATGCGCCGTGGTATGCAGGTGGGACCACCCGAAGGTGGCCCCGCGAGCAGACGGCAGCGACTCCGGGAACCGGACTCCCCACCAGTGCGGCACCGTGACCAGCCCGTCACTTCCCCGGTGGATCTCCGCGCTCCCGGGCTCCCCGAACGTGTCCTCGAACCACTTCACGATGTACGTGCCGGACTGGATCACCGACTCCCGCAGGTACTGGCGGTCGGGCCGGGCGGCAATCAGGGTCCGGTACAGGGGTGACGTGAATCGAGACTGGTGAGGGACTCCCAGGACCACGCTGGTCCCGAGTGCGAGCGTGAAGCCCCTGCCGATCCCCGCGCCCATGCCGACCGCGGCGCACTGCCCGTCTCCGCCACCGGCCACCACGGGAAGCCCGACCGCAAGGCCGGTGGCGCGCGCCGCCTCCCGCGCCAGGGTACCCACGAGGCTTCCCGGCTCGAAGAGTCCCGGCATCCGGATGCGGTCCAGCCCGCAGGCGGCGAGGTGGTCCGGCGCCCACCACCGCGTATCCAGGTCCACGAGACCCGTGGTGTCGGCGCCGGCGATCACCGTCCCCGGGGTACCGGTGAGACATTCGATCAGGTACGCGCCGACGTCCGTCCACCGCTGCGCCCGCTCCAGGGACCGCGGCTCGTGGCGCGCCATCCAGAGCATCCGCGGAACCACCGAGGTGACGTCCAGGGGCTTGCCCGTACGCCGAGGGTACTGCGCGGCACCGACACGCCGTGCGGCCTCTCCCACTTCGGCGGCAGCGCGGATGTCCAGCCACAGCACCGCAGGACGGACGGCCTTGCCCTCATCGTCAAGAAGCGTGAAGGTTTCCCGCTGAAAGGAGACCCCCAGGGCCGCCACGCGGGCGGCATCCACCTGGGAGACCGCCTCCGAGATCGCGCCCGCCGCGGTTGACCACCAATGGGCGGGATCCTGCTCGGCCCATCCCTCGCGCGGGGTGTGGACCGTGAGCGGGCGGGAGGCGCGCGCAACGCAATCGCCGCGCGCGTCCCAGATGCCGGCCTTGGCCGACTGTGTCCCGCTGTCCAGCCCCAGGAAAAGTGGAGTGCCCGTTTCCATAGCTCCCGCGACGGGCGGCCGCTGCCGTCCCTCATCGCGGAGCCCACTCTACTTCTTGTCCGCCGCCAGGTCCATGAACCGTTTCAGGATGGCCTGCGCGGGATCCTGCGCCAGGTCGATTGCCCGGGTCCCGGCCGGGATGTGGACCGCGGGCTTCGGGCAGATCTTCCTGCCTTCGAACTGCGGCAGCCACCTGCGCTCGGCCTCCAGCATCTCGGCGGTCATCTCGCGGATCTCCTTCAGCGTGCACACGGCCGACGTGAGCGGATCCATGGCCACCGCCTGGACCAGCGCCTCGGTGTCCCCGTTGATCCCCGCATCCGCCGCCAGGAGCTGCACGTTGACGTTGGTCATGCACAGCGCCGCGCACTGCGTGGGAAGCCGCCCGACGCGGGAGGGGTGAAGCCCCGTGTCATCCGCGAAGGTGGGCACCTCCACGCAGGCGT